>Ga0137403_10007008_pt1 | contig 12800 bp, 13 predicted proteins | sample CZOMad2_1_16fung_FD_122057 | JGI IMG/M metagenome (GOLD analysis project Ga0137403, IMG submission 122057) | Vadose zone soil fungal communities from Angelo Coast Range Reserve, California, USA - CZOMad2_1_16fungal (Hybrid Assembly) | ecosystem: Environmental > Terrestrial > Soil > Vadose zone... | reverse complement strand
CCGCTGAAAACGGGCGGCGCGAGCGCCAGGGGCGCGGCGCGCGCCCCCGCTCGCGGATTCGCGCGTCACCCTCGATCGCCGCCGGCATCAGGGAACGGCAGGACGAAGGCCGGGTACTGGCGTCACGGCAAGCGGGTATATCTGGCTCGCAGGCTGTCGAAGCGGCGCGAGCGCCGCAGGCCGCGCTGATTCAAGGTGAACCAGAAGAGGACGGAGAGGATCCGCAATCCATAGCCGACCGAGGCGATGAAGCTCGCGGACGAGGCCTCGGGGAAGTAGCGCGTCGGCACTGCGATCTCGGCGATCCGGAAGCGCGCGGCGACGACCTGCGCGATGATCTCCTGGTCGAAGACGAACCCATCCGAGTTCGCGAGGAAGTTGACGGTTTCGAGCACCTCGCGTCGGAACGCGCGATACCCCGTGTGATATTCCGACAGGGACAGCGAGAACACCCGGTTCTCCAGGCCCGTCAGGAATCGGTTGGCGAGAAATTTCCACCAGGGCATGCCCTGGGCGAGCGCCGAGCCCTCCTTGAGGCGCGACCCCAGGACCACGTCGGCCCCGCCGTTCACGATCGGCTCGATGATCTGCGGCACGAGCCGCGGATCGTACTGATAATCGGGGTGCACCATGACGACGACGTCGGCGCCCGCGCGCAGCGCCTCCGCGTAGCACGTCTTCTGGTTGGCGCCGTACCCGTAGTTGCGGTTGTGGACGAAGATCTCGAGACCGAGCTGGCGCGCGACGTCGAGCGTCGCGTCGGTCGACCCGTCGTCCACCAGGATGACGAGGTTCACGGTGTCCTTCGGCAGCTCCTCGTAGGTCAGCCGGAGCGTCCGGCCGGCGTTGTACGCGGGCATGACGACGACCACCTTGGGCGTGGATCGCGCGGCGCTCATGAGGCCCCTGGCCGCTCGGCGGCGCTCTTCGGGTGGGCCAGCACGATGAACTGATAGCCGAGAAGACGCCGGACCTTTCGGGCGATCACCGCGTTGATCGAATGGGTGGCGGCCACCCATGGCCGATGCCAGCTCACCGGCAGGATCTGGTAGAGCGGCGCCGGGGTGGCCGTGAAGCGTTCGATGCTCAGCCCGGCGTCCGCGAGCATCGCGCGCATCGAGCGCTCGGTGAAGAACCTCAGGTGCGAATGGTCGAGGATTCCGCGGTCGAGATAGTCGAACCGACCGACCAGGAGCAGGAGCCGGATCCAGAGATGGGCGATGTTCGGCAGCGAGATGATCACGAAGCCGCTGGGCCCGAGGCCGCGGTCGAGCTCCACCAGGACCCGCAGCGGATCTACGAGGTGCTCGAGGACGTCGCCGTATACGATGACATCGAACGGTCCCTCACCCACCGGGATCTCGCGGTCGAGATTCACCGTGATCATGCGCTCACAGTGTCGCGCGCCGACCTGCGCGAGGGCCGGATCGCCCTCGATCGCCGTCACGCGCCAGCCGGCCGCCGTGAGCTGGCGGCTCAGCAGGCCGTCCGCGGCGCCGACGTCGAGCAGCCGCCGGCCTCGCCCTTCGCCCAGCCAGCGCAAGATGATGGAGTGACTGCTGTGTGGATCGGGCTTGAGCACGTACCTGGGTGACAGCACGCTCATCCCTCAATCATCGGACGTCAGGGCCTCGATCGGCAAGATTCGAGTAGAGCCGCCGCCCGCCCGCCTGAGCGATCAGATGGACCGAGGCCGGCGGCAGCACGCGCACCACGCTTCGCCCCGGATCGACCGACGAGATCAGGACATAGCCCACGCCGTCGATCCGGGGCGTGATCCAGTCGTGGGCGAGCCTCATCTCGCGCGCGATCTCCGCGTGGACGCCCTCCGGCGGATCGAGGAACGGCGCCGCGCCCAGCCCGACGAGGTACAGGCCGATCGCGACGAGAGCGACACCGAGCGGGATGCCCCGCACGGACGGAGGGCTAGGTGACCTTCACGAGCGCGTCGGCCGGGAGGCGCCGGAGGAACTCGGTCAGCGCGCCCTCGAGGTACCCTCGATCGCGGGACTCGAGCGTCACCTTCACCTTGTACTCGGGATTGGAAAACTCCGGATACGAGCCCAGGAGCAGCAGCGGGTAGTCCACCAGGAGCCGGTTGAGGTAGTCGGCGAGAACTCCCTCGCCGATGGCGACGAACACGTTCTTCAGGTGGATCGGCTGGTCGCGGAACCGCTCGCGGATGGCCTCGAACTTCTGGCGGAAGATCTCCGGCACTCCGGGCAAGACGTAGACGTTGCCCATGAGGACCGTCGGAAAGCGGATCGTCTCGCCGCCGACCAGCTCGGCGCCCTCGGGAATCTCGGCCATCTTGAGATGCGACTCGTTGAGCCGGTCGCGGAAGTGGCGCTCGAGGATGTCGACGAGCATCGGATGGCGCACGACCTTGGCCCCCATCCCCACCGCCACGCCCTCGATCGTGACGTCGTCATGGGTCGGCCCCACGCCGCCCGACGTGAACACGACGTCGTGGGCGCGGCTGAAGGCCGCGACCTCCTGGGCGATCAGCTGGACGTCGTCGGGAATGACGGAGATGCGCCGCACGTCGACACCGAGCGCGCGGAGCTCACGGCACAGGTAGGCGGCGTTGGCGTCGGCGATCTTCCCGGAAAGGATCTCGTTGCCGACGAGAATGATGCCCGCGGTCTTCGGCATGGTCCCCGGGCGATTCTACGATGCTAGAATGCGGTAGTCCACGAAGTGGTGCGCGCTGCAGGCCGTCGCGGGGTGGCAGTGTGAGCCGCAGCACGGCCAGGGGCTGGGCCCCTGCGGGCGAGGCGCACTTACGAATTGGAGACGCGATGATCCAATTGAACGGCTGGGCGCTCACGCTCGGGGCCTCGTCGGGGTTCGGCGAGGCCGCGAGCCTCGCGCTGGCGCGCGCCGGACTGAACATCTTCGGCGTGCACCTCGACCGCAAGGCGACCATGGCCAACGTCGAGCGGATCACGGGCGAGATCAGGGCGCTCGGCCGCGACGCCGTGTTCTTCAATGTCAACGCCGCCGACGCCGACAAGCGCGCCGAGATCGCCGGCGAGATGGCCGACCTCCTCGAGAAGCGCGGTGAGTCGGGGACCTTGCGGGTGCTCCTGCACTCGCTCGCGTTCGGCACCCTCAAGCTCTACGTCGCCGATCCCATGAAAGAGGCCGTCACGCAGGCCCAGATGGACATGACGCTCGACGTCATGGCCCATTCCCTCGTCTACTGGACCCAGGAGGTCGTCGGCCGCGGACTCATGACACGGGGCGGGCGCATCTACGCGATGACCTCGTCCGGCGGAACGCGCGTCTTGCCGTTCTACGGGCCGGTGTCCGCCGCAAAGGCCGCACTCGAGTCGCACATCCGTCAGCTCGCCTCCGAGCTCGCGCCCCAGGGCATCACGGCGAACGCGATCCGCGCCGGCGTCACCGATACGCCCGCGCTGCAAAAGATCCCGCGCCACGACGCGATCATCGCCGAGGCCCGGCGCCGCAACCCGAGCGGCCGCATGACGACGACCGAGGACGTCGCGTGCGCCATCGTCGTGCTCTCGCACCCCGACACGTACTGGATCACGGGCAACGTGATCGGCGTCGACGGCGGCGAAGATATCGTCGGGTGACCTACACCCAGGGGGTGGTGCTCGGCCTCGTCCAAGGGCTCACCGAGTTCCTTCCCGTTTCCTCCTCCGGTCACCTCATCCTGGTGCCGCAGGTTTTCGGCTGGCAGGATCAGGGGCTCGCCTTCGACGCGGTCATGCATCTCGGGACGCTCGCAGCGCTCCTCGCCTACTTCCGGCGCGAGCTCCTGGGCATGGTCTCGGGCGCGGTCCCACGCCGGCTCGCCGGCCTGCTCATCCTGGCGACGATCCCGGGTGCGCTGGCCGGTGTCTTCCTCGAAAAGCTCATCGAGTCGAAGCTGCGCTCGCCCGTGATCATCGCGGTCGCAACCGCCGGATGGGCGATCGTCATGTGGATCGCCGATCGCCGGGCCGTCGCGGCGCCTCCCGCCGCGCCCGGCGACCCGCTCGAGCGCGTCTCGCTGGGCCAGGCCCTCACGGTCGGCTGCGCTCAAGCCCTGGCGCTGATCCCGGGCACGTCGCGCTCGGGCATCACGATCACGGCGGGGCTCCTGGGCGGGATCGACCGCGCGACGGCGGCGCGCTTCGCGTTTCTGCTCGGCATTCCCATCACCGCCGGAGCGGGATCGTTGAAGGCGTTGCATCTCTTGAAGGAAGGTCTCCCGCCGGGGGAGGCGGGGCCCCTGGCGGCGGCGCTGGTCACCGCGTTCGTGAGCGGATGGTTCGCGGTGTGGTTCCTGGTGAGCTACCTCAAGACCCGCTCACTGCGACCGTTCGTGGTCTACCGGCTGCTGCTCGCCCTGGTGATCTTCCTCGTCGTGCTCCGCGCCTGACCTGGAAGTCGCCGGTGCCGACGCCTGGTCACACGGGCGTCAGGCCCACATCAGGTCGAAGAGCCGGCAGGTGTTGGTCGAGAGCTGGAACATCACGTCCTCGACCGGCAGGTGCTTGAGCTTCGCGACCTCTTCGGCGACGCGGCTGACGAGCCACGGACCCGATTCGATGCCCTCGAACTCGCCCCCGTACTGCCACGGCCCGTCGCTCTCGACCAGCAGCGCGTCGAGCGGGACGCCCGTGACCAGATCGCGGTCGCGATCGCGCGAGACGACGTCGGGAGTGACCGAGACCAGGTAGCCCGCGTCGACGATGGCGCGCGTCACCGCGGCGGGCGCCTTGTGCCAGTGGAACACGGCGCGCTCGACGCCGTGGTGCTTCAGCGCCTCGAGCGCGTCGGCCGCGGCGTCGTGGGGCGCGTGCAGCGCCACCGGAAGATTCCAGCGCACGGCGAGATCGAGCAGCCGGTCGAGCCGTGCTCGGCCTCGCGCCTTGAGGGCCGTCGGCTCGGGCGCGTCTTCCAGCGAATACCAGGGCAGGCCGATCTCCCCGATGCCCACGATCCGTGAGTGGTGCGCGGCGATCTGCGCCTCGACGCGCTCGAGATCCTCGTCGGTGAGCTCGGTCCGGTCCGGATGGAATCCCAGGCACGCCCAGACCGCCTTCGGCGCGGCGGCGGCCGCCTCGAGCGTTTGCGCGTTCGTCTCGGCGTCGCACCCGACGGCGATCACGCCCCACACGTCGTGCGCCATCGAAAGCCGGAGCGTCTCCTTGAGGTCGGCGAACGCGGGATCGTGCAGGTGACAGTGGCTGTCGATGATCATCGTGTCGTCTATCAGGTCCCCGCCACCACCATGCGGCCGATCCTCAGCGTGGGCGCCACCGTGCGATCACGCAGGACCAGGTCGTCTCCGACGCCGTCGATCGCCGACAGCATCTGCAGCAGGTTGCCGGCCACCGTCACCTCCTCGACCGGATACGCGAGCTCGCCGTTCTCGATCCACTGCCCCACGGCGCCCCGTGAATAATCGCCGGTCACACCGTTCACGCCGAAGCCGATCAGCTCGGTCACGTAGAAACCGTTCTTGACCGACCCGATGAGCTCCTGCGGCGTGGTCTTGCCCGGCAGCAACATCAGATTGGTCGTCGTGACCGAGACGCCGGCGCCGTCGCGTCCGGCGTGGTGGGTGGACGCGAGCCCGAGCTTGCGGGCGCTGTAGGTATCGAGCAGGTACGACTCGAGCACGCCCTCGCGTACGAGCACGGTGCGTCCGGTCGCGAGCCCCTCGCCGTCGAACGGGCGCGAGCCGAGCGCCGACGGGATCAGCGCGTCGTCCACGATCGTCACCGTCGGCGCGGCGATCGTCGTACCGAGCCGGTCGAGGAAGAACGAGGCACGGCGATAGAGGCTCGGACCGCTCGCCGCTCCGGCGATCGAGCGCACGAGGCTCGCCGCGGTCTCCGGGTCGAACACCACGGGCACCTCGACCGACTTCATCTTGCGCGCACCCAGCCGCCGCACCGCGCGGGCGGCCGCCTTGCGCCCGACCGCCTCGGGGTCCTCGAGCCGGTCGCGCTTGCGCGCGGTCGAGTACCAGTAGTCGCGCTGCATCTCACCGTTTCGGGAGGCGATGGGCGACACGCTGATCCCGAAGCTCGTCGTCGCGTAGCCGTGGGCGAAGCCGTGGGAGGTCGCGTAGGCGTAGCGGGCGCGGCGGTCGGAGTACTCGGCGCCCTCCGAGTTGGTCACGCGCGGGTCGCTCTCGAGCGCCGCCGCCTCGGCCCGGCGCGCGATCTCGATCTTTTCCTCGGGTGACAGGTCGCCGCCGGCATCCTCGAGATCGAGATCGGGCACGCGCGTGATCAAGGTCGCCGGATCCGGCAGCCCGGCGTGAGGATCCTCGGCCGTGATCTTCGCCAGCGCCGTCGCCTCGTCGACGACGCGCTCGAGCGACTCGCGGGAGAGATCCGAGGTCGACGCGGCCGCCGACGCGCGGCCGGCGAAGACGCGCAGCGACAGCCGTTGCTCGCGCGAGTGGTTGATGTTCTCGATCTCGCGCATTCGCACCGAGGCGCTGAACCGGCTCTCCTCGACGAGGTAGCCGTCGGCGGCCGTCGCCCCACGCTGCGAGGCTCGCTTGAGCACCGAGACGAGGAGATCGGTGTTCATACCGCGGTCCCGCCGACGGTGATGCCGTCGATGCGGATCGTCGGGAGGCCGACGCCCACCGGCACCGACTGCCCGTCCTTGCCGCAGGTGCCGACGCCTTCGTCGAGCTTGAGATCGCTCCCGACGCGCGAGACCCGGGTGAGCGCCTCCGGGCCGTTGCCGATCAGGGTCGCGCCCTTGACCGGCGCCGTGATCCTCCCGTCCTCGACCAGGTAGGCCTCGCTCGCCGAGAACACGAACTTGCCGTTCGTGATGTCCACCTGGCCGCCGCCGAAGGTCACCGCGTAGAGGCCGTGCTTCACCGATTTCAGGATCTCCTCCGGATCGTCCTGCCCCGCGAGCATGAACGTGTTGGTCATGCGCGGCATCGGCGGATAGGCGTAGGACTCGCGGCGCCCGTTGCCGGTCGGCTTCATGCCCATGAGGCGGGCGTTCAGCCGGTCCTGCATGTAGCCCGTGAGGATCCCGTTCTCGATCAAGACCGTCCGGCCGGTCGGCGTGCCTTCGTCGTCGACGTTGAGGGAGCCGCGGCGGTTCGCGATCGTGCCGTCGTCGACCACCGTCACCAGCTCGGAGGCGACCTTGTGTCCCATCCGCCCGGCGAAGGCCGACGTGCCCTTGCGGTTGAAGTCGCCCTCGAGGCCGTGGCCGATGGCCTCGTGCAGGAGGATGCCCGGCCAGCCGGGCCCGAACACCACCGTCATCGACCCGGCCGGCGCGTCGACCGCGCTGAGCTTGAGCACGGCCTGGCGCGCGGCCTCCGCGGCGAACCGCCGCCAGCGGCCTTCCTCCAGGAAGAAGTCGAACGTCACGCGCCCACCGCCGCCGTACGAGCCGATCTCGCGCTTGCCGCCCTCCTCGGCGATCGTGGTGACGTTCAGCCGGGTCAGCGGACGGATGTCGCCCACCGTCCAGCCGGACGCGGTAGCGATCAGCATGATGACCTCTTCGCTCGTGATCGACGCGATGACCTGCTTGATGCGTGGATCGGTGGCGCGCGTCTCCGCGTCGATCCGCCGGAGCAGATCGAGCTTGCGAGCGAGGTCGGCGGCGATCGGCGGCTCGGCCAGAGTGTAGAGATCGTGCGGCCGGCCTCGGCTCGGCAACGCCAGGGTTCCCGAGACGGTGCTGCGATCGGCGATCGCGCGCGCCTGGCGCGCGGCTTCTTCGAGGTTCTTGAGCGAGATCTCGTCCGTGTGGGCGTAGCCGGTCCGGGTGGCCGACTGAGCCCGCACCCCAGCGCCCTGGCTCACGTGGCGGGACGCCTTTTTGACTGTGCCTTCCTCGAGAACCAGCTCCTCGTTGATGCGGTACTCGAGGTAAATGTCGGCATCGTCGACCTTGCCGATGAGATTGCCGCCGAGGACTCGCTCCATGAGATCGGACGTGATGCTGAAGCGATCGGAAAAGAAGCTCTCGGGACGGGTGCGGGCCAGATCTGTCATTGCGGTCGGCCTCCCGGGCCGTCGTGAGGGCCAATCCTACCGTGCGGCCCTCAGTGCCCCAAGCTTTTTGGATTCGTCTCTCTTACATCTTCATTCTACCTGTCGCGTGAAGACCGACCCGGGCGGCCCGAAGCTAGCCAGTGGCGTGAAAGGCTTGAATTATCTCGTGGATGCGTCTGACGCCGTGCACGAGGGACGGCCCCGGAGAAAGGATATCGGCTCCGTCGATCTCGTGGACCTGGCCGGCCTTCACCGCCGCGATCTGAGCCCAGCCCGACCGGCACCTGATCTGTTCGGGATCGACCGGCTTACCGCACCACGAGGCGAGAATGATCTGAGGATCGCGCTGGACGACGGCTTCAGGCGTGACGATGCGGTCGGGCGCCGCCGGCCGGTCGCGGAGCTCGGCGAAGACGTCGCGTCCGCCGGCGATCTCGATGGCCTCGGACACCCAGCGGATTCCCGAGATCAGCGGGTCCATCCACTCCTCGAAATAGACGCGCGGGCGGTCGGGCCACGACGCCGAGTACTCCCGCACCTGACGGAGATCGTCCTGCATGTCGCCGATCAGCTCGCGCGCCCGTCGCTCGCAGCCGAGGGCCCCACCGATCAGCAACATCGCATGCAGGACGTCGTCGAACGAGCGTTGATTCGTGCACAGGACCGCCACGCCTGCGCCGATCAGGTCGCGCACGACGTCGCGCTGGAGATCGGAGAAGGCCAGGACCAGATCGGGCTCGAGGGCGAGGATCTTCTCGAGCCTGAACGTGGTGAAGCCGCCGACCCGAGCCTTCTCCAGCGCCGCCTCGGGCCGGCGGGCCGTGCCCGGGACCCCGACGACGCGGTCCCCGGCGCCCAGCAGGAAGGCGATCTCGGCGGTTTCCGCGGTGAGACAGACGATGCGCCGCGGAAAGTCTGCGCGACTCGTCCCGTACATCCTCTCGCCCCGTCAGGCCGCTAGGATGCGCGGGCCGGCCGCGGCCGCGCGACGCCGGCGAAGTGGCTGAGCAGAAGCCAGCCGGGAAAGGCGCGCACGAGATCGCGCGGTCCCTCTAGACGAATCCCGCGCGAGCGCACGGCTTGATCGAACGACACATCACCGAGCCAAACACGCGTGAACGCGCCGAGGTCGGCGGCCACGACGAGATCGATTCCGTAGCCGGGGTCCTTGAGACAGACATCGACTTCCCGGCGACTGGCGACGAGCCACGAGGTGGCCGGTCCCCGGCCGGCCGGCACGCCGCGAAAGTCGAATCGCACCACGACGCGTCGATCGGGCAGCCGATCGACCGCGAGGCGGCGCCGTATGTTCCACAAGAGCAGCATCGCGTCGAGGTTCTCGGCCGAGGCGCGTCCGTGGACCCACCGTTGGCCCCAGGCGCCGAGCTCCTGGATGACGCCGTGGAATTCTGCGCCGGCCTGGCTCAGGCTGTATTCGCGGCCGCGTCCCGCTGGTCGGCTCTCGATCACGCCGACGTCCTCCAGATGGCGAAGGCGCTGGGCCAGCAGCGCGCGTGAGATCAGCGGCATCCCGCGCCGGATTTCCGAGAACCGTCGGCTGCCGGCGAAGAGCTCGCGCAGGATCAGCGGAGTCCACCGCTCGGCGAAGACCTCGCAGGCAACTGCCACCGGGCAGAACTGGCCGTACCCGTGCATCCTGGGGGACTCTAGGCCGGTCCCGGATACCGGGCAAGTTCATTTTTTGGGCTTTCGGGGCCGGGGCGCACACGGCATCATCGTGGCATGACACCACCGGCCGTCGCGCTCCGAGCCTCCAGGGGACATGCGATGGCAGAGAGATCACGCGAGCACTGGGTCGGCGTCGTTCGGCAGCTCGGGCCAGGCTTCGCGACGCGGGCGGCCGCACACGATGCCGACGATTCGTTCGTCGGCGACAACTACGCCGAGCTTCGCGCGCACCGCCTCTTCTCGGCCGGGGTGCCCGTCGAGCTCGGAGGCGGTGGCGCCTCTCATGCCGAGCTCACCGAAACTCTACGGGTGCTCGCGACCTACTGCAGCTCAACCGCCCTGGCGTTGTCGATGCACATGCATCAGGTGCTCATCCCGACCTGGCGATGGCGCCACGAGCGAGCCCCGGTCGACACGTTTCTTCGCCGAGTTGCGGCCGAGGAGCTCATTCTGGTCTCGAGCGGCGGGTCGGATTGGGTCGCGGGCTCGGGCACGGCCGAGAAAGTCGACGGCGGCTATCGGATCACAGGCCGAAAGGTCTTTGGCAGCGGCGCCCCCGCGGGTGACTTCCTGATGACCATGGCGGTCTACGACGACCCGACGCACGGTCCGACCGTTCTTCACTTCGCCGTCCCGATGGACGCTCCCGGCGTCAAGCTTCAGGACACCTGGCGAACGCTCGGCATGCGCGGCACTGGATCCCACGACACGGTGCTCGATGGCGTGTTCGTGCCGGAAGCCGCCATCGGGCTGCGCCGGCCGGCCGGTCGGTGGAGCCTCCCGATGCACGTGACGGCAGCGCTCGCGCTACCCCTGATCTACGCCGTCTATGTCGGCGTCGCCGAAGCCGCGCGCGCCCTGGCGCTCGACGTGGCGGCCAAGCGCCGCGACGATCCGACGACCCAGCGGCTGGTCGGCGAGATGGAGAACGAGCTGACGGCCGCGCGGCTCGCGCTCCGCCACATGCTCGACGCCGCGACCCTCGGCCCGATGGGAGCCGAGACGACCGGCCAGGTCCTGATCGGACGCACGCTCGTCGCACACGCGGTCATCAAGACGGTAGAGCGAGCCATGGAAGTCGCCGGCGGAGCGGGCTTCTTCCGCGCGCTCGGGCTCGAGCGTCTCTTTCGGGACGTACAGGGCGCTCGCTACCACCAGGTGCGCGAGCCCGCGCAGGCTCTCTACACGGGACGACTCGCTCTCGGTCTCGATGTGAACGACTGAACCGAGCTCGACCAACGATCGGCACTCAACCCGAGTATGAAGGAGTGGGGCTCATGCGTATGAAATATTGCGTTGCTGTCCTCGCCCTCGCTGCCGTGACATTGACTGGGCCCGTCTGCGTCCACGCCGACGTGGTCACCGACGCAAACGCCAGAGCCGCCGACGTCGCCTCGAAGCACCCGGCCACTCCCCCCGCGGTGAGAATCATGGCCTTCGTGCAAGTCTCGGTATTCGAGGCGGTCAACGCGATCACCGGCCGCTACCCGCCGCTCCAGGCGAAGGTCAACGCGGCACAAGGCTCCTCAGTCGACGCCGCGGTTGCCGCCGCGTCGCGCACCGCGCTCTCGAAGCTCATGCCGTCTCAGCAGGCGGCGATCGACGCCGACTACGAGGCTGCCTTGAAGCTCGTGCCCGACGGAACGGCGAAGAGCAACGGCATCGCGGTCGGCGAGCAGGCGGCGGCGGGATGCCTGGCCCGCGTGGACGAGGCGATGGGCCATCCCGACTCGTATCGGCCCCACGCCGCGCCTGGTACCTACGTACCGACCGTGCTTCCGGCAGTACCCAACTGGGGCAAGCGGAAACCCTGGGTGATGACCGGCGGCGCGCAATTCCGGCCGGGACCACCGCCCGGCCTGACGAGTGACACGTGGACGCGTGACTACAACGAGATCAAGGCGCTCGGCGCGAAGAACAGCACGCGGCGCACGCCGGAGCAAACCGCCGTGGCCAAATTCTGGGAAGCGACCGCCCCCGCCGTCTACTGGCCCGTGGCGCGCTCGGTCGCGGCCGTACCGGGCCGCGACGTGACCGCGAACGCGCGTTTGCTGGCGATCGCGGCGATGGCCATGGACGACGCGCTCATCGCCGTCTTCGACGCCAAGTACGCGTACAACCTCTGGCGTCCGATCACGGCCATTCGCAACGGGGATCTCGACGGCAACGACGCCACCGAGCGCGATCCGAGCTGGACGCCGTTCATCGACACCCCGATGCATCCGGAATATCCGTGCGCCCACTGCATCGTGTCATCCTCGCTCGGCGCCGTACTTCAGGCCGAGCTCAGCAGTGGGCCGGTACCATCCTTGAGCTCGGCGAGCTCGGCCGCCGGGGGCGCGGTACGTACCTGGAAGAGCGTCGGTGACTTCGTGCAGGAGGTCGCGGTGGCCCGCATCTACGATGGGGTGCACTACCGCAACTCGACAGAAGTCGGCACCGCAATGGGAAGGCAGATCGGCGAGCTCGCGGTGAAGAGCTTCCCGAAGCCGATCCGCTGAGCCCGGTGCGACGGCGCTGGGCCTACCCCTCGTAGGTCTCGCGCCGCGCGAGACCGCGCTGGGAGGCGAGGTAGCTCGCGCGCGTCATCGGTGGCTGGGCCTTGGCCAGCACCTCGCGGGCCGCGCTCGCGCGATCCCACATCATATCGACCACCATGGCCGCGAGCGCCTTGGCGGGGCCGAGGTACGCGAGCGGCTTGTCGACGATGGCGAAGTCGGCGCCGTGGCCGGTGCCTTTGGCGCCGCCGATGTACGGATGCAGGATCGGCATGACCTGCGAGAGGTCTCCCATGTCGGTCGACCCGGTCCGGTGACCGATCTGCCGGTAGTTTTCCTCCCCGAAGAGCCCGGTGGCGTTGTCGCGGAAGTAGCGGGCCATGATCGGGTCGCAGCTCATCGGCATGTAGCCCGGCAACGTCTCGATCTCGACCTTGGCACCGAGCGCCAGGGCGCCGGCCCGCAGCGCGCGATCGACCTTCACGTTGGCGTCGAGGATCGCCTCCATCGTGCGCCCGCGCACGTAGGTCTCGATCCGCACCTCGCCCGGGATGACGTTCACCTGCGAGCCGCCGTGGGTGATGATCGGGTGGACGCGGATCGT
>Ga0137403_10007006_pt1 | contig 12803 bp, 11 predicted proteins | sample CZOMad2_1_16fung_FD_122057 | JGI IMG/M metagenome (GOLD analysis project Ga0137403, IMG submission 122057) | Vadose zone soil fungal communities from Angelo Coast Range Reserve, California, USA - CZOMad2_1_16fungal (Hybrid Assembly) | ecosystem: Environmental > Terrestrial > Soil > Vadose zone... | reverse complement strand
TTGAGAATCGGGAGAACTTCAAGTTGATCGAGATGAACTTTCCGATAGTGCAGGCCAGCGTCTATGAAGGCGCCGCGGCCTCACGGGTCTATGCGACTGGCAATCAGTAGCTGCGAAGCTGTACGGGCGTCCCTCCGCGGGCGCCCCTCTCTAAGGTACGATGGTTTGCATGTGAGAAGGGGCGCCCGCGGAGGGACCCCGTGCAGGTGCGGGATAATATATCGCGGTTTTGCCGATGAAAAGACTGATCGTCAACGCAGATGACTTCGGATTCACTCGAGGAGTTAACGTCGGCATAGTGCGCGCCTATAAGACGGGCATCGTCACCAGCACTACTATAATGGCTAATGGCGACGCTTTTGAAGACGCAGTTGAGTTGGCTCGCGCAAATCCCGGTCTCGGAGTCGGATGTCACTTGGCGGTTGTTGGCGGGCGGCCAGTCGCTCGGCCCTCGGAGGTCCGCTCGCTGGTGGACGGCGAGGGGGTCCTGCCGGCGACGCTTACGCAGTTGGTGATCAAGCTCGCGCGGGGATCAGTCTCAACCGATGAGATCGTGCGCGAGTTTCGCTCGCAGCTCGAGCGCGTGACCCTCACGGGCATTAAGCCCACGCATCTCGACACGCACAAACACTCGCATACTCACCCTCAGGTTATGAACGCTCTTGCGCGAGTGGCCGGCGACTTCGGCATCAAGTGTGTGCGAAACCCGTTCGAAAGCGTGTTCACTCGTGCGAGACGAAGCGATCTGTCAAAATGGGCCTTTCTCAAACAATACGCCTTGTCCACTGCGATTCAACCGGGCGCGATACAATTCAAGAGGCTCGTACGAGGGAATGGGCTCAAGACACCGGACAGATTTTTCGGCGTCAAGCTGACAGGTATGCTGGACAGCGCAGCGATTCGAAGTATGATGGAGTCCCTGGCGGAAGGCACGGCTGAGTTGATGTGCCATCCGGGCGTATACGATGACGACCTCGAGCGCGCACGCACGCGGCTAAAGCGCGAGCGAGAGCGTGAGCTTGAAGCGTTCAGCGATCCGAGCCTGAGGCTATTTGCTAAGGAGCAGGGAATCGAGCTGATCACCTACCGGGAGCTGTTGTGAAGATGTATATGAATGAAGGAGAGAACCCGAAATACTCGGTCGTAGTCCCGTTTCACAACGAGCAAGAGAGCGTGCGCGAGTTGTATCGACAGCTCTCGGCGGTGATGACCGATCGCTACGAGCCGGTCGAGTTCATTTTCATTGACGACCACAGCACGGACTCAACCCCTCAGGTGCTGAATGAGATTGTGAAGAGCGACCCGCGAGTCGTGGCGATTAGATTGAAGCGAAACTATGGGCAAACCGTCGCGCTCGCTGCCGGCTTCGACTATGCCGAAGGCGACGTGATCATCTCGATGGATGGGGACCTGCAGCATGATCCGGCCGACATTCCACAGATGCTTGCGGCCTTCGAGGAGACCGAGTGCGACATCGTCAGCGGCTGGCGCAAGAAGCGAGTGGACAACTTTCTGCTCCGTCGCGCGCCCTCGCGCGTGGCGAACTGGCTGATGTCGAAGCTGTCGGGCGTCAACATTCACGACTTCGGCACGACGTTCAAGATCTATCGCAAGGATACGATCAAGCAAATCAGGCTATACGGGGAGATGCATCGCTTCATTCCGGCGCTTGCATCGTGGAACGGCGCGACGATTGTAGAAGTACCCATCAAGAACATTGAGCGGCCGGGTGGGCGCTCTCACTATGGGCTTTCGCGGACGGTCCGAGTGTTGTTTGATCTCCTGACGATTCGGTTTCTTCTCAAATACGTAACTCGGCCGTTGCACTTTTTCGGACCGATTGGTCTGCTGAGCACCACGCTCGGATTCCTGATCAATGTCTGGTTGATTGTCGATAAGGCGATTTACGGAACTGCGCTGTTTGACCAGCACGGACCGTTGATGCTTCTTGGAGCGGTGCTGATACTGGCGGGAGTCCAGCTGGTGTCGTCCGGCTTGATCGGAGAGATGCTGAGCCGGACTTACTTCGAGTCGCAAGGGAAGCCGATCTACTCGATCGAGAGAGTGATAACCAGCAAGAACGCTTCGACCGCCGAGCAATAGTTGAGCCAGTACCGCTACACCGGTGGGATTGAGCTAAACTACTTCCCCTTTTATCCACTCTTTATTGCCGCGGCCGCGCGCCTTGTCTCATCCTCGGTGTTCAGTCCTCGATGATGATGTAATCCGCGCGGCGAGACTCTTCCTCCGCTCGGGTCTTCTGTAATCGAATGGTGTCGTGGTGGATCATATTTGAAACAACGAACGAGTCCTTCTCCCCAAACTCGAACAGTGCGTGCAGGGGCTTATTGTCGAAGCGCGCTGAACCTTCCGCGTGCCTCAGGACTCTTTCACCGGTCGAATCAACTACCTGCTCGAAGAGCTCCACGCTGCGCACTTCGCCTGAACGGCTGACAACTAGTACCGGGACCCGCCCGGCATCCTCCTTTCGATGAATGTTCTGTGACCCGGAAACTTCCGGGCCCAGCTCACGGACCTCTTGCGTTCGCTCGTTCAGGATGCGGGCTAGCCGCGTTAGCAGTTCCTGGCCGAGCACCTCGGTTGCGGGCTTGAGCTTCGCGAAGCTGCTGTCTTCCCAGTCGCGAATCATTTCCCATGCTCTTGCGGGCACTTCGCCGGCCGTGTCTTTCGCGGGCTTGTAGTCAGCCGCCGCGTGCTCGGCGCGAGCGTACTGTGCGATTGCCTCGCCGCAAGAACTGCAGTGCGCCACGTGGCTTGCCACACTCGAGCTCTCCGCGCGCCGCGATTTGGCATAGAAGAATGAGGCAAGCTCACTGATGTCTGGATGCTCGCCCGACGTTTGAGACTTCAGATCTGAGACTTGAGATCGGCCTTCCGAGTTCGGTTCTGAAGCCGATGCTTTTAGCCGGCGAACCAAGCCCGCAAGCGAAGCGCACTCAGCGCACACGGACAGATGCGCGTCGATCACCTGTGCGGCCTTCGTGTCGAGGCCGCCGCTCAGGTACTCGAACAACTGGATGTCCGGATGTGCTGACTTTTTCACCATCTGATTTCCTGAACGCGGGAGACCTCGTTACGTCCTTTCCTGGGTTATTTCTCGCTCACTTATTCCAATTATATTGCTCATACTGGGGATCCTCATTCAACTGGTGCTTCTTCAGAAACTCCCACGCGCTTTGATTGATCTTCGGAGCAACGCCATAGTAGTTGTGGTCGTGGCCCGGTACTTCAGTAAGTTCTACGGCGAAGCCCTGCTTGTTCAAATCGTCGCGGGTGCCGCGCACGTCTTCCAATGGAAACAATGGGTCCCTTGTGCCTACGAAGATGGCTATTGGCGTCTTCCGTTTCGCGAGGCTGATTGCGGGGTCCCGCTGGTGCAACGCGCCGGCATGCACTACTGTCGCGGCAAAATACTGGGACTCGAACAGGGACATATACAATGCAAAGATTGCGCCCCCGGAATGTCCGAACAAGTACACACGGCGCGGATCGATGGTGTATTTGGATTTGATGCTCTCAACAAGATCGCGCAGAAAGTCCGGGCCATCTACCGGCGAGGCCCAACGCGACGGGTCCATCGAGTCCGGCCCAACAATGATGATCGCCTCCTTTGCTGCGATGTCCTTCCACTTGTCGACCAACGAGAGGCCATTATGCCCGGACCCGTGAAGCAGGACGATCAACGGCGCCGGCGTTCCGCTCTTGATGGAATCGGGCGCGAACAGGTAGAAACTCCGCTTCTTATTCTGCGAGGTGAATGAATCCTTGACGATCTTGTCTGACGCCGCCGCCGTTTGGGACGGAACCAGGATCGCGAGCAGCAACAGGATTGAATACTTCATAATTCCTCCTCGCTAGAGGCCGCATCATTTCGCGGCGAGCTCGGTCAGCAGCGAGTGGGCCGAAGTGATGCCTCGCTCATTCAGCCATTTGACCAATCGCACTCTCAGACGTCTGGCGCGCTGGTAAACGAGATCTTCCGAGATCTCGTACTTCTCGGCTATCTCCTTGCCGCTCTGATTGCCGATTATATACTCGTTCACGATGACGCTGTCCTTCCAATCGCGGCAAACGTCGGCGAGCAAGCTGTCCACAATCTCGCGTTGCTCGCGCGCGACCAATTGCGCCTCAGGCGAAGGCTCTTTTGAAGGCGCCGTCTCAACTGGAGACGGCGCATCCGAATCAGGATCAGCCGCGGATTGGCGCGGGTTCCATGACTTGTCGCGACCGACGCGCCGGATCGTGTCAATCATCTCGCTTGAAGCAATCCGACCGAGGAAGCTCGAAAGCTTCCCCTGCCTCCGCCATTGCGCGAGCCCCCGATAGACTTTGAAGACCACTCGCGAAATCACATCGTCAGCCGAATCCCACGCCGGAAAGCGATAGCGCGAGTTGCGCACGACGTGATTAATCAGCCAGTGGTAACGAGCGATGATTACTTCGAAGCACAGATGCGCGGCGCGGCGGTCGTTCTCCGAACGCGAGAGGAAGGTGTCCACGAGCTCCTCGTCGCTCAGGTTGTCGAGCCAGTCTCTATCAAGCTCGGCTCCCGCTCCTGACCCGTTTGCCATGCGTCCTCTCTTGTGAGCGCATTCTAACATCGGGTAAGAGCCGCTCGAAAGCCACTCAGCTAGACGGTTGAGGTGCTGTCGGCCTGACATCGGGTTTTTGACCAGGGTTGTTGAAAGGGAAAGGGCTTTACGCGTTCTTGAGAAGACCGCGTCACGAGACCATGGTCCGTAGACCGTAGTCCGTGGTCCGTAGTCAGTGGCCGAAGCGTTTGAACTACGAACTACGGATTACGGACCACGGACTACGGATAGCGGTTTTACCCGCGGTGTTATATAAATTCACAGCGAACCCTGTTGTGACTTTGAAGAGGAATCACATATCGTGGATCAGATACTGACCCCAGTCGAAGTGCGGGTGCTCGGCTCGCTGATCGAAAAAGAGATCACCACTCCGGAGTACTACCCGCTCACGCTCAATGCGCTCACCAACGCGTGCAATCAAATTTCCAACCGTGATCCAGTAGTTTCGTTCGATGACAGGACCGTGGCTCGGGCGCTGGAAAGCTTGCGGGAAAAGAAGCTCGCATGGATGGTGACCGGCGTCGGGCGCGTGCCAAAGTACGAACACAGGTTCACTGAAGCGCTTCAGCTTGCCGAGCAGGAGGTCGCCGTGCTCTGCGTGCTGATGCTGCGCGGGCCACAGACTGTGGGGGAGATTCGCGGTCGCACCGGACGGCTGTATGAGTTCAAAGAACTCGAAGAGGTTGAGCTGACGCTTCAAGCGTTGATGGCGGCCCAACCTCCGCTGGCTTTGAGATTGCCACGCCAGCCTGGGACAAAAGAGTCGCGCTATGCGCATCTGCTGGCCGGAGAGGTGCAGGTTGAGGAGCGTGAACACGCGCCGCGGCTGGAACCGGCAATACTCGAGGTCCGCCAGGAAAACGAAAAACTAGCGAGGCTTGAAGGGGACCTGGCTCAAGTTCGAGATGAGTTGGCAGAACTAAAGCAACAGTTTTTCGATTTCAAGAAGCAGTTCGAGTGAGTTCCCTACCGGGAGCGCGGTCTGCCTGCACGGCTTTTTGTGCAGAAGAGCAGGCAGGGATGCCTGCGCTCTTAGGGACTAATCGGTTCACTCGGTCCCACGAGTCGAGAGATCGCCCATCGCATTCTGAATCAAGGTGATTGCGACAACCGCGGCGGTTTCGGTCCTCAATACCCGCGGGCCGAGAGTGACCGCCCGGCAGCCGAAGTCGTTCAACATATCCTGCTCGTCGTCGCTCCATCCGCCTTCGGGCCCGACTAGCGCGCCGATCGGGCACGGCTTCGATATCCCGGCGAGCGCATCTGTTACCGCTATCCCTCCTCTTTCACTGAACAACAGCTTTGCTCGCTCAATGTAAGCGGCAGCACCAGGCGACGCGTGCGGCGATGCCTGGTTCGCGGCGATGAATTCGCGAAGAGTGCGCGGCGATGTGATCTCAACGAGCTTGCGGCGGCCGCATTGCTTTATTGCTTCGAGCGAGATTCGCCGCCATCGCTCGACCCGCTTGGTTTTCTGTTGGTCGTCGAGCCGCACATCTGCGTATCGAGTCAGCAGCGGCGTGATCCCGCTCACGCCAAGCTCGGTCGCTTTCTGAACGATGAAATCGAACTTCTCTCCTTTGACGAGCGCCTGAGCGAGAGTAAGATCCAGCGGTGACTCGACAACATCAGTAAGCGTGTCCGAGATTTCCAACTGCGCGTGGTTGTCCTCAACTCTTCGAAGGCTGCACCGATACTCACGTCCGCAGCCGTCGAAGACGAAAGCCTCATCGCCGGGCGTCATCCGCAGCACGTGCATCAAGTGATGCGTCTCGTGAGCAGACAGAGTGACCAGCGAGCCACCGATGTTATCGGGCGGTGCGTAGAATCTTCGAGGCGCCATAGTTCTCTCCCGACCCTGTACGGGGTGACCTCAGCGGCAACCCCCTAGCAGGCTGCTGAAAAAGCATCCATCGCCACACAAGCTAAGTTTTCACCGCTACGAGCGTACACCACTCGCCGGCCTCGCATCGCTCGGTTACTCTAAGACCGGAGGCGGCCAGCGTGCGCTCCACTTGCTCGGCTAATTCACTGAGTATGCCTGACAATATCATCAGGCCTTCAGTCGCGAGGCAACTAGTAAGGTCAGGCAACAAATCGACGATCACTTCCGCGGTCAGGTTGGCGACGACTATGTTGAACTGCTGACCGGCTAGATTGCGAGGCTGCCCTTCTAACAATTCGATGGAACTCGACACGCTGTTGATTGCTATGTTCTCCCGAGCGACTTCGACGGCTTGTGGATCGACGTCGATTGCAACCACGCGCGAGTCGGGTGCAAGCAACGCTGCTGCGATCGCGAGTATTCCGGTCCCGGTCCCCACATCAAGGAGGGTGCCGCCGTGCCAGTAGCGTTCGATGCTTTGCAAGCAAAGCCGCGTAGTCTCATGCGTTCCGGTGCCGAATGCCATCCCCGGATCAATTTGAATCAACGCTCGGCCGTCTCTCGTTATGGGCAGCTTCCACGACGGCGCAACAACCAGCCGATTGCCGATCTCGATAGCTTCGAATCCTTCTTTCCACTTCTGCATCCAGTCCTGTTCCGGAACCGTTGAGATTGAAAAACCAATCAGGGCAGACTGCCGGCCGGATCGCGCGAACTCAGCGCCAACTGCCTGTTTGACTTCGCCAGCAATTGTTTCTTCATCAAAATAGGCGCCGAGCTTTACGTTGTCAGCGGACTCGTCGAGGGTGACGATTCCCGTTGACCCGAGGTCGAAAAGCAGCGCGCTGGCGTCTTCCTCAGCGTCTCGCGAGACGCAGACTGTGACGAGCCACCAGTGAGAATTGCCGATTGGCGATTGTCGATCGTCCATTGTCGTTTGATTGACGATTGCGGATTGTCGACTCGGGGCTGACTACCGTGCAACGGACAATCGGCAATCGACAATTGGCAATCAGCGGATTCCAAGTTCATCCAACGCGCGCTCGTCGTCCCGCCAGCGTTCACGTATCTTTACGAAGAGGTTCAGGAAAACGCGCCGGTCGAGTAGCTTCTCGATGTCGGTACGAGCGGCAGTGCCGATTTCTCTCAGCCGGGCGCCGGCTTTCCCGATTACAATCGCCCGGTGCGAGGGTCGCTCGACGTAGATCAGACAGTGAATCTTTGTGATGCCTTGAGCATCTTCCCAACGTTCGGTCACGACTGCGGTGACGTACGGCAGCTCCTCGCCGGTCACTTGAAGAATCTTCTCCCGCACAAGCTCGGCGGCGAGCACCCGTTCGGGCTGATCAGTCATCTCGTCTTCCGGATAGAGCATCGGGCCCGCGGGAAGACATTCGAAGATCTTCCCGATCAGCAGGTCGGCGCCGTCTCCGGTGAGCGCAGAGATCGGAATGACTTCAGCAAACTCACGCTCGCTGGCATAGCGCCCGATGAGCGTCAGCAGTCTTGTCTTGTCACGGAGCGCGTCGACTTTGTTGGGCAGCAGGAAAGCGCGGGTCTCGACGCGCCTCAACATCTCGAGCACGAACTGATCGCCGTGCCCCATCGGTTTTGTGGCGTCGATCAGGAGCAGGATCAAATCGACCGTCGACAGCGCATCAGTAACAATAGCCATCATCCTGCGGTTGAGCTTGTAGCCGGGTTTGTGAACGCCGGGTGTGTCAAGAAAAACAATCTGTCCCTCGGGTCGCGTGAGCACGCCGGTGATTCGAGTGCGAGTTGTTTGAGGCTTGTCGGAGACGATGGCGATCTTCTCGCCGATAACTCGATTGAGCAGAGTGGATTTGCCGGCGTTAGGTCGTCCGATTAGCGCCACCACCCCGGATTTGCGATGTTCGTCTCTCACGGTAGGGTTCCGATATCTCAAGCGGGTTAGCTAGCAGCGCCGAATTCTTCAGGGTTGCGACGCCTTCTTCTTAGTCGGACTAAGGCGCATGTCGGCGATTTGTTAGTGATGTGCAGTTGGCTGTTCTACTCACCAGTCGCCCTCGACTCCGCTTCATCAGGAGCCGCTTCTTCAATACTACTCAGCCGGATGCGGTTCACACGTTTGTTGTCGGCATCGACTACTTCGAATCGCAGGCCCTTGAAGTCCATCTTCTCGCCGACTTCGGGCACGTGGCCCAGCTCGTTGATGATTAATCCCGCCACGGTCGTAAAGTCGTCCGCCTCGATCTCTTTGTCATAGAGCAGCTCGACCTTTCTTATCTCAGCGCTGCCATCGATCAAATACGAACCGTCTTCTGTCCGTATGATTTCGTCCGAGGTGGTAGCTTCGTCCTCGTCTTCGATCTCGCCTAGTATCTCTTCGATTATGTCTTCGACGGTCACCAGTCCGGCCACTCCGCCATATTCGTCGATGACCATCGCGATCTGGACCTTTGCCTTTTGCATCTCTTCGAGCAGCGCCCGCACAGACTTGCTTTCAGGTACGAAGTAAGCGGGACGCATGCATCTGGTCACGGGCATCGACATCTTTTCCGCGTCGCAAAACGCCAGCAAGTCCCGAACGTAGACAATCCCCTCGATGGCGTCGATCTGATCGCGATACACAGGTATACGCGAATGCTTCGACTCGATCATCAACTGCCTGGCGTCGGCTACCGTTGCGGTGGATTCGATCGCAATGATTTGAGGCCGCGGGCGCATGACCTCGGCGACCCGGGTATCGCTGAACTCGATGATGGATTGAATTAGCTCGCCTTCGGACTCCTCGATTATTCCGGCCTCTTCGCCGACGTCGATGAAAGCCTGAATCTCTTCCTTGGTCTCGTCTGCTTCTTCTTCGGCGATCGTCTCCTCCGGCTCGGGACTCCTCATTCGATTGAGAAGTCCGATCACCGGCGCGACGAACACCGAGAAGAAGCGATAAAAGATCTGGAACGCGGGCAGCAGCGCCCAGAACACATCTTCCGGCTGGTTCTGTGTTAGAAGACGAGGGACGAGTTGCCGAAAGAGGACCACGACTACAAACGCAGCAACGAAGGCTAGAAGCAGCGGGAAGCCGGCTCCGGCATCGATGAACACGTCGGCGAGCAGAATCGCGATCGCGGCTATTGAGAGCTGTGTGCCAAGTATCAGTATCAGCTCAAACCGGCGGCGGTGATCCATCAATTCGCGAAAGAAGCGGACCCGCCGGGGGCTGTCCTCGCGTTCGCCGCTCAGGACTCTGAGCGAGACCTCGCTCAGCGATTCGTACGCGCTCTCAATCGTGGAGAGGAAGACCAGCAGGAATAACACGACGCCGGTCACTGTTAACTCGGTTAGCATAACAGAAGTGATTCGTGAATCGTGACTCGTGATTCGTGACACAGGCGCGGTTTAAGAGTTCAAGGTTTAGGATGCGCTCCCCAGTAACGCCAGGCGGGCCCTCCCCTCCGGTCACGCATCACGTATCACGCATCACTTGCCAAGCAGCTTCCTTCGCAGCCTCAACTCGAGCCGATTCATCTGGCCGCGGTCAGTCTCGTGATCGTAGCCGCACAGGTGAAGCACCCCGTGGATCACAAGCTCGTTCAATTCGCGTTCAAACGAGTGGCCCGCGTTGTCAGCCTGCTTCAGCGCAGTGTCGGTTGAAACCACGATGTCACCCAGGAATGCCGATACGCCGCTGCCAAAGATCGCGACCTCGCTCGCGTGTCCTCGCTCATCCTCAGCCGGAAAAGAAAGCACGTCGGTCACCCGATCGTCTCCCCTGAATTTGCGATTCAGATCTCGTATGACGCGGTCACGGACGAACGCAACCGTCAGGTTCGCCTCTGCCCTCCCTATTGCGCCGAGCGTCGTGTTTACGAGACTGGCGACGCGGCGTGCGTCGATGCGAGCGAGCCTCTGCCGGTTTACGACTTCAATCGCCACGAGCCTCTCTGAGCTTTGGTGATTGGGCCGGTTTCGAGGTGACCGCCGGTATACCGCCCGAGTCGAACGCCTCCATTGCCGGCGCTACTTTTGACAACTGGTTGAAGTCGTAACCCGGATAAGCGATCCGGTGGTGATGAATACCCATCAGTACCTTGACGAAGCTCTCCGCCACAATCCGCAGGTCGCGCAGGGTGATGTCGCATTCATCGAACTGGCCGTCATCCCGCAAGCGGCCGCTGATCATGTCGACCATGTTGCGTAACTTGCCGGGAGTCGGCTCATCCACCGTGCGCGCGGCTGCTTCGACTGAGTCGGCAATCATGATTATCGCAGCTTCTTTGGTCTTCGGTTTTGGGCCGGGGTACCGGAACTCCTGTTCGAGAGCGGTCGAATCGTCATCGGTGCCTTTGCGCGCCTTATAGTAAAAAAACTTCATGAGACCCGTGCCGTGATGCTGAGGAATGATTTCGATGATTCTAGGCGGGAGCTTGTGTTGCTTCGCTATTTCGATGCCCTGCTTCACGTGGTTGGCGAGCACGATCGATGACATCTTAGGTGAGAGCTTATCGTGCCGGTTGTCCATGTAAGACTGGTTCTCGACGAAGTAGGTCGGCCGCACACTCTTGCCGATGTCGTGGTAATAACAGGCCACACGGGCAAACAGAGCGTCTCCCCCGACGGCTTCCGCGCCGGCTTCGGCAAGCAAGCCGACCATGATCGAGTGGTGATACGTCCCCGGAGCACGCTCGGCCAGTTGCTTGAGCAGCGGCAGGTTCAAGTTCGAGAGTTCGAGCAGCTTGATGCTGGTGGTTATCTGAAACAGCCATTCAAACAGAGGCAGCAGAATGGAGGCCGCCATCGTCGCCAGCACGCCTCCCACATAGCCGCAGAATGAATCGAAGAGAAGGAACCGCAAACCGGGCTCGTTCGCGCCCAGCAAGTCCAGCGCCAGCGTCGTGGCCGCGTTGATGGCGCCGACCCACAGACCCGCAGTCACAAGCGCAGTTCGGTCCCTGCAATTCTGCAAGTGGTAGATCGCTCCGGCGCTCGACATCAATGTGAACGTAGCCAGGTACACGTTGCCCGAAAAGACCCCGACAAAGACTGACAATATCGCTGAGAATATGAATGCTGCGTTGGCGTCGGTCAGAATCGTAACCATCACCGCTCCAACTGCCAGCGGCGCAAGATAGCGATAGCCGGTCTGTGAATTGAATGGCGTGTGGGTCGACCATTGGCTCATTGCCGAGGCGAAGGTGAAGAAGAGCCGCGCGAGCCCGAGTGTCACCACAAAGCAGGCAATCTGGAGCAGAAAATGCCTGCGCACGCGAAGATGCTGACGTTGATAGCGGACCATGTACTGCCACAGCACAAGCAAGAGCAACATCACTATTATGATGGTGCCTGCGAATTCGATCGCGCGCTGTCCGATCGGGCGTTGCAGCGCGGCCTGGGCCAGCAGCAACGCCTTAGCTGGAGTCACCGTCTCGCCGCTCGCGACGATAGGTTTTCCACGCTCCACAATGATCATCACCGGCGGAATGCCGTCACGCATCTGAGCTCTGCGCTTTTCAGTCTCGGCTTCGTTGTACTCGAGATTCGGGACTATCAGGGAACCAAGTATTTCGCCCAGCAGTCTGCGGTCGTTTGGGTTGTACTCGGCAGGCCATATGAGCTTCTCGGACTTGAGCGATGCGCTGGCGGTCAGCTTATCCCGAATCGAAGTAAGGTCGGTAATCACGACCTCCTGTCCGCTCTTCAGATCTCTGCGGGTAATCCCGCTTGCTCCGAACCTTCGAAACTGGCTGCGGCTGCTAACGACCGGCATCATCATCACCGACTCGATGTGCTCGGTCATCAGCCGCTCTAGCTCCGAGCTGAACCGATGCTTCTTGAGCAGGCTGATTTGATCCGGGTCCAACGGAATCCCGATCCCCTCCTCGATCTTGTCGTGCAAGTCCTCGACTGGCGCCTCAAGCGGCGCCTCGCGTCCGATAGCAAACAATTGCTCGAGGCTGCTTGTAGCTTCCCGTGCCATTCGGGCGTTGAAATCGAAAACCGGCAACACGGCCACAGCCGCTGAATCTCGAGCCGCCTTGGTCTCGGCGGTGTCCTCGATCTTCAAGTCTTCGGGAGCAATTATGTCTGCGGATGCGACGCTGCCTGCCGGAAGTTGTTCGACATGCGGGCGCTGGTAGTCGCGCAGCAGCAGAATGGAAAGCGCGACGATGATGAAGAGGCCGACGCCCGCGTCAATCACCGCTTGATCGGACAAGCCGGCATAGAAAGCCTTGAGACTCTCGACCAGTCTGGCCGAATTGCGAGAGCGGGTGGTTGCAGGCGGTTTTGACATAATCAGGATTGCAAATTGCGAATCTCGAATT
>Ga0137403_10007003_pt1 | contig 12812 bp, 8 predicted proteins | sample CZOMad2_1_16fung_FD_122057 | JGI IMG/M metagenome (GOLD analysis project Ga0137403, IMG submission 122057) | Vadose zone soil fungal communities from Angelo Coast Range Reserve, California, USA - CZOMad2_1_16fungal (Hybrid Assembly) | ecosystem: Environmental > Terrestrial > Soil > Vadose zone... | reverse complement strand
TGCCACAGGACGAAATAAATCTGGCCGCGAAGAAAGTGCATAGCATTACCGAACTCGATCGGCGCGGTAGCTCTTGCCCTGTTTTGTTTTCGTGGAATGGCCGCGAGTATGAATTCATCGCAGACATGATCGGGCCCGGCGTGGTTGGCCACTGGGTCGCGCCTGGGGAGCGGGACGTTCCCGATCCCGACGAGTACTTGAAGGTGCCTGCGCGCAGCGTGAAGACTCGGAACGGCCTGCTCAGCTTCCGCTTCGTGGAACCGATGGAAGAGACGGTGTATCTCGACCAGGTGCGGCTGGTGGCCGTCGATCATCCGGCGGCTTACGAAGTTTTTCCGAATGAGCGATTCGTCAGCGCGCCACCTTTTCCTGAGTTCCGGGTGATCGCGAGCCGCGACGCGCGTGCGCCGGCCGGTGCGTGGAATGACCGCGGAATTGATGTGCTGCCGCTGATATCCACGCGCGACCGCAAGTACGTCACGAGTTTCGAGGAGTTGCCGTTCGCGGGATTTGCGAAGCTGCACTGGATCGAGCTCGATCTCGGTGAATGGGATAGGCAAAAACCATTGCGATTGATCATCGATGGTTACACGGATTACTTCACCGCAACTTCGATGTACGCAGCAGACCAGGCAGGAATCAAAGTGATTCCACCGTATGTGGAAGCCCTCGATGCGCAAGGCAAGTGGGCGCAGGTCGTGGAAGATATGGGTTTTCCGGCATGGCTCGAACGGACCATGGTTGCGGACTTGACCGGCAAGCTGCCCGCGGGAACGCGGCGGATTCGCATCGTCAACAATCTGAAAATTTATTGGGACGCGATTCGAATCGACCAGACACCCGATGCACAGGATGTGCGCGTGGCGCAAGTGCCGCTTGCAAAGGCGGCGCTGGATTTCGTCGGCTATCCGCGCGAGATCCGGCTAAAGCCGGCAAGCGACACCACCTATTCGTATTCGCACCGGAGCATGACCGGTCCCTACGCGCGCGCGGCAGGAAATTACACGCGCTACGGCGATGTGTTCGATTTGCTGCGCGCCTCCGATGATCGCTTTGTCGTTTTCGGCTCGGGCGAGGGACTGAAGCTTGATTTTGATCCCAGGCAGCTTCCCGCGCTGCCAGCGGGATGGGTTCGCGATTATTTCTTTTATGCCGACGGCTTCGAAAAGGATCTCGATTTCTACGCGGCGCACGCGTTTACCGTCGAGCCGCTGCCGCGGCATTCGCTGCTGGCCTATCCGTATCCCGAGGGCCGAGATTATCCGGCCGATGCGGAACATCTGGGTTACCAGTTGGAGTACAACACGCGATCGCGTTCGGAACGCATGCCGCCGAGCCTGCGGTATCAGTATTCTTCGCCCCACTGAGGCGGCGCGTTTCGTCCTACGGCACCGTCACTCACGCGCGCTTTTTGCGATTGCTTCGCAGAGCAGCAACTGGTAGTCCCATTTGCAAATGTCCGCAGGAACGCCGGTTGCAAGGTGCCAGCCTTAGGGGGGTCCACAACTGGAATTTAAAGAAACCAAAATTTGGATATATCCGGCGACCAGAGGTAGGATGCTCGGCAAGGAGATACCCGTGTCCACCCCGAAAAGGAAACTTTGGCATATCGTTATTGTACTGGCTGTTTGCATGGTAGTGGCGGTACCGTCCGGCGCCGATGACGCCGCGCCGGGGATCGTTGATAGCCAGGCGTTTTTGCGGCGAAATCTGACTCCAGCGGGCCCTCCGGCAAGCGCTTCGGCCGCAGCCGTCGAGAAACTTCTCGCGCGGATGACGCTGAAAGAAAAAATTGGCCAGATGACCCAACTGGAAATCGGCATGGTCACCGATGGACAGGGCCAGTCCATTCGAGTCAATGCCGATAAATTGCACAAAGCCATTGGCGAATACGGAGTGGGTTCCATTCTCAACGTGAATGACGAAGCCTTGTCCGCGGAGAAGTGGCACGAGGTTATCCGCGCCATCCAGGAAGAAGCGAAGAAATCCCGGCTGCAGATTCCCGTGCTCTACGGCATCGATACCATCCACGGGCCCAATTACATTGTCGGGAGCACTCTTTTTCCCCAGCCGCTCGCGATGGCCGCGACGTGGAATCCGGAGCTGATGCTGCGAGGCAGCCAGATCGCCGCCGCCGAAACGCGCAAGGCCGGAATTCCATGGTCCTTTTCGCCCGTGCTCGACGCCGGGCGGCAGCCGCTGTGGTCGCGTTTGTGGGAGACGCTCGGAGAGGATACTTATCTCGCGACGGTGATGGGTGTGGCCACCGTTCGCGGTTATGAAGGCAGCGATCTTTCGAGCCCCGGCAGCGTTTCTGCTTCGCTGAAACATTATGTGGGCTACAGCTATCCCACCACAGGCGGGGACCGCAGCCCTGCGCTGATTCCGGAGAATACTTTGCGCGAATATTTTCTGCCGACGTTTGCCGCGGCTTTGAAAGCGGGCGCCCACACCGTGATGGTGAATTCGAGCGAAGTGAACGGAATCCCCGGCCATGCCAACGGCTATTTGCTCAAAGACGTTTTGCGAGGCGAACTCGGCTTGCAGGGATTCGTTGTTTCCGACTGGGTGGACATCAAGAAACTCGTTGGTGTGCACCACATCGCGGCAAATGAGAAGGAAGCCACGCGTATCGCCGTGCTTGCGGGGATCGACATGAGCATGGTGCCAAGCGACTACAGCTTCAGCAATCTGTTGCTCGACCTGGCGCAGGAAGGGAAGGTGCCCGCGAGCCGTCTCGATGAAGCGGTGCGGAGGATTCTCACGGTGAAATTCCAGCTCGGGCTTTTCGACGATCCGCTGCGCGGGATGGATTCGAAAACGGTAATCGGCTCGCCGGAATCACGGCGGGTCAGCCTGGAAGCCGCGCGCGAGTCCATCACTCTTATGAAAAACGAAAACCACACGCTGCCACTCGCAAAGACGGCGCACGTTCTCGTGACCGGTCCGGACGCCGACTCCCTGATTCCGCTGAATAACGGCTGGAGTTATACGTGGCAGGGTGACCGCGCGAGCGCGTATCCCAAGGATCGCGCGACGATCCTCAAAGCCATCGAAGAAAAAATCGGCGCCGCCAACTTGACCTATGTTCCTGGTACCACTTACATCAAGGAAATTGATATTGCCAAGGCCGCGGATGCGGCGTCAAAAGCGGATGCCGTCGTGATTTGCCTCGGAGAATGGGCTTATGCGGAAACTCCAGGCAACATCGCTGATCTCACGCTACCCGACGCGCAGCTCGATCTCGCCCGGAAGATCATGGCAACGAAAAAACCCGTCATCCTGGTGCTCACCGAAGGGCGCCCGCGCATCATCAGCCGAATCGCGGATCCGGCCGGAGCGATCGTGATGGCCTATAACCCCAGCAATGAAGGAGGGCAGGCTATTGCCGATATTCTTTTCGGCGATGTGAACCCCAGCGGCAAGCTGCCCATTACGTATCCCCGCTCGACGAACCATCTCTTCACCTACGACCACAAAGTGTTTGAAGGCGAGGATTATGGAGAAGGGAAGGTTCTGGGCACGCCGCAATTCGAATTTGGATCGGGGTTGAGCTATACGAGTTTCTCTTATTCCGATTTGCACGTTGCTCCGGCCGCGGCTTCGGCGAGCCAGACGGTGCGGGTCGACGTAACGGTGAAGAACAGCGGCGGCCACGTCGGCAAGGAAGTGGTACAACTGTACCTTAACGAACGCTTTGCGAGCGTGACGCCGCCATTGAAGCGGCTCAAGAGATTCGCGAAAGTTTTGCTCCAACCGGGGGAGAGCCGCCAAGTCTCTTTCGAATTGACGTCCGACGACCTGTCCTTTATCGGCGCCGACAATAAGCGTGTCGTCGAGCCCGGCGTCTTCGACGTGAAAATCGGCGGACTCCAGCAAAGTTTCGAATGGAAATGACCACGGTGAATACCGCCGCGGAACGGCCAGGGTCCTGCGCTAAGGCTTGCCGGATTCCTGGAACGCTTCCAGCGGATCGCGGTAGCACTGCTTCCAGAGGTTTTCGGAAGAAAGTGTGCCGGCGGTAAACTGTTTTAAGGTCGCGAGGGTGGCTCCCACGATGCCGCCGTCCGCCGAATCGAAGATTACAACGACGCCCTCAACTGCCGAAGGGGATGCGGTGTTCTCCGTCGTGTATTTCTGAAAAAGGGAGCTAGCAAAGGCGAGTTTCGCGTGCGCACCTGTTTCCTTGGGATCCGGCGAAACGGGCTGTGCGGTGAAAATTTTCACTGCCTTTCCCTTCAGGGGCTCCCAATCTCCGGGAAAGGGGCTATTTTCTTCGCGCACGATGCGGAACGCCGCTGTTTTTTCTACCGGAGCCGTAGCATCTTGCGAATTAAGCCGCGTGGCGATGAATTCCGGCAACTCGAGATTGTTTCGGCGGATATATCCGCGAGAAGGCCCGGAGATCTGCACGTGAATCCACTCGCCTTCCGTGTCGATGAATTCGAACTCATCCTCGGCGGCGGCGTTGAACAGCACGCGTGCTCCTTCCGCAGGCTTTGCGAGCACCGACGCACCCGCTTTTTTCACGACCACCAAGTTCTGTGGGTGCGCCTGATTTTTCTTGATTTCCTGCAAGCTTTGAAGCTCCGCGTTCAATTCCCTCATGTGTTTTTCTTCGGCTTCACGAATGGACCGCAATGAGCCCAATTCGCCGTTGGGGCCTCCGGATTTTGCTGCAGCGATCGCTGCCGATGGAATTTGAACGCCCGGGACGACGCCAAGATCGAGCTTCGGTTTCGGAGCGGAGATCGTTGAATTCGAAAGCGCGCGCGCCATGGAGGACGCCGGCTTGCCGCCAAATTTTTCTTCCAACCGGTCCAAGAGATCAAGCTCCAAGCGCCCATTGGACGGCAGCACCTGATAGCCGGACTTTGCGGGATCTTTGTCCGCGTACCACGCCGTGATCTTGGCGGTGACGCGCACGATCGTACCGCCGGCTGTTCCCGGCAGCACGTCGATGGAGAACTGATAAAAGGCGCGCTCGTATTGATTGAGCGGCTTGTCTCCGGTCGCCACGAAGCCGTCCACGATTGGGAGCTTTTGGCCTGAATACGCCTGCAGGTCCTTCAGCGCGCCTTCGACTTCTTCGGCGGACTTCGAAAATGAGCGAGCGTAAGGCACAGCTTGAGGAAATGCCGCGGTCGTCAACAGAATGCTGAGGACTGCACCAAGTCCCCTCCTTCGAATCGTTGAGGTGAGGAATTTCCGTCCAGGTATTTTCACGGAAGAGTTTCCAATTGATCCGCGGGCATCCATCCGCGCTGGCCGTCCGGTGTTTCCACGCCGTACCAGCGAGGCGTAACGATCACGATCACAATTTCCGTATACGCCGCGAGGGTTTTCACCTTGGCCGCCGTGCGGAAGGGTGCGGACTTGAGGTCCGCGCCCGGCGCCTTCACTCGGCGCTCCACTTCATGCCGCATGGCATTGATGCGTTGCTCCAAATCTTGCACCGAAGATTGCGCCGCAGCCAGACGCATGGTTTCGTCTTCCCGCTGGCGGATCACCGTTTGCCGCACCAGTTCTGCACTTTCCTGCCGGCGCTTCGCGTCGGCGGCCTCCTGTGCGGCAAATTGGATGGCCTGAAGATGTTCTTGAATTGCTTTGAACTCACTGGATTCCACCGTGCCGTCCGACGGGTGCAGTCTGCGATGGGCGGTCTCGACAAAAATCGCATCGATACGGATTCGAGTGTGAACCTCACCCTGACTAGTCACGACATAGCGAACGGCAATAGTTCCCATATCTTCGCTCTCGCGAAAATGGCGAGGCGCAATCACATCCTTGCGAATCTTATAGAAAACCCGGCCCGGCCCGGTCCACGGCTCGAACAAAGGAGTCGAGGCCACCACCGTGGCGCCGGTCAGCGTCGGTTCTTTGTCAAAGACATGAGTTCCGTGAATGATCTGGTCCTCCAGGACTTCATTGAGCGCTTGAATAACCTCAGTGGAAGAGCCTGAAAGTTCAGCCGAGAAACCAGGACCTGGATTTTGATCGTGGGATGGGCGGTTGGCACGGGAGGAGACTGCCACTAGAGATGCAAATACAAAATAACAAATGAAAATCCGCCAATGTCCGTCGTTGCGGTTCCCGCTCTGCAACTTAATCCCAGGCGGTCTCAAACCCGCTCCCTTGGAATCCTCTCTTCGGATTCTTCTCTGACTTTGTGGCGGAGCAAACTTTGCGGCGGAGCAAGCTTTGTTGCTGCGCCGCTCCGGGAGAGTAGCACTTTTTCTTACTTCTATCTGCACATGACTGTCAAATTCCCCGCCTCACACAGTTTTCACATTGCAGACGAGCAATTCTAAAGAAAGAACTCGAATAATTCCGTCTTTCACGGGCATCCCCGGAAGTTCTGGAATTTGATTCCCCGTGCAGGGATAACAAGAAGGTCGCTATTCTAGAGAGGGAGTTTGCACTAGAGCAATAAATTTGAGAAATTGTTGGCATAAGAATAAGAAAACTCTTGCATTCGAATTTTTGACGGAGTAGCATCCGGCCCGGTTCAGGGACTCGAGGATTAGGCACTCTTTTCTTGACGGAGAAAAGGGAGCGGTTCTCTATGGGCGCATGGTTTAAAGGTAGTTTTCGTTTGCCGAACGTCATCGAAGTATTCGATGCGCACACTGGTGTCGGTGTATCTGCTCTTTATCCCTTTCAAGCTGTTCGAAGTGGTATCGTCCCGACTACAACAAGAAACTATGCTCATGCAGAGGAGGCGGCATGTTCCACTGGGCTTCATCGTCGATGAAGAGGAGGGTGCCGTGGCTTGCATCCTTGCTCGTCTGCGGTTTCCTGGTTCTCGCATTCCTGTTGATTGACAGCCGTTCCGCTTCCGCATTGCCCGTTCCGGCAGGCAAGGTTTACGCCATCCCGGCTTTCGGGCGGAAGTACGGCATGCCGTGTTCGGCCTGTCACGAAGCTTGGCCCAAGCTGAACAACTTTGGCCAGTCGTTCAAGGACAACGGCTACCAGATGGGGAACGATCGCGACGCTCCCATCTTTCAGCAGCCGGCTTATTGGCCGGTGTCTTTTCGCATGACGCCGCAGTGGCATCGCCAGAGCGTGGACCGCGCGGATATAACCAATCCGGCTACGGGGACCCCCGTTGAAGGACGGCTCACGACCCACGGGTTCGATCTTTCCGGCATGGACATTCTGACCGCCGGTACGCTGGCCAAGAACATCAGCTTCCTCCTCGTGCCTGCTGCTGGAAACGATGCCGTCTTCGCATTTGAATCCGCGAACGTTCGCTTCAGCAATCTCTTGAAATCCAGCTGGCTCAACATTAAGGTCGGCAAGTTTGAACTCGATAACATGATCTCCGAAAAGCGTATCATGACGCTTTCGGACTTTGGCGGTTACCAGATTTATCACTTCCAGCCTGCAACGGAATTCTTGCCAGACGGTAGTTTTACGCCCTTTTATACCTTTGGTATGGGGGACAACCAAATTGGAGCGGAGGTGTCGGGTCATTCGAAAAACAGCTACACGCGCTATTCGGCGGCATTGCTAAGCGGCAATGACGGCAGCGTGGGTGTGCCCAATGGCCATGGATATGACACCTACCTCACTTTCAGCCAGGCGTTTGAGGCCGGGAGTCTCGGGCTGCAGCGCGTCGGGGCGTTCGCCTATATTGGACGCGCGCCGACCTACCTAGCCACGAGCTCGTTGTTGACGGATGGATTCGGTCAAAAGTCCTTCTATCGTGCGGGCTTCTTCGGTCTTTGGTACCTCAAGAAGCTGGACTTCATGACCATGTACACGCGCGGGGGCGACAACGTATTCCTGGGGACGGGCACGCCGTCGTTTTCTCCACTGCCGGCGGGCGCACAGGGGCCGACATGGAACGCCGGTTTCATCGAGACGCACTACACGGTGAATCCGCAATTCATCCTCGTCAATCGCTACGAGCTGATCCGCATGTCGCGACAAGCTCTGCCCATCACCCCGGGGGTATTTGAACCGGGAGTGAGCGTTCCTTCGGCAAACTTTGGGGATATCGACTCGCTGGTTTTTGGATATCGCTACTACCCATTTATATCCAGCCGCGCCGGCTTCGCCTTCCACAACGAGTATTCCGTCGTCCGCCAGCGAGGAGTTGCCCCGCTCTCCGGCAAGGACCTAACCAACAACAGCCTGTTTCTGGGCTTTGACTTTATCTTCTGAGGATGGTGGACAACGATGCGCGCAAATAAATCAATGCAGTGGATGTTTCTTGCGGCAGCGCTGCTTGCCCTGCCGTCTTTGGCGATAGCTCAACAAGGCGAGATTCATGTCGGGAAGGTCACGGGACACTCCGATGCGGGGAAGCAACTGTATTTCCGCTTTTGCTGGGGTTGCCACGGCTTCCGCGGCGACGGCAACGGAGAAAACGGGCCATACCTGAATATTTTGCCGCGGAATTTCGTCGCGGCGACGTTCAAGTGCCGATCCACCCCTACAGGCACTCTGCCCACGGACGAAGATCTCTACGACTCCGTGGGGCGCGGATTCACCAATTCAAACATGCCGGCATGGATCTCTCTCACCAAACAGCAGCGGGCGGACATGGTCGCTTTCATCAAAACCTTCTCCCCGCGCTGGAAGACCGACAAGCCCGGCGATCCGATCAATGTTCCTGCCGAACCCGCAGCCACTTTGGATGGCATCAAACACGGAAAAGAGCTCTTCACCAAGCTGGAATGCTGGAAGTGCCATGGCCCCGAAGGCCGCGGCGATGGTCCCTCCGCTTCCACGCTTACGGACAGCAATGAGCAACCGATTCGGCCCTACAATTTTGCCGAGGGCTCCCACTTCAAGTGCGGCACGACCAACCATGATCTCTATAAGATTTTCATGACCGGCCTCGACGGCACGCCGATGCCTTCGTTTGCCGACGTCATCAAGCCGGAAGACGCATGGGACCTGGTGCATTACCTGCGCACCTTACAGGTCAACCACAAGAGTCCGGAACTCGCTCTTTGGATGGGTACCAAAGAGGGAGCTGAATTCGTCAAAGCACAGAAAGTCGGCGGAACCCCGACCGGTTCCGGCATCAAGCAATAGCTTCGGGGTGGGGAAACGCGATTCCGGTGGAACGAGGGGATGCGAACAAAGCCTATCTTTTTGTCCGCCTGCATCATCAAACCGGAAGACGCTTGGGATCTCGTGCATTGCATGCGCACGCTGCAGGTAACGCGCAAGAGTCCGGAGCTTGCCTTTTGGCTGACTTCTAAACATGGCCCTGAAATCGTTAACGCGCAGTAGATCGTCGGGACACCGACGGGGTCCGATATCAAACAATAATTTCGGAATAAAAAGAATCTCAGGAGGAGTAAGAGGATGCGAACCGAGCAGGCTTTTATAACGGGAGTCGCCATTCTCGCCGCGGTCACGATGACGTCCGCGGTGCCGGGCGGCGGCACAGTGAGCGGCAAGGTGACTTACGAAGGGACGCCGGCGAAGCAGAAACCGATCGACATGTCCAAGGAGCCCAGTTGCGCGAAGCAGTATGCCACGCCGCCGCCGACCGAAACCGTGGTAACCGGTCCGAACAACGCCCTGGAAAATGTGGTGGTGTACATCTCGGCGGGAGCCCCGGATGAGCCGCCGCCGTCACAACCTGCGGTATTCACCCAGAAGGGCTGCCGTTACATACCGCACGTCCTTGCGCTTCAAGTGAACCAGCCACTCCAGGTTTTGAACGAAGATCAGACCTCTCATAACATCCATCCGCTCGCCAAGATCAACCGCGAGTGGAACAAATCGCAGCCGCCGGGCACACCTCCCATCGTGGATAAGTACGACAAGATGGAATTCATCCCCGTGAAATGCAACGTCCACCCCTGGATGCACGGGACGTTTGCGGTGCTCAAGAACTCCCATTACTCCATTTCAAACGGAGACGGCGGCTTTTCGCTTCCCGACTTGCCGCCAGGCAAGTACACGGTCACCGCCTACCACGAGTCCTACGGTGACCAGTCGCAGGAAGTGACCATCGCCGGCAGCGAAACGAAAAGCGTAAACTTTGTCTTCAAAGCCAAGCCCTATTGAACCTTTTTTAAACGACCGGCTCGTATCGTCTCAGAATACAGATTACTGGCGAATCGAAGAAATCACGTCCGAATAGACTGAGAGCAGGAGCGAGGTGCCATGGGTAAGCTGTTTGCCGTCGTTCTGGTGATCATCGCGTTGGCGTCTGCCTATCCCATCGTCACCCATATGTACGTGATGCCGGAGGATATCTCCACCCACGGCCACCAGATTGACGAGCAGTTGTCGGACACTATGGCTGAGGCGGGGATCTCTTTTCTTCTCGCCCAGTTCGTCCTGGCGTTTTTCGTCTGGACGTTTGCGGAACGCAAAGTTGGCGTGAAGCTGAAGAATTTTCCAGGCGGCGCCAAGGTTATGGTGGCGGCCGCATTCATTCTCGTGGGCACGGAGGTCCTGGCGCTCGGTGTCTTTGGCCAACGAGCGTGGGCCAATGTCTATTTCACACCGCCTAGGCCGGATGCTCTGCAAATCCAGGCCCAGGCGGGCCAATTCGCCTTCTACTTCCGGTTTCCAGGCGCCGATGGAAAATTCGGCGCCATCCATCCCGACAAAATTGACGAAGGGAACCAGAATTATTTTGGCCTGGACCCTGCCAACGAGATCGAGTCGCGCGATGACATCGTCTCGGCGGAGTTGGCGATACCCGTCAACCGCGAAATCCACTTGATGATGCACGCAAAGGATGTGGGCCACTCCTTCTACGTCAGGGAGCTGCGCATCCAGCAGGACTTTGTCCCGGGTCTCGATCTCTCCGTGCATTTCACGGCCACCAAAACCGGAAGGTATGAAATTGTCTGCACCCAGCTTTGCGGACTGGGCCACTACAACATGAAGGCGTACCTGAACGTGATGGCCGAAGACGATTTCGAAAAGTGGATGAAACAGAAGGCCTCCGAGCTGTGAACTCGTAATCCCAAGCCCGCAGACCGGCGTGCGATTCATCGCACCCGCTCCGCGGCTTTCCCCGAGCGAGGAGAGCAGATGGAAGAGACGTCAGCCCAGCAAGCACACGTTCATGCACCGCCGGAAGGATTCCTCCGGAAGTACGTCTTCAGCCTCGATCACAAAGTCATCGGAAAACAATACTATGCCCTTGGTCTCCTGGCTGTCTGCATGGGCATGGCGCTTTCCTGGCTGATGCGGTTCCACCTCGTCTGGCCAACGGCGCGAATTCCCGGCTTGGAACTGATTTCGAAAGCCGGCGCTCCGGGCGGCATCATCACGCCTGAATACTATCTCTCGCTGCTCACCATGCATGGCACGCTGATGGTGTTCTTCGTACTCACCAACGCTCCATTCGCCGCGTTCGGCAATTTTTTTCTCCCCATCCAGATCGGCGCGGAAGATATGGCTTTCCCACGCTTCAATATGATGTCGTTCTGGACGACCCTCGTCGCGTTCCTGGTGCTGATCCTCGCGTTCGTCATTCCTGATGGACCGCCGATCTCCGGCTGGACCTCCTATGCTCCGCTGAGTGCGGTCGGCAAGGATGCTGGGCCTGGCATGGACTGGGGGATGAACCTCTGGGCAATTTCGATCGCCATTTTCTGCATTGGCTCCCTGCTTGGAGCCCTCAACTTTATAGCCACAACGCTCGACCTGCGCGCCAAGGGCATGACATTGATGCGCATGCCGATTTGCACTTGGGCGTGGTTCATCACTTCCTGCATCGCTTTGCTGGCCTTCGCCGTGCTCCTTCCTGCTTGCATACTCTTGATTCTGGATCGAACTGCTGGGACCAGTTTCTTCATTCCCTCCGGCCTGGTGGTAAGTGATCGCTTGCAGCCGCATTCGGGGGGGTCGCCGCTTCTCTGGCAGCACTTGTTCTGGTTCTTCGGCCATCCTGAGGTTTACATTGCGATTCTGCCTTCCATGGGAATCGTTTCGCACATTCTGATCAACAGCATGCGCAAGCCACTCTTGAGCGCTCGCGTCATTATCTACTCGATGATGTCTATTGGGTTCCTGAGCTGGATGGTTTGGGGACACCACATGTTTGTGAGCGGCATGAATCCATTCTCGTCACTCCTCTTCTCGTTCCCCACACTGACGATTACTATTCCCGCGACGATCATGACCCTGATGTGGCTGGGCAGCCTCTACGGCGCAAATATTCGAATCAACGCGGCTTCGCTCTTCGCCCTCGGGTTCATCTCCATGTTCGTCAGCGGCGGAGTTAGCGGCTTTTTCCTGGCGCAGCCCTCCATCGACATCGTGTTGCACGCCACCTATTTCGTGGTCGGCCATTTCCACATGGTGATGGGCGTGGCGTCCATTTTCGGTGTCTTTGCCGGCACGTACTTTTGGTTCGGAAAGATGACCGGCCGCATGATGAACGAGACCTTGGGCCAGCTTCATTTCTGGCTCACCTTCATCGGCACCTATTGCATTTTCATGCCGTTCCATTACCTCGGATTGGTGGGCAACGTGCGGCGTTATTCGGCTTTCGTAAATGATTACACCGGACCGCTCCTGCCGCTGCACAAGTTCATCACCATCGCGGCTCTCGGCACCGGTGCCGCGCAGCTCATCTTTATCTTCAACCTGATATACAGCCGTTATAAGGGTGCGCCTGCTCCGGAAAACCCGTGGAGCGGAACGACGCTCGAGTGGAGTATTCCTTCGCCTCCACCCTGGAACAATTTCGGCGGCAAACATCCCGTGATTTACCACGACCCATATCAGTATGATGTGAAGGGTTCGAAAGGCGACTTCATCATGCAGGATTCGCCGGAGCCTTCCGCCGGCTAAACGGATTCGGGGCGGAGGTGAGA
>Ga0137403_10007002_pt1 | contig 12813 bp, 8 predicted proteins | sample CZOMad2_1_16fung_FD_122057 | JGI IMG/M metagenome (GOLD analysis project Ga0137403, IMG submission 122057) | Vadose zone soil fungal communities from Angelo Coast Range Reserve, California, USA - CZOMad2_1_16fungal (Hybrid Assembly) | ecosystem: Environmental > Terrestrial > Soil > Vadose zone... | reverse complement strand
GCCGCGCAGATCATCGACGAGGAGCTCAAGCGCTACAAGAAGGACCTCGCCGACCAGATGCGCATCGTCGAGGGCGACGCGTTCGAGCGGATCGAGCGCCTGCTGATCGGCAAGACCGCCAACAAAGGGCCGAAGAAACTCGTCCGCGGAACCAAGATCGCGAAGGCCTACCTTATCGGATTACTTGTCTACTCTGTACTAGAGATTCCCCTCTTCACAGCCAGTTTGCCTTCGCAGGCCAGCGACCCATTCATCAGGGAGAGCGCCGTGGCAGTAGTGGGCACTCTTCTCTACGTTGGTTTGTGGTACTCATATCTAAGTAAATCGAAGAGAGTAAAGGCTACTTATTTTGACGAGGATGAAGATGAATACACAGGATTGAACCTCAACAAATGAATCACTCAAAGCGGCGTAATAAGACTTGAGTTGGATGAGGGCAATACTCAATTAGAAGCTGGCTCAGTGTGTCCTGGAGACTCACCGGGCAAGCGATTTGAGTTTTTGCAAGCGCTCTTCTGCTGCCGCCAGCGTTTCGTCTCTCTTGCAAAACGTGAATCTCACCTGGGACCGGCCAAGCTCGGGCTCGTGATAGAAGCTGCTTCCGGGCACCACTGCGACCCCGATGTCTTTCACCAGAAACTTGGAGAACTCGACGTCATCCTTGTAGCCGAAGGCGCTTATGTCGGTCATCACGTAATAAGCTCCATCCGGATCGAAGCACCGGAAGCCCGCGTCTTTCAGCACTGGTAGCAGCCGGTCGCGTCGCACCGTGTAGTCTGCTTGCAGATGATCATAGTACGAGCGAGGCAATCTCAAGGCTCGCACGCCCGCTTCCTGCAATGGAGCCGCGGCGCCTACGGTCAGGAAGTCGTGCACCTTCCGAATCGCGTGGGTGATGTACTCCGGAGCGATCGTGTAGCCGACGCGCCAGCCGGTGACTGAGTAAGTCTTCGAAAGCCCGTTTATCGTGATCGTTCGGTCGCGCATACCATCCAGCGTGGCGATGGCGATGTGTTTCTTGTCGTTGAAAAGGATGTGTTCGTAGATCTCGTCAGTGATTGCGATGGCGTTCCACTTTTGACAAAGCTCGGCGATGGTTTGCAGCTCTTCGCGGCTGAAGACTTTTCCGGTAGGGTTGTTCGGAGTGTTTATGATGATTGCCTTTGTGTTGTCATTGAAGGCCGCCGCCAACTCATCGGGATCAAATGACCAGTCGGGCGCGCGCAAGGTCACGAAGCGAGGTGTCGCGCCCGAAAGTATCGCGTCGGGTCCGTAGTTCTCATAGAAAGGTTCGAAGACGATCACCTCATCGCCGGGATTCACGATCGCCATCAACGCGGCGATCATCGCTTCGGTTGAACCGCAGGTGACGGTGATCTCGCGCTCCGGGTCGACTTCGAGGCCGAGATACCAGGAAGACTTTTCGGCAATGGCGTCTCGAAACTTCTTCGCGCCCCATGTGATCGCGTACTGGTTGACGTCAGCCATGATCGCGTCGCAAGCCGCGAGCTTTATCTCTTCGGGCGCGGAGAAATCAGGAAAGCCCTGCGAGAGGTTAATCGCGCCGTACAGGTTTGCCTGGCGAGTCATCTCGCGGATGACCGATTCGGTGAACTGTTCTGCTTTGTGGGATATGATCTGTTTGGGCATCCGGGTTTATGGTTTCTGGTTTCTGGTTTGTGGTTTGTGGTTTGTGGTTTGTGGTTCGTGGTTTCTGGTTCGTGGTTTCTGGTTCGTGCTCTGGCCGGTTATCAGCGTTTCTTTCGAACCAGAAACCACAAACCAGAAACAAACTTACCTGGGTTCTTCTTTCAATCTTTCGATGATCGATTCAACCGCTGAAGCATATTCGCCCTCGGGGTCGAGCCGCAAGTAATTGCGATATGCTTCAATCGCTTCTTTGTTGCGATGGGCGTTTTCGAGAATTTCCGCGAGCTGGTAGTAGAGAATAGGCTCGGTCTCCATGTCCTGGACTATTCCGATTCGATATTCCCTGACTGCTTCATCGACGCTCCCTTGTTCGTTGAGAGCGATCGCCAGTCCGATGTGGGCTTCGAAAGAATTCCCGCGCGCCAGTCGAAGCGCTTTTCTGTATTCAACAATCGATTCGTCACCGAGTCCCTGATGGCGTCGGAGATTGGCCAGCACCGTCTGCGCTTCTACCAGCGTAGCTCCGGCTGTCTTGATTGCCGCCTGAATTTGTTTTTCGGCCTCCTGGAATTCCTGCAACGCGATCAAGCTCCGGGCCATCCCGATCCGCGCTTCAGGAAAGGAACGCCGCGACAGAGCCTGCCTGTATTCCTCAACCGCTTCCTTATTCTTACCTTTGTCGCGGAGCGCCTCCGCCTTCTGATAGCGCAACGTAGGTTCGTCGCCGGTTTGCTGCTGAGTTACTTTCAGCGTTTGGCTGCCGCCCGCGGCAACGACGACCCTGATATTCCAATCAGCGTAGCCGGCCGTTCTCACTCGGACCGGGTATGAGCCTGCTATCACGTGTGGAAGATCAAGCTCCCCTTTGTCGCTGGTGACTCCGTGGCGAACCTTGTTGATGAAGACAACTGAGTCGGCGCGTCCAGTGATTACTTTCAACGCACCGGTCCGCACGCGAGCTGTCACCGGCGGCTTTCCAGTGGAGGATTTGCGATTTGTTTGAGCCTCCGCTTTTGTTCCAGCGACCGCGCACGTAAGCACGGCGATTAGGCAGGCAGTTGCTGTGAGCCGGTTCCCGGCAGAGTCGCCGAGGATGCCACGGGGCTGAGTCAAAGAGTTCGCACGCCACTTCGGCGCATTTGATGTGAATGCTTTTGCCACGCTCAAGCTTGAGCTCCGGACAATACCTGAGAGCACGGCAGTCCAAATCTGCCTGCGCTCCCAGGGATCAGTCTTTGTAAAGCCTTCGATAGTTCGCGGCGTACCGAAGAACGCCTTGAACATAGCCGCGCGTCTCTGAAAATGGGATGGTCTCGATCCAGTCTTCGATATCCATCGAGCCGCGCTCGGCGATCCATTTCTGCGCTCGTGACGGCCCTGCGTTGTAAGCGGCCGCCGCGTATTCGATCCGTCCAAACTGCCCGATCACCTGCGCAAGGTAGTTCATACCGAGCTTGATATTGAGCACCGGATTGTAGAGGTCAGCCGCTGTGATCGTGCCGCTGCCCTGCCGTTTTGAGACCAACTGGCCAGTTGCGGGCATGACTTGCATCAACCCGCGGGCGCCCACCCGGGAGATCGCGTTTGGGTCGAAGACGCTCTCCTGACGAATGAGCCCGGCGGCAATGTAAGGATCGATGCCGTAACGTTTGGCTTCTTCCTTGATCGCGCTCCACGCGACCATTGGGAAGAAAATCTCCCATGCTTCGCGCGGAACATCGGACTCCCGATATGAGTACAAGTCCGGATAACCCTTTCGGAGAACCAGCGTCGCCTGAAAGTTCTCTCCGCGGCGCGAGTAAAGCTCGGCCAGCCGAAGGTTGATCTTCGGAGACGCAGGAGCGGCTCCCAGAGCCTTATTCAGCTCTCTCACTGCAAGTTCGTCGAGGCCGATCGCCTCCAGATCGTTCGCTTTTGCGATGCGAGCAGCCTCTGATCCGTCAGCCGTTTCTTGAATCGGTTCGATGTGGGTTATGTTCGCGCCAATGCTCTCGAGGTCCGAGCCGGGCTTGAGTTGGTCTGGCTTGAGTGACGGGTCTGCTTTGCGCAGCGCGGCCGAGCGAAGACCGGCGACATAACCGTGATAGCCGTAGCGATAGCGCTCATTCACCAGATCGTATAACGCGAGCGCACGCGATTTGTGTCCGAGCCGCTCTTCAGACTTCGCGGCCCATAGCGAAGCCTCGCCTATGAACTTGGTATCGGGATAACGGTAGCTCGCAAGGTGTTGCTCGAGGATTCGGGCAGCATCTGCGTAGCTCTTCGACTTGTAGGCAAACCAACCGAGATTGTAAGAAGCTTCGGGCGCATACTGGCTCTTCGGGAAGGAGGCGAGCAATTGGCGATAGCGGCTGGCCGCTTCGGTCTCTCTCTCCTGTTTATTCAGATATGCGGCGAGGCCGTAGAGTGCCTCGCTCGCCCAGCGAGTCTTCGAGTACTGACCGAGCAAGCGATCGACCAACGCCGACGACTCTGCTGAACGATTGGCTCGGCGGAGCGCTTCGGCTTGATGAAACATTGCTTCAGCGCGCAGCTCCGGGCTGCGATCGCTCACGCGGGCGAGCGCGGTGATGGCTTGCGCGGGCTGCTTCGAGTTGAGGAGACTCACGCCTCGGCGCAGGTGAATCTCATCGATGCGATCCGCTTCAGGGAAGCGCGCGAGCAATTGTTCGTACGCGGGGGCGGCTTCGGCATACTGCCTCGCTTCGAACAACCCGTCGGCTCGCTCGCGCTCTTGTTGAAACGAGCCGGCGTTGCTTTTGGGAGACGCGTTCAGCGCAGCCAGTCTCCCTTCGGCCTGCGCGCTTGCGTTAGTTGCGGGGAGTTCGTAGTAGATCCTTCGATACGATTCGACCGCCCGATCGGTCTTGCCCATGGCCTCGTGAGCCTGCGCCGTTATGAATGTCGCATCAGCGTCGTTTGCTTCAACCATCCGCGCGAGATCCTTGATTGCGCTCGCAGGATCGCCGAGCGCAATAGCGATCTCTGCAGCTCGCAGCTTTGCCTCGCGAGCCTTCAATGAGTCGGGATACTTCGCGTCAACCGTGACGTAATCGCGGCGCGCCTGGCTCTTCGCGTCGCTTGCCGCCTCGCTCTCGGCGCGGTAGAAGAACGCGTAATCGCCAAGCGAACTTGTGGTGCTTATTGGCTGGCCGTCCAGGGCTTCCACGGCTGCCTGATAGTTTTGAGCGGCATAATAAAGGTAGCCCCGCAGAAATCGCGCCAACGCGGCAGTACGAGTTCGCGGGTATCGTGACTCGATTCGAGTCAGCTCATTCGCAGCGGGCCGGCCAGACGCTCCGCGCACCAATCCGCGAAGCTCTTCGATGCCGTTGTCCGCATCGGCCGCGTTCCGCTGACATGAGGCTGTCAACGGAGTGATGAGAGCAAAGGTGAGCAGAGGTAGCACAATGATCGCTGATCGTCTTTGCAGATTCATCAACAGACGCCTGATTGGTTTAAGCATTGGGTACTCCTGGAAACATGGTACGCGCGACTGTCAAACTCGTAATGGGCTGATGGGATTATTGACGAAGGTACGGAAGAAATCAATTTTAAGGCGACGGTCAACCGTCGCCCTAACGTCTGAACTCCATGCGCTTCACTGATCAGATAGTTGCAGCCACCGACGGGCCGGGGCAATCGGAGCCGAGCTTTGAGGGGTCCCCTTCCGCTAGAGTGCTGACCAACTCATCGTAAAAGTAATCAAACTTGGTTGCGACGCCCGGAGTTACTCGCTTCTCGTACATTTGCCGGCTGCGGTCTATATCTTCTTTCAACCGATCGTACAGGTCGCCGCCACGTCGCCCTTCGGCAACCTTTTGCTCGTTGTAGAGTTTTATCTCGCTCACGAGCAATCGAGCGAATCGACGCGCGTCGTTGTGCGCCTTCTCTTCTTCGCCAATCGGGCCGCTCGTCGGCATAGCTGAAGTGGGCGCCTGCAGCGTTGGATCTGTGGGCTCGGTTGTGGGCCTGAAATAGGTCGGCGCCGGGGCAGGTGGCGGGAGGTCACCGGTGGGCTCCGGTTGGGTAAGGAAATCGGATGATGCGTGGTGCGTTTGTGGAAGCGCTCCTGATCGGAGGCCTGCGCTGGGCGCGACGACCGGCTCAGCGACCGGCGGCGGAGGCGCGGGCGGCGGCGGAGTCACGGCTGGCGGTGGAGGCGCGGGTTGTTTGGCTTGCTGCGCCGCCTCAGACATTCTCGCGCGGAGCGACACAAGCTCGACGACAAGCCCCGCTGTGTGAGCCATCAACTCGATTGCTTCGACGTTGGTGGCAACCTCGCCGCGTTCAGCCGAATCGGCATAAATCAACGCCGCCGTCTTGCCTCGCACCTTTAACGGCACTGTGAGGACCCGATGCGGATGAATCTTGCCGAGTCGTCCGAAGAGGCCCTGGTTCTCTGACTGAAGATCGGGCGAACCGTAGAAGGTCTGCTGTGAGTTTAGCGCTGCTCGTAACACCGTATCTGACTCAAGGGCTATTGACGTTCCCCTTATCGAGGTGTTGGCGGCGGAATCATCCAATCCGCGAGCCGCCCACGCGACGGCGTTCCCACCCTTGACCACAAACAGCACAACGCGCGGCGCGAAGTTCGCGGCGCGGGCTACCAGAGCATTCAGCACCTCGGCCTGAGTGCGTTGTCCATCAAGCTCGGCAACCGAGTCTCTGAGCAATGCGATATCCGCGCCGAGCCTTACGCTTTCAGCACCCGCTTGATCAATCTGCGCAGTCAGTTCAGCGGCTATCTGTGTAAACGCCTCATCCTGGTCGGTCGTCGAGGCCGCTGCGTCAGTCTGCTCGAGCAAACGATTGAATGATTCGTTTACTTCCCCCTGTAGCCGGCTAATGCCTTGCTCGAGCAAGCCCACGCGAACTCGTACCAGCTCTTCTATTCGTCGGCGCAGCCGAACGTCACGCTCATTTTCCACCTGGGTTCCTCCCACACATCGCGAAGATCATCCGCGGGGACTGTCGTTGGCTTGGGTTGTCGAATGCGATTATCACTTAGGCCCCATCGATTGTCAATAAAAACGACTTTGCTCGTGGTTTGCTTGCTATCGTTTAGCTTGCCGGATCTGTTGCTTTCGCGCGACGAGCATACCGTAGATGAAGCAGCCCGAAGCGAAGCCTTTCCTCATTGATCTGAATGATCGTAGGAAGCGAATGAATTCTATACCCTTATCACTGGCTAGCTTCCACAGCGCTCGGTTCTTAATGAGATCCGCGGAGACTTCCCAGGTCTTAGAGCACCGCTGGCTCAGATCGTCGGTATGCGTTACATCCAGGCCTGCAACTCCGATCATTTCAGCATAGTTTGTAATGGTCTCGAGTTCTACAAGCATCCCACGCTCAATCGGAGCGATGTAGGCCCGATGCCGGGCCGCTGGAAGCTCTGTCTGTTTGAACCAGTCGATGAGTGCCAGGGTTCCACCCGGCTTCAACATCTCTGTTGCTCGCGTAAAGAACCCAATCTTGTTCGTAAAGTGAGAAATTGCCTCGATGGACCAGACGACATCAAACTTCTCCCGCAACGTGATGTTGTCGGCATCCATGACCAGGAATTGCGCGGTTGCATTGGCATCGTTGGCGGCTTGTTGCGCCATCGCCGCCTGGACTGGAGATATAGTCAATCCGGTGACCATGGCCTGGTACGTGTTGGCTAAATAGATGCTGCTTCCTCCGAACCCACACCCAACATCCAGGATGGCGGCTCCGTTGGGGACTTGAGCTGCTTCGGCGAGATAAGCCGTAAGAGCTGATTGTGCTTCTTCTTTGGTTTCGGCTCCTGTTTCCCAATAACCGTGATGCAGGTGCTGGCCCCACAACGCGCGATAGTAAGGGCTCGCGAAGTCGTAGTGTTCGATGATCTTTTGTTTTTTGTTGTAGCCGGGCATAACGCGCGTCGCGGATGCGTTGGATCTACCACGTCAGGATGTTTCGACTGGCCCAATCGGGTGCCGCGCATTACAAGCAAAGTAGTCCAGTCTAAGGCGGGAAAGCTTTTTGGTGCAAGGCCGCCGTACTTGCTTTTTGCGGTGGTGAGAAGGTATTATGTCCTGCTTGCTGAGAGAGTGGGCTTGGCCCACTTTTTTTCTTGGGGACAATGACCGAGTTTGACCGAGAGGCGATTAGCAGAATCATCGAGCGAGTCGCGGCGCGAGAAGGACTTGAGCTGGTCCACTGGGAGAAGGTCGGCCCGCGCAACAACTTTGTGTTGCGCATTTACATCGACAAGCCGGGCGGCGTAAGCCACGGCGATTGTGAAGCGGTCAGCAATCAAGTCAGCACTCTGCTGGATGTCGAAGACCTGATCCTGAATCGGTACATACTTGAGGTTTCGTCGCCGGGGATCGAACGAGGCCTTTACAAGCTCCCTGATTATGAGCGGTTCTCCGGCAATCGGATCAAAGTGAGGACGTCTGAGCCAATAGACGGGCAGAGGAATTTTCGGGGCAAGCTGATAGGCGTGGTTGGCAACAGCGTTTCTCTTGATGCCGATGGGAGAGGTGAGATTGAGATACCTTACGAGCAGATCGTAAAGGCGAATATTGAATACGAGTTTTAGTCAGTAGTCAGTAGTCCGTAGTCAGTAGCTAGTTGCTCTCAAGTCACCGCGGCAACTAGCTACGGACTACGGACCACGGGCTACGGACTCCTAAAGGGAATTATGTCAACGAGTCCGATTCCGCAGACCATAGACATTCTGAGCCGGGAGAAGGGAATTGACCCGCAGGTTATCATCTCGGCTATCGAGGATGCCGTTGTGACTGCGGCACGTAAGCAGTTCAAGACAGGTGAGGACCTTCGCGCTCGCTATAATGCCGAAACGGGCGACGTCGAGCTGTTCGCCCTCATGACCGTGGTCGATGAGGTTCAGGATCCGGCAACCGAAATCAGCCTCGCCGATGTTGAAGCGATGGGAGTCGAAGGCGCCGAGGTCGGTGACCAGCTCGAATTCCCGAAACCCCGCGAAGAGCTGGGCCGCATCGCCGCTCAAACAGCGAAGCAAATCATATTTCAAAAAGTGCGCGAGGCAGAACGCAATAATGTTTACGATGAATACATCGGCCGCGTCGGCGAACTGGTGCATGGCTTCGTCAAACGGTTTGAGGGCGGACGCATCATCACCGATCTGGGCAAGATCGAATCAGTGCTCCCAAAGACCCAGCAGTCGCGCGCCGAAGCGTTCAGCCAGGGCGAGCGCATCCGAGTCGTCATAAATACGGTTTCGAAGGACACCAAAGGTCCCCAGGTTGAGGTTTCGCGCACGTCGCCGGAGTTGTTGAAGCGCCTGTTCGAAATGGAGGTGCCCGAGATCTACGACGGCACGGTTCAAATCAAGGCCGCCGTTCGCGAGCCGGGTGACCGCGCTAAGATCGCGGTGATCTCGAATGAACGTGACGTTGATCCCGTTGGCGCGTGCGTCGGCATGAAAGGCTCACGTGTGCAAGCGATCATTCGCGAGCTCCGTGGCGAACGTATCGACATCATCGAGTGGGCCGAAGACCCGGCGGTGTTCGCTGCAAACGCGCTTTCGCCCGCCAAGGTTTCGAAGGTCGAGATCAACAGCTTTGAAGAGAAAAAGCTGACGGTGACGGTACCCGAGGATCAGCTCTCGCTCGCAATCGGAAAGAAGGGGCAGAACGTGCGGCTGGCGGCAAAGCTTGTTGGCTGGCACATCGACATACGCAGCGCCGAGGAGGCTGCGCGCGCTGCGGCTGCACAGCTTGAAGCGGTGATGGCCGGCGGCGAAGCAACGCTTACCGACATTCGCGACAGCCTGGCGCTCGATCAGATAACGGCTGAACGGTTGAAAGGTCGCGGCATCGAGACCATCGACCAGCTCGCGTTAATTTCGGTCGATGAACTTGTGGATGCGATCGACGTAAGCTACGACCAGGCCAATGAAATACTCGAAAGAGCGCATCGGCTGCTCGCTCAGAAGCACGCTCGCGAGGCACGAGAAGCGCGCGAGGCTGAAGAGGCTACCGCGAAGGCAGCGACCGAGAATGAATCTGGAGAGCCCGTAACCGCGACCGCAGAAGGTGAAGAGAGCCGTGCGGCGGAGCCGGTTGTAGAGAAACTTGCCGAGGGCTTCGACGCGGAGGAGATTGGCGCGGAAGAGACCACCCAGCCAGAGGCTCTCGCGGAAGATGAACGGCTTGCTGAAGAGGCTTCTGAACCCGCGATTGAAGGGGCGCCCGAGGAACCAGTCATTGCTTTTGAAGCGGCGGCAGAGCACGAAACTGCAGCCGAGGTGTCGCCAGAGTCCAGGACCCAAGGCGCGGAAACCGAATCAGGAATAGAGGAACGCGTCGAACCAGAGCACGCTGCGGCCGACCACGAACCGCACCAGGACGAATGAGCAAGCCATTATGGATTCGGAGGATGTTAACAAGTAGAAGTGGCACTTCCATGCGCCACAAGCGAAGTTCAGATCAATTATGCCGACAGGTCAACAAAAGATAAGAATCTACGACCTCGCGAAAGAGCTGAAGCTCGACAACAAGAAAGTTATGGAGGATGCGCGGCGCGAGGGTATAGACGTAAGTGTGCCTTCGAACACAGTACCGCACGAAGTGGCCGAGCGTATTCGCCTCAAGTACTTTCCGAAAAAAGTCGCTCCGCAAGTGGGTCCGCGCCTGGTCAAACACGTTAAGCAGGTCGAGCCAGTGGAAGCTCCACCCGAAGCGGCGGAGCCTGAGATTGCGCCCGAGCTTGAAGTCGGAGCGGAGCGGAGACCTGCGCCTGAAGCGGCAACTACAGAGCCGCCGAGGCCAAAAGTTCGCGTATTGAAGGCGACACCGCCGCAGCCAGCAGCGTCTTCCGGGCAGCCGGTCCCGGAAGAACCGGAGTCACAAGCTACAGAGCCGGCGCAGCCGGGAGCAGGGCCCGGGCCTCAGCCTCCGGGCGTACCGCCTGCGCAGCGGCCTCCTACTCAGGTACGCGTATCACCTCTGCGGCCCAGACCGGGCGCGCCTTCGCCGCCGATTGCGGCGCGAGGAGCAGGCGGCGCTGGAGCGGGTTACACCGGGGGACCCGGCGTCCGCACAGCAGGCACTGAGGGAGGGGTAGCTACCGAAACCGGCGTGCCGGCAGCGCGTCCTCGAACAACCTATGTTCCCCAGGACACCGGCCGGCCGCGTAAACGAACGCGTCGCGGCAAACGTGGACCGGGCGAGTTCGGCCACGAGGAGGGAAAGCACGTAGAACTGCCGCGCCACATGCGGGGTCCCGGCACGGTCGTACAACCCAAGGCCAGACCGGTCTTTACCGAGCTGAGACCCTTGAAGTTGATCGAAGGCACAACGGTCAAGGAATTCTCCGAGAAGCTCGATGTAAAAGCGAAGGACGTGGTCCAAATGCTGCTTCAACGCGGTGTGATGGCTACCATAAACCAGACCCTGAGCCAGGATATCGCCAAAGAGATCGGCAAAGAGTTCGGATACGACGCAGCATTTGTCCCGTTTGAGGAGATGATCAGCGACGAGGAAGAAGAGAAGATCATCGAGTCGGGCGAAGAAGGAACGGTCCCCCGCGCGCCGGTTGTGACCGTGATGGGACACGTCGATCACGGCAAGACCTCCTTGCTCGATGGCATACGCAAGACGCACGTCGCAGAAGGCGAAGCCGGCGGAATCACTCAACACATCGGCGCGTATTCGGTCGAAGTCTCCGATCCGGACAATCCTGAAAAGCAGCGGCCCATTGTGTTCCTGGACACGCCTGGCCACGAAGCGTTTACGATGATGCGCGCGCGCGGCGCGCGAGTGACCGACGTAGTCGTGCTGGTTGTTGCCGCCGACGATGGTGTTATGCCTCAGACCCTTGAGGCAATAGATCATGCCCGCGCGGCTGAAGTTCCGATCCTTGTCGCCATAAACAAGATTGATAAGGCCGAGGCCCAGCTTGACCGCGTCAGGCAACAGCTCGCCGACCGCGGCCTTCTGTGGGACAAGTGGGGAGGCGACACGGTGATGGTCGAGGTGTCTGCAAAGAAGCAGCAGAACCTTGACGCGTTGCTCGAGATGATACTGCTGACGTCTGACCTGCTCGAACTCAAAGCCAATCCTGACCGTCTGGCCAGCGGCGTCGTGCTTGAGGCCAAACTCGACCGCGGGCGCGGCGCGGTTGCCACGTTGCTCGTGCAGCAGGGCACTCTGAAGGTCGGCGATCCGTTCATCGCAGGACAGGTGTTCGGCCGGGTGCGTGCGATGTTCGACGACCGCGGACGGCCCGTGGAACGTGCGGGTCCGTCGACACCGGTTGAAGTACTAGGCTTGCAGGGTGTGCCTCACGCTGGTGATCAGCTTCAAGTTGTCCAGGACCCGACGCAAGCTCAGAACATCGCGGCTCAACGGCAGATGCAAGCTCGGCAGGCCGCAATCGCTCGCACGTCGGCGCGTGGGCTCGAACAGCTTTTCTCGGATAAGAATCAGGTCAAGGAGCTGCTCGTCATTCTGAAGGGCGACGTGCAAGGTTCGGTCGAAGCGGTGCGCGACGGACTGAACAAACTCTCAACCGAGCGCGTCAAGATTCGAATTATCAGATCGGGCGTCGGCGCAATCACCGAGTCCGATGTTATGCTTGCGGCGGCATCCGCCAACGACATGAACCGCGCGTCGGTTATCATTGGCTTCAATGTACGGCCCGAGACGCGAGCGCGAGAGATAGCAGAAGCCGAGCGCGTCGATATTCGCCTCCACACTGTGATCTACAAAATCGAAGAAGAGATCCGCCTGGCGATGCTCGGCTTGCTGGAAGCGACCAAGCGCGAAGTCATCACCGGTCACGCCGAAGTGCGCCAGGTGTTCCGCGTGCCGCGCGTGGGTCAGATAGCAGGTTGCTACGTAACTGACGGGTCTCTACGCCGCACGACCGCACGCATCTTGCGCGACAGCGTTGTCGTTTTCGAGGGCAAGATAGACTCGCTGAGAAGATTCAAAGATGACGTGAGCGAGGTGAAACAAGGCTTCGAATGCGGCCTCGCCTTAGAGCGGTTCCAGGACGTGAAGGCCGGAGATGTCATCGAGGCTTATACGATGGAAGAAGTGGCCCCTACTCACCTTTGATTCTTGGAGTCTAGGGTCGAGAATTAAGAAAGCTCCAGAATCCTCGTATTTTCCATTTCTATTTTCTATTTTTCTATTGTGATTTGTT
>Ga0137403_10007001_pt1 | contig 12815 bp, 11 predicted proteins | sample CZOMad2_1_16fung_FD_122057 | JGI IMG/M metagenome (GOLD analysis project Ga0137403, IMG submission 122057) | Vadose zone soil fungal communities from Angelo Coast Range Reserve, California, USA - CZOMad2_1_16fungal (Hybrid Assembly) | ecosystem: Environmental > Terrestrial > Soil > Vadose zone... | reverse complement strand
AGGATGTCGTACAGAACGTGCATCACCGAATCGGACTCGGCAATGTCGGTAATCGGCCGGTTCGGCAGCACGCGTTCCATCGTCTGGCGGAAAACCTCCCACTGCTCGGGACCCCAAAAGTCATCGACTACCAGAAATCCGCCGCGCTGCAAATACTCCCGCAGCCGCGCAATCTCCGCGTCGCTCAACCCCCACCAGCCGGTTTGGGTCGCGTAAATCCAGGGATAATCGAACAGCCGGTCGTCGGTGAGCCGCAGGTGCCGTGGATCTCCGCTATCGATTCTTGTCAGCCGCTGGACCCCCATCGTGAAGTGATCCTCAGCGTCGGGCCAATCCACCATCCACCAGCCTTCTCCGGCGCCAGCCCGGGAGGCGAATCCAAAACGCCTGTGATACTGGGGCAGATCGGTGTACTCCACGCGGATGAAATGAAACTCGGCGCTCGACGCGAAACTCGGCCGCGGTCCTTCCTCCCGCTGCATGCGATATCTCTGGGCCAAACTCATGCCCGCAAGCATGATCGGCAGCGCGAGAATCAAGACCCGCCTCAACTTCGTCGCATCCTCCCAAACAATTCCGCATGGCCCCTGACAATCCGCTCCGTTTGCGCCGCATCGGGCTCCAGGTCCCAGTTACCTTGCTCATGAGTTCCGCCCAGCAAGATGCCATCCCGGCGCGGAAACATGTACAGACCTCCCGGCCCGACTGTACAATAATCCACCTCCGGCTGCGGAATCAGAAAGGAGAGCTGGCCTTTCACCGGCGTCAGCTCCGCGTCGTTGAACAGCGCCTTGGCGCCAAGGCCGGTGCAGTTGACCACGGCAGGCTCGCGCAACGCCAGCACGCCCTCCAGATTCGCGAAGTCGCGAATGACGAGCTTGCCGCCGGCTTGATAGTAGTCGCGCAGCAGGGCGTTGAGATAGATGGGCGGCTCGATCAGCATGGACCAATTCCGATGCACACGCAGCGTTGGGAACGGATGCTCGCCGGCATTCAGAGCCCGGCTGTCGATATTGAGCGCCTGGATCTCCGGAAACGGATCCGGTCCCGCGGCGGCGCGCGGCTCGTTGCGCGGCTCGTTGCTGAGCCGGTAAAGAGGGGTCCAGCGCACGCCGTAGTAATCGTTCGTCAGGTTCTGGTAATAACGGTGCGCGAACCTGGCGGCGCGGACATACCCGGAGCGGAACTCCGGTCCCTCGCGCCCGGATTCGAACAGAGTTACAGGCGCCCACAAGCCGCCGGCGATATTCGACGTGGTGTTCGGTGGCGTTTCCTTAGCGTAAATAGTGATTGCGAATCCGCGGCGTTGAAACAGCCGCGCCGTGGATAGACCGACCACGCCGCAACCCAGCACGGCGAATTCGGTGTGCCCGCTGCGTTCGGCCTCTTCCAACGCGAGCTGCGCCGTGCCCCAGGAGAGCGTGATTCCGGCGCCACCGTGGCCGTAATTGTGGACGACGGTGCGTCCGTCACTGAGACGATCGCCGTCGAGGCGCACGCCTGATTTGCGGAATGGGCGAAGGCCGACGCGCTCCGCGAGAACGCGGGGATTGTCGATATTTAAAGCGCGGCTGCATTCGGCGACAATGCGGGATGTGGCTGCTGGATCGATGTCGCGCTCGTCGCTGATCTCATTTGTGCCGCCGAAGACGCAATCGTTCGTGCGCGGAATTGCGTACATTAGCGGCGGATCATCACACACAATCGCGCAGAAGAGGTTGTCGATTTTCGGGACGGTTGCCACTTGCCCGCGATGCGGTTCAAGATCAACATCGTGAGCAAGCTCACGCGCGCCCATACCGGCACAGTTGATCACGAGATCGAATGCGTCACCGACATCTTCGGGTTTTTCGAAGCGCACGTTTGCGGTGATTGATCCGCCGGCAGTACGAAATCGGCTCGCCAGATAATCAAGATAGATGGTTGTGTCCATCAAAGGGACCTTGAGCGCGAAGCCGCTCTGAAACCCGTAGCAATCGGCCTGTGGCCGATTCGGGATCGCGCATTCCGCATTGACCACAGGAGAAGGCGAAAGGCGATGCGCACCTAACGGAATCGCCCACGCTGGGATTTGAATTTCGCAGGCCCGGGAAAATTGACACAGCTCGATCATCGAGACGCCCGTACGGGCGTCAGAGCTAAGACCGATAAGGGTCTTATACGTTGCGAGCGCCCACGCGATTACCGCGTCGACTGGTTCGGCATCGTATGGAAACCAAAGAGCCGCTGCGGCTGCGGAGGTTGTTTGTTGGCCGGTTTCCTTTGCGAAAATCGCAGTGCGATATCCGCGCTCGGCAAAAAGAACGCCGCAGGTAAGTCCCGACACGCCAGCGCCCACAATTGCCACCCGATTCTCCATCAGAATGATCTACGTGCAATGAGCCGCCGCGTCATATAAAATGCCCGGCGATGGTTTCGTTAAATCGAGATGCGTTGACGGAAAAGATTTTCGCAGGCGAACGGATTTCGACCGATGACGCGCTGAAGCTTTACCGCTGGCCGCTCGAAGAGCTTGGTGCCCTGGCTGATGAACGGCGACAACAAGCGAAGCGCTTGTCCTACAACGGCAAGGGAAACGAGATCGTGACTTACATTGTCGATCGAAACATTAACTACACCAATGTCTGCAACGTTTATTGCAAATTCTGCGCGTTTTATCGGACAGAAAAAGACGAAGATCATTACGTGCTCTCGTTTGAGGAACTTGATAAAAAATTAGACGAACTTTCGGCGAAAGGTGGTGTTCAAATCCTGATGCAAGGGGGGCATCATCCGAAGCTGGGGTTCGAGTGGTACATCGATCTTTTGCACCACATTCGGGAAAAATATCCGCACATCAACATTCACGGATTTAGTCCGCCGGAATTCCAGCACTTCGCGGAAACTTTCCGCATGCCTTTGTGCAAAGTGATCTCTGAATTCAAAGATGCGGGGCTCGGTTCAATTCCTGGCGGCGGCGGTGAAATCCTGGTTGATCGCGTGCGCAAGAAGATTTCGCCTTTGAAAATTAACAGCGATCAATGGCTGGAAGTGATGCAGGTGGCGCACGAGCTCGGATTGAGGTCGAGCGCCACGATGATGTTCGGTCATGTGGAGACGGTTGAAGACAGGATCGAGCATTTGCAGCGCATTCGTGAGCAGCAGGACCGCAGCGGCGGATTCACTGCATTCATCTGCTGGACGTTTCAACCGCAGCATACCGTTCTGAAAGTGAAGCACCCGACTGGCGTAGCGGAATATTTGCGGACGCAAGCGCTCGCCCGGATTTTTTTGGACAACATCGATAACGTGCAAAGCTCATGGGTCACGCAAGGCCCGGGCATCGGCCAGGTCGCGCTGAGGTATGGGGCGAACGATTTCGGATCGGTAATGATGGAGGAGAATGTGGTGAGCAGCGCGGGGACAACATTTCGATTAAACGCCGCCCAGATCGAATCGCTGATTCGCGATGCCGGCTATGAGCCGCGCCGGCGAAATAACTGGTACGATCTCTTGAACTAAAGACTGCGGCAGGGTTGTTTGTGGACAAACGGCTCGCTTCCACGGAAAATCTCGCCTTGACCATTGCCCTCTTCTTTCCGATATAGCCGCCTGTCCCGCGTGGGTCTGTTGCGCGGGACTGCGCTCCTTAACCTTATGAAACGTTCTTCCGGATGGATGCACCCCTCGCCGTTTGCAATTTGGGTCGCCTCCATTTGCGCGCTGCTTGGCGCGGCATCGGCCCGAGCGCAGGCTCCTCAAGCGCCTCAGGGCCCTCCAATCATCAAGTCCATCGACGTGGAGTACACGGGACCGTCAACGGTCAGCAAGGAGCGGATTTTCGCGCAAATGCGAACAAAGGTCGGCCAGCCTTATTCCAATCAAGTAGTCGAGCAGGATATTGAGGCCCTTTACAAGACTGGCTCCATTCTAAATGTTCGCATTTTTGCTCAACCGGAAGGCAACGGCGTGAAGGTAATCGTTGCCGTGCAGACGCGTTCGATCATGCGCGAGATCGAAATCAATGGAGCCGAACGGGTCGGCGCGAAAAGGCTACGCAAAGAAATCAAATTGAAACTCAACCAAGCTGTGAACGAGCAACAGTTAGAGGAAGCGCGCCAAAAAATCGTCGAAGTTTATCAGGGACGAGGCTTCAACGATGTCAGCGTTCAATTTCGCGTCGATCCAATTGACGAGAAACGCGGGACGGCGCGAGTTGTTTTCACCGTCAACGAAGGCGTGAAAGGCGCGGTGCGCCGGATCCGCTTCGAGGGCAACGCGCATTTCAGCGAAAGGGTGCTGCGCAAACAGATGAAAACCCGGGGCAAAACGCTCATTTACTTCCTCGATAAATCCGGCCGGCTTGACGAAGTGCAATTGGAACAGGACCGGGACAAACTTCGTGAGTGGTACCAGAACCACGGCTATATCGATATGGAAATTAAGGACGTGCGCAGGGAACGGGCGGCGAACGGTCCGATGATTCTCACGATCGTCATTGCGGAAGGTCCCCAATATCACGTGGGCAAGGTTACGATTTCGGGCTACCAGGCGACCACGCAAGAGAAGATTCGGGCGCTGTTAAAAATGAAGGAAGGCAGCGTCTATTCGCCAAAGCAGCTGCACGATGATGCCAAAGCGGTTGCCGACGCCTACGGGAGCGGTGGTTACGTCGATCTTTCGATCTTGCCCGAAGGCACGCCGGCCGGTCCCGCTCGGGTCGATGTGCATTATAAGATCGAAGAGGGCGCCCGCTCGTTTGTGAACCGGATCAATATTGAGGGTAACACGCGCACCAAGGATAAGGTGATTCGTCGCGAAGTTCTCGTTGCGCCGGGAGATGTCTTCAACACCGTCCGCGTGGATATAACCAAGAAACGTCTGGAGAACCTGGGTTATTTTGCAAAAGTCGAGACTTATCCGGAAGATACAGACATACCTGGCCGCAAAGACCTCACGATCCTGGTGCAAGAAAAACGGACCGGTTCGCTCAGCTTCGGCGGCGGATTCAGCACGATCGACCAGTTAGTTGGGTTTGTGGAACTCACCCAGGGCAATTTCGATTTGTTGAACTGGCCCTCCTTTACTGGAGGGGGCCAAAAGTTCCGCGTACGCATCCAGTACGGCACGCAGCGAAAGGATTTTATTCTCACGTTGACCGAACCGTATTTCCTCGATCGACGGTTCTCGCTGAGCGGTCAGCTTTTCTACACCGAAGCAAACTACTTGAGCGCGCAGTATGACCAGCGCAATTACGGGTTTTCGATCGAAGCCCGCAAGCCGATCAACGCCTATACGTATGTGAGCCTGGGATATCAGCTCCAGGACGTGGATATTTTCAACGTGGACCCCAGTGCATCCGCTTTCATCCAGTCACAAAGCGGCTCGACTGTGGAGAGCAAGATCTTCACCAGTGTCGTATTTGATCGGCGGGACAATCCTTTGCTCACGCGCCGCGGGCAACGCGTTACTTTTTCGCCCTATGTTGCGGGCGGTTTTCTTGGAGGCGACACCCAAATCTATGGATGGGACCTGGAGGGATCTCAGTATTTTCACTTTCCCTGGGACACCATTCTGCTCATCAACGGCGAAGTCGCGACTGTAAATCAATGGGGCAGCGGGGGCGATGTGCCGATTTTCGAGCGACTCTTTCTCGGAGGCTCAAATAATCTTCGGGGATTTCCGTTCCGCGAAGTTGGGCCACAAGATGAAAATGGCGAACCGACCGGTGGCAAAACAATGGCCCGGGCGACCATTGAATGGACTTTTCCAATTATCGAAAAAGCGCGCGGGGCAGTCTTTTACGACACCGGTTTTGTCAACAGCGAGGCGTGGTCCTTTGGCTTCAATCATATCGCCTCGGATATCGGCGTCGGACTCCGGCTTGATTTGCCGATCGGTCCACTGCGCCTCGATTACGGGTACCCGATCCAGCGCGATGGTTACAACGGCGGCGGGCATTTCAACTTCAATGTTGGTTACCAATTTTGAACGAATATAAATGGTTGCAGTCTAACCGGGTTCCAACCACCGTATGCCTTGTGTTATGAAGAAGTTTCTCTCTACAATATTTGCTTTAACGCTCGCCTTTCCGATTGCGGCTTTTGCTCAGGGGGCATTGAAAATTGGGACTGTGGATATGCAGCGCGCATTCAAGGAATACAGTAAGACCAAGGATGCGGAGACGAAAATCAATGAGGCCAAGAATTCCGCCAAGAAAGAATATGACGATCGAGCGGAGGCCTACAAAAAGGCGCTTGATGAAATTAATAACCTCAACAAGCAGCTCGATGCTCCAGCGCTGAGCGCCGAAGCTAAGTCGCAAAAAGCAAAGGAGCGTGATGACAAGATCGCCAACATCAAGAACATGGAGCGTGAAATCAGCGACTTCCGTCAGACCCGCGAACGGCAGTTGCAGGAACAGGCGATGCGCATGCGAGAGGGTATCGTGAAGGAAATTACCGACGTGGTAATGGAAAAAGTGAAGACCACCAATATGGATTTGGTGTTTGACAAATCGGGCTTGAGCCTGAACGGCGTCCCTGTTTTGATGTACTCACACGGCAACGTCGATTTTACGGACGACATCATCGCCGTGCTAAACAGGCCGGGCCGCGCCACAAGCTCAATCGAGAAAACGCGGACGAGTCCGTCCGCGACGCCGGCAAGAGCTTCGAAACCGTAATTTAGGTTCGACAATTCGGAAATACACGCGAGCTAAATCGCGTGTATTTTTTCGTACAGGTGAAAAGCAGACGCGCACACCGACCGGAAACGATTTGTGAGCAGTCGCAACCTGCGAAAGTGCCCGTTCAAAATCCGTTTGCCTGTCGAGCCAGATTTCGGCCAGGACGCTGCAGTGCGATCGCGGTTCTCGCGTTCTGCTCTGGCTCGCTCGCGGCGAATTGGCAGTCAACGGTCAGCAAAGAGTCACCTGGAAATTTTCCAGAGCTTCGGCCTCTCCGTGCAACCTACCGTTTCGGGTGGTCTGGGTTTACGGCGGCTACCGGAGAAATCCATTTTACCAAGCCGTCCGGGGACAAGTTTCAGCTCGATGGAACAGGGCGGACGATCGGCTTCGTCCGCGCCTTGTGGAAGCTGGATGCGAATCATCAGGCAGTCGCCAATGCGGAAACGCTGCGCCCAATCGAAAGCCAGCAAACAGAGAATTACCGATCAAAGAAACTCGCCACCCACCTCACTTTTAGAGATAACGGCGTAACTTGCGCGAGGACAGAAGGCGAAGGCAGCTCTGCCGCAACAAAGACCCGCCAATTTAGCTTTTCTAATCTGTTCGATCTGCACTCAGCCCTGCTTTATCTGCGTAGTCAGCCACTCAGGGACCGTAGCGTTTATCGCGTCGTCGTCTATCCGGCCACTAACGCTTATCTTGCTACCATCACGGTAATTGGCCGGGAAAAAGTCTCGGTGCACGCTGGCAGTTACAACGCGATAAAAGTCGATTTGCAGCTTAACAAGATTGGCAAAAATCTTGAGTTGCAGCCACACCGGAAGTTCCGTCGCGCCACGATCTGGGTCTCGGATGATGCTGACCGAATTTTGCTTCGCATCGAAGCACAGATTTTTGTCGGCACAATTTTCGCCGAGCTGCAGTCGATGCGCTTCGACGGTGCGAGATAGTGGTGCCGTCATGGGTGCGATCCACTGGAGATTCCAAGTTTGGACGTCTAGTCCGGAACCCACTCGCCCCGCACCGGTGGCCCGGGCGGAGGACGCATACGCTTGCGCGATGGATCGTAAACCGGTTCGCGTGGCCGCGGCAATAATCGGAGCGCGGCAAGCGTTTCCAGATCGAGCCGGCCGGTGATAGGAAGACGCGTCCGCGCTTGATAGGCGCGCAGCGACAATTCCATTGCCGATCCATAGGCTCCGTCGATCTCACCTCGATAAAGCCCGCGGCGGGCCAGCGCTATTTGTGCGGAGACTACCACATTGTGTTGCACATCGGACGGGGCAGCCTCGTAAGGAGTGCCAGCAAGAAGTCCTCCTGGTGAAGCTCCGGGCGTCACGGGATTGGATGGATAGAGCTGTCGATCCTGCGGCGCGTTGGCAAAAGGCTGGGCTGTGGGAGGAGCCACCCCTGCCGCTTCGCCGGAAGATTGATCGCGGAGATCAGGTACAACAGGGCTGGGCGAAGGGGTAGTCTTTGCCGCCAGTTGTCCGGAGGCTGAAGAGTTAATTCCAAGCGAACGCAGCGTTTCGCCATTGAGCTCACCGTTAACCTGAAGTCCGTTGCGAATCTGATAGCGGCGGATCGCGGCGGTCAGATTCGCATTTGTCTCGCCCGTAATCTCGCCATAATAAAAACCCTGATCCTTGAGTGCCTGCTGCACGCTCTCGATCATTTGATCCGCTCGGACCAGCGCAATCGCCGCGATCAAAATCAGCGCAGCCATCTTGGCTTTCATTTCGATGTAGTTTTGACGCCGTTGCTTTTCGCTTATTCAGCGCCTGCCTGGATCTGTCACCGCGAGGGTTGACTGCCGCTGCTTTGCTGCGTCGCGATAACGTAAAATTCCCTCGGTGACAGCTGCGGCAATTTGCTCGCGATAATCTTCACTCGCCACCTTGGAAATGTCTTCCTTGTTCGTGAGAAATCCTCCTTCGATCAAAACAGCGGGAGAAGTCACATTTGCGATCACAAAAAATTGCTTGGCGATTGTGCCCCGATCCAAGGCTCGCGTGCGTGCGACCAGCGCTTCCTGAATAAATCCGGCGAGGGTCTGACTTTCATAATTGGGCGAATCCGAAAGTGGTCGCCATAGGAAAGGCAGCCACGAAGCCACAAAGGAACCCGCGGTGATTTGATGGGCCGCATAATACGTTTCCACTCCACTGGAAAGCGGCTTGTTATCTTCGTTAAAATGAATGCTCACAAAAATACAATCGCTCACGCGGTTGGTGAACGCAGCGCGATCTGCCAGCGAGACATATGTATCCCCCAGGCGGGTCATCAAAGTCGCGATTCCTTCCGCCTCCAACAATCGGTCGACCCGGCGCGCCACGTCCAGAGTAAGATCTTTTTCAAGCACGCCGTTGCACATTGCACCGGAGTCTTGTCCGCCGTGGCCTGGATCGAGCACAACCACCGCGAATGCCTTAGGTGTTGCGGAGGGATGCGCCGGTCGGGATTTTGCCGTGGGTTCCGGTCTTGGTATCCGCTGCATCCAAATGAAGGATGCGGCCATCAATAACAAGCCCAACAGGGCCAGTATGCGCCGGATCGTTTGTTTCATTCGTGAGCTTTGAGCGAACATTTCTCTCCATATTCTAATCGCTAATCAAGTGGCGCAATTCCGTATCTGATAACGGACGATAACAAATTGCTCTGCTCGCATCGCGCTCGAGTATTCCTGCTTCGATTTGGGTATTGGCGAGGTGCTCTTGTCGATATTTCGTCACGGCAGCACGCTCTGGCAATTCCTTCGCATCGCTTGTCTGCAAGGTCATATGCCCGATGCTCCATGCGTCGAGCGCGGAGCGGAGCGCCGTTTCAAAACTGGCATCCGGCGCATGTTCGGTTTTGAGAAATGATTCCATTAGCTCCCTCGATTGGTGTGTGCCACTGAGCACGGCGAAATCCTGTCGTGCTTGCGCGAAGGTTGCGCCGTTGGTTGTAATCTCGCCATCGTACTCTACTCGCAGAAATAAATCTTCTTCTGGGCGCTTCCCGACCTCCGCAAAAAGCATCCGCGCCAGATACGGCGCGCCATAAACTTGCTCAAACGCGCTTTTCATTACCGGGCTAAGCGAATAATGCACAAGCCGCCGGAGGGAAACATCTGCCGCCGAGCGGGTGAAACCTTCCGTACTGGCCAGTTCGATGGCTGCCATCCGCAACCGCTCGATATCTCCGGGATGACCGATGGCACCCATTGCAATCCGGTCGTAAATCTCGAAAACCTTCTGCCGCCTCTGGGACGATGGGCCGGAAATGCGCCATGCCAGATCGGACTTCGGCGTTATGAACTCATGAAAATCGCATCCCGGCAAGGCTTCCGGGAGATCGAAATTGTCCCATACGATATTGTTCATCCGCTGGCGCCGCGAGTTCTGATCCGCGCGCTGCAGTCTCTGGCGTTCGTCCTGGAGCACGCGCCGGTTATTCGGGAAATGAGCGGCGCGCTGTATATTTGGGCTAAGAAGCCGGGAGAGGACGGAGGGTCCCGGTCCTTCATTGACCTTGCCGAGCACCGTTCGCTCCATAACTCCACTTCTTTTGTGATTCCATGCCACAACGAAGAAGTGAACCTGGAACCGCTGGTTGAAGCGATCCTCGGCTACTACGGACCCTATGTTCACGAGATTGTGCTGGTGAATGATGGTAGCCGGGATCGGACCGGTGATGTGGCGGCCGGGATTGCCGCGCGCGAGCCGCGTGTCAAAGTTATTAACCGCACTGCGCCAAACGGTGTGGGCCGGGCGTTGCGCGATGGCTATGCAGCCGCGGGCGGCCGATACATTCTGAGCATGGATTGCGACTTCATCGAAATCCTGCCCGAGTTCCGCGACCTGTTTGATGTGATCGCTCAAGGACACGACGGCGCAATCGGAAGCCGTTTTTCGCACGAGTCACTATTGATCAATTATCCGTTTCTCAAAATCCTTTGCAATCGCGGCTTTCACCTGCTGGCAAATCTCGCGCTTCCCATCCATCTGCGCGACATCTCGAATAATCTGAAGCTCTACCGCGCCGATATTTTGAAAGAACTCAAAATCGAGCAGCCTCACTTCGCCGCGAACGCGGAAACCGGACTAAAGCCATTGCTGCGAGGCTATGATCTGTGGGAGGTCCCTGTCTCATGGATCAATCGCAGCATCGAGATGGGCAGTTCGTCGTTCCAGATTGCGGGTGCGGCTCCGGGTTATTTATCCGCGCTGCTTCACCTGATCTGGAGGAGTTGGCGCGAACAAAAGCTCGCGCGCCGTAAGGCCGGAGAGGCGTTGTGACCGCGGCGCCGAGTATCGCGGCGGTGCCGGAGGCCTCCGCGGCGCAGGTCCACGCGGCAGTCATGGCGGCGGAAACGGCGTTTCCGGGCTGGGCGCGCACGGCTCCCAAGGATCGCGCGGCGCTGCTGCTGCGTATCGCCGACCATATCGACACCGAGGCGCGCGCTTATGCTGAGCTCGAATCGCGCAACACCGGCAAGCCTCTGGCCGCGGCGCTCAATGACGAAATGCCCTCGATCGCCGATGTGTTCCGCTTCTTCGCCGGGGCCTGTCGCTCGCCCCAGGGGCTTGCGGCGGGGGAGTACCTGCCCGGTCACACCAGCATGATTCGCCGCGATCCGGTCGGCGTCGTTGGCTCGATCGCGCCGTGGAACTATCCGCTGATGATGGCGGCCTGGAAGATCGCACCGGCGATCGCCGCCGGCAATACCCTCGTCCTCAAGCCGTCGGAGCTGACGCCGCTCACCTCGCTGAAGCTGGCGGCGGCGCTCGCCGAGATCCTGCCTCCCGGGGTGGTCAACATCGTCTGCGGTCGCGGCGAACCAGTGGGCAGCGCGCTCATAGCTCACGACCGCGTGCGCATGGTGTCGCTGACCGGCTCGGTGGCAACCGGCGGGACGCGCCTGGTTTTATGACCGGCCGCAGCCAGGAAGGCGCGAAAGAAATCAGCGCCACCAGCCGCCAGCGTTTTGTTGGATCGGCGGCACGCCCAGTTGTGCAAATCATTTACACTTTCGACCTGGCCGACAATGATGCCGTGGTTGGGAAGCGCATCTTCTGCCGCGCAAACAGCGATGGTCGCAGTGCCGGTCGCCGTTAACAGATCCTGCACCCGGGCAGATGTTCGAGGGTACTCCGGATCACGGGCAAACTCCGTCTGGTGGATGGGTTTGCCTCGAATAAAGTAACACCCCTTTTGAATCGTTCTGCCCAGTGAAGGGTTTGCAGGTATGAGCAGAGCCATGTCCATCCCAAGTTCCTTGAGTATTGCCTGGATCTCAGCCGTTATTTGACCACGCAAAACGGAGTCGACTTTTTTGTAAATCCAGTCCGCTCCCCGCGATGCCAACAGTTTCGCGGCGGCTGCGCTGCGTCGCCCGGCTTCTTCCGGCGGGCAAGATCGTGAATCGGTGTCAATGCAAGCCAGGTCGGCGCTTCCGCTCGGATCTCCGCTCAGGAGAACTTCGGCGCGCAACCCGTGGCGGAGCCCCAGGGCTCCGATCTCTGCCGCGCCCGTTAAGTCATCAGCGATAACTCCGATCACGATAAAAACCCAGCGAGCAGGCGTCCAAGCTCTTCATAGACCGGCGGTAATAAATGATCGGAGGCGGTGGGATCGCCTTGCTGAGCCGCCTGAAGAATGCGCGTTACGCCGCTCATGTATGGGGAGGGTACGCCGTCCTTAGCGTGATGTCCATCATACCGGCGTCAGGACGGAGGTCAGAAGGCAGAGTTCCTTCCAGGTGAACCTCGCCCAGCAGATCAATGATGGAACCTTCAACCCGAACACGTCGCTCGTTGTTCGGGTAATTGCGAGCGTCTGGCGGCAGGAGACCTCAAAAAAAATCCCTATAAAGCCCCAATGTTTACGGCCTCTTTCTTCTGAGCCGAAAGATTTTTGAAAGATTGGGCCTTCGACGTCCGTATTACTTATAGAGACCTGTACTCGGTATTGTGCGCGGTTTCGCGCCCGTGGATGGGTTCTTAATGAAGCTGAATTTATGAATACTACCTTTGCGCCACCAATTGCCCCGAGCTGCGCTGTTCCGATGACGGCCCTCTCCGCAAGGTCAGTCGTCAAGTTCGCCCTGCTCAGTGAGGACATCACGCTTCAATTGACCATTAGACAAATGATTGAGGACCTG
>Ga0137403_10007000_pt1 | contig 12815 bp, 8 predicted proteins | sample CZOMad2_1_16fung_FD_122057 | JGI IMG/M metagenome (GOLD analysis project Ga0137403, IMG submission 122057) | Vadose zone soil fungal communities from Angelo Coast Range Reserve, California, USA - CZOMad2_1_16fungal (Hybrid Assembly) | ecosystem: Environmental > Terrestrial > Soil > Vadose zone... | reverse complement strand
CCGCCTCGGGTTGTGGCGTTATCTCAGCAACATAACGCTGACGCAGTCTCCGTGGCTGGGGTTGGGATACTACTCGGCATCGCGGGTGTACGGGCCACAATACAATTCCGGCCTTGGGAACGCCCATTCGATGTTCTTTGAGATCCTGGTAGGCGGGGGCGTCCTGAGTTTTGCGTTATTCACAGCTCTTTGCCTCATGCTCTGCCGGCAAGCAGCTTATCTTCTTTACAAGAATCGGGACCGATTTTCCTTTGCCATTACTACTTTATTTTTCGCGAGCTTTATTTTCGGGGCCATGGGGGACGAGATTGATTCGGGACCGGTGGGGATGTGTTTCTGGTACGCAGTTGCGACACTTCCGTGGCTTTACGAACGGAGCTCGGCTCGCGCGAGGCACAAAGATGACTTGCGCAACCATTTGCCGATGACTGTAAGCGCTCTTAACTCCGAGGTTCCATGAAGGTGCTCCTGGCGCACAACCGCTACCGTCAATCCGGTGGAGAAGACGAAGTTTTTCTCCGGGAGAGTGAACTGCTACGGTCCGCCGGCCACGCAGTCCTGGAATACACGGTACACAACAGTGAAATCACGGAAGTCGGAGTCTTGAACAAGGCCAAGACAGCAATGCGAACGTTTTGGGCCTGGGACAGCGTTGAGCGATTGGGGGCGCTCCTACGGCGCGAAAAGCCCGACGTGGCTCATTTTCACAACACGTTTCCATTGATCTCTCCGGCTGCCTACTACGCCTGCCAGTACGAAGGAATCCCGGTCGTCCAATCCTTGCATAACCCTCGTTTGATGTGCCCCAGAGCAACTTTCTGTCGGGAAGGAAGTGTTTGCGAAGACTGCCTTGGCCGTGTCGTTCCTTGGCCTGGCGTAGTGCATCGCTGCTATCACAATTCGCATCTTCAGACGGCAGTGGTTGCTGGGATGCTGGCCGGGCATCGAATTCTCGGAACCTGGCAGAAGCGGGTCGATGCGTACATCGTCTTCACGGAATTCTTTCGTCAAAAGTTCACCAGTGCTGGGCTGCCGCAGGAGAAGATTTTTGTGAAACCACACTTTGTGGGAAGCGACCCTGGGATGAAACAAGAAAGGGGAGAGTACGCCCTCTTCTTGGGGCAGCTAGCGCCACAAAAGGGCGTTGGGACGCTGCTAAAAGCGTGGCGATTTCTAAGACACATACCTTTGCGGATTCGAGGAGAGGGCCCGATGGAAGGCGTCGTGGCGCAGTTCACGCGAGAAAATCCGCCGGTTTGCATGCTCCCGCATTTGTCCCGAGAGGAATGCTTCGACTTGATCAAGGGAGCGCGTTTTCTGGTGTGGCCATCAGAGGGATATTACGAGTCCTTCGGGCTCGTTGCCATCGAAGCATTTGCGTGCGGCACGCCCGTGATTGCTTCTCGAATTGGGGCCATGACGGAAATCGTCGAAGACCACAAGACAGGCCTGCACTTCAAGGCCGGCGATCCTGATGACCTGGCGGCGAAAGTGGATTGGGCTTGGACACATCCCAGAGAAATGAACGAGATGGGAATGGCTGCCCGCACAGAGTACAAGAGCAAGTACACGGCAGAAAGGAACTACGACGTACTGCTTGGGATTTACCGAATGGCTCTAAAAAAGCGATCGTGCGAACGAGATAGTCCGCTAGTAGTTCGCGCGCTAACGCAGAGATATCGCACATGAAGACATACAGGTCACGAATGGCGTACCCGAGTGCCTTTCCCGAGCTTGTGCCGGTAGATGCTTCGAGCGGAAGCACGTGCGGCGCAAGCACGGCAGAGGCTAGAATCGTGGCGGCCAACAGAGATTTCTATCGAGAGATCGCCGAAAAATACGACAGGTACGAAAGCTGCGTCTCGAGTGCTTACCTGCAAGCGATTCTTGACGCGGATTTGGACAAGATTCACTCCTCCTGCACTTCCCTGGAGCGCAGGCCGCAGTGCCTGGACTGCGGCGGAGGTACCGGGAACCTCGCGCTGAAGATGCTCGCGCGTGGGTGGGACGTGACGGTTGTTGACGTTTCCGACGAAATGCTTGGAGTGTTGAGCAAAAAAGCGGTGACAAGGGGTTATTCGCCAAAACTGATTAACAATGCGATTGCACAATTTCTTACCACTGTGAGTGACACCTTCGATCTTATTGCCTTCAATTCAGTCCTTCATCACCTGTACTCGTTTGCGCGCATTGCGGAGATGGCCGCAACACGCGTGCGCCCGGGAGGGTTTTTTTATTCGAATTTTGACCCGGTGATTCCGAGGTATCCGTTCTGGACACGCATTTTTGAGTCACTGGACATCGCAGCGGCCAAGCTTATGCTTGATTCAAGAGATTTCATGCCGGGGATTTGGCGTCGGACACGAAAGCTATTTCGCCGCCGTGATTCCCTGCTCTCACGCTCGGTGGTCAGTGCGGGCGACTTAGCTGAATACCATGCGCGGTCTGGTGTGGACGACGCTCAAATCCTGCGTGTGCTGGAAAGACAAGGATTCACGATCGTCGAACACCTGAAGTACCCAGCGGGGAGAACAAGAGCCGGGCAATTTCTGAACAGACGCCTTCGGCTGCTGGAGAACTTCAAGATCATCGCAAGGCGACCCATATAGCGTGTTTTATATGCAAGAGAACGACATACATTCCGCGAGCGGAGATTTCTGGTCTAACCAGGAGGGCAAGAACCTGAAAAGGCTGCCGGCATCGAGTGCTTCGCCGGCGCAGAATCCGCTGAAACGTTTCGAGGAACAGTGGAAATACTTAAGTACGCAAGATGCCTTCCGGCACGCGCCTCTGCTGACCATTTGCCGGTTGTTTTCCTGGAGAGTCCGGTGCCTGCTGGGAAAGCCCGCGATCATGAATCTTCCGGAATGGAACGTGCGGATGTTTCTGCCTCCGGAGTGGCGAGGAATCGCGAAGCTTGTTTTTGCGTTCCGGGAAAATTACGAACGTGAGCTGATCTACTTGAACAAGATTCTCTCGCCAGGGAAAGTCTTCATCGACGTCGGAGCCAATATCGGGATCTACAGCTTGGCGGCGAGCAGAATTGTGGGCGAAACGGGCCTAGTGCTGGCCTTCGAGCCTTCCGTTCAGTCGCTTCCAGTATTGAAGAAAAACATTGGCTTAAATCGTCTAAAGAACGTGCGCGCCTTCCCGGTAGCGCTTGCACAGAACTCGGGCAGGGCCTGGCTGCACCGTGGCCCAAATCCGAGCTTGAACTCATTGGGAAAGGATCCTTCGTGGAAAGAAGACGGGGAAGCGATTGTCACCGAGACGCTGGATAAGGCTCTCAACCAGGCGGGCATCCATCGCGTAAACGTCATAAAGATGGACGTTCAGGGATCTGAGGAGTTGGTGCTTCGAGGAGCTCGCGAGACCCTAGCATCAGAACACCCAGTCATCATTTTTGAGGTCTGGCCCGAGGGCGCGTCGCTCCTTGGCCTCTCACCCACTGGTCCGTGGGAGCTACTGAAATCCAGTGGCTATGAATTTTTTGCCGTAGGCCAGGGCGGAACGATTTCTCCCATCAAATCGCCACCAGCGATTGGCAACGTTGTTGCCATGCACCGAGAGTTGAGAGAGAAACCCGGTCTCAGGTGATGAGGACACCCGGTACTCCATGAAAGCACGTTTGCAGGAGACTGGAGGTAAGTGGAGATATCTTTGGGGATTGCCTGCCTTCCGGCGAGCCCCGGCTTCCACATTGTTCCGTTTAGCGCGTTGGAGGTTGCATTGCGCGCTTGGCATTCCCGCAACGGTCAATTTGGCTCCCTGGGGGGCTCGGTTCTTTCTGCCTGCGCGCTGGCGCGGCGCGGGCACTTCGATGATTTTTGCCGTTGGAGCTCAATACGAGCGGGAGCTAGCATTTTTGCATCGATTCATTGCTCCGGGAATGATTGTGGTCGATGGTGGCGCAAGCTGTGGAATCTACACAGTGGTCGCAGCAAAACTGGTAGGGGTTTCCGGACGCGTTTTTTCCTTCGAACCAGGCGCCGAAGCCTTCTCGGTGCTGACGAAAAACATCCAACTAAATCATCTCATCAACGTCCGGGCCCACTGCGCGGCGCTTTCGGACCGAGACGGCAGCGCTCCACTTTATCACCACGAGCATGGGCCAAACAGTTTCTCGCTCGGCCACCCAGAAAGCACCGCGGTCGAATCAGAACACGTGATCACTACTTCTCTCGACGAAGTATTTCGCAACGAGGAGGCGGGCCGGTTAGGATTCATTAAACTCGACGTGGAAGGAGCCGAAGAACTGGTCCTCCGTGGTGCTAAGCAGACCATTTCTAGATCGAGTCCAACGATCCTCTTCGAAGTAAATGCGTCTGCGACAAAACAATTGGGACTTCATCCCTACGGGGCTTGGGAGCTGTTAAAAGCATGGGGTTACAGATTCTTCTCGTTCGCAGGATGCGCGGACCTCAGTGAGTTGGACGAAGGACCCACGGCGTCCCCGATCCAGAACGTTATCGCGGTACACGGCAGGCGGTGGCGATCATGAAGATACTGCTCATTGGCCACGCTTGTAGCCCGCGCCACGGTTCTGAATCCAGCTTTACGTGGAATTGGGCCTGGCAGCTTGCGCGCTGGCATCAGGTTTGGGTTCTTGCTCATCCTCATGACCGAGATGCCGTTGAGAGATATCTTGCGGAGCACGAGAGCAAGAACCTGCAGTTTCACTGGATAGCCCTGCCTCGATGGCTCGATCCGTGGGATCCTCGCGGGACAGACAGAGGGCTTCGACTTCATTACTTGCTCTGGCTGCGCCGCGCCTACCAGCGAGCGATCGAACTTCATCAGAAAATTGGCTTCGACCTTGCTCACCATGTAAGTTATGGCTCATTGAGCGCACCGCCGCCTGCTGGGAAAATCCCCATTCCTTTTGTATGGGGGCCGATCGGAGGTGGTCAGCGGGTTCCGCTTTCACTCCGAAATTACATTAGTGGCGGGTGGGCTAGGGAATTTTCGAGAAACGCTCGCGTCCGCCTCTTGCCGCATTCTCCATTGCTGCAAAGAGCGGTACGAGCCAGCTCCTTGCTCCTCGCCACGAATCGCGACACGGCTGAGCTACTGGGGAGAGCTGGCGGCCGCGACGTCAGACTATTCTTGGACTCCGGGATCGCATCAGACTTTATTTTGCACGAGCCCGTTTCGAAACCGAGCGACGGTTCGCTCATCTTGCTCTGGGCGGGACGTATGCAACCGCGAAAGGCCTTGCCCCTGGCTATGGAAGCCCTAGCACGGACAAGAGAATTCCGAATAAAACTCCTCATCGCGGGCGATGGGGAAATGCGCAAGTCGTGGGAGCAATGCGCAGAGCGCCTGGGCCTCGGCAGCCGCGTGGAGTTCCTGGGCCGAATTCCCTGGGAAGAAATGCCGCGCTTGTATCAACGCGCGGATGCTTTCCTTTTTACTAGCTTGCAGGATTCTTTTGGCACCCAAGTGCTCGAAGCGATGGGCAACTGCCTTCCCATTCTGACCTTGGATCACCAGGGCGTCGGGACTTTTGTCCCACCAGAAGCCGGGATCAAAATTCCCGTGACTTCTCTCGAGCAAACGCAGGAGGGTCTTGCAGAAGGCATTCGACGGCTTGCGCTCTTCCCTGAAGAGCGCAGGAAAATGGGTGAGGCGGCCCACTCTTATGCCAGGACACAAACCTGGGAGAGGCGCGCCGAGTGCATGTCGAATCTATACGAGGAAGTACTGTCGCGGCCGGCGCATCGTCAGGGAAAGGACCGTTCCACTGCGTCGCCGGCGTCTGTCCGTCTGGGAGGACCCGCGTCCTATGGCTCGTACGCCGTCAATAAACGCATGGAAAAAATCGATGAGACGCTGAACCTCAAGGGCATGCGCGTTCTCGACCTCGGGTGCGGTAACGGTTCCTATACGGCTGAACTAGCCCGGCGAGCAGAATACGTTTGCGGGATTGATCTTCATATGCCCCATCTGCAGGCCTTCCGGGAAGACATTCTAAGAGTTCAGGGAACCGGCGAGCGCCTGCCTTTCGCCTCGGAGAGTTTTGATGCCGTCACCATGATCGAAGTCCTCGAGCATGCGAACAACGACACGAAGGTGCTGGCGGAATGTTTTCGTATACTGAAGCCCGGAGGACTATTGGTTCTTTTTGTTCCGAACAAGTTCTATCCGCTTGAAAGTCATCCTTGCAGGCTGGGGAATTTTTCGCTCGGCCGGAACGTCCCTTTGGTTTCCTGGCTGCCTGAGTCGCTCCGACGGCACATGTGCTTTGCACGAATCTATACTCGACGTGCGCTCTTCGCCATGGCTCGAACAACTGGATTTCAAATTCAAAGGTCTGGGTTTATTTTTCCCCCGCTCGATTCACTCGCACTGCCTTTCAAGCACACTTACCGTCGGATCGCTTCGCGCTTGGAGGACTCTCCTCTCGGCCGTCTCGGGGTTTCCATTTACAGCGTCTTGGCAAAGCCTCCACGGCTTGCCGAAAGTGCACCGCGAGAACCAATCGACGAGCGATTCGAAGGCGCAACATTCGATGTGCTGGGAGTTCGCGCCCATGCCGTGCAAATTGGAGAAGTGGTCGATCGGATGCAAGGATGGATTCGCAAGCGCGGCGAATGCCGTTCCATCGCGGCTACCAGCATGCACGGCATCGTTGAGGCACAGCATGATTCTTCCTTCAAAGAATTACTGAACGCAACGGACTTGGTAGTGCCCGATGGGATGCCACTGGTGTGGTTGGGCCGGCACAGAGGACACCGTCTGCGCCGGCGCGTCTACGGACCGGACTTGCTTCTTTCATTTTGTGAAAAGAGCATTGAGCGGGGCTACCGCCATTTTTTTCTCGGAGGAGAGCCGGGCGTCGCCGAGCGCCTCGGCCAATCACTCAAGGCGCGTTTCCATGGCTTGAACGTCGTTGGGACCTGTTCGCCTCCCTTTCGGCCGCTGAACGCGGAGGAAGACAAAGAAATGGTGGACTTGATCAATCGCGCCGCTCCGGATGTGTTATGGGTAGGTTTGGGAGCGCCAAAGCAGGAGCGCTGGATGCACGAGCACAAGTCGCGTTTGCGTGTCCCCGTAGCGGTTGGCGTGGGCGCGGCCTTTGACATGTTTTCAGGGAGACGGAGGCAGGCCCCACTTTGGATGCGAGAACACGGCCTCGAATGGCTCTTCCGGCTGATGCAGGAGCCGCGCCGTTTGTGGCGGCGCTATCTAGTTTATGGTTCACAGTTCATCGCTTACGTCGCTCTCGAGCGTTTGCGAGTAATGAATTTCGAGACTGCCAATACACAAACATCAAATCACGTATCTCGTCGTGGTGAGGCGCATACCTGATCTTTCTTTCCATAACTGACCTTCGAATATAAGGCCAACGATTTTCCGTCAGGTCTTTACCCACATTCAATTTCAAGTGAGCACCTTATCGACTGAAGCCTGGGTGGCTTCTAGTCTTAAGTCGCTCGGTTCGGGTCCAAGAGAATGGGTATCAGCGTGTTCGGAGTGCCACAACACCCATCCAGATGGCGGCACTCGATGTGCTCGCGAGCCTTCAGTTCGCTTGGGGCAGGAACTCCAATGTTAGCTGCTTTACGGCAGCTCCTCCGCGCTCGAATGTTTCTGAGTCTTCGGTTCGCGTTCTCGCTGGCGATAATATCGCTGTTTCTATCTGAAAACCTGGTGGGCGGCACGACTATTGCAGACTCCTGCCGGTGCGAACAGGAGGCTCCGTCCGGACGACAATCGACCATGAGAAATCAAGATGCGGCGCCTCCAAATCTGCAAACCGCGGCGGATTGGAATCGGCAACTTAAGAAACTTCTGGACTCCTATCCATCGGTATCGGCCGTAAGTGCCCAGGAATATCGCATCGGCCCGGAAGACGTACTTAGCATTAATGTTTTCGAAGCCCAAGAGCTGAATCGGGAAGTCCGCGTTTCGGCCGGCGGTGAAATTTCCCTGCCCTTGCTCGGGTCGGTTCGAGCCGCTGGATTGACCCCTCATGAATTGGAATCTGTTCTGCAGGAGTTCCTTCACCGCACATACATGAAGGATCCGCACGTCAGCGTGTTTGTACGCGAGATGCAAAGCCACGCGGTTTCGGTGATGGGTGCGGTGAAACGGCCCGGTGTCTTTCAGATACGTGGAAGCAAGTCCCTGCTTGAAGTTCTCTCCCTCGCAGAAGGCTTGGCCGAGGATGCCGGAGAGACCGTCATCATTCTGCGAGGAGCGGCCTTATCCGCGGAGCCGGACCCACCCGCTGATCCGCCCACTGTGGCGGATCAACTTCCCGCCGGGGCGCAAAACACCGCCGAAGCAAAAGCGGTGTCCTCGGGTCTCTACGACAATCGATCTGCATCCGAAAATAGCGTGCAGGTGAACCTGAAAGATCTCCTTGAGTCGGCTGATTCTCACAACAACCCATTGGTTCATCCTGGCGACATCGTCAAGGTCACTCGCGCCGGAGTTGTTTACGTGATCGGTGAGGTAAGAAAACCCGGCGGATTCGCCCTGAAATCGAATGAAAGGATTTCTGTACTGCAGGCGCTGGCCTTGAGCGAAGGCCTCACTCGTACCGCTTCGAAGGCCGGAGCGCGAATTATCCGCACCGATCAGCAGACCGGTGAACGAAAGGAGACTTCGATTGACTTGGGAAAGATCCTGGCGGGAAAAGCCCCAGACCCTGTCCTCGAACCGAAAGACATAGTTTTCGTGCCGAACAGCGCTGCGAAGACCACTTTTGGCCGCGGAGTCGAAGCCGCAGCACAAACACTCACGGGGCTCTTAATTTTCCATTGATAAGAACATGGACGAGCAAAATCAAGTCGAGCTACCTGGGCGCCGCCAGCACAAGCAAAACGGGCAAGGCACTCTCGCAAGGATCGCAGAACTGACCGATTCCTACGAGATACTTGAGTCTGGCGAACCACTCGACCTCCGCAACTATGCCCGCATCCTGCGTAAGCGCCTGCCGGCAATCCTAATTGTCTTTTTCATTTTGTTCACCGCCATCCTGATCGCGACACTCAAGCAAAGGCCGGTCTACCGAGCTCAGGCGTTGCTGGAAATTCAGAAAGAGAATCCGGAGATTCCCACCATCAAGGAACTCTACGAACTGGAGGGCGTGTCCGACGCATACCTGAGGACGCAATACAGCATCCTGGCCAGCGAGAGCCTTGCGCGACGCGTAGTTGACCAACTCCACCTGGAAACTCTGCCGGAATTCAACTTCCCCAAGTGGTGGCGGCTTTGGGCTAAGAAACAAAAACCTTCCACGGCACAAGTTTTTGCCGTCGGTCCGGCGTCCGAAGGCCGCGATCGGGAACTCTCTCAGCGAGTCCTCGAACGATTTCAAGATCGATTGACGATTGATCCCGTCAGCCGCAGCCGCCTTGTAGCCGTCCGATTTGACTCGAACGATCCGGATCTTGCCGCGCGCATTGTCAACACCCTTGCCGAGGACTATGTGGAGCAGGGCCTGGAAGCCCGATGGCAAGCGACACAAAAAGCCGCGGAATGGCTTTCGCAACAATTGGTAGGGGTGAAAGCAAAACTGGAGAAATCCGAAGTTGAACTCCAAAGCTATGCGCGGCGCAACGGCCTGGTCTTCCTTGAAACAGACAAAGGCGTCAGCCAGAACGTCGCGAACGAGCGGCTGCGCGAAATACAAGAGTCGCTAACCAGGGCGCAGTCCGAGCGATACGAAAAGGAAGCTCTCTACCGCCTGGTTCAAACTGGTGAGCCCGGAGCTTTGCCTGGGGTGTTCGAGAATAAATTAATCCAGGATTTAAGCGAACGCCTGGCGGAATTGAAACGTGAACATGCCCAGCTCACCACGACGTTTAATCCGGATTATCCTCGAGTGAAGGAAATCCGGAGCCAAATTGATGAAATCGCGGCTTCGCTTCGCGATGAGCGCCAGCGCGCGGCCGACCGGATTGTCAACGACTATTCCGCCGCTGCGCACCGCGAGGGCCTGGTTCAGCAGGCGCTGGAACAGCAGCAAAAGCAGATAAATCTGATTGCCGAGAAGTCGGTCCAGTACAATATTCTGAAACGCGAAACAGACACAAACAAACAGCTCTACGATGGCCTCCTGCAGCAGTTGAAAGAAGCCGGCGTCTCGGGGAGCCTGAAGGCCACTAACATCCGCATCGTGGATTCTGCTCAACCGCCGGCAAAACCGGCCAAGCCGGAAACACTCCTGAATTTGGCTGTCGCTGTGTTTCTAGGATTAGGGCTCGGTATCTGTGCCGCCATCTTCCAGGAGCGCATGGACGACACGCTCAAAGGCGATGACGACGTCGAGCGGCTGTTTGGAGTTCCTTCCCTGGCCCTGATTCCGGTTGTGTCCCCGTCCAATGGCCACCGCCGTGGAATTCATAGAATCCTCCCGCGAGACAACGCTTCCGCGCTGAACGGAACTGGATCTGGCAAAAACTTGCGCTCTTTCTGGCACCGCATTGATCGCGACGGAACGCACCATGACTCTCTCGTCGAAGCATTCCGCGGGCTACGTGCCTCAGTTTTACTCTCAACTCCAGACCGGCCTCCGGGGTCGCTTCTGGTTACGAGCACCCAACCCGCCGAGGGCAAAACCACTGTGGCTTGCAACCTGGCGATTTCGCTTGCGCAGCTTGGCCACAGAGTCTTGCTTGTAGATGCGGATTTGCGCTTTCCATCTCTCCACAAACTGTTCGGCACCAGTGGAAGCCTGGGCCTGGTCAGCTACCTTACTGGCCAGCAGGATTGGCGTACCGTGGTGTGTCCCACTGGTTCGCGTGGCCTTGATCTCTTGGTTTGCGGCCCTGTGCCTCCGAATCCGTCCGAGCTTCTTTCGTCCCAGAGCATGGGGGAGTTAATCCGCTCCGCGAACGCGGAGTATGACTTTATAATTCTTGATTCGTCACCTATGCTTGCCCTGGCCGATAGCCGGATCCTCGCCCCCATCGTAAACGGAGTGTTACTGGTGGTGAAGAGCGGCGCCGCGCCTCGCGAGCGAGTGCTGCACGCGCGGTCAGGAATCCGCAGCGTCGGGGGAAACATAATCGGAGTGGTGCTGAACAATGTGGACATTCGCACCAATGGCTATTACAACTATGGCCCGTATGGCCCCAATGCTCAGCCTCCTTCGCAAGCGACTCTCGCCGCAACAAATCTCCAGATGCCGCCCCAACAAAAAGCAAGTGACTGACCCATCGCGAGCCTTCCATGGTTCGATGGCTTGAAGTTGGCCTCGTTGGTGCCGTCTGTGTGGCGGTTCTAGCCTTCGGCGGCACAGTGCCTTCGTTTTTTGCGGTGACACAAGTGGTCATCCTGGGGCTGGCGGCTGCCTTCTTTCTTTCAGGCCGGTTCTCGCATGGCACGCCCTTCCACTTACCGTTCGCGAGTCCTCTCTTGCTGGTCGCCTTGGTTCTTCTGCAACTCTGCCCACTTCCCGCTTCCCTGGCACCTTTGTTCGGAAGAACGCGCGACGATCTGCCTAGCGGGTCTTATTTCACTGTCAGCATGGCTCAGTACCAAACGACGTCTCACTTATTGCTATTGGTCACCTATTTAGTGGCCTTCTTCCTGACTTTGGTCCTATGCCGGAACCGCGACGCGAAAAAGAGGCTCGTTTTTGCTCTTGTGTCACTCGGAGTACTCGAGGCTCTTTACGGCCTGATTCAATACCTCACCGGCTGGCAGCAGATCTTCGCCTACGCAAAAAAATACTATCTGGAAGATGCTACCGGTACTTACATCAGTCGAAATCATTTTGCGGGTTTTTTGGGAATGATCCTCCCGTTTGCTGTGGTTCTTGCTTTGCACTACGCGGAGCTTCTACTTAAAAACACTTCAGGTAAAGCAGCCAGGCTTCGCACAATTGTTTCCAGGACGGAATTGCTTTCGTTGGTGTTCTGGCTTTTTCTTGCGATTCTCCTCTTCGCAGCCCTGGTCCTCTCGCGTTCGCGTATGGGGATCATTTCGGCCCTGGTTTCACTCGTTGCTATTCTGGCGCTCGCTGGAGCTTCGTCCTATCGGGCACGCACGAGAGCGACAGTGGCCGCCTTGTTTTTTCTTGGCGTGTTAGGCGTCATCGTGTGGATTGGCAGTGATCCGGTGGTGAGCCGTCTTGAGACTCTCGGCCAGGAATACAATCTCAGTGGCCAGAATCGCATTTCGATTTGGCGCGATACGCTCGGGCTAATTCGCCATCATCCTTTCCTCGGAACCGGATTGGGATCCTTTTCCGTCGTTTACCCATCCGTTCAAACCACTTTTCTCACTCTCCTCGTTGAGCACGCGCACTGCGATTACCTGGAAGTTGCGACCGAGCTCGGCTTGCCTGGCGCCATTTTGCTGTTTGGATCGATTTTTTGGGTCATTGCCCGGGCCGCCCGTCAGTACAGGAAGGCAGAAGACCGTTTCGACAAAGCCGCTTCTCTGGGTTGCATCGGGAGTATTGTGGCAATTCTGGTGCATAGCCTGGCAGACTTTAATATATACATCCCCGCCAACGCCCTGGTGTTCACAATTTTCCTGGCGATGGCCTGGTCCGGCGTTCATCCCGGAACGGCATCGGTCCGCTCCTTCAGCAAGCACTAGACTGGATATGGACACTCCGAACGCTCCACGAGCTTGCTTTGCAAGCCACGCGGTGGCGTTGCCCACCCAAGTATTCAAGAGGTGGCAAATTTGATGGTCACATCGGAAACTTTGCCGCCTGCGGTCCAATGAAATGCAATCGGGCATGCCCGGTCTGCGCGCTTCGGATGGTGCCTTTGATTGGTAGGGGCGGTGGGGATCGAACCCACGACCTTCGGCTTAAAAGGCCGCTGCTCTACCACTGAGCTACGCCC
>Ga0137403_10006998_pt1 | contig 12817 bp, 10 predicted proteins | sample CZOMad2_1_16fung_FD_122057 | JGI IMG/M metagenome (GOLD analysis project Ga0137403, IMG submission 122057) | Vadose zone soil fungal communities from Angelo Coast Range Reserve, California, USA - CZOMad2_1_16fungal (Hybrid Assembly) | ecosystem: Environmental > Terrestrial > Soil > Vadose zone... | reverse complement strand
TACGGGAAACTGTTGCTCATAAAGCTCGCTTTGCTGCTGCCATTGATCGGCATTGCCGCCATCAACCTGCTACAACTGAAGCCGCGCATCCTGGCGCTCGCAGTTCAGCGCGTTGTTTCGGGCCTCGCCGATTTGGTGACTCGGCTCAAGCGCAACGTCACGCGGGAAGCCATACTCGGCAGTTGCATTCTTCTGATCGTCGGAGCAATGAGCGTCACGCCGCCGGCGCGCCACATTCCGCCGGAGTGGCCTCTCGCTTTTCGCTGGAGTTGGAACGCCGTCGATACCAACAGAAGAGCGCGCTCGCAGATGTCGGATGCAAAATGGCTGGCGATCGCCGGCGCTGTTGGGCTTTGCTATGCCGTATGGCGACGACGTTATTTTGCGCTGGGAGCGAGCCTGATGAGTCTTGCCTCCGGCGCGTTCATTGCCCATGACGCGCTCTACATCGACGCCTACCCGAAAACTTATCTCCGTCCGTCGGTTCCTTACAACGCGATCTCGGTCGCCAATGGCTCGCATATCTATCAGGAGACTTGCGCGGCGTGTCACGGGGTCGGCGGGTATGGCGATGGCCCCAACCGCAAAGGTCTCGTGCCCAAACCCGCTGACTTAACCGCCAAGCACGCCGCAGATCATACCGCGGGAGATCTCTTCTGGTGGCTCAGTTACGGAGTTAAAGACACTGCGATGCCCGGCTTCGCAGCGAGCCTGGAAGAAGAAGAGCGCTGGGATATGATCAATTTTGTACGTGCGTTGTCTTACGCGGAGCGGGCGCGACAGATGAGCGCGCTGGTGGAACCCGACCCGTGGCTGGTCGCCCCTGATTTTGTCTATCGCACCCTCACCGACGAAAGCGGTTCTTTGAAGGACCATCGCGGTAGCGAAATCGTCATGCTCGTGCTCTTTTCGCTGCCGGATTCGAAGGCGCGCATCTCGGAGCTTGAAAAAATCCACAGCCAGCTTCAAGACAGAAAGGTGAAGGTCCTCGCTGTACCCCAAGAGATCGGCGCAATCGAGCAGCTCGGAGGCACGATCAAAACTTTGTCCCTGGTGACCGACGGAAGCAGAGAAGCGTTCGACACCTACGCTTTATTTCGCCGGAGTTTTTCCGAGCAGGGCACCCTGCCGGACCCACCGGTGCCGCCGCACATGGAATTCATCATCGACCACCAGGGTTACGTACGCGCCCGCTGGATTCCTCGCGATGGTCCTGGTTGGGACAAAATGGAAAATCTCCTGCGCGACATCGACCGCCTGAATCAAGAGAAACCATCCGCGCCCGCGCCGGATGACCATGTGCATTAGCAGTCACCCCCACCTTCATCCTCCCCCGCGATGCGGGGGAGGAAACAGGAGCGGAAAATTTAGCCGCAAAGAATGCAAGGGGCGCAGAAGGAAAAAAACCTTCGTGCTCTTCGTGATGAGCAAAGAATCAAGCAGTAACTCAAATCTGCGTTGCGTCGTTTGACGCTGGCCAAAGCGGGATAGTATAAGAATTTCAAGCCTCAGAAAAGTTGGCTTCAATGAGAAGATTTGAATCAGTTTCAATTATTGAAACGGCCCCATGCTAAGCGGGCGAGGTAGGGCGATATGACGATCAGAACAAAAAAACTTTTGTTAGGTTTCTGGCTCTGTTTCTTCGTCGCTTGGTTCTCTGACTCCCCAGCTTTATCTCAGGGCGGGATGATCCACGACACTAGAGAGCACATACTTGAAGACGCAAAGAAGGAAGGAAAGCTCGTTGTCTCGCCTGGTTTTGAAGACAGTACAACACCTCATCTTATCGAGGCCTTCAAGAAAAAATACCCCTTCGTCAAAGAAGTTGTCTGGTCGAAGCCTGCTGATTTCAAAAAACAGCTTGACGATCTGATCGAAGGAAAAGCGGTGGTCGACGCGTTCCGCCCCGCTCCCAATTTATGGAGTCAATATTTTTCCCACAATCTGTTCAGAAATTATGATTTCAAGAAAATGGCCGAGGGCGGTCATCTCAACATCCCGCGGGAAATGATCGATGAATCCGGCGTAGTCATATGGAGCGGGAGCATCATTGGCATCATGGTCTACAACGTCAATCGGATTGCATCGGAGCCCACGCCAACCGGGTGGGAAAGTTGTTTCGACCCCAAGTGGAGCGGCAAGTTTACGGTTGACAGCAAGCCCAACGTGATTGCCTCGCTCGCGGCGCGCTGGGGCGAAGAGAAAACCCTGGATTATGCCCGGAAGCTAAAACAAAACAATCCAGTCATCGTGCGCGGCAGCACTCAAGGGTTGACCAAGCTGGCGGCCAGTGAGTTTGCTTTCATGTGCGGCGTTTACCTGCACGCCACGGAACGTTACTTGAAACAAAATCCGAGCGCGCCGATCAAGAAGCTGGTTCCCAATCCGTTGCCGGCGGCCTTTCACGAGCCGGAAGCGGTTTATGCGCGCGCGCCGAATCGCCACACGGCGCTTTTGTGGATCGAGTTTCTTGCCTCGCCGGAAGGCCAGCAAGTCTTAGACGCGGTGGATCCCGGAAGGGCATCTTTTCTGGTGCAGAAAACCCTTGCCAACCAGTTAGCCAATGGAGCGAACGTTTCTGTTTGCGCCACGGGTTGCCGTAACCGGGAAGATGATTTGATGAAGCGCATTGCGGTCGATATTTGGGGACTGCCCAAAGTTGCGGAATAAAACTTAGGAAGGCGACTATAATGAAATCAATAGGGATCTTCATAAGAAAAAGTTTTTGCTTGCTACTTGCCATCGCGATCGCTCTAATAAACGGCCAGGCCGCCGCCCAATCCCTTCCCGCCGAGGTCATCCGCTACGCGGACATGGTGCTGCACAACGGCAAGATCATCACCGTCGATGCGACCTTTAGCATTGCCCAGGCGATCGCCGTGCGCGATGGTAAAATTCTCAGAGTAGGACGCGACGCGGAGATTCTCTCCCTCGCTGGTCCCAACACGCGGCGAATCAACCTGCAAGGACGAGCGCTCATTCCCGGTCTCATCGATACCCATTCCCACCTCCATGAATATGGACTCGATCGCTATGCGGCGGAAATGAATCCAAGCTTGCTGGAGATCAAAATCGAAGGCCGCACCGAAGAAGAAATGCTCGAGCGCCTGGCGCAGGCGGCCAAGACAAAGAAGCCCGGAGAGTGGTTGATTACCCGCATTCGCCCGCGCAGCGTCGCCGACGGGTTCGTCAACCATCGGACCCGGCTTGACTTGGACAAAGCGGCGCCGAACAACCCGACCATGGTTCACGTCACCGACACCAAGGCCATGGCCAACAGCAAAGCATTGGAGCAATTGCTCAAGCGTTACGATCCGAAAGTTCTCGAACTCCCTAAGAACGATCAGGGCGAGTACACCGGCCGCATCGGCGCCGGTGTCAGTCTGATTTTCTACGAAGAGATCATTCCCAAGCCCAAACCCGAAGATCTCGCGCCGATCTACCTCAAAGAGTTGGAGCTTTGGGGCGCCGCCGGTATCACGACTTGGTCGTCGTCTCTGGGTTCTGAAGCGATCTCTGCATTCCATTACATGGATCAGAAAGGCGAGATGCCGATCCGGCTTGCCTATACCAATGAGGCCGGTTACCGAGACAACATTTTTGGCGAGAGCTTCGTCAGCCGCTTTGGCAACCTGATCGGTCATGGCACCGATCGTTTCTGGCTTATCGGAATTTCGTCCGGCTCGACGGATTCTTCCTACCCGGGTGTTTGCACGACTCTTTCACCGAATCCAAAAATCAAAGCGCGCGAGGATTGCCGGCTGACCATCGACAATGTGCGCGGTCGCGCCGCATATGCCGCTGTGAAATCCGGGCTGCGCATCGCCGGGACGCACAGCGCGGGCGACAAAGCCACCGACGTGTTGATGGACATCATCGAGAAAGCAAGCGCGGAGGCCGGTCTTTCCTTGGAGCAGATTCGCGCCAAAAACCACGCCATTGACCATTGCACGATGAACCCGCGGCCCGACCAAATCGAACGCGCCAAGAAACTGAATATTATGTGGAGCTGTGCGCCCAAGTACCTACTGCGCGCAGAAAACGTGATGCGGGACTATGACGAAGCGACGGCGCACCGCTGGGTGGTTCCGGTGCAGAGTATCTTAGATGCCGGTGGAAGAGCGGTGTGGCAGCAAGACGATGCGGATTTGGGCATAAAGCCATTCTTCGGAATTTCCACTCTCATCACTCGCAAAGATCAAAACGGCACAATTTGGGGAGCGCGGAACGCCGTCGACCGCAAGACTGCGCTCATGATGGCGACTCGTTGGGCGTCGGAATACGTGCTCCGGCAAAACCTACTGGGCTCGTTGGAAGCCGGCAAGTGGGCCGACATGGTAATCCTGGACAAGGATTTTCTGACGGTTTCAAATGAAGAGATCGGCAAAATCACCAGTCTCATGACGATCGTCGGCGGCAAAGTGATTTATGACGGCTTAAAACAATGACGGAGAATGGGAAAAAGACCCCTCCTGGGGCCGAGCACTTCAAGGCTGAAAGCCGCGACCGGAAGCGCGCATGGCGATACAGCCCCACTCGCGCTTTCCAACTCTCCTTTCGGGCCTCCCGATTTCCCTCGCAAAGCTTCGCGAATGCGGGATTTACAGGTCTCGCCCTAATATCTCTGTTGCTTTTTCGACCGGCGTTAGTTGGCGCAGGTCATGACGAGGAATACATCGATACCATTCCACCTGAGAGAGTAAAAACAATGCTGGAGGGAGGCGAGAAGATCCTATTTGTCGACCTGCGCCCGGCGGGAGACTTCCAAAAATCGCGCCTGCCGGGTGCCCGTTCGATTCCGATTACGGAATTGCAGAACAGGCACCAGGAAATCCCCAAATCCGGCCGGGTCATACTCTACTGCGCGTGCCCGCCCGGAGGCGTCGACGAAGCCTATTCTTACTTGGCGCTGCGGGGGAAAGGTTACCGCAATGTCAGTGTCCTGCAAGACGGTTTCTCGGGTTGGGCGCAACGCAAGTTGCCGACGGAGAGCCGCTGACACCGGACTAAGAAGAATGAAGATTTAACCACAAAAGGACGCAAAGAAAGAGAACAAAACTCGAAGCACGAAATCCGAAATTCGAAACAAATTCCAATAAATACAAAATCCCAAACAAGCTTCATGCGGATTCAGGGTTTTGGAATTTCTCGGATTTTAGATTTATTTGACTTTGAGTTTGTTTCGGATTTCGAAATTCGAATTTCGGATTTTGATTCGCAATTGAGCGGCGTCTTAGCGCAATAAAAAGAGGCGATCTAGAAATGCCGACAAGGACGTATGCGAAAACCCTGGGCTATCTATTCCTATTCATCATTTCGGTGGCGCTGATAGGATATGGCTGGATGATGCGGCAATTCGAACGCGCCCAGAATGCGTATCGGCAGGGCGACAGTGCGCGGGCGCTCGAGTTTTATGGCGGTGTCGAAAGCCCGTTTCAAAAGCTTCCCTGGATGTCGGCGCTTTTCAAAGAAGAGTACGAACACTTGAACCTCAATGCAGTTGCCATTCTCTACAGCCAGGGCAAATACCAAGAGGCTTTGGCCAAGCTCGAGGGCCTGCCCGCCGATAACCCGTCGTTGATCGAGACCGGTGACTATTCTTTTTGGATGGGCAACCTGTTGTTTCGACAGGCCGTGGAGAGCAAGAATCCGGAATCTTCGGTGAATGCTCTCAAAGGCGCGTTATCCGAATATCAAAAGGGGCTCGTTGCTCAGCCGGACGATTGGGATCTCAAATTCAATTACGAGCTGGTGCGCCACATCTTTGCGCAACAAGATCGAAATCGCCAACAGCAAGAACAAAAAGTGAAAACGCTTATTGAAAAAATGCGCCCCCAAGAGCCCTCGCGTCAGGAACTGGCCCCGGAGAAGCGCGGATAAAGCGATTGCTTTCGATGAAATTTTTGTATCCCCAGTATCTCAAGCTTTTTTACCTGCTGCTGGCCTTGCTGCCCTGTTGGCTTTATTTTCTTTACAGTAAGCACCATACGCGCAAAATCCTCGGCGTTAAGCGCGCACTTACGCGAATTTCCCATTTTCCTTCGTTGCGGAAAGAATTCATCCGATGCCTATTTTTGAATTTTGTCATGGCGGCAATCATCCTCGCCCTGGCTCATCCGCAACGCATCCAGGAGAGGAAAGTGCCCCAGCCGGGCGTGCTCGACATCGTGTTTCTTCTCGATACCTCTCCGTCCATGAGAGCCCGTGATATTCAACCGTCACGTCTGGAGCGTGCCTTGGACGTGATCGGCGCGTTCTCGCGCACGAAGCTTCAGCATGACCGTGTCGGACTGGTCTCATTCGCCGGCAACAGCATGATCATCTCGTACCTCACCGAAGACTCTAACAACATTCTCTACTACCTTGATTACCTAAAAGACGAAACCACGGTGAATCACGGAACCAACATCGGGCGCGGGCTGAGAAACGGGCTGACGGTGATTAGAAAAGAAACCGAAGTGAGTCCTGAAACAGCGCGCAATAAGAAAGTCTTTGTGCTGCTCTCCGACGGCGAAGACAACAGCTCTGAGCTGGACGCTGCTCTGGGTGAGGTGAGAAAGGAAAGCGTTAAAGTCCATGCGATCGGCATCGGTTCCCGGGAAGGCGCGCCGATACCGATCGGATCCGAGCGCGGTCGTCCTGTCTATCTCGAGGATGACAAGGGAAACAAGATCATTACTCGATTCGAAGAGAAGACCCTGCGTTGGATTGCCGAAGAGACCGGCGGAAAATTCTACCGTACGATCAGCGGCTATGAGCTGGACAAAACCTTTTCTGAAATCGCTCTGAAAGAGAGAGAAATTACGGGATTCAAGAACACCCTCGAATACGAGGATTTTTATCACCAGCTTTTGCTGGCGGCAGCTGGGATTTTTCTGGCAGCGCTCTTAATATAGGGATGAGGAAAATGGAGTGTTGGAATGTTGGAGTATTGGGTCTTAAATACATCACTCCATTACGCCACCACTCCAGTAACTCCAAGTGTAACAGTCGGTAGAGACATGAACCGATGACGGCTCTTGAAGAAATACACTCGGACAAGGTCTTCGACGCCATCCAGGCGGTGGTGCGAGAGATCAACAAAGTTATCGTCGGCCAGGAGTGGCTGATTGAGCGTCTGTTGATCGGTCTGTTCTCCGAGATCCCCTATTCCTTCAAACGGGACGAGGAAGAGAAATCGGGCTATGGCCATGTATTGCTGGAGGGCGTTCCTGGACTCGCCAAAACGCTGACGGTGATGACTCTTGCCAATACGATCAGCGCTAAGTTTCAACGGATTCAATTCACTCCGGATTTATTGCCCGCCGATATCATCGGCACCCGCATCTTCGACACCGCGCTCAGCGCTTTTCGCACCGAAAAGGGCCCCATCTTCGCCAATCTGATTTTGGCCGATGAGATCAATCGCGCCACGCAAAAAACCCAGAGCGCGCTTTTGGAGGCGATGCAGGAACGGCAGGTTACCATTGGTGAAACAACCTTTCCCCTTGAGGAGCCTTTCTGGGTTTTGGCGACGCAGAATCCGGTTGAACAAGAAGGCGTGTATGCCCTGCCGGAGGCCCAGGTTGATCGTTTTTCCCTGAAAGTGAGAGTGGACTACCCTTCCCATGCGGACGAAGCCGCAATGCTGGCGCGTAACTTGAGCGCAGTGACGGTCAACCCGATCATGACGCCGGCAGACGTGATTCGCATCCGCAAGCATATCGGCCAAATCTTTGTCAGCGATTCCATTCGCGAATATGTCATCCGCATCGTTCGCGCCACGCGTAACGGCCTGCCTGCAAATCTGTCGCTGGTCAGTGAAATGGTGTTGCACGGCGCGTCGCCCAGGGCGGCCCAGCATCTTCTCGCCGTAGCGCGCACCACCGCCTTTTTCGCGGGTCGAGATTACGTGCTCCCTGCCGACGTCAAACGAATCGCTCCGGACGCGCTCAGGCACCGTTTGATCCGCACTGTGCGCGCGGAGGCGGAGAATATTTCGCCGGATGAAATTATCGAGGAAATGCTTGGGAAGGTCGCGATCCCGTAGAAGATAGCTGCGGAATGAGAAGTCACAAAACGGAGTATCACCGCGAAGACCACGAAGTGCACGAAGTAGGGGCGCGATTGATCGCGCCCTCGGACGCATGAAACACATGAGAAAAACCCTTCGTGATCTTCGTGACCTTCGTGATGAGAATCATTTTCGGGTGGACGATAAATATGCTTCCTAGAGCACTGATGGAAGAGCTTCGCTACGTCGAGATCTACATTCGAAAAGCGGTGAGGGATCACCAGGTTGGCGATTATCGAAGCCCCTTGCGAGGCAGGGGCTTCGAATTCGATCAGCACAAGCGCTACCAACATGGCGATGACTACCGGCAGATCGACTGGAACGCCACCGCGCGCATGCGTTACCCTTTTGTCAAAAAGGATTTTGAAGAAAAAGAACTGAGCGCTGTGATCATTGCCGACCTTTCCCGCTCGATGGAATTTGCCAGCACGGACCAATCGAAGCGGGAGTTGCTTGTCCGGGTCGCCGCGATCTTGGCTTTCTCCGCAACCAGCGACAATATGAAAGTGGGTCTGCTGGCGTTCACCGACAAGATCGAGCTGGACATTCCGCTTAAGAAGGGCTCCAGGCAAACCTGGAAGATTTTGGAGTCTCTGTGGGACGTCAAACCTAGCTCTATCAAGACGAATTTGTCGCTTCCCTTCGAGCATCTGTTCGCCCGGCTCAAGACTTCCACTACACTCTTTCTTATCTCTGACTTCATCGAGGTGGAGAGCGCTCTTCATTCTCACGCTCTCAGGCATCTGGCGCGCAAGCACGATCTCGTTCCCGTCATCCTCGAAGACAGCTGGGAGGAGGCCTTGCCCGGTGGGCGGGGTTTTATGCGTCTGCGCGACGCGGAATCGGGCGGCACGATGGTGCTCAATTTAACCGGAAGGAACAAAAGCCTTTACCGATCCATGATGCTGGAACGAAAGGTCGCCCTCGAGCGCGCGCTCTATGGTTTGAACTTGGATCATTTGTTTCTTCATGTGGAAAAGCCATTTCTGGATCCGATTATCGGTTTTTTTCTAGCCCGCAAGAGACGTAAATGAAAGTCATCGCATCATCGAGTTTGCTGCTGTTCGCTCTGATAATGCTTGGCGCGGCCGCGCCGGTCGCCAAAACCGCCAAGGCGCCCGCAATCACCGTGTCAACCCATCTGGACAAAACCGCGATGTTCGTCGGCGACACGTTACGCTACACCGTGAAGGCTTTGCATGATCCCGATGTCGAGTTTGTTCTAGATCAACTAAAGAAGGAAAGCCTGAATCTAGCGCCATTCATAGTGCGAGACATCAGCGTGCGGCAAGGCTCCTTCGGCGGCGCCAAAAAATTTACCGAAGTAACCCTCCTTCTGACTACCTATGAGAGCGGGCAGGTCGAGCTGAAAATTCCCTCTTTTGCCCTTTACTATTTCAGACGCAGACCGGTGGTAGAGAAAGGCGGCGATACTCTCGCGGAATCTTTCTCAGTGCCGGTGACCAAAGTTGGTCTCCGTTCCACATTAACCACCGACAACTTGAAACCGCGTGATAGCAGGGACATCTGGCAAATCAATCCTCAGAGGTGGATCGTTCCGTTTGCCCTCGGCCTTGCGGGAATGGCTTTCGTTTTGATCCAGTTGGCCCGTCGCCTGTGGGCCGCGTCGCATGAGGAAAAGCCCGTGCGACGTCGTCTCAGCCGGCGCGCTCGACAGCGGATGCTCCGGGACTTCGTGCGCAAAGCGCAAGGGATCGGCAGAGAGTCCACCGAAGATCAGCTCCGTTACTATGGCGAGGTGTCCCAATTCGTGCGCAACTATCTGAACGAGTCGCTGGAAATCGATACCTCAGGTCTGACCCCCGAAGAGATCGAGGGCGTATTGATACACCGCGGACAAAACGGCTTGAGCGCTCCGGTGAAAACCGTGCTGGAGCGGTGCGAGCAGGTGCTTTATAGTCCGCAGGGCTCCGAGTTGGGCAAGCGCTGGCGTGATGAAGTCCAGGGAGATCTCGGCAAGTTTGCTGATCGCGCGCGTCTCAAGGGATGAAAAATGAAATTCGCCCGGCTCGACCTGATCTGGATTTTCATTCCGCTCATTTCTCTTATTTTGGCGATTCGCTGGCGAAGGCGGAAGAGTTACTTCACGCATCCCCTCTTGCTTTATCTAAAAACGCGCATTCGACCGGCTTCCGGCCTGGTATATCTGCCAAAGTTTTTCGAGTTTATGGCGCTGGGGTTTCTGCTGGTCGCCCTGCTCGATCCTGTGCTGCCGTACGCGGAACGACTTGTGGCAAAACAGGGCCTCGATATCATCTTGGTCATGGATCTGTCGTCCAGCATGCAGGAACCCATTGATCTCAAGGGCGCATTGGAACGGCAAAGGCAAGGGATCAAGAGCAAAGAAAAGAGCCGTCTCGAAGCCGTCAAGGGAGCGATGGCTAACTTCCTGCAACGGCGGCAAGACGACCGATTGGCAGTCGTGGTGTTTTCTGAAAATGGCTACGTCGTGGCGCCGATGACCTTCGATGAATCCTACGTAACGCGCTATTTGCAAATGGTCGATAACAAGACTCTCGCCGGCGAAGGACAAACCGCAATTGGCGAAGGAATTCTAACTTCTCTCGACTTAGCCAGCAAACAAGCGCGTGACGGCAAGGGAGCCGACAAGGGAAAAGTGATGGTCGTGCTAACCGACGGCGAGAACAACACCGGACGCGACCCTTACCAGGCCATCGCCCGGGCGATACAGGACAAATTCAAGATTCACTTCATCGGCGTTGAAGTGGAAAAAGTGCGCGACGCGCCGAGATTGATCGCCGCCGTGGAAGGAACCGGTGGAAAGTATTACGACGTGCGCGATGCGCAGCAGCTTGAAAACGCCTACTCGGATATCAACAAAACCGAGAAGGGAACGTTTCTGGTAAAAACACTGGACAAACAAATCCCATGGTTTTATCCCTTCGCGATGGCGTCTCTCGGTCTCCTCGCCGCCAGCGTGGCCCTGCGCGCGATCCCCTATTTCATCGAAGTTTCTTAGTGTCTCTGCCGTGAGATTGCACCGCCGAGGCGCCGAGATCGCTGAGGGGAGAGTTTGAAATAGAAGATCTCTGCATTGCTATGCTTAAAAGTTTTCTCCGTTTGCGCAAATTTCTAAGCAGCTAGGGCCGTCAGTTTCTCCGTGCTAGCCTGGCGCGCTGTTAACAAAGCCGTAATGATGCGGCGTCCTTTTTCCGTTACGACATAACGATGGGTCTTAGACACTTTGGCGATCAACCCATGCCCGCGCAACAACCTCAGCTTTCGTCCCACCGCCGCCATCTGCCGACGCTCTTGCCGTTTGTCCTGGGTCGGTGCGTAGAGTCGAGCTCTCACATCGCGATTGCGAAAACCATTGATGGCAAACTCTCCTCGGTTGACTGCTGCCAACAGCTCAGCGTCAGTTTTCCCCAAAGGATTGAGTGCTCGATACCGCTGTCCCTCCCACCGCACCGCTCGACACACTTGGGCTGCTTCTTGGGCCAACGAGCTTTGCACTTCGACCGCCGCCAGCGCCGTCAAATGTCGATCGGTGGCTTTGCGGCTAACTTCGGCTCGCCGACTGAAATCAGCCACACTGCGCCGAAGCACTCGCCACTGTTTTTTACTCGATGGCTTATTCTCCGCTCCACGCCAAACTCTAAAGTCTTTCGGCTCGTTGATCGTCACCTCGTCGCGCAACACACTCCCCTTGTCGTAAAACTTAAGCGAGTTTTTGTTCAGCCAATGCTTGACCCGCACTCCCACACTTCTACGGCGCCGATCCGTAACCACTTCGTCGTTGATCCCCACTCGTCCCGAGCGCCCCATATACCGCATCACCTGCTCGGCTCCAAAACTCATCACCGCATGATGCACCAACCATGGATAGATCCGCTCAAGGGCTTCTCGATCGCGAAACATCACGTCGGTGGCGTACTCGCTCTGAGCCGCCGTCCAGTAGTACTCCCGCTCAATCGGCCGGCTGATCTCCTCGTGAAGTGGATGACATTGTTTGACCAGCCTTCCCAATACCCTCGGCCAGTCCGTAGCCTGCTGTTGTTCCATCAACTCTTGGGCTCGCCCCACATCGCTGATCCACGGAAAACAGTTCTCCTCTCTACGGTAGGCCATCCCCGCTTTGTCCATCTGCCGCCCCAACCATTCCCTCCCGTTCACACAGACTTGTATCAAAAAGGGAAACCACGTCTGGAGCCGAAGATGCAAAAACCCCAACTCTTCATGAATCCAGTAAAAATAAAGATGGGTGCATTTGCCCCACTCAAGACTCAGCTCCAGTCTCTTAGTCGCTCGGTTCCCATGCATGCACCACCTCCGGCACGGCTCCACGCAACTCATAATCGCTATCAGTCCCTTCTTTACTCCGTCCCGTTGTTGGATCTGGCGCGCCTCATCCTCCTTGCTCGCACGGCTCGAGGCCAGATAGATCACTGGCCGTTGTTGCTCCTTTGCCTTATCCTCAGCTGCTTGACGAACACGACCCGTCAAACCGATGGCGAATTGCTTGAAGTCTTTCCACATCACCCCCGCTTTTCTGAGGTAGTGCTCCATCACCGGTGGATAATACAAACTCCTAAGCGTCCCTTGCAGCCGCAATCGATCCCACCCGTGCAATACCCCGATCACATCGTGCTGGTAACGTTCTACGAATGCTCGCCCCACCTCGTTCTTCAACAAATTGTCAGCGTTTGTAGCCATGCCTCCCACTTACATCATGGCTCTGCTTATGTCACTTTGGTTGCGGCTTTTGCCGCGCTAGGTTCT
>Ga0137403_10006997_pt1 | contig 12818 bp, 12 predicted proteins | sample CZOMad2_1_16fung_FD_122057 | JGI IMG/M metagenome (GOLD analysis project Ga0137403, IMG submission 122057) | Vadose zone soil fungal communities from Angelo Coast Range Reserve, California, USA - CZOMad2_1_16fungal (Hybrid Assembly) | ecosystem: Environmental > Terrestrial > Soil > Vadose zone... | reverse complement strand
CGTCTAAGTCCGAAAAGGTCCAATTCGCCCCAGATAGAAAGCGAACGATGCTCCATATACGCTGCAAACCATCAATGACCTGCCATTTCTGAAGCCTGTAGTCCAAGCTGAAGCACATACTCGGGATTGGAAGCTGTTTGATGAGGGAATCAATGAAACGCGTCTGTGCTGGGCCTTTCCACACAATTTCTCTTTGGAACTCCGGTTGAATTATTAAAGAGTTCTGGGTGTACATCCGGAAGAGATCGGCGCATGACCGGAGCTCGTTATAGGCGACTATGTCGGCCGGTGGTAAATCGGGGCTGTCGTCCTCTGTAAACGAGCGGTTCTCCATCGCCTCCAGATTTATTCGCCGCTTCTTTTTCGGGGATGTCATCGACGACCATTTTGGCGAAATCTCGGGGTTTGTCACGGCTGACGATCACGAATCGGCTGTTTTGAATTTCGGCCGAGGGCGCGACTGGAGACTTGGTATCACCCGGCGGGGTAAAAATTGGCAAATTGCTGATTACCCGGGATGATCGTCAAAATTATTCAACACGTGTGAGCGCAGTATCAGCGGCCGAGCAGGCGCGGGTCGAAATCGTAATCGGTCGGCGGATGAATACGGATGCGTTTGAAGTGCGGATGCTTGGGATTTAACAGAAAATTTGTGTCGGCTGGACTGATGGCACTCGGTAAAGCCAAAACCGCAGAACGACCTTCCTTCATCCAGCGGTCGCCGATTTCCTTCGTTTCCGCCGGTGGCGGAGAAATGCGCCAGTTTGCAGGCAACTTCGTCACCGGAAAAATTTCCGTGAGACTGTTCGGCCATTCCAAATGATACGCTTTGTATTTTTCCTCGAGGATAAATGGCACGCGATGGATGAAGATCTCAAACGCAGCGGTGGATTGATGTTCGCTCACGTAGACGACATGCACGCCCGGTGAGTTCCACCGGCCTCCATATCGCCACGGGCCTTCTCCGGTAAACGCCGTGTTCGCGCGACTCGCGCGCACGATCCGCCACGCCGAGGCCATCGCGTTTTAGGAATAAACGCCGTAATCGATTCGCCCGAGCAAATTGTCGACTTCGCGCGCGCCGATTTCTGTTTCCGCATAATCAAGCGGCACAGCGCCACCGAGCCCGTATTGCGGATGTTTCAGCCAGGCTCGCGCCTTGTCGATGTCGCCAAAGACATCCGTGGCGTGTTCGAGCAGTCGCGCAAATCGCATGACCTTGTCGGATTCGTCCGGCGACAATCGTCCGTTCGCTTTGCGACGTTGCAACGTCGATCGCGAGATGGAAAGTTTTGCTGCGAGCTGCTCAAATGGCATGTCGATGCTGTCTTGCAACGCTTTCAGCTCGGAGAAAGATAATCCCTTCTGGATCCGGCGAATCAGCTCATGCGGGTGTTTTGCTTTTGCACGAACCATTTTCTTTTCCAGGGTTGCAGTTTTCATTCAGATCACGTGTCTATTCAATTGACACAATTTAATCGCTCAATTGAGCAGGTCAACAAAGATCTTGACGATATTGTCGTGGAGGCCGTGACGTCCGAATCGCCCCTACTTCTTTATCCTGTACTAGGCGCCGACCTGGTCGAGAACCGTGCGCAGCTCGTGAAAATCTATCGGCTTGACCAGATGAAAATCGAAGCCCGCTTCTTTGCCGCGGCGAACGTCTTCGTCCGTGCCGAATCCAGTGATCGCGACCGCTTTGACCGGATGTTTTTGTTTAGCCTGGGAGACCACCTCGTAGCCACTTCCATCGGGAAGACCAATGTCGCACAAAACGACATCGAATTTTTGCGACGCCATGGTTTCCAGTGCTCTCTGCGTATTATCCGCGACCGAAATTTGGTGACCAAAATGAGTGAGCAGGCGCGACAAAGCATGTCGCGTGTCTCTGTGGTCTTCCACGAGCAAGATACGTAACGATTTCCCCGGTTTTTTTGGAGCTTGAGAATCCACGTCGCTCTTTTCGACGTGGTTGGCTACCGCGTCAAGTATGACCTTGAAGGTCGCGCCATAACTTCGTCCGCGGCTTTGCACGTTGATCGCCCCGCGATGAAGATCGACAAGATGTTTCGAAATCGCCAAACCCAGCCCAAGCCCACCAAATTGACGGCTGACGGAGGGGTCAGCCTGCTCGAATGGCTTGAAGAGCGAAGCCTGCCGTTCGACTTCAATTCCGATCCCGTTATCGGTGATTTGAAGCTGAAAACGACCATAATCGTCGTTGGAGCTCCGGATCTCGATCTTTCCGCCGGGAGAAGTGAATTTCACGGCATTGTTAATGAGGTTCCAAAATACTTGCTGGATTCGAACCGAATCGGCCCAGATGTGATACTCCTCTGCATTTAATTGAACGGAGACGTTTAATTTCTTTTTCTCGATATCTGTCTTTGCGATATCGATCGTTTTCGGAATGAGGGAGTGCGCGTCAACCCGTTCAAAGTGCAGCTCGAGTTTGCCGCGCGTGACCCGAGTAAGGTCGAGCAGGTCGTCAATCAGCCGCGCCTGCAATTGGACATTGCGCTTGATTATGTCCACGTCCTCCACGAATTCCGGGTGAAGTTTAGCGGCGTTATCAGCAAGATAAGTCGCCGCCGCCAGCGCTGGTGTTAGCGGGGTGCGCAGTTCATGGCTCAGCGCTGCCAGGAAGTCGTCCTTTGCTTTATTTGCTCTTTCCGCCGCCATCTTTTCCGCTGCAATTTCACGGCTGCGAACCTGCTCGGTAATGTCGCGCGTGACTTTGGAAAAGCCGCGAAGCTCGCCCGCAGAGTTGCGCATCGCTCTTAGAATAACTTCGGCATGAAAGGTTGATCCATCTTTGCGAACGCGTAGCCCTTGGTCGCAAGAGCGGCCTTCGCGCGCTGCCCGGCGTAAGTTGCGCTGCGGTTTTTCGGCCGCAACGTCCTCCGCCGTGTAGAAGCAGGCGAAGTTTTTTCCGATGATTTCCTCGGCCGTGTATTGCTTCATTTTTTGCGCGCCCGAGTTCCATGTCATTACTTTCCCCGTCGGGTCGAGCATGTAGATGGCGTATTCTTCGACGCTATCCACAAGCATGTGGAACTGTTCTTCGGTTTGGTTCAAGGCAGAGTCGGTCGATTGATCGTCGCTCATTTCGAAAGGGCCGGCGTAATCTGAATCTGAATCGGAGCGTCAGCCCCCGTCGGTTCCCTCCATAGGATAGAGGGAGACGGAAAAAATAGATTATGAATCTCCGATTTGTGGATTTGAGGCTAGGCGATTCTCTCGCGGTTATGCTTTCTGGTCAGGTTCAGCGCCGGGCCTCGAAAGATTGGGCGAGGCCCTCGGCGAGCTGCGAAGATAGCGGTCCGGGCGCGACAACGATGCGAAGTTCAATTTGTCTTCGCACCCGCCAGCAATTCCCGCGGGCGACTGGTTTTTCGACGGTTCTCTGTTTTCTTATGGAACCGGATCAACCGGGCCAAGCGTCAGCACCGGAGTGGTCGCGTCGGCTGGTTGGAAGACGCGGATTGTCACGCTTTACCAATCGCCCTGGCAAACTTGCCGCCGTCGCGATTCCGACCCGGGTGACCACTTTGTCGCTCTGGGCGGGCAGGTAAAGATGCCCAGCGGAGAAGTTGATCGTTTCCAGCAAGTTGGGATTTTGGCGAAGGACAGCCGAGGTGCAGGTCGGGAACCAGCACCGGCAAAGCCTTTGCCCCGCTCCGCTGCAGAGAGTAAGCCCCGGTACTCTCGACCACTTTAGCCGAGCGTACCTGGGGCCTCTCGCACTAGGCCTGCCATCTCCGTCAGAGTAGGCGGCGGGTGCCTACCTACCGTGAAGAGCCTTTACAGGCTTTAGCTTACGGACACTGCGGGAAGAAGTTCGCCCCGAAGGTTCCAGGAGAGGTGTCACAAGTGCCGCCCGCCGATGATGACAGCGAAACGTTCGTGTAATCGACCGAAACCAAAACCATGTTTTGGCCCCCAGGGCACGTTAAAGTGCTCGGCGGCGGACTTACTGTGAGAGAACCTCTAACCGAGCCGTTCTTGCCGGACGTGAATGTGCCTTGCGCGGTGACCGTGCCCGTCACGGTCGATTTATTGGCTGCACTGGGGCATTTTTGCCCATGGTTCAGGCAGGCGTATACAGCGCTAGCATCGGCCGAAACCGTGACCGTAATCGACACATTTGAACCGAGTCCCGCTATCCTGAAATCCGAGCTCAGGGTGCCATTAGAGTTAACGCCGCTTACGTCGCAACTGAGGAAGTGGGGGTTCTGTGCCCGCACGGTGGTAGCCATGAAGCCGAGGGCGATCATGGTACAGGTGAGAATACTTAATTTTTTCATTTGGTTACTCCTAATTATTTTTTATTGATTTGGTTGAGTCTGGTCCCACCCATTATAAAAGATGGGTGAGGCCGCGATTCTTGACGAGGCTATGCGAGTGACAGGCCTGCGTCTATCGGGGGCTATCCCGTATTTTTTCGGTGCGCGATCCCTGATGAGGATCAGGGATTTTGCGCTAGGTACTCAGCTGTGCCTAACGACTCGCGCGCGCCACGATGCAACGCTTCGGCATCAGGGTAGCGGAGTTTGAGCTTGATGTGTTCGCAATGCGTCTCGACCGTCTTGCGACAGATACCAAGCTCTTTCGCGATCTGACCCGTGCCGTGTCCCGCCGCGATGAGTGCGAAAACCGCCATCTCGCGATCGCTAAGAACATCGAGGCTGTGGGGAGCGTCGCGATGGCCGGCAAATTTGTGCATCGCACGCGATCTAATCACCGGGCTGACATAAACTTCACCTGTAAGTACCGTCTCAATCGCGTGCAATAGCTCCTCCGCCGAACCGTTTCTCATCCAGTAACCCCATGCTCCGGCACGAAGCGCGCGTTCGGCGAAAGTCTGTTCTGATTGCTGTGATGCGATAAGGATGCGAGCGCGCGGAAATTCCGTCGCAAGATCCCTGATCCAACGAATGCCGTCGCGATTTTCGAGGAACGGGTCAATGAGAACAAGATCGGGCTGTTCTTGTTTGATGACTTCGTTCGCCTCACGAAAAGAATGCGCGGTGCCGCAAACACGATACCTGGTGTCGCTTCCGACAATTGTGGCCATTCCCAGTTCGCTAACGACCGTGTCGCCGACCACTACGACCTGGCACGGTTCTTTGCCCGCGCTAGCTGGCGCTCGTGATTTCACGGCTGCCGAGGAGGGCGCACCGTTGTCGTTCTTCAGTGCATTCACTTCGCCTTGTTGGCATCAGCATCCATGCCAACTCTCGCGAAAGTTGGTGGAATCGGGATAGTCGCTTCACTTAGCCTTTAACAAGAGGCGGTTACGCGGCGCGTCCTTTGCAAAGCAACAAAGTTGCCGTTACCAGCGGATGACATATCTGGCTCCATTATAAGGCCACATGTGCTTGTTTTTAGGCAGCCACCTGTTAACTTTTGTGCCGCGTTGCGGAGATGGCGTGCAAGAGTTGCGCGAGAAATGTCGAGCAACTTCGCCGCGCGCCGCTGATCGCGATTTGTTTGTTCGTAAACGAACCGGACGTGCCTTTTCACGACACTGGCAAGCGAAAGATCCGTGCCTGGCTCTTTGTTGTCAGATCGAGCGCTGGCCCGAGTGGGACGATTCGGGTGGGATTAATTTCGGTGTGCGTCATGTAATAATGACGCTTGATATGATCGAAATTAACCGTCTCGGCGATACCGGGCTGCTGATACAAGTCCATAAGATAACCTTGGAGGTTCGGGTAATCGATAATGCGGCGGATGTTGCACTTGAAGTGACCATGGTAGACGACGTCAAACCGGACGAGGGTGCAGAAAAGGCGCCAGTCGGCTTCGACGATGCGACTGTCGAACAGGTAGCGGCTTTTGGATAACCGCGCTTCTAATTGATCGAGCGCTTCGAAAAGTTTGCGGCAAGAAATTTCGTACGGCCGCTGGCGCGTGGCAAACCCGGCCTTGTAAACGCCGTTGTTGACGTTCTGGTAGAGAAAATCAGCAAGCTTGGTGTGTTCGGCTTCGATCTCTTTCGGAAAAAGATCGACATCTTTATTTTGCGCGATCGTGTCGAATGCGTCGTTGAACATCCGGCAAATATCGTCCTCGCAATTGTTGACGATCTTTTTCGTTACCTTGTCCCACAACACAGGCACTGTGACGCGACCATCGAAATTCGGATCGGTCGCCGCGTACGCTTGGCTCAAGTAGTGGAAGCCATTTACCGGATCCGTCGATGGAGGGACGACCGGTGCCTGCACGTCCTCGCGGGTGTCGTATCCTTTTTTATCAGGATCTCGAAAGGCCCAGCCGCGCTCATCGCGAATTGGATCGACAACCGTCATGCCGATTGCCTCTTCGAGTCCTTTTAACTTTCGAAAGATAACCGTGCGACTCGCCCATGGGCACGCTAGGGAGACGTAAAGATGATAACGACCAGCGACTGCCGGGTACGATGTCGATCCATCGGCCGAGATCCATTCGCGAAACGCGTCCTCTTGCCGCTGAAACTCGCCGGAGTCCGACTGCTCGGTTGGAAATTGTGGTTTCATTTGAGTCTTAGTCGTATCCAGATGAATTGTGCGTCTCGAATCTTCGTGCCGGATTTGTTAGGCGCCTCTGTCCCTCTCCTATGAGGCAGGCTTAAAGAGCGCGGCGTCGAGGATCGACCAAAGATGGATGATCCATCCGAGCAAGACAAACCAGAGGATCGCAGCCAGGCAAAACTGGACAATCGCCATAAACAGTCGGCCTTGAAGCAATTGCCCCAAGCCGGGAATAAAGAAACTGCAGAGCGCGGCGAGAACGTTACCCGCCGAACCTTGGCCAGCCATGCTTCGATCTTAGGATCGTATCCCGGATCGACAAGTTCATTTTGCGACAGGCACTTCCAGTCTGAGCCTTGCTCCAATTGACAATGAAAAATACGAATGATAACGTCGCCCAAATTTCCGCGAAGGTCTGCAAAGAGCTGACCAATAGGTAAACCATAGAGATTTGCACACGCTACTAAACAGTCACGTTTTGGTGCTCAATCGCTTGTGGCAGGCGGTGAACATCTGCACGGCGCGGCGCGCCTTCGCGTTGGTTTATGCAGGCCACGCCCAGGTCGTCTCGTCGGATGAAGCCAATAATTTTCTGACGCACGATTTCGAGAGTTGGCGCGATTTTTCCACGACCGCGCCAGAACACGAAATGGTGACGACCATTTCGTGGAAGATTCGCGTCCCGCGCGTGATCGTGCTGCTCTTTTTCGACCGTCTCCCGAAAAAGGAAGTGAAGTTTACGCGTCACAATGTTTTCGAGCGCGACAAAAATATCTGCCAGTATTGCGGCCAGATTTTTGAGCGAAGTGATCTGAATCTCGATCATGTCGTGCCGCGGGAGCGTGGCGGGATGACCACGTGGGAAAATGTGGTTTGCTCGTGCATTGCGTGTAACACGCGCAAAGGCAACCGGCTTCCCCAGGAAGCGCACATGAGTCTCATCCGCAAGCCGAAGCGGCCGAAATGGCGGCCTTTCGTGCACGTTACTTTTTCAGCGCCGCAGCATGAAAGCTGGCGGCACTTTGTCGATCTTGCCTACTGGAACGTCGAGCTGAGCGACTAGCTCTTGGTAGGATCGGCGGGCAGGACGGCGGCCTACCGAGTGATCGTCGACGTTGCGGCGATGCGCTCGCGGGTTGGTTCAAATGCTTTTAGAATCGGCTGCGGATAAATGCCCAGGGCGAGAATCGCGAGAATTAGCGCGCTCATGGCAAAGCGTGACAGGGCGCTGACTGGAATTTTGTCGACCGCGGCCGCGGACTGCCAATACATCGCGCGGACAACCTTCAGATAATAATAAAACCCGCAGGCCACAGTAATCACACCGACTACTACAAGCGCAAGCTGGCGCTGCGCGATCGCCGCGTAGAAGATGAAAAACTTTCCGAGGAATCCCGCCGTGAACGGTATACCCGCGAGTGAGACCATCCCGATCAACATGGCAAAGGCGAGAAAGGGTGAGCGCTTCCCCAATCCATCAAAGTCGGAAATTCGATCGCCGGTTTGTTGCGATACGATCACTAAGACGGCAAAGCTCAAGAGCGTCATAAGCAAGTAGGCAGTAAGGTAAAAAATAACCGCACCCCCGTCGAAGCATGCCACTCCGATGAGCAAATAGCCGGCGTGAGCGACGCTGGAATAGGCGAGCAATCGTTTCAAGTTGCCTTGCGGGAGCGCGGCAAGGTTTCCGTAAATCAAGGTCAAGATTGCGATCAGAACGAGCAATCGCTGCATTTGCGGGAGCATGAGAAATGGGCGCAACACACGCAGCAGGACGACAAAACCCGCAGCTTTCGAGCCGACCGAAAGATAGGCAGTGACCGGCGTGGGAGCGCCTTGATAAACATCCGGGACCCAAATTTGGAAAGGAACCGCTCCGATTTTGAAACCCAGCGCAACGAGAACAAGCACCATGCCAAAGAGCGCAGCGCTGCGATCGGTGTCGGAATTCGCTAACGCTACCGTGATTCGCTCCAGGTTTGTCTGGCCGGTGGCTCCGAATATCCACGTGATTCCGTAAACGAGAAACGCTGTGGAGAGAGCGCTTAGTACGAGATATTTTACTCCCGCTTCTAGTGTCGCTGGATTCCGCCGCGTAAAACTCACCAGCACATAGAACGAGATCGTGACGAGCTCGAGCGAGACGAAGATGAAGATGAAATCGATCGCCGACGCCATGTACATAAGTCCCGCGCACGTGAAAATTGGCAGCGCGAAAAATTCGCCGAGAGCCGATTGCACCTTGCCCGTCACAACCGAGCCTCTCACTACCGGTGCGTAATCGATCATCATGATCAACACGAAGATCGTGGTGAGCAGCGCGAACCGCTTAAAGAAGATCGACAACGAATCGGCTGTGTAAAAACTCCAAAATCCGGTTGCCTGATCCGCTGCAGGACTCGGAACGACAAAAAAGCTCGCGGCGAGCACTGTCGCGAGTCCGAGAATTCCGGCGAAAGCCAAAAGGCGCTTGTCCATTCTCGCAGCAAATGCTTCAAACATCAGGATCACCATTCCCAGGATCAGGACCGCAATCTCAAGTTCTGGCGCGGTAATCATATTTATTTGCTCGCGCTGAGATAAGGGCGAAACGCAGGCGCGATGATTCGGACAAACGATTGCGGAAAAAACCCGTAACAAAGCGCCGCTCCGACCAGCAATGTGACCGGCACGCGCAAGCCGGGTCGAAGATCGACCAGATCTTTCCAACGCGCTGCGAGCGTTCCCATAAACGCTTTGCGATAAGCGCGCAGCATGTAAACCGCAGAGATCACGACGCCCCAGAGTCCAAGCACGGTTGCGATTTGAAAAAGATGAAAGCGCTCCAGTTCCCAGCCGTTTTTGAATGCGCCAAAAAAGATCATGACTTCGGCGGCAAAGTTGGCGAAGCCGGGGAGGCCGATCGCGGCAAACGCGCCCAGACCAAAGGCAAGCCCGGCGAAGGGCATGACTTTGCCGAGACCTCCCAAATCGTCGAGAACCAATGTGCCGGTACGTCTGCGTAGCTCACCGGCAATGGCAAACAACAACGCGATCGAAAGGCCATGGGCGAACATCAAAACCGTAGCTCCCGTCACGCCAAGAATGTTCGCACTGGCGATCCCGAGAAAGATGTAGCCCATGTGCATTACGCTCGAGTAACCGAGCATCCAATCGAGCCGCTTCTGCGCGATTGTGACCAGACCCACATAAATGATGTTTCCGAGTAACAGCACGACCAACAAATTCGTCCAATGGCGCGCACCATCCGGGAGTAGAGGGATGGCCAAACGCAACAAACCGTAGAGGCCAAATTTTTTTAAGACACCGGCGTGCAGCATTGCCGCCGGCGCCGGCGCGGATGCATAAGCTTCCGGCGCCCAAGTGTGAAATGGGAAGAGCGAGATGAGGATTCCGAAGCCGATAAGCAACAACAGATAAATATGGCGCTGCGCATCCGCCGAGATTTGACCCAGGGCGGCAGCAGCTTTCAACGCGCGCATATCGAAGCTACGCGATTCAACTGGAACGCTTTGATAAAGCAGAATCAAACCGATCAGCAAGATGAAGCTTCCAATCGCGAGATAGATCGTGATCTTCCAGGCGGCCGCGGTCCGATTTCCGCTGCCCCAGATTCCGATCAACAAAAACGTCGGGATAAGCGCGAGCTCGTGGAATGCATAAAAGAAAAACAAATCGATCGAAGCAAATGCGCCGATCGCGCCACCGGAGATAAGCAGAAGACATGCGTAAAACGCGTTTTTGTGCCTGTCGATCTCGCCCGTGAACCAAACGGCAGCCATCGTTACGATCGCGGCGAGGAGCACCATAACCATGCTCAAGCCGTCCACTCCCGTCGTGAAACTCAGATGCCATTCAGGAGACAGGCTCAATGACGTGACATGCTGAAAATCACGTTGCGATCCTTGAAAGGAAGCGAGGAGAAGCAATGTGATCGCAAGCGTTAATACGGATGCGACGAGCGCCGTCTTGCGCGCGGGCGCGCCAGCCATAATCACGATGGCGGCAACAATTGGACAGAAAATGACCAAAAGAAGCATTAGTGGAAAACAGCGAAATAGATGAGAGCGACGATTCCCAGGCCGAATAGGAACAGATATGCCTGCAGATTTCCGCCTTGAACCAGCCGTAGAAGCGCGCCGATTCCCCATGTGCCGCCACTCGTTCCACCCACTACACCCGCGTCGATGATCCATCGATCACAGAAAGCCGAGATCCGTGCGAGAAGTTCCTGCGTCCAATTGATGAGCCAACTGTAAAATTCGTTGAAGTAAAAGAGCCGTCGAAAGAGTTCGATATCAAAAGGCTCACTCTTGCGGTTGCGATAAAGTGTAATCGCCAGTCCGCTCCCAAGGACTAAGGCAATGATTGCAAGCGCGGGAACAAAAAGCGCGATGTTCTTCTCGACCGGGAGCACGAGGAAGTTCCGCGCGAAGAACGCAAACCCGCCTAACGTCGCCAGGAGCGCGAGCGCGATCAGCGGGCCGGTCATCACCGCGGGTGATTCGTCGCTCTTGCGGGCGATTTCGCTGCGCGCTTTGCCGAAAAAGACAACCACCACCAAGCGGATGACGTAAAAAGCGGTCAGAAACGCCGTGAGCAAACCTACTACGAAGATTGGCCTGTTACGTTCGTAGGCCACGGCGAGAATCGCGTCCTTGCTGAAAAATCCGCTGAAAGGCGGACAACCAACCAGCGCTAACGCGCCGGCACCAAAGGTGAGAAATGTGATCGGAAGATTTTGTGAAAGCCCGCCCATTTTCCAAATGTTCTGTTCGTGATGTAGCATCACGATGACGGAACCGGCAGCGAGAAAGAGGAGTGCCTTAAAAAATGCGTGAGTAAAAAGGTGAAACATGGCCGCTTCATTTGAGGCGAGACCCACCGCCATCACCATATAGCCGAGCTGGGAGAGCGTGGAGTAAGCCAGGACGCGCTTGATGTCATTTTGCTGTGTAGCGATCAATGCGGCCAGCACAGCGGTGATCGTCCCGATCCATGCGATGACCAGAAGCGCACCCTGCGAAGCTTGAATGATAAATCCGACGCGGACTAACATGTAAACGCCGGCTGCGACCATCGTGGCGGCATGAATCAACGCGGAGACCGGTGTTGGGCCTTCCATCGCGTCCGGCAACCAAACATGCAGCGGGAACTGTGCGGATTTTCCAACCGCGCCGCAGAAAATCAAAAGCGCGGCAGTTGTTAGAAATGCCGGGTGGCTCGTCAAGATCGACAATCGCGGGGCGATCTCGGCAAAAACGACCGACCCGGTCGCCGCCCAAACCATCAAAATGCCGAGCATGAATCCGAAATCGCCGATGCGTGTGGTAATGAACGCTTTCTTTGCTGCATCCGCGGCGGCGTCGCGTTCGAACCAGTGGCCAATCAAAACATAAGAGGTAAAGCCAACCAGCTCCCAAAAAATGAACAGCATCACGAAATTGTTCGAGAGAACTATGCCGAGCATCGCGAACATAAAGAGCGACAGCGCCGCGAAATAGCGGGATTTGCCTTCATCGTCCCGCATGTAGCCCAGCGAATAAATATGAATCAGCGATCCGACGCCGGAAACCAGCACGAGCATCGTCTTGCTGAGATTATCCAATACGAAACCAAACGGGACTTTGAATACTCCGCCAAAATCGATCCAGTTGAACTCTCGCGCGGAGATATCTTGTCGCGTAAAGATTAAACAGCTGCAGACGAAGCTTCCAAGCACCGCTGCGATTGAAATGAAACTGCTCAGCGCTCTTGATCGATGGGTGAACAACGTGATCGCGATCGCCGAAACGAGCGGCAGGAGCAACGAGCACCACGGAAGCATGCTGTTCATGTCGATTTAAAACCTTAGACTTTTGATATCGTTCACATCTGTGGTTTGCCGGGCGCGGTAAAGCGCGACGATGATCGCCAGCCCAACTGCGACCTCAGCTGCAGCGACGGTGATAATAAAAAAAACGAAAACCTGCACGTTGTAATCGGGGAGGCCCGTCGGTTGCACACGAAATCTTGAAAAAGCGACGAGCGATAAATTCGCCGCGTTCAACATCAGTTCTAACGACATGAGAATAATGATGAGATTGCGGCGCAGCATCACGCCGGCGAAACCAATCACAAAAAGGATGCCGCTTACGATGAGATAATCGCCGAGCGTCACCATGCTATCGAGACTCGCGTTTGCTCAGGAAGACCACACCGATCGTTGCTACGAGAACGAGAACGCCGATGATTTGAAATGGCAGATTGTAATTTCCGAAAAGCAACAGGCCGACGCTTCGGACATCATCGAATGTCGATCTT
>Ga0137403_10006996_pt1 | contig 12818 bp, 5 predicted proteins | sample CZOMad2_1_16fung_FD_122057 | JGI IMG/M metagenome (GOLD analysis project Ga0137403, IMG submission 122057) | Vadose zone soil fungal communities from Angelo Coast Range Reserve, California, USA - CZOMad2_1_16fungal (Hybrid Assembly) | ecosystem: Environmental > Terrestrial > Soil > Vadose zone... | reverse complement strand
TCCCAACCCATCTTGGTCCACGGCAATTACTTCTTTGTTCGTCAAGATCTCTTTGATTTCTGCAGGCATGCTCTTTAGGTCATTGCCGGCAATCAACGGCGCCGCCAACAAACACCACAAGCTGAAGTGAGACCTATACTCCGTCGTGGTCATACCTCCGTTGCCCACTTCCAGCATGTCCGGGTCGTTCCAATGGCCGGGGCCGGCGTAGGATTCCAATCCATCCTGCATGTCGACGATTTTCACAAAGCTAAGCGCGTCCTTCTTCTTGCAGTCCCAGCAGTCGCTGATGTCGCCCGTAGTGCGCCAAAGATTGCCGACGTCTTTCGCCCACAACCAAGGCTTCGCCGTTCCCCATTCACACATGCTGAAGACGATCGGACGACCGGAAGTCTTCAGCGCGTCCCGCATCGTGGTGTAGGCCCATTCCGCGTTGGCCTTCCCGGTATGGCACCAGTCGTACTTTAGATAGTCGACGCCCCACGCTGCGTATTGCAGTGCGTCCTGATATTCGTGCCCCGCACTCCCAGGACGTCCTGCGCAAGTTTTAGTTCCGGCGTCGGAGTAAATCCCAAACTTTAGTCCCTTGGAATGAACGTAATCCGCCAGCGCCTTGATGCCGGAAGGAAACCGCTGCGCGTCCGACACGATGTTTCCGCTCGCGTCGCGACTTACTTGCCAGCAGTCGTCGATCACTACGTATTCGTAGCCCGCTTCTTTCATTCCACTGCTGACCATGGCGTCGGCCGCGCCTTTGATCAGATCTTCGCTGACGTTGCAGCCAAACTTGTTCCAACTGTTCCAACCCATTGGCGGCGTCTGCGCCAAACCCTTGTCAGCAGCCTTCGTAGGAATCGTGCTGAGGAGCGCAATATACACAACAACGCTCCAGCCAACCGACTTCGCGAACCTGTGCATGGCGATCACCTCGTCCTCGGAAATCACGCCTCGACCGCTTCACGGCGTCAGGGCGCGGCCATTCTATTGAGCCCAACCAACCACAGTTCTGCTACTTTCGGCGGTTAGTCGAAATGTACCGGAAAGCCAGTCACGGTTTCTTCACGGACACTGGCCGGATGCGATCGGCAGGAACGATGCCCTCCCCTTCCAACACGGAATAAAACTGGTCTATCGCAAGGTCGCTGATCGTTTCCACTTTTCCAGACGGCCAACGAATCTCCACGCTGTCGATTCTCTTCGCTGCCCCCAAACCGAAATGCACGCGCAAGTCATTTTGTGAGAGATAGCTTCCGCCACTATGGATTTCGTCAGTCTGCGTCATGCCGCCCGCCACGATCTTGATCCGCGCATTCAGCGCCAGCCGGTTGCTCTTGGTCCCCGCAAGCTCGAAGCTCACCCAATGGCGCCCGGGAACGCTGCGATTTCTCAAGATCATGGGCGCTCCATCAATATCGGCGATCACCACGTCCATGTTGCCGTCATTGAAAAGATCGCCGACAGCCAGCCCGCGAGAGACGCGCTTCTCCTTCAGCGCGGGGCCCGCTTGATCACTCGCATCACAAAATGTGCCGTCGCCTTGGTTGAAGTGCAGCAGTTTTGGCTCGCGATAGCGCGCACCGGAGGGCAACGTGTCCACTTGTGGATAGACGTGCCCGTCCACCGCGATCAAATCCAGCCAGCCGTCATTGTCCAAATCGACAAACGCCGTTCCCCACTTTACGTAGGGCAGGGAAGGCAAAGCCGTTCCCGATGCGTAGGAAACATCGGTGAAGTTCCAGTTGCCGTCGTTGCGATACAGAAGATCGTTCTCATCCGAGAAATTGGTGACATACAAAGAAGGCCGGCCATTGTGCAGATAATCGCCGACCGCGATTCCCATGGAAGCCTGTTCGGAGCCGTCTTCGCTCACCGCCGTACCTGATTCCAGTCCGATGTCCTTGAATTTTCCGCCGCCCTCATTCTTATACAAGAACTTCGGGGTCGAATCGTTAGCAATATAAATATCAGGCCGTCCGGTATTATTGAAATCCGCCCAGATCACCCCAAGCCCGTAGTAGCCGCTCGGATCGCTCACGCCGGCGCTTTTCGACACGTCCGTGAAGGTACCATTTCCGTTGTTGTGAAACAGGGAGTCACCTGCCCCCTTTAAGCCGCGCGGCCCGCATTGCACATCGATCCCACGATATTTGCAGTTGGGCGAATTCCCGAAGCCCGGCAGATCGTTGAGATGAAAATCGACATAGTTCGCGACCATCAAATCCACGAAGCCGTCTCCATCGTAGTCGCCGAAAGCCGCTCCGGTCGACCACCGCCCGTCAGCAACCCCCGCTTTCGCCGTAACGTCGGTGAATGTCCCATCGCCATTGTTGTGGTACAGCACGTTTCCGCCAAGACACGTCACGTAGAGATCGGGCCAGCCGTCATTGTCGTAGTCCCCTACGGCTCCGCCCATTGCGAAGCATGGCGTGCCGATGCCAGCCTTGTCAGTCACATCCGTAAATGTGCCGTCGTGATTGTTGCGGTAAAGCGCGCCGAGGCTTTTCTGCCCTTTGATCGCCATCTCGACGCTCGGAGCATTTGTGAAATAAATATCCAGCCACCCGTCGCGATCGTAGTCGAACAAAATCACCCCGCCGCTCATGGACTCCACGATGTACTTCTTCGCAGGATCGGAAGCGTGCTTGAAAGTGATGCCCGCCTTGGCGGTAACGTCTTCAAGTTGCGGCACGGGCCGCCCAGTGCACTTGGCCGATTTAGCTCCGGTTGGCGGAGGTGGCGGCGTGGGATGCCCTCCTTGCGCAGCGGCGAGGTCCGCCGTCAAGAGCATCAGCATAAGGGCCTTGGCGTGACGTTTACACCGATGGTTCCTCAATGGTTTTCCATTCGAAGATCAACCCTTAAGGACTCTGCTGCGATGGTACGCCCGCGCGGTCGCGCTGTTTGGCCTTCAGGTCCTTGTAAATTTCGAGTTCGCGGTCGGCGTCGGAGATCCGCGCTTCCTTCCGGTACGCAGCCTGCAGTTGATAATGCATGTAGTCGCTCTGCGGGCTCAAGCGCGTCGCAATTTCGAGGTGTTCAACCGCGTCTTTCAGATTCCCTCGATCCATCAGTATTTTCCCCATCTGATACTGGGCATTGGCATGATCGGGATGCGCCGCCACCATCTGCTGAAAGAGAGCGGCAGCCTCGTCGGTTTTCGATTGCTGCAAGTAAACAAAGCCTAGATTGTATTTGGCTTCGGTATCAGAAGGCACGAGCGCCAATTCCACCTGAAATTCGCCGGCGGCCTCGGCCCAGTGCTCCCAGCGTATGTCCGCCTGCCCGGCAAAATAGTGAGCTTTAGGCAGGTTTGGGTCGGACCGAGACACCCGATGAAGTGTGCTGACCGCCCGCCCATAGTCCCCAATCTGCACCCAAAGCTGACCCACTAGCAGCAACGCGTCGTTCGAACGATCGCCCTTCTCGAATTCCGCCAAAACTTCGCCCGCCTTCTTTAGCTCGCCCGCATGGGCCAGTGCGTTCGCCCACGCATATCCGACGGTAGCGTCCTGCATGCCTCGCTGCCCCAGCGGTGAAAACGTCTTGGCCGCTTCCGCATATTTATCCGAACCGAAATACGCCATTCCAAGCATCGCTCGAACCGACGTTTCGGTTGGGCTCTCCTCGAGGGCCCGCGAGAATCCGCGTATTGATTCGGGATAGTTGTTAACCCGAAAGGCGGAAAGTCCCAAATTTTTCGCAAGGCCCGGAATCTTGGGGTCCCAGCGTTCCGCCTCCTGGTAGTGACCGAGGGCCGCGAGGTACTCGCCCCGAACGGCTTCGGAGGTGGCCAAGTCGTTGAAGCTCAACGCCAGGACCGAGCGAAGCCGGTTCTCCTGCGCGTCCGCAGCGGCTCTCTGTTCCTTCGTCAAGTTGGCCCGCGCTATCGCCGAGGCATCCACCCGCGCAAAAGGATCGCCGCTGGGCCCCAACAGCGGATCAATCTGGGATTCGCTTTGTGGATTGATCGGTACGATTGCGGCCGTCGACAGCGCTCCATCCGCGGCAGCAACCGCCGCGACATTCTGCTGGCTCTGCTCCATGGTCTTGTTTTGCAGCTCGCGTGCCTTGGCGACATAGGTCTCCGCTTCCTCAATGCGGCCAGAGCTCGTCAATATGCGGGCCAGGTCAACATAGGCCCGCCGAATCTGGTAGTTCGAACGCGCTTCATCCTTTCCGGTCAGCACGATGGCCTTGCGAAAGTACTCCTCCGCCCGCTTCATATCGCTCTGCGCGTAGGCGTTGAGTCCCATGTAGAGCCAAGGTTCCGGCCATTGTGGACCCACGTCCGTGGCAATCTTCAGGTAACGGTTGGAGACCTCGTAGTCGCGCTCTGCTGCTGCCAGAAAGCCCATCATGTAGTTCGCCAGGAAGTCCCGGGGAAAGTACTCCGCTTCTTTAGCGATCTCCGCTTTGGCTTCAGGGGTAGCCTTCCATTCGTTGAGAGACAACCGCGCAAGGCCAAGAAAATAGTGGGCATGAGGCGTTCGCGGATCGAGCTGAATGGCGCGCTCCAACTCTCGGATCGCCGCCGTCATGTCGCCGTCATCGCGATACGCCCGGCCGAAAAGAACATGCAGCGAGCCGCTATCGCCAGCAAATTCCATCATCTGCTGAAATACACCGGTAGCGCGCTGTTTTCCCTCGGGAGTCTTGGTCGCCAATAGTGAAATTCCCAGCGAGTAAAATGTTTCGACGCTCGGTTCGATCTGAACCGCACGAGAAAGTGCTTCGGCAGCCTTCGCGAATTGCTGTTTGTTCATCAGCGCCCGGCCCAGAACGATGTTTGCCCTGACGTTGTCCTTGTCGGCCGCCAAAGTCGCCTCCGACTCGTTCACTGCCTCATCCAGCCGATTCGCCTGCATGGCCACAATTGCCAAATCCGCGTGCGTGTCCGGCACATCCTCGAAGTCGAGCGACCTCCGGTAGAGGTCCGTGGCTTGCGGATAGGCGCCTTCCAGCAGCCGCAGTTGCCCCATCTCCCGAAGTCCCAGCGCTACCAGCCTCTTGTTTGCTTGGGCGACGGCTGTCGGGTCCCCGGACCGCCGTGCTTCCTGCGCCGCTTTCAGCCGGATCTGGAGCTCCGCCTCGGCCTGGCCGATCGAGACACTATCCGCCTTATGAGCCGGCTTGCGGACGGGGGGCGTTTGCGCCTGCGCGAGACATACCGCGGTCGCTCCCGCGATGAACAGTACAGGGAGGACTAAAGCACAGAAAAAACAGTTGTTGAGAATGCCGCGGAGGAACCAGAACCTCGAAGTCTTGGGGATCACAATATAGCTTTTTAAGCCCTCAGGAAAGATAAACGGCGGGGCTTGAAAATTCAAGCCCCGCCGTTTCAGGTTGATCCTGCTGTTGATGTTTAGAACGTGAACTTCAGCGTGTACTGAATTTCACGGCCTGGCTGCACGCGGTTGGTTCGCCCGAAGTTGCTGTTGGCACCGCTGTCTTGGACGCTGACGACGTTGTTCGCCAAGTTGGTGGTAACGCCAGTCATCGGGTTCACCGACAGACCGCATGGGCCGACTGCATCGTTGCAATGCAGCCCGCTTGCGGAAAACCCTGCGGCTTCCAGATCGCTGCCAGGGAAGTTCGCATGGTTGAACATATTAAAGAAGTCCAAGCTGAACTTCAGCCGGTACTTCTCTTTGAACTGCCAGTTTTTCGCCAACTGCACGTCGAAGTTCCGGTTGTTCGGACCATTGCAAATTCCGCGGCCCGCACTGCCGACGGTCCCGAGGGTATATCCCACGAGCGTAAAGGCACTGGGGTTGAGAACGTTTCGTCCATTCTCACCGGAGTTGCAAGCGATAGAACCACGGTCCGGGCGATTGTTTTGGTTGAAGCCTGTTCCAGTCAGCGAGTTAAGTGGGCTCGAAACGGTCACCGTTCCCGTGCTGCCGGGAGCAGTGCACGCACTCCAGGTGCTGCCCGGGGGGCACGTATACGTGATGCTGTCCCCGCCGGCGCCGTTGCTGAACACGGACAACGACGATCCCGACGTGATGGAAATGATGCTGTTGAGTTCCCATCCGCCGACCGATTCGCGAACCATGGCGTTCCGGTTTGCCAACTTCGGCAGATAGAACACTTCGTTGGCGACGAACACATGCGGCCGGTTGATGTTGGTATTTCCCTTGTCGAGCCTGGTGTTGTTCGGGTCGATGAACGCTTCCTGGTTGAGCCCGCCCGACGAGTTATCGAGTTCTACGTCGCCAAGGGAATGCGAGTACGTGTAGGCGACCTGGAACGATGAGTAGTTACCCAGACGAGACCTGAACAAAGTCTGCAAGGAGTGATACGTATCATGACCGCCGCGGGCGAACTCGCCGATCGTGTTGAAGTTCGAAGCGGCGCGCAACGCGTTCAACGCGTTGCCGCTTGAAAACGCGCCGGCCACCCAGTTGGCCTCGGCAACGCGGTTTAGATCCGCTTGCGAAGTCTGGTGCAAGCCGACGTTGCCCACGTAACCGATTTGAATGGCGGTGTTGCGCGCTACTTCGCGCTCCACCGATACGTTCCATTGCCAGCTGTTGGGGGCCACCGCCGACGGATCCTTCGCCGCGTTCGGCGATACCGACGGGTTGGACAAGGGCGTTGCCGCTCCCAGGGTCCGAACGTCGGTCGCACCGATAACGAACGGAGCAGTCTGTGAGAGCGTTCGGCCGATGCCGATTAACTCTCTCTGGTAGAACTGCCCGCCTCCGATGCGCACGGCCGTCTTGCCATCGCCCCGTACATCCCAAGCGATACCAATGCGGGGGGCGATATTGTGGTTGTTGTTGTTGACGAGGGCGCGGTTCGGTCCAGGCGTCCCGGCCGAGAGTGGAAGGGAAATCCCGAGCGCCGCCAGCGACGTCGCTGCAGCTCCGCAGGGGTCAGTACCCGGAACGACGATGACGCCGTTGCAAGCATCGGATGGATTGGCCGCAGCTTCCGCCGCGCTCCAGTTCGCCAAGCTGAACGACGCCTGTGCGTTGGTCTCGGAATAAGGTTCACGATAGAAGGACCAGCGGAAACCATAGTTGATGGTTAGGTTCCGGCGGATCTTCCAGGTATCCCCAGCGTAAAACTCGATGTCATGCCAGATGCGGCGATCAAGCGAGTTGATGCTGTTTTCACCGGAGTTGAATACCTGTCCAGGCAGGAGAACGTTAGCCAGCGCGTTGTTGGTCTGTACGCCCGTAACGCATCCCGCCGGAGCTGGATTCGGGCAAGTGAACGGGTTCGTCGGGAACGAGGGCTGGTCCGTGCCGCCGTTGTTGTCCTCGACCTTGGCGTTCGTGCTGTAGTACACGCCGGTCTTGAATACGTGGTTGCCGCGAACCTTCGAGATATTGTCCTGCAACGCGTACAGGTCTTCGTGGTTGCCGTAAGGCGCGATCGTCCACATGGTTTCGTTGCTGCCGTAAGGCGCGAAGCCACCCCAGGCGCCGCCGCCGTTGATGTAGGCGCCGGGCTGCTTCAGTGAAGCGGGCCAAGCCGTGGGAATCGCGGCGTTGACCGAAGCAACGTAGGGAACGGAAGAGGGCGTTAGGCTGGTGATGATGGCGTTGTGGCCGTAGCCGAACTCCAGGTCGTTGACCATCGAACTGCCGATTTGGGTCGTCAACTTCGCCATGACGCTCTTGGAAGGCTGGCTCCAATCCGATTGCAGCGTTGGGAACACTGTGTCTCCCCAAAACAGGTTCGGATTCGGCGCCGGGCTGGTCCAGGAGTCGTTCGTATAGCGGAAGGTGACGCGGTTCGTCTTGGTCAAATCGTAATCGGCGCGAACGTTCCACTCGCTCCAATGGGTGGTCTGATTTTCCGAACTGCGCCAGTTATTTGTGTTGTTAAACCCGGTAGCCCCGGGGACGTTCGGATCGGGATAGAAGGCTGCCAACAAAGCTCCGGCCGGGTCCACTGCTGCGAAGCCGTAGGGGTTGCCTGCAGCTTGCAGCCCTGCCGGGATCGTTGATGTGGCCGACCAAGCTGCGCCCGTCTTGGTAAAGGTAGCCGGTGGGGTCGCTCCGCAAGTCGTCGCCTTACCAACGTCCGACGATTTCAAGGTGGGATCCCCATTGAGCAGGGCCAACGCCGAGGTGACATCCGCGCTGAAGTCGCCCGCCTTCTCCGCGACCGTCGGTACGCATCGCGCCACCGACTGTCCACGAATTTCGCGGTTCCATTCCTGGTTCCACCACACGAACAGCTTGTTCTTGATAATCGGGCCGCTGGCGTTGTAGCCCCAGTCATTCCGACGAAGTTCCGCCTTGCCGGTCTTGTTGAAATTCGAGAACCAGTCGTTGGCGTTCAACTTGTCGTTGCGCCCCGCATAAAACAGTCCACCATGATATTGGTTTTCGCCGCTCTTGGTCGTGATGCTGATGATCGCTCCAGACGCTTGCCCGTATTCCGGCCCGTACGAGTTTCGAATCATCTTGAACTCGGCGATGGAGTCCACCGCGGGATAGACAAGAATCGTGCGGCCCGAACCCATGTCCACGTTGTTTACGCCGTCCACGAGAAACAGGTTGTTCGTGTACGAGTTGCCGTTCACAGAGAAGTCGCTGCCGCCGGTCAGTCCCTTATCCCGGCCGTTGAAGTCCTTGGCCGTCGAAACTCCCGGGGACAACGTCACCAGGTTCATGAAGTTCTCCCCGTTCAGCGGGAGTTCCCGAACCTGCCGTCCTTCCACCACTTCGCCGACCTCCGAAGTCGAGGTCTGCACTTGCACCGCACTGGCTTCGACGGTAATCATTTCGCTCGCCGCGCCCAATTCCAGCTTCACGTTCACTTCCGTCGACGTCGAGACGTGCACTTCCGCAGCCTTCGCCACAAATTCCTTAAAGCTGCCTTGCTTCACAGAAATGTCATACACGCCGACCGGCAGTTGCGCGAAAGAATACACGCCCTGCTCGCTCGTCGTAGTCGAGTAACTCGCGGCCGTCCCCGTATTCGTGGCCGTTACGGCAGCGCCGGCGATAGCCGAGCCGCTCGGGTCAGTCACTGTTCCGGTGATCGTTCCCGAATACTGTTGCGCATTCACGGCGACAGGCGCCGCCAACACCAACAGTACCAAGCAAAACAGCGCGCCAAACACAAACCGCGCCGCTTTCCCTTCCGTCATTTGAATTTTCATTCGCACACCCCATTCGAATTTTTATTCCGATTCGATTCAGAAGATTTCTTGATGCTCTGAGTCGAACCCGGACGCGAACCAAACGCCCGCAAAACCATTTCATGCCTACTAATGAGTTTGGACCCGGTACTCGGTCCCTCGACGATCTCGACTAATACATTTGCACTAGAGGATATACTCTACAAAAGCGATGTCAAGCGGAAATAATGATATTCTACAGAAAAAATAATGTTATTCTAGACTGGCGAGTGTGCAGGTTTTCCTTCAAGAATGCGTCGTTACCTGTAACTTTTAATTCCTTATTTGCGTATTTCCTATGGCCGATCGTAGAAATCTATGGTATTTGGTAGAGACCTTGATGCCTCCAATTGGCATTTTTGGCGTTTTCGCGTACTGTGTACGTTAACGCCCCATTCGGTCGGTCTGCAACCGCGGTTCTGTTTCAGGTAGACTTTCGGGGACTTTTGCTGGCATGACATACTCTCCCAAAAAGAAATCCGTCTTCCAAGGCGAGCCTAGGGTCACTCTTAAGACCGTCGCAGCCTATCTAGGGCTTACGCCCGGCACAGTTTCTGCCGCCCTCAACAACTCCCCTGCCGCCCGTTCTATTCCGGAGCGCACCAAGAAACGCATCCTCGAGGCCGCCAAAGACCTCAACTACCGCCCCAACTATTTCGCTCGCTCTCTCCGCTTGCAGCGCACTTACACCATCGGTGTCATCGCCGAGGAAATCGGTGACGCCTACGGATCGCTGGTTATCTGCGGCATCGAAGAATATTTGAGAAAGAACAATTTCTTTTTTCTCACCGTAATTCATCGCCACGATCCAAAACTTCTACATACCTATGCGCAAATGCTCGTGACCCGTGGCGTCGAAGGCTTCATTACCACCGACACTTCGATCACCGAAAGACTGGAGCTCCCTACGATCGCCGTCGCCGGGCACGGCCGCGTCGACGGCGTCACCAACGTGATCCTGGACCACAAACTCGCCGCACGGCTGGCGCTCACTCATCTCGCAGAGTTGGGACACCAAGAGATTGCCTTCCTGAAAGGTCATCCTTCCAGTTCCGACTCCGCCGTTCGTTGGGCTGCCGTCTGCGAGACCGCCGCCGAACTGGGCATTCGCGTCCGCCCGGAGCTCACTGTTCAGATCGACTCCACTGTTTCCACACCGCAGCTTGGCTATCCCTTTGCCAAGCAACTGCTCGCGCGTAAGCAACCCTTCACCGCACTTTTTGCTTACAACGATATTTCCGCCATCGGCTCCATTTGGGCGTTTCGTGAGGCCGGCCTGCGTGTTCCGGAAGATGTCTCGGTCGTAGGCTTCGACGACATCCCCGCCGCTGCCTTTAATAATCCAGGTTTGACGACGGTCCGTCAGCCACTCGAACGCATGGGACAAATCGCAGCCAAAACGCTCATCGACCTCATCGAAGGCAAAGCGGAATACGTCCCAGAAATTGCCATTGAACCGGAATTTGTCGTGCGCGCTTCGTCCGGTCGCGTTCCCCTTGGTTTCGCGACGCCCGGCATCGTGGACCTCGAGGCGCGCGCCCAAGCCCAGGGTCGACCCTGACCTTCCGCGAGTTCCCGATCTTCGATCTTTTCGAACGGCATTGATTTCGCGTCTTCTTCCTTTCACACTAGCTCGCGGGCCATTCCTCATCCCAACATGGTTAGCTTGGCCAAAAGACTCTTTTTCCTGATTTCCGCATTCGGCCTTTTTCTCTCGCTCTGGCCAAGCTGCTCGTCCATCCTCCGCGCTCAGCTGTCCACTGGAGATCACCTCGCCGAACCAGGATTCTGGCCGACACAAAACGCCGCGTTCCGTAACGAATTTCTAGGTCCCAATGCCTGTGCCTCTTGCCACGCAGCGATCGTCGCTACGCAGAGCAGGACACCCATGGGTGCTACCGCCATGCGCGCAACAGATTCCGACATCCTGCACTCCCATCCAACACTGAACTTCGCCTTCGACAAATACCGTTACGAAATCAAATCATCCGCGACACAATATCTCTATACCGTCACCGACAGTGCCCATAAACAATCCACAATTTTATTGTGGGCTTTCGGAACCGACCGCGTCGGCCAGTCCTACCTCTTCAAGAAAGATGACGGAAAATTCTACGAAGCCCGGGTCACTTACTTCGATACCCTGAAGGCCCTTCATTTCACTCCGGATCGCGCCCTAACCACCGCCAAAGATCTCGACGAAGCAATGTACCGTCCCGTAGAAGCCTCGGAAATTCGCCACTGCTTTGGTTGCCACACCACCGCTCCCATCGTTGCAAATCAACTGGACGAGAAGAATCTCATTCCGGGAGTCACCTGCGAAGCCTGCCACGGCCCCGGCGCAAAGCACGTCGCCGCCATGCAAGCGGCAAAGGTTGCCGGCATGCCTCCTTCCGCCGAAGGCACGATTTTCAATGCCGCGCTGCTCAACCCCGCCGATTCCGTCGATTTTTGTGGCTCGTGCCACGCTACTTGGTGGGACGTAAAGCTCTCTGGCGTCAAGGGCGTATCCAACGCAAAGTCGCAGCCCTATCGCCTGCAAGGCAGCAAATGCTGGGGCAAAGGCGACCCGCGTCTAACCTGTGTGGCCTGTCACGATCCCCACAAACAACTCCAGACCGACGCCGCTTCATACGACGCAAACTGCCTAAGCTGTCACCTAGCCACCACCACCGAAAAGAAAACTGCCGAACACTTGGGTGCCGCGTGTCCGGTCAGTACAAAAAATTGCGCGTCTTGCCACATGCCCAAGGTCTACGTTCCCGAAATGCACTACAACTTCACCGACCACCGCATCCGCATCGCTCGCGCCAGCGACCCCTACCCCGAATAATTCCACAGATTCTCCGCTACCTCTGCGCTCCCATCTTTGCGCCCTCTGCGTTAAATCTTGAACGCCATTTCATTCCCATTTCCCTATCCCCTCTACGATCGTCACATACCGATCCACCGGCAAGTTCTCGAACCTCTCCACCAGCCCACTAGGCTGCGGCCACTTCACTTCTAGCCACTCCACCTTCTTCCTCTTCCCAATTCCCAGAACCAGCCGCGGATCATGCGACGACAAAAAGCTTCCACCACCCACCTTCATCCGCGACCTCTTCAAGTCTCCAGCCGCATACGTCACCCTCGCCCCAATCGCATCCACATTCGCCTTCCGGCCCACTAGCCGCACTCCCAGCCAATGATTCTGCCTGCCCAAATGGTTCCGCAGCAAAATCGGAGCCGCATCATTGTTCGAAATCAACACATCCAGCCCGCCATCGTTCGTAAAGTCTCCGACCGCCAATCCCCGTGCCGCAAACGTCTTCGAGAACGCCGGCCCACTTTCCGCGCTCACGTTCTTGAAACTCTTCCCATCGTTATGAAACAAGAGCAGCGGCTCCTTGAATGTAACTTGATGCGAAAATTCCCCCACCAGGTCATCCGGGAATCCGTTCGCCAGAATCAAATCCAGTTCCCCGTCATTGTCGTAGTCAAAAAACTTCAATCCCCACCCGCTCATCCATCGTGTAGCCATCCCGATGCCCTGCTGCATCGCCACATCATCGAAAGTCTCATCGCCGTTGTTCCGGTACAGAGAAAAAATCTCCTCATCGATATTCGCAACAAACAAATCCATCCACCCATCCTGATTGAAATCCGCCGAATCCACTCCCATACCCGACCGCGCCCG
>Ga0137403_10006995_pt1 | contig 12818 bp, 13 predicted proteins | sample CZOMad2_1_16fung_FD_122057 | JGI IMG/M metagenome (GOLD analysis project Ga0137403, IMG submission 122057) | Vadose zone soil fungal communities from Angelo Coast Range Reserve, California, USA - CZOMad2_1_16fungal (Hybrid Assembly) | ecosystem: Environmental > Terrestrial > Soil > Vadose zone... | reverse complement strand
TCGAACATCGGCTCGCAATTCATCACCGAGGAAGAATCACGCGAAGCGCGGTCGCGTCTGGTCATGGACGCGTTGCGCGCGCATTTCCGTCCGGAATTTCTCAACCGCGTCGATGAGATCATTATTTTCGATCGGCTAACCGAAGACGATTTGAAAAAGATTGTGGAGATTCAGCTCCGTCGTCTGACGAAACGTCTCGAGCAGCAAAAGATCACACTCGATCTTTCCGATTCAGCCAAGGCGCTGCTCGCCCGCGAAGGTTACGATCCCGTTTACGGCGCGCGCCCACTCCGGCGCACGATCCAAAAAGAAATTCTCGACCCGCTCAGCATCGACATCCTCGAAGGCAAAGTCCGCGAAGGCCAGACCGTCCACATCGACGCCAAAAATGGCGCGTTGTCATTTCGAACGTAGTCGAGAAATCTCTACTGTTTCGGATTTCGTAATGATGCATCGAAAGATTTTCACTTTTCTATCGGCGGCTTTGATGACCTGTTCTTCACTCGCGACAGGGAAAAATCCGCTTGTGCGATACATCGCACCTGTTCTGTCGCCAGATGTGCCGATGATCGGGCTAGCCGCTTATGAAGGCGACGTCCTAACTTTGCGCCGGTGTATCGCCGCGCGGATAAATGTCGAAAGCAGCGGCAGAGACGGCCGTGCTGCGTTGTTGTTGGCTTCAGCGGGCGGTCAGCTTGAGGCTGTTAAAATTCTTCTGAAAGCTGGAGCTAATGTAAATGCACGAGACCATGCTCGCGAGACGGCTCTTCATTGGGCCGCCCACAGGGGAGAAACAGAAATAGCTCTTCTTCTCCTTAAGCATCATGCTTCAGTGAACGCTCAGGATGAGTTCGGCGAGACACCGCTGATCCTGGCGGCGATGGCCGGAGATAAAGCCGTCGTTAAGGCGCTGCTGCGCGCCGGAGCTAATCGCAAGTTAACAGACGTCGATGGATGGAACGCGATCCGAATGGCAAAGCAAAACAAGTATGACGATATCGCGGCAATATTGGAGCGCGCTCCCTGATGAATCGCAACCTGACAAATTGTTCTCATACGCCATCACTTGCTTAAACGCGCTTACAAACGCTTCTATCTCGGATTTTACCGAATCGTTGGTTGTAGAGGCGCTTGTGCCAAGCGCCTATCTGTTTTATCCGGTGTCTGAGAACAATCATGCCGCTCTTGCGGCACACTACAGACTGGGTTCATTATTGATGCACTAGCGGGAGCGTAAGCACCGCTACAACATTGTCGCGCGATTGGAGGTGGATCGGCCGCTCCGCGGGCGATGCTGACTAATGCGGCTTCGCCGCCTGATTTTAACATCGAGGTCGGAGATCTCGATCCACCAAATCAGCTCGTCATCACTTGCTTAAACGCGGTCATAAACGATTCCATCTCGGATGAACTCCCACGCGCCTGGTTCATTTCAACTTGTTGATGTCGGATCAACGGGCTTCTGTTTCGCGCTTACGGCTGCGTTGTAAGCGTCTTCGCCTTCCTGCACGTAACATCTGGTGAAAAATCGGTCGTGGTACTTGTCCCAGCCCTGGGCAAAAAGGAATTCGTGCGTTTGTTCAGGAGTGTATCGAAACTCTGCCATGCTGCGGCCTTGTTCCCGGGCAGGTTGTGCGTCTTCCATTCCGAAAACAAAACAAAGTACGGCTTGAGCGTCTTTGGAAATTTTTCGCTTCTCTCCCGTTTTCGGATCGGTGGCCGAATCAATATTAGCAATGAAATGCCGGCTGTGTTCGTCGGGCTTGTACATTTGCATGATTCGGTTTTTATCAAGAAGCGTCTGCTCTTCTTTGGTGAACTTGTCCGCCTTACTGAAACTGAGGGGGATGAAGGAGGCGGCAGCTATCAGCAACAGTTTGAGGGGTTGTTTGTTCATGCAGAGCGTTCGGGGCGGCACCGAATTTCTTTCAGACTATTTGATGCCGTCCCCGATGCCTGACAACAAGCGCAAATACAACGGTATTTGGCCGGATTTCGGCCGGCCGCGCGCCCGATTCCTGCTACTTTTTGGCGCATGCGGTTGGCGTTCGCTGTTCTTATTCCCCTGGCGTTTCTCTCACCCGCTAGAGCCGAACCGGATCGGCTTTCCGGCGGTGACATGAAGCATTTTGCGCCGGACGCGGTCGAGCTCGGTTGGAACTATTTTAAGCAAGGGGACTGCGAGACGGCGCTAAAACGCTTCCAAATGGCCATTCGTCACGATCCGGATTTCGCACCGGCTTACTTTGGCGCCGCCTACGTTTGCAGCGCGGAAGGCAAGCTCGATGACGCGATCAAGTATTACCGCGAAACGCTGAAGAGAGAAACGTTGTACGTTTATACCTACGCCAACTTGGGATACGCGCTTTTGCAGGAGGGGAAATTCCCGGAAGCTTTGCAAATGCTGGATAAAGCTCTTGAGATTGATCCGACATGTGGCGTAGCGCATCTGAGTTATGCGAATTATTACGCTTACAAGCGGGATTGGAAAAACGCCGAGCAATCGGTGAACAAAGCCATGAAGTACGGCCAGAAGATTCATCCCGAGCTCCGCGAAATGCTCGAAAAGCACGGCGTTAAGATCGCCGAGAATTGATTGTAGGTGGATCGGCCGCTCCGTCGGGCGATGCTAAACAATTGCAGTCGCGCTGCCTAAACTAACATCGAGCAAGGGACTGCTCGATCCACCTTACGCCATCACTTGCTTAAATGCGCTGACGAAGGATTCCATCTCCGAGTGTTTACCAATTGTTAACCGCATGTGGTTCGGCAGGGCAGGGAACAAGCGGCCGACCTGAACGTTTCTTTCTTTCATCGCTTTGATGATCGGAACGACCGGACCTTTGCAGTCGAACATGATGAAGTTGGCTTGTGACGGAATTAGCTTGTAGCCCATTTTGTCGAGCTCGGACGTGGTGAAGCTTTTCGCTTCGCTGTTCAACTTCCGGCCGTTGTTTACTTGATCGGCATCGTCCAGGCTCGCGCTCGCCGCGGCGAGAGCCATGATGTTGACGCTGTCCCACATTTGAAACGGATGCATCCGCTTGATCGTATCCGGTTGCGCGACGCAATAGCCGCAGCGCAAACCAGCCATGCCGTAAATTTTTGAGAACGTCCGCGCGACGATCAGGTTCGGATGGTCTTTCACCAGCGGGATCACACTCTCGTAATCCGGGCTGTCAGCGTAATGGAAGTAGGCTTCATCCACCAGAATCATTGTCTCGCGCGGGGTTTTCGAAATGAAATCGCGCAGATCGTTCTTCGGCGTGATGCTCGCCGTCGGATTGTTCGGATTGCAGATGTAAATCAAACCTTTCTGGGCGGCGCTGCTCATTTTCCCGAGATCGTGCGCAAAGCTGCCGGTTAACGGAACTTTCGCGACCTCAGCGCCATTCGCTTTCGAATAGTCGAGAATGGCTTCGAATGTCGGATCGGCGGCGATCAGTTTGCCCTGGGTCGGTCCGGTGAAAGTCTCGGCACACAGTTTCAAAATCTCGCTCGACCCATCGCCGAGCACGATTTGCTCGCGATTGACGCCGTTGATCTTCGCGATCTTCTCGATCAACACATCGTTTGCTTCGTCGGGATAACGGCAGCAGGCGTCGAACGAATTGTTCATCGCGGCGTGCGCTTGGGGCGCCGGTCCGTATGGATTTTCGTTCGCGCTCAGACGGACGAGTCCGGTGGATGTCGATTTTGGCGGCTGTTCGGCAGCGATTGTAAATCGTGGGCGAACAATCGCGGCGGCGGCGCCGACGCCTAACAAATGCGCAAATTTACGGCGAGAGATTGAGAGTGTGTTCATGACAAGACCTCCGGACGAAGTCCTACCGTGAATGAGAATCAAACGCGAGACGAAAAGCGTCCCGGGAGAAGGAAGGATTGAGGTGAAGGAACCCGCCTATTTCGGTTGAGGCACGATCCGAATGTACGGCTTTGGCGACTTCCAACCTTCGGGATAGCGCTTCTTCGCCTCATCATTGGAGACCGAACCTGCGATGATCACGTCTTCGCCCAGCTTCCAATTTACCGGTGTCGCCACCTGATGCTTCGCCGTCAATTGCAAGGAATCGATCACCCGGAGCACTTCATCGAAGTTCCGGCCCGTGGTCATGGGATAAACAAGGATAAGCTTGATCTTCTTGTCCGGACCGACCACGTAAACATTGCGCACGGTCGCATTGTCGGCCGGCGTGCGCTTCTTCGGGTCGCCCTCAACTTCGGCCGGCAACATCCCGTAGAGCTTCGAAATCTTGAAGTCGGCGTCGCCAATGATGGGGTAATTCGGAGCGTGTCCCTGCGTCTCTTCGATGTCTTTCGCCCAGCCTTCGTGATCGCCGGTGGAATCCACTGACAATCCCATCACCTTGACGTTCCTGCGATCGAACTCCGGTTTAATCTTCGCCATGTACCCGAGCTCGGTCGTGCAGACCGGAGTAAAATCCTTTGGGTGCGAAAACAAGACCGCCCAGGCGCTACCGACCCAATCGTGGAAACTGATCTTTCCCTGGGTTGTTTCTGCCTGGAAGTCCGGTGCCGTGTCGCCGATTTTCATACGCTTCCTCCTGCTATTTTCTTTTCCTGCAATTCTTTTCAAGTCGCGCCCGAGAAGTCAATATCCCTCTGCCGTGTCCTCCCCGCAATGAATCGATTCGGCGGTCCGAGACGGCGTCTCAGGCGACTATTTCCCACTTTCAATAAGCATCCGTTCCGCGAGACATTACCGTTACCTGTGATCTTTGGCTTTTTGAAAGAACGGCGCCGAAAGCAAATTAAGGCGCGGCCTTTCCCGAATGAGTGGCTGAAGATAATTAAACGCAGAGTTACGTTCTTTGCCCGGCTTTCGGCTGTGGACCAGGCCGAACTTCTCGATCACATTCAGGTTTTTCAGGCCGAAAAACGCTTCGAAGGTTGTGCCGGCCTTGAAATGAATGACGAAATTCGAGTGACGATTGCAGCGCAGGCTTGTCTGCTTTTGTTGCACCGCCGGACTGATTATTTTCCATGGCTCGTTACCATTCTCGTTTACCCTTCGACTTATTTGGTAGACGAACAACGCCCGATTGAAGGCCCGGTTTGGGAGGAGGGGAGAATGTCTCGACTAGGCGAGACCGGCCGCACGATGGGATCAATGGTGCTGGCGTGGGACGCGGTGAAGACCGGAGCAGCTGATCCTTCGGACGGTAAGAATGTTGTCCTCCATGAATTTGCTCACCAACTCGACTACGAGAATTTGGCGGCGGACGGCACGCCGACGCTGGCGACGCGCAGACAGCAGTTGGCCTGGCGCGAAGTGATGCGAACCGAGTTTGCATCGCTCCGTGCTGCTGATGAGACCGGCATTCCGACATTGCTCGATACTTATGGAGCGACGAATCCGGCAGAATTCTTCGCGGTGTCGGTCGAGGCATTCTTTGAGCGGCCGATAATGTTTCGCGCTCGCCACCCAAGACTGTACTCGGAACTGCAGCATTATTTTCAGCAGGATCCGGTTGAATTTTCCGCCGAAAGAACAAGGACTGATTTAACGTAAACAAGACGTTGTAGAGGCGCTCGCGGCGGCGAGCGCCTGTCTATTTTTAATGCCAGTGCAATGCCAGTCCGGCTCGGACCTCGCACCGGTGCTCGAGAACAATCATGCCGCTCTGCGGCACACTACAGAATGGGTTCATTATTGATGCACTAGCGGGAGCGTAAGCATCGCTACAACGGTTCCTCTTTTTCGCCAACCAGTTTGAACATCGGATAGAATGCATATGTCTGATGAGGCACCATGGTTAAAATTATCGGAACAGCAGTCATAGCGGCGGCGATGCTGGTGGCGTTGCCCGCGTTCGCAAAAGACAAAGCAGGCGACATGGCGTGTTGCGCGAAGAACGCGTCCAATCAGCAATCGTGCGCGAATCTGGCAAGTCTGAATCTGACCGCGGATCAGAAGAGCAAGATCGAAGCGTGGCAGTCGGAATGCATGAAAGCGGGTTGCACGAAGGAAAGCAGGCACGCGTTTCTCAATAAAGCTGAAGGCATCCTTTCGAAAGATCAGTACGCCAAGTTAAAAGCCGAGTGCAATAAATCGGCGAAGAAAACCGAAGCGTAATCACTGTAGCCACCGCGCTGCGGGCCGTTTTAACGCGCCATAGGCGTGTGGTTACACTCGTAAATCTTTGAACGACATGGCGTAAGCCGGTGTCTTACGTTGCACTATGACCAAATTCATTGCGTTGGTAGTGGCGGGAATGTTTGCAGCGGGTACGCTTTTCGCGGGAGAACATGGCGAGTGCACCAAGAAAGTCGGAAATGAAGCGAAACCGGCCTGCACGGTTTCACTGGCGAGTCTCAACCTGACGCCTGATCAAAAAACAAAGATGGACGCGGCGATGGAAGAGCACCACAAAGCCGGTTGCTCTGAAGCGAGCGAAGCCAAGTACACACAGGAGGCGAAAAGCATCCTGACAAAAGAGCAGTTCGCCAAGTTCAAGGCGGAGTGCAAAGGCGACAAAGATAAAGCCAAGACCGAAACATAATCGTTCGGCAGAGTTTGTTTGACGAAAAACGCGTCCGCAATTCGGACGCGTTTTTGTGTTCTGGTGGATCGGCCGCTCCGTCGGGCGATGCTAAGAAATAAATGCGGCTTCGCCGCCAAATAACATCGAGCAACGGACTGCTCGATCCACCGCGCTTCGCGTTTCAGAAGCCGGAGTTGCTAACGACCGGCGCTGCTGAAGTCGTCGATGTCGATGTTAGCGCTTGTTGAAGAAGATCGGCCAGACGCCAACCGGCCTTGTGCAATTCTTCGAGGACAGTCTTGGCCGACCAATCGGCGTAGCCGAGATGGTCAGGCGCGTTCTTTTCGCGCGCATCGCCGGCCATGACCTTGCGACCATGATCGACAGTCTCATGGACGTTGATGAATTGCAGTCGCTCATGAGCTTCGCGCGCCAGCGGCAAAATATCGTCGGCCCAGAATTCGCCGTAATTTTTTAAAGCGACGTTGGCTGGCGCGCGCCAGTTCCTTGGTTGCCCTTTCACCAAGCGATCGATCAACTTCCGTTTCGCCTGATCAATTTTCCGATAGCGCTCCTCCTTGGAAAGCGTGGGTGACAACGGCGGCAAATTGGCCATCACGGCGTCCTGGTCCCAAAATCCGTGCAGTTTGAGTCCTCGGTGAGCCATTTCCTCCGGATTGCCGCGAATCAACCGCAGCATGAACGTGTTGCCGCCTTCGTCTTCGATGCCGGGCTGATTTTTATCGGGATCGACTGCTTGCCCGGATTGATTGAAATATTCCGCGCCGACATGAAGCGGCTGGTGAATATCACCGACGTAGTGCGCCAGCAGGATCACGGCGACCGGTTTGGTGATCTTGCGCGCATTATTTTCCGGGATTTCGCCGCGCAAAACATCGACGCAATAGGAGATCATGTGGACGACGTCCCATTGGCTGCGCCCGGTTTTTCCGTCGGCGTACTTTTGGACGTTGAGAATCGGCACATCGGTGTAATGAAACCAGTGATGTGACGGCGCCGGTGACTTCGGGTCCTGCGTCGGTGGATTCGCCCGCCAAAAATCGCGCAGCTGTTTGTCGATGGCCGGGTGGTCGCGGTAGTGCGGAAAAGCCCCCAAATCTTCGACGCCGTTTTTGTCCCAGGCTCTAATTTCGTCGGCCATGACGGATGCGCGCTCGAGGGTAATGCCGTCCGTCAAAGCGTAGATCTTTTCAGCGGCCGGTGTGTTGGCGATCAACTTGTCCGCGATTCCGCCAACGATTTCGTGACCGGTCGGTCCATAAGCAAGTAGCGACGCGCGGAACGTGACGACGCTGATCGCGATTAGAATTCGCGGTCGGGTAAAGTTCATAACTGGCGCAGCGTCGATTAGAATTTCAGCGACGCGTCCAGCAAATGATATTGCCAGCAAAATAATCCGAAGGCGATTCCGCCGAGAGCAAGCAGGATTGCGTGGGCGCGAAACCAAAATCCGTGACCGGGAAGTGTTAGGAAACGAATAGAGGCAACGATCAAGACGACAATGCCGGCGGTGGTGGCCCAGCCGAAGATGTGAAGAGCCTGCAGCCACGGATCGATGCCGTCGCCGAGAAGCACGATATTTTCCAAGCCGCGACTAAATGCGATCACGGGAACAAGAATGAAGAGCAGCTCGCAAAGGCAGACGATACGCGAGAGAAAGTACAAAGCGTGGTCGGCTTTGACGGTGAAGAGCGGCCGCTGATATCGTTTACGAACAATGACGGCGACCGGCCAGAGCAGAACGGTCAAAAGCACGAGCAGCAAATTTCCACCCACGACGGGGTTAACGAGACGCTTGCTTGCGTACCACGGAACACGCTGGCCTTCGTAAATCGCGGGGAAAGGAAGCATTTCGCTGACAGCGCCGGACGGATTGCGGCGAAAGGCAATTTTCTCCGGACCGTCAATCTCGGCGTAAACAAGTGGAGCGATCTCGCGCCATTTCTTCACTTCTCCGCGCTGATTTTTCATTCCTTCGACGGTCAGGACGCCTTCCTTGTCGCTGCGCACGCTGAATTGGTCGAGCAACGCCAACAACTTTAGAAAGGTGGTTTCGCCACGGCGGGTCCCTTCGTAAACACCGCCGACGGCGCGTCCATCCATTTTCGCAGTGTTTGGATCGACATCTACCTTTGGCTCGTTCGGACTTGGGAAATAGCGATTCGCAAACGCGCGCAGCACTTCGCCCCGTCCACCGCCAACATTTTTGCCGAGGCTGTTGTAGGAAATGAAATAGCCGACGTGCGCGTCGGGCACCAACACCATGTCGCTATGGAAATGAACGGTGTCGCCGCCGTGAGCGACGATGCGCTGGCCGTTCATCGAGTATTCCATAAAGGTGAGTCCCAATCCGTTGATCATCGTGTGCAATTCAAATTGGCGACTCTCCATTTGTCGCACCGTCTCCGGTTTCAAAATCGCGACACCATCGACGGTTCCATCCTGTAGAAACGCCAGCATGAAGCGCGTCATGTCTGCGGCAGTGGTGCTGAGCGCGCCGGCCGGCGCCGCCTGGACAAATTCGAAATCACGCGGCTTCTTCGCGGCGGCGAGATAGCCTTGCGACATTTGGGGGGTGAACGCCACAGGCAACGGCTGGTCGAAAGTCGAAGTCGTCATTCGGAGCGGCTTCAAAATGTGACTGTCGATGTAGCGCTCGAATTTCTCGCCGCTCACTCGCTCGACAATGTATCCGGCAACGGTGAATCCGTAATTGGAATACGAGACAACTTTGCCGGTCGGGAAAATGCGCTGCGGCATTTGATTGACCAGATATGTCCGCAGCGGCTTCATGTCGCTCTCGTGCGCCACGAATAAATTCTTCAATGTTTCCTCGAATCCCGCGGTGTGTGTGAGCAATCGTCGCAGCGTGACCGGCTCGGGATAGGTTTTTGGAATCGCGAAATCGAGGTACTCGTTTACGTCGCGGTCGAGGTCGAGCTTGCCTTGCTCAACTAACTGCATCACCGCCGTCGCGGTGAATAATTTCGAGATCGAGCCGGGACGAAACAATGTTTGATCCGCCAGCACCGGTTTCTTCGCAGTGAAATCAGCATAGCCATACCCTTTTGCGAAAAGCACCTGACCATCCTTGACAACCGACACGACCGCGCCGGCGATGTCTCGATTTTGCAGTTGCGACGGAATCAAGGCGTCGAGGAACGTTTCAAAATCAGATTTTGTCAGCGCAGGTGGCGGACTCGGTTGCGGTGCAACGGCCGCAACGTTCGTCGGCGGCGGAGAAGGCAGCGATATCAGCGGCGACGGCGCCGGTCCCTGCGCGTTCGCCGTGGCCAAAACAATTGCTGCCATGATGGAAGGAGACAGAACGCGAATTAGCGGTTGCATCGGCGGAGGAGTTTGCCAGCTGCCTTGCTGCTGACAAGACTGCGGTTTATCCCGCCGTCTCGCCAGCAAAACGCGAGCGGATGATTTCGATCCGTTTCTGCAGCTTTTCAAAATGTGAGCCTGACCAGTAGACCTGCCCGCAGCCGCGGCAGCGCCGAAATTGATCATAATAAATCTTAGTAAGAGGCTCGAGCTGACCGAGCACCTTGGCTTTTTCTGCCGGCTCAAGCGGTGCGTTGCATCGCAGACAACGGCTGAACGGCGTCAGGACGGAAGCAAGCCTGAATCGGCGCAGCACTTCGACGGTTTGTTCCAGCGGATCCTGTGAGCGGGGATAATAGCCGTGACGCACCGCGGCATGCATCAAAAGGCGGCGGTCGCGGGTGAGAAGAGAGCGTTCTTGATCGCTTGCCGTTCTTACCAATTGTCGATCTTCGGCGGCGGGATCATAGGCGACGTCGATGCCGAGAAGACGGAGGTCGCGGACGAGTTTTCCAAGATGCCCGTCAGCGACAAACTTCTCAATAATGCGCACTTGCAATCGATCTTCTGGGAAAAATGGGGAGTGCGTTTCGTTCGGTGGATAAACATCGACCCCAATATCTTGAGTTAAAACTGCGGCGAAATCGACCGGCTCCCCGTTGACTAGGATCAAATCGACCTCCGTGTGCGGCACCCCGCAGGCTTCGATCACATCCTTGATCGATGTCCTTTCGGATAATTGGCGCTCGATGGTAGAGGCTTTCGATCGCAAAAAGAACGAAAGGTCACCGTGAAACGTCAGTCGGATCGGGAATGGAGTCATTTGCTCACCCGTGCGGTCGAGTAAGCGTATTCAAAAGTGGTCCCGCGCGGGCGGGCCATCAACCGTCCGGGGCCGAGCGGTTCGTCCTCGCCGTAATAACAATCGAGCTGCCAGCGCCGCAAACCACCGCCGGTATCGACAATTTTCCAGCGGGCGCTGCCGAAAACGCGCTCAACTTCAGGGGCGGGAGTTTCGAGGACCAAGCCGCGGCGCAGACCGCCTTGCGTCCTGGCCGCTGCCGAAAAACGCGCAACGAGCGTTCCGCCGCCACCGCTCGGAGCGGACGAGAAACCGTAAGAGCCTCGATTGTAACGAATGTAACTGCGGCCGTTGACCGGCGTTGTGATTCGCCCGTAACCCTCTTTCATCACCGAACGAAGAAAATCACGCGGATACACTCGGCCGCGCAGCCCCGGTTTGCTTACTCGAGTCGCGTCAAAGCCGCGCTCGAAAGTGAATCCGCTTTCTTTCGGCGTGTAGTAGAGCGTGCAGACGATGAAATATTCGCCGGCGTGACCTTGCGGACGCCGGACGAGTTTTTCATTTTCGTAGGCAAGACGCTGCACCACTTCCGGCCACGGAATATCAGCGCAGGCGAGCGGCAGGATCGATATCGACCCGGCGGCGGTCGCGGCGCTGATTAGTCGCCGAAAAAGTCGACCGCCGGTCCGCCGAGCAAAATCTGGATCGGCAGCTTTTCCTGTTCGTATTCGTAGGGCGGTTGTTTCCACGCGAATGCCTCCGGATATAACTTTCGGATACAGCGAATGATTTCAACGCCGGTTTGAAATGAGCGGAAAGTGTTGCGGTCGAGCACATGGATTTGCGCGCCGCCACATAGCTCGCCCGCAAATTTATTGAACGTCGGTTGAAAATAATTTTCGCGAAAGAATACACCCGGCAGTTTCAAACTATTGAGTTCGCGACACAGTTTTTCCCCGTCGATAAACGGCGCTCCGAAAATTTCGAAGGGTCGCGTCGTGCCACGGCCTTCCGAAATGTTCGTTCCTTCGAGCAAACACATTCCCGGATAGACCGTCGCTGTTTCGAGCGTGGGGATGTTTGGCGACGGCATTACCCAGGGAAGTCCGGTTTGATCGAACCACATCGGGCGCTCCCAATTTTTCATCGGCAAGATCGACAATCGACATTTTGGGAACGCCTCGTTACGAAACTGAGTGGCGAGTTCGCCGATGGTGCGGCCGTGGCGGATCGGGATCGGATGCATACCGACGAACGATTCGTAGCCTAGCTCGATCGGCGGACCCTCGACTGTTATACCGTTGATCGGATTCGGCCGATCGAAAACGACGACAGTCGCGCCCCGCTTCTCACACGCGCGCATGCAAAGATAAAGCGTCCAAATGAAGGTGTAGTAGCGCGCGCCGACATCCTGAAGATCGACAATGAGAGCTTCGACATCATCGAGCATTTCGGTCGTTGGTTCGCGATGTTCACCGTACAAACTGTAAACCGGAATTCGGAGGCGCGGATGCTCGTAACTTTTCCACTCGACCATGTTGTCCTGAGTTTGGCCGAGGAATCCGTGCTGTGGACCGAAGAAAGCGCGGAGTTGAAACAGCTCGCCGCTCAGTTTTTCGAGAGTCTGCGATGCATGTTCCAGCTTCGAAGAAACGGAAGCCGGATGCAGCAGTGCACCGACCCGCGCGCCGCGCAATTCCGTCGGCCAAAGGTCCTGGAGATGGTCGAGCGGAAGTTGAACAGGCATACGTCAAGGTTCTAACACACACGCGAAATTCTCGCGAGGTGGATCGAGCGCTCCGCGCTCGATGTTATTAATGGCGGCTGCGCCGCGACTATTTAGCATCGGCCGCGGAGCGGCCGATCCACCTTTGCAATCGACAGAGACAAACAAAAATTGTGACTAGCGTCACCGCCACGCACAATTTCGCGAATAGCTCGCCATGTTGGGCATAGAACGTTAGTCGCCGGTCTTGCGGGACATCGACCGAGCCCGTGAGCACTCCTTCAGTAAATGTGTTTCCGGTGTCATCCTGCAATACTTGAGTCACCCGGCCGAATTCATTTACGAAACAAGTGACGCCAGTGTTCGCGGCGCGGACCATCGGCCGGCGGTTTTCAACACAGCGAAAGATCGCGTTGGCGAGATGCTGGCG
>Ga0137403_10006994_pt1 | contig 12819 bp, 11 predicted proteins | sample CZOMad2_1_16fung_FD_122057 | JGI IMG/M metagenome (GOLD analysis project Ga0137403, IMG submission 122057) | Vadose zone soil fungal communities from Angelo Coast Range Reserve, California, USA - CZOMad2_1_16fungal (Hybrid Assembly) | ecosystem: Environmental > Terrestrial > Soil > Vadose zone... | reverse complement strand
GTGAGGGTAAATTCTACGCCGGGACGGAAATCCCTGGAAAAAAATATTGCACGACGTTGCCGATCAGATAGCCTGCTCCCGCGGCGCTCACCGCGATTATGAAAAATTCCAGGCCGGATTTGAATTTTGATTTGCCCGCGAGGTGCCCCTTGAAAGCGCCGACGCCAAAGAGTGTAATGCCGCCGAGGAGACCGGAGAGATAAAGCGCCGGCACACCAGAAAAAACAATATAAGGAACGATCGGGATAAACGCGCCGACGATGAACGACAGCCCCATCACCAAAGCGGCCTGGAGCGGCCGATTGATTTCCGCGCTGCCGAGACCGAACACTTTTTCCTGAAAGGTGCGCAGGAAAACGTTTCGCTCTTGGCTTAGCACTTTGACTATCCGGTAGCTTTGTTCCTTGCTCAGGCCTTCCTCGCCCAGCGCTTTGAGCAAACCTTCCGCCGCCATGTACGGTTCGCGCTCGGCCAGTTGTTCGGCTTCGGCAAGTTCCTTGTCAAAAATTTCTTTCTGCGCGCCGGAGGAAAGATAGGAGCCGGCGGCCATCGAAATGGCGCCGGAAAACATCGCCGTGAGACCGGTTATGATAACGACCGTGTTGCTCTCTGTGGCGCCCTGAATGCCCGCCAACAAACTGACCGTGCTGATCAAACCGTCTTGTATACCGAAGACGAACTCACGAATCCGCGCGCGGCTCTCGATGACCTGTCTTTTCTGCTGAATGACTTCAAGAGCCATGGAAAATTAAGAGTTCGAAATGCAAAAATAAACAACCCCGCAGCAAGCTGCGGGATATCAATACGCCCTCAGAGGATTTTCCCCAACTTCTCACCCCCGAATGTTTTTATTGGGGGTCCAATCCGAAATTCGCCTGGATTCCCGCTAAAAGCATGCGGGAATGACGGACTCTGGCAGAGTTAACCACCCACTAGGTAGCATTTCTAATTTTGCATTGTTCAATATTTCAAGCCGAGATCGCCGGTCGGCTCGCCCGGTTTCCAATCGGACGGACAGAGACGTTCGGTGCGCAGAGCTTTGACGACGCGCAAGGTTTCTTCCACACTGCGGCCGACATTGACGTGACTCGCGACTTGATAAGAAATCACCCCGGTAGGATTGATGATAAATGTCGCGCGCAAGCTGACGCCCTCTTTCTCGTTCAACACACCGTAGGCTCGACTGAGCGTTTTGTCTTCGTCGCTCAGCAGCGGATACTCCAAGCCGCCAAGCTCCTCGGCCCAGGCCCGATGGCTGTCGATGGAATCGACGCTGGCACCGAGGATCGCGGCGTTCTCACTCGAAAACTCCTTGGCCATTTTGCTGAAGCCGGTTACTTCCGTGGGGCAGATAAAAGTAAAGTCAGCTGGGTAGAAAAAGAGCACCAACCATTTTCCTGGATAGGAGGACAGCGAATATTCGGCTACCTTAGCCCGCAGAACGCCCTTCACTTTAAAATCCGGCGCCTTGTCGCCGATGCGTAACTGGCTCATATTTCCCCCGGGATACTGTTCAAGGAACGTTTCTCTGCCAGAGAGAATACGTCGCTTTTTCGTTTGGCGATGCGTTCGAGGTAAACCAACGCTCTTCGACCGTGCCGGCTTTCAGCAAACCGAAGAAGTAGATTCTCAGCATCTGCTCGATCAGTTGCGGCAACGGCAAGTCGCGCTTGGGCTGGTACCACGTATAGATCCAGTTCATCATGCCGAACAGCGCGAAGGTCGCGATGCGCAGGTCAGTGCCCTTGCCACCTTCCTGCGTTTGCAGCTCGCCGATGAGGTCCATGATCACTTTCACGTAACGCCGCTTGAGCACGAGAATCTTATCGTTGAATTCGCCGGTGAGCGACTCATCTTCATGCGCCATGACTTTCATCTCCGGCATATTGTGCAGGAAGAAACTCAAGTGATTCTCGGCAAAGGCGCGGATACGCGGGCGGATGTCCGGGTTCGAATTTGCCGCCTGCTCCCAGCGTTGCAGCAGCGTTACAAAGCAGCGTTCCTGAATCAGAAAAAGCAGCTCTTCCTTAGTCGTGAAATAATAATACAATCCCGACAAACTCATCTTCGTGGCGCGTGCGATGTCGCGCACCGACGTGTGATGAAATCCTTTTTCAGCGAAAATTTTCGCCGAAGTTTTGAGAATTTGCTGAAGCTTTTCGTCGTAGTGACGGGTTGCGGGTTCTAGACGGCTCGACATGGGTATCACGGATACTTGCAAATCGATCTCGGAGTGTCAATCGACCATGTCCGTCGAAGGCAGGGCTGTCGTCGTGAAATCGGCGCAGCATCACTGGTAAAATTTCCGCAGCACGACAGAGCGGAATCCGCGGTGTTTTCCGTGTTTGTACGTTGTACAGAGTTTGTTGAATCACCCCCGACCATAGTGTATGTCTAAAAGCTTAGAGCGTATGAATTTCGAGAACGTCATCGTCGAAAAAGACGGCCCGATCGCTGTCGTCACGCTCAACCGTCCACAGGCCTTGAACGCTTTATCTTACGCTCTCGTAAAAGATTTGTCGCTGGCGATGCAAGAACTCGACCACGATAACGACATGCGCGTTATCATCGTCACGGGCGGTGAGAAAGTGTTTGCCGCGGGAGCCGACATCAAAGAAATGGCCGAGCGCGGACCGTTCGATGAAAAAATCCACGAGCGACTCGGTTATCGCGATCAGATTAACAAGATTACCAAGCCCGTGATTGCCGCAGTGAGCGGTTTCGCTTTGGGGGGTGGTTGTGAGCTGGCGATGAGCTGCGACATCATCATCGCGTCCGAAACCGCGCGCTTTGGCCAGCCGGAAGTGAATCTCGGCATCATCCCTGGCAGCGGTGGCACGCAACGCCTGACGCATGTTCTGGGCAAGCACCGCGCTATGGAACTCGTGTTAACCGGTGATTCGATTACGGCCGCCGAGGCGGAGCGTCTAGGATTGGTAAACCGTGTCGTGCCGGTCGAACTATTGTTGGAAGAAGCCAAAGCCGTGGCAAAGAAGATTGCCGCCAAGCCGGTTCTCGCAGTTAAAGCGGCAAAGGAAGCTGTGCTCAAGGCGGCCAACGCGCCACTCGACGAGGGCCTGGAGTTCGAACGCAAGTCCTTCTATTTACTGTTCGCCTCCGAGGACCGCAGCGAAGGCATGAAGGCGTTTCTTGAAAAGCGCAAGCCGGAGTTCAAAGGCAAGTAAGCAGCGAAAGCTCACCGTGGAGTACGAAACAATCATCTACGAAAAAGTAAACGCTGTTGCGACGATCACGCTCAACCGGCCGCAATCACTGAATGCTTTCGTGCCGCAGATGAACAAAGAAGTCCTAGAGGTTTTAAAGGACGGCGAGCGTGACAAAGAGGTGCGCTGTTTGATGATTACCGGCGCGGGCCGTGCCTTCTGTGCCGGGCAAGATCTCAAAGGCAGGACACCGGAGCAAAAGGGCTCTCTCGGTGCTTCTTTGCGCGAGAAGTACAATCCGATGATCCGCCAAATCCGCCAAATGGAGAAGATAGTCATCGCGGCGGTCAACGGTGTCGCCGCCGGTGCCGGCTGCAATTTAGCATTGGCCTGCGACTTACGTGTCGCTTCCGATGAAGCAAAATTTATTCAGTCATTCGTGCGCGTCGGCTTGGCGCCCGACTCCGGTGGCAGCTTCATCCTGCCGCGGCTGGTGGGAGTCAGCAAGGCGATGGAGCTTTTGTTGCTCGGCGATACCATCGACGCTAAGGAAGCGCAGCGAATCGGTTTGGTCGCGAGAGTTTTCGCGGCCGCAGAATTCGCAGCATCGGCCAAAGCCATCGCCGAGCAAGTCGCCCGCGCGCCGCGCGGCATCGGGCTCATTAAACGCGCGGTGAACCACGCCAACCTGGCTAATCTGGAGACCGATCTCGACTACGAAGCTCACTTGCAAGAAATCGCCGGCCGGAGTTCCGACTACGACGAAGGCGTAAAGGCTTTCCTGGAAAAACGGCCGCCGGTGTTTACGGGGAAATAGTTTCTAACAACTCGGTGAAAAAGAATGGAATGCTTCAAAACGCTCAGCGCGAACGGAAAATGCCCGACGATTTCCATTCTCTGTTCGTTCGTTCTGAGCGACGTCGAAGGATGAACGCGACTTATCCAACAGCTTGCCAGTCTCGAACTTGAGACTGGACCGAGAAAGATATGCCCAACAAAACGGAAAAAATCGCCGTCCTCGGCGCCGGCACCATGGGCGCGGGTATTGCCCAGGTCGCCGCTCAAGCCGGCTTCGAGACGATTGTTTACGACGTCAAGCAGGAATTTATCGACGTCGGCTTAGGCCGCGTGCAGAATTTTCTCAGAGGCAGCCGCGACCGTGGCAAGCTCACCGCCGAGCAGGAACAGGAAATTCTCGATCGCTTCCGCACCACCACCAAGCTCGAGGATTGCAAAGGAACCAGTCTAGTCATCGAAGCGGCACCGGAGAAGCTCGATTTAAAGCGCGATATCTTCAAACAGTTGGACGCCATCTGCGACCCGGAGACGCTGCTCGCGAGCAACACTTCTTCCTTTAGCATCACGGCGATCGGCGCCAGCGCACAGCACCAGGAACGAGTTTTAGGTTTGCATTTCTTCAATCCGCCGCCGTTGATGGTGTTGGTCGAAGTGATCCAAGGCGATCGCACCAGTACGGCGACCATCGAAAAAGCCACAGCGCTGATGCGCGCCATGGGCAAGACCCCGGCGCGCGCCAAGGATACACCGGGATTTATCGTCAACCGCGTCGCCCGGCCATTTTATAATGAAGGACTGCGCATTCTCGGCGACGGTGGCGCTTCGGTGGAAGTCATCGATCGCATCATGAAAGAGGCGGGAAATTTTCGCATGGGTCCCTTCGAGCTGATGGATCTAATCGGCAACGACATTAACTTCGCCGCCACCGAGTCGCTTTACCGCTCTTTTTTCGAAGACCCGCGTTTTCGCCCGAGTCCGATTCAGCAGCGCATGGTCATGGGCGGCAACCTGGGACGAAAAACCGGGCGAGGGTTTTACCCCTATGACAAAAAGTAGTCTGGCGGTCATCGGCAGAAACCGCCTGGCAGAAGAACTGCTGGCGTTAGGTCACGAAAATAGTCTCGAAACGTCGCAGTTGAACGATGCCACGGCCGTCGCTTCGACGACCAACTTCGTCCTCGACACGGAAACCGGTGCCGAGGACAAGAAAAAAGCTTTGCTCCAACGTCTCGACGCCTCCCTGCCGCCGTCCTCGATCATCGTTAGCTCTTGCTTGCGATTTTCCACCACGCTGATGGCGTCATGGATAAAGAAGCCGGAAAGAATCGTCGGTTTTGCGTCTTTCTTTCCTCTGAAAGATCGAAAGCTGATCGAATTGGCCGGCGGTTTGCGGACGACCGAATCGTCGCTTGCACAGGCCGAACAGCTCTTTAAGTCCCTCGGGAAACAAACCGTACGAGTCAAAGACAATGCGGGACTTACATTTCCGCGCATTTTGAGCTTGATTATTAATGAGGCGGCGCGCAGCCTGGAAGAAGGCGTCGCCACGCCGGAAGAGATCGATGTCGCCATGCGGCTCGGCGTCAACTATCCGCAAGGGCCGCTGCGCTGGGCCGATCAGATCGGTTTGGATGAAGTGCTCGCCGTGCTCGAAGGCTTGCAGCGCGAAACCGGCGACGACCGCTACCGGGCGGCACCGCTCTTGAAAAAGCTGGTGGTTACGGGATTTCTCGGTGAAATCAGCGGCAGAGGATTTTACACATATCACGAAGGTCAGGTGAAGCCATGAGAGAAGCCGTAATCGTCGAAGCTGTGCGCACGCCGATGGGACGCCACAGCGGCATATTGAAAGATATTCGCACCGATGATCTTGCCGCGCATATTATCGCCAAATTGGTCGAAAAAACCGGCATCAACAAGGAAGAGATTGAAGATGTCTATTTTGGGTGTACGAACCAAGCGGGCGAAGACTCGCGCAACGTGGCGCGCAATGCTTCCCTGCTCGCCGGGCTGCCGTACACGATCCCGGGGGCGACGGTGAACCGCTTGTGCGGCTCCGGACTCGAAGCGATCAATCAAGCCGGTCGGGCCGTCGAGACCGATCACGGCGATCTATTTGTTGCCGGCGGTGTCGAGAGCATGACGCGCGGACCCTGGGTGATGGGCAAACCGGCGACCGCGTTTCAACGCGGCGACGTCCAGATGTACGACAGCTCGCTCGGCTGGCGCTTTCCCAACAAGCGGATGGCCGAGCTTTACTCGCTGATCAACAACGGCGAGACCGCGGAAAACGTGGCGGAGAAATACCACGTCAGCCGCGAAGATCAGGACAAGCTGGCGCTGGCAAGTCACCAGAAAGCGATCGCAGCTCAGAAAGCCGGCCGCCTGAAAGACGAAATTATTCCAGTGGAAATTCCCCAGCGCAAAGGCGCGCCGGTGGTTCACGACAAGGACGAAGGACCGCGCGCGGATACTTCGTTGGAGATCCTCGCTGGGCTGCAGCCCGCATTCAAAAAGGGTGGCACCGTGACGGCGGGAAATTCCTCGCCGCTGTCGGACGGCGCGGCGGCATTGCTGGTCACAACGCCGCAAAAAGCCGAGCAGTTAAAACTCAAGCCGATGGCCCGCATCGTCGCGTCCGCCACCGCCGGAGTCCATCCCAATTACTTTGGCATCGGGCCGATCCCGGCCACAGAGAAAGCGCTCAAGCGCACTGGGCTCAGCATCGGGCAAATCGATCTGGTCGAGCTAAACGAGGCGTTCGCATCGCAAGTGCTCGCCTGTGCTCGCGAGCTCGGCATCGACCTCGACAGGCTCAACGTAAACGGCGGCGCCATCGCCCTCGGCCATCCGCTCGGCTGCAGCGGCGCACGCATGATGACGACCCTGATCCATGAAATGAAAAAACGCGGCAGTCGCTACGGCCTCGCGACCATGTGCATCGGGGTTGGTCAAGGCATTGCCACGATCGTTGAGCGCATAGCTTGACCGGCGCGAATCTCCATCGCAATAGTTGTTCTGGTTAGCATCTCGCGCAGAATACCTGCCTGCCACTGCCGCCTGTTGACATTGGCCCCCGTTGGAATGTTCTGGTACTATCGTCAAAACCTCAATCATGAAAATTCCGACCGAAGGAGAGACCCCCAAGACCACTTTGGGGGAAATTCACCATCCGAATCTCACCGAGCCATTCTCTATCTGGCCTACCATCGCAGGTGCGATAAAAAGCCCTAGAAAATTTTTGCTATTAACGCTCCTGACGCTGGTAGCCTTAATCAGCGTTCTGGTTCAATCGTTCAACATTCTGGCTAGCAGACATCGCGAACAAGTCCAGCAAGAGTTGCAAAAAGTCCTCGGCCAAGACGTCAGTTTCGAGGCTCTCGAAGTCAACTTATTCGGCCGGCCCGGCTTCGTCGCCAAAGAGTTTCGCATCGCTGATGATCCTCGCTTTGCGGCGACACCCGTAGTCCGGGCGAAAGAGCTCATTTTGGGAGTCAGCGTGTGGAATCTGTTTTTCGGTCGACTTGTAATCGACTCGCTCACGTTCAATGAGCCGGAGTTTCAGATCATTACCAATGAAGCAGGACTGTTGAACTTGACGGCGTTCGTAAACCGCAAGAACGAGTTGGGGAAAGTTCCCAAACTACGGCCGCCCGCACCTGAGCGAAAGCATAGCCCGGTGGCGTTTGCGATCGGCGAAGTGCGCATCAGAGAGGGCCGCGTCGAATACGTGGATCGGTCGATCAAAGAACCCGCCGAGCTTCGGGTTAAGAATATCTCGATGACCATGAGAGAATTGGAACCGGCGCAAGCAACGAAAATCACCATTGCCGCATCGTTAAGCGAAGGAATTAGCCAGGACGTAAGGATCGACGGCCAGCTCAAACCCGCGCCGGGAGAGCATTCCTGGTTCCGCCGCGCCATCGATCTCAGCGTTCGACTCGATTCCCTTCATGTACCGGTTGTCGCGCGCGCCATCGCCGGATTGAGAGACAAGATTCCGCGCGAACTCGAGGTGACTGGCCCCATGTCGTTTCAAGCGAAGCTCAGCGGCACGCCGGAACGCCCACGCATCGGCGACATCACGTTGAAAGTTCCGTTATTTGGTTCCTCGGACTACAACGCCATCATCAACGGCAGTGTTGAGTTTTCCGAGCGCCGCACGTGGGAGGACGCGCAGATCCAAGGCAAGCTGGTCGTCGCCCCCCTGGCGCTCACGCAACTCCGCAAGTTGCGTCTCTTCGAACAGAACCTTTCCCCGCTGCTAGTCGCCGCCGGCACACTCGGCATTTATAGTCGTTTTGAAGGAACTTGGGAGAGTCTCCGCGTCGGCGCGCTGGTGCGCGCCGACAAAGCAGAATTGCGCTACAAAGGGTGGCTAAATAAGCCGGCCAACGTTCCCGCAGAGGTCAGAATGAGAATTTCCCGGCAAAAGCAAAGGCTGCTGCTTCATGAATCCGAGTTCGTAGTTGGGGTTGCCAAAATGGATTTTGCCGGCAGTATCGAGTATGAACCGGCGCCCCGGCTGCAACTCAAGGTGCGAGGCAAACAAAGCCCGGTGCCCGCCTGGGGCCAACTTTTTACTCCGCTGGATTTTTATGGCGTAGGCGGCAAGGCTGATTGGGATATTGATTTCAAAAAAGGCTTGACTCCCGCCGACGAGAACTGGAGCGTACAAGGCCAACTGAAACTCACCAATAGCGGATTCGAACATCTAGGCAACGGGCGCAGAATAGAAAAGTTAGACGGCCAGGTGCTCCTGGACGGCAAGCAAGCGCGCCTCAATAACGTTACATTTCGTCTGGGGTCTTCGATGATTTTCCTCGATGGCGCCATTGCGAACCTGCTGGAGCCCAGTGTGATTTATAAACTGCGCTCCGACGAGTTCAATCTCACCGATCTGCCTTCGCTCGACGCCGGCCCGCCGGTCCGGCTCAAAGACGTCAACGCCAATGGCGAGATTCAATGGGACAATGGGCAGCTGGCGCTTACCGGATCAGTGACTTCTCCGGAAGGCACCTTGCAACAGTTTGGTTTTGGCAATCTCCGCTGCGACGTGGCTCTATCGTCGGCGGGTCTGACGTTTAAGAATCTTGCCTTGCAAACGCTGAACGGAACCTTCCGCTCCGACGGTAATTGGGCTTCCGCCGGTGAAAGTTCTCGCCGGCTCCAAATGTCCTCACAAGTCGACGCCCTCGATTTGCGCGGGCTGATCGCGCAATGGATCCCGCAATTGAAAGATCGCATCGAAGGGCAACTCAACGGCTCGGCCCAATTCGACGCCGCCGCTACTAATGGCGCCGGCATGATGAGCGTGCTTAAAGGTTCCGGTGAGGCGTCAATTCGCCGGGGTGTAATCCGAGATTTCAACTTAGTCAGCCATTTGCTGCTCAGGGGTAGTGGTAGCAGTGTTTCCGCGGCGTCAATGTCCCGCCTGCCTCCAGGTTTTGCCGGCTTGGTCAAACGACCCGATACACCTGTCGAGTCATTGAAGGCGAATTTCGCGATCGATCAGAGACGCATCCACACTGATAACCTCATCATCGCGACTCCCGATTATACGATCACGGGTGCTGGCTGGCTCGGGTTCGACCGATCCACAAAATGGAACGGTTTAATCGTGCTGTCGCCGCGATTGACTCAGGAGGTCCAACGCGATTACCGTATCATCCGCTATCTGCTTGACCGGCGTGGCAGACTTGGAATTGCGTTCGTTGTAGAGGGTAAAATTCCCAACGTGAAAATCCGGCTCGAAAATCGCCTCTTGGCGCAAGCGCTGCGAGGCGGATCCGCGGCGCGCGGCGACGACGCGGACGGCGGCGGCAAATCAAATCAAGAATCTAAAGACCCAAAGAAGTGGTTGCCCGACGCGCTGCAGCGATTTCTCCATCGTTAGAGATGCGACGAATGCGATTGCACGACATCTATCTGGAAATTCCTCCCGAGCATATTGCCTATGTAAAATTTATCTTCGAGTCCTACGAAGAAGTCGGCATCATTCGCACGGTGGATCGCAAGAAAGCCATCATCGTGCTTCTTGCCATGAACGATTTTTTCACCACCGCACATAAAATTTTAGACTCGATCAAAGACGACGTCCCATTGCGGGAAATTCCACGGCCGGCCGACATGAACGACGACTGGTTCATGGCGGAACTTGCCCGCGAATCTTCCGATGAGCACACGGACCGGTAATTCAGGGGCCTCGACCGAAGTCTCCAACTCCGCGTGTTGGTCTCCCAGCGATTGAAAACCGCAGAATTCCATTAGATGCTCAGATGCATCTATGGCTCGGCAATCCGACCTTGATTCAGCTTCTGAAGCACAAGCCCAACTAAAGATTCTCGAGCTTTTTGCAAAGAAGCCGAAGACCCGGCTGACACCCGCTGAGATCCTGCGGCGCGGCGGCTTTGGCCGCGATGAACTTCAGGTGATCGTCGATGCGCTTCGACAATTATGCCGCGATGGCCGCTTGGTGCGCCTGAAGAAGAATCACTATGCGCTCCCTGATGGGCAAAAACTGATCCGGGGAAAAGTCCATGCGCACCCGGACGGCTATGGGTTCTTGATCCCGGACGACAAGAACACCGAGGATCTTTACTTGAATCGCCGCGAGATGCGGCGGGTCATGCACGGCGATCGGGTGATGGTGCGGGTCGATCGCAAGGCACGAGGCGGCACTGAAGCGCACGTCGTGCAAGTTCTGGAGCGCGCACAGAAGCGCCTGCTCGGCACCTACGATGAATTCGACGGCAAAGGTTTTCTCGTCCCGATGGATGCGAGAATCGGCGCCATTCCACTCGCGCCGGACGCGGTGAAGCCGGAAAAAGGCAAAGTCGTAGCCGCCGAGATATCCCGCTACGGAACGGCGATGTCACCGCCGCAAGCTCAGGTCGTTAAAGTCATGGGCGACCCCGATGATCCGGAAGTCCAAGCGCAATCCATTGTGTTCCGCTATGGCCTATCAACTCGTTTTCCGGAGGAAGTGCATCGCGAGACGAACCAGATTGCTTACTCGATCCCTCCTGAAGAAATAGCCGCGCGCACTGATTTGCGGGGATTGCCCATCGTTACCATCGACGGCGAGAACGCCCGCGACTTCGACGACGCCGTTCACGTTCGCAAGATGGATGATCGCTATGAGCTTTTGGTTTCCATCGCCGATGTCGCTCACTACGTTCGAGCCGACAGCGCCTTGGATCAGGAAGCCTATGCTCGGAGCACGAGCGTTTATTTTCCGGATCGCGCGATTCCCATGCTGCCCGAAGCGCTTTCGAACGGCATCTGCAGCTTGAATCCCAACGAAGATCGCTTGACCAAAACCGTTGGCATTGAATTCAACGCAAAAGGGGAAGTCGTTGGCAGCCGGTTTTTCGATTCCGTGATTCGCAGCCATCAACGGATGACCTACACCAATGTGCGGCGCATCTTAGTCGATCGCGACGTCGAAGTTTTGGCTTACTACGGCACCCTCGTCGATCAGTTCCATCTCATGGAAGAGCTCGCGATGGTGATTTACGAGCAACGCAAAGCACGCGGCAACCTGGATTTCGATCTACCCGAAGCAGAAATAATTCTCGATATCCAAGGCATTCCCGAAAACATCGTGCGCGCCGAGCGCAATATTGCCCATCGGATCATCGAAGAGTTCATGATTGCCGCCAACGAAGCAGTGGCGCGCCACTTGACAGAAAGAGACTTACCGGCTCTCTACCGGGTTCACGAAGGTCCCGACGAAGAAGCGTTGGAAGCGCTAGCACCGTTTCTGCTCTCACTCGGCTACCGCTTGCCCCTTAAAAAAGAAAACATTGCGCCCTTGGAAATTCAAAGACTCTTGGAGGCTGCCCGCGGCAAACCCGAAGAGCGCGTGCTCAATCGCGTGCTCCTGCGCTCGATGAAGCAGGCTGTCTATCAACCGGAAAATATCGGCCATTTCGGACTGGCGTCGGTATGTTACACCCATTTCACCTCACCAATCCGGCGTTACCCCGATTTGATCGTGCACCGCATGCTGGACAGAGCACTGCGCGGAGAAAAACTTAAGCCAAACGAACGCGCGGATTTGCTCCGCTCTCTCCAGGAAGCCGGCAAACACACCTCCGAGCGCGAGCGCCACGCCATGGACGCCGAGCGCGAGATGGTCGATCTCAAAAAAGCCCAGTTTATGATGAACAAACTCGGCGAAGAGTTCACGGGCTTCATCACCAGCCTCGCAAACTTTGGCTTCTTCGTAGAGCTCGACGCCTACTTCGTCGAAGGTTTAGTGAAACTGTCGTCATTAACAGACGACGACTACGACTATTACGAGAAAGAATACGTCATCAAAGGCCGCCGCCACGGACGAAAATTCCGCTTGGGTGATAATGTGCGAGTGAAAGTTGTGAAGATCAACGCGTTCCGAAGTGAGATCGATTTTGAGTTGTTTCAGGCAAGCGAAGGCGCACGGTCATAAAGCATTTCCTTTTAAAGCGGATTCTTTTGAAGGCCGAGGATTTGCCTTCAATCGCAAGATTAGTGATCGAGCCAAGCCCGGTGACGGTCTATTTGGCTATTGGCTCGGCGGTCGATTTCCGAGCGAGCGCGCCCTAGTTTTCCAATCTCAATAGAGTAATTATTTGCTACCCTCGGGGACAACGGCGCTTCGCCGCTCCGATTAATTATCCGCCTGGGTTGCGACCGGTTTGTGCCCGGCTGAGCGAATCGATCAACGACCGCTCTTTCTCGATCAGGGTGCGCAGGGATTCTCGGAATATCCGCTCTGATAGGAAGACGTCACGGAGGAGCAGGTCGCGAAAATCCGTGGCGCTCCATTGCAGGACCGCCGATCCTTCAAGCGCGCGCACCGAAGCCGATCGCG
>Ga0137403_10006993_pt1 | contig 12821 bp, 15 predicted proteins | sample CZOMad2_1_16fung_FD_122057 | JGI IMG/M metagenome (GOLD analysis project Ga0137403, IMG submission 122057) | Vadose zone soil fungal communities from Angelo Coast Range Reserve, California, USA - CZOMad2_1_16fungal (Hybrid Assembly) | ecosystem: Environmental > Terrestrial > Soil > Vadose zone... | reverse complement strand
GTGGAAATCTCGGGTACCAAAAATTCAAGGCGCGAGCTTACCTAGTCGCGGTAGCTGCCGGGCAGACGGTTGGTACGATCGAAGATCGTATCGGTAATCGTGTCGTCGCCGACCGAATCGTCCGTGGCGGCCATGACGTCGAACCGGTCAGGAAGACCGTTCTCGAAGCCGGCGATGAAATCGTCCTCGCCGGACCGACAGCGGCCCTGGTCCGGGCCGGAGCCTCGATCGGCCCCGAGATTGAAGGTGCCGAGGTGCTGCGCGAAGTCCTGGGCGATGCGCTCGGCGTCCTCGTCAATAATCGGGCACTGCATGGCCGGACCTTGCGCGAAATAGCCGATAGCGTCGGTGACGACGCACGCGGCGTGTTTCTGCGGGACCTGACACGCAGGGGACAGGAAGTTCCGGTCACCCCGGAAACCAGGATCTATTTGGGCGACATCATGACGCTGGTCGGCGCTACCCACGACGTAGAACGGGCTGCGGCAAAGGTCGGACAGGTGCTTCGCTACGGCGATAAGACCGACATTGCCTTCCTCGCAGCAGGAATTGCGGCCGGGCTGCTGACGGGATTGCTCAGCGTGAAAGTCGGCTCGGTCGCTGTGACGCTCGGCGGCGCCGGCGGCGCCCTGCTCACGGGATTGATATGCGGTTGGCTACGGGCACGCCGGCCGACCGCCGGAAGCTACCCCCCGGCTGCGCAGCAAACCTTGAGCGATATCGGACTTGGCGGGTTCATTGCGGCCATCGGGCTTGTCAACGGGCCAGCAGCGCTTGCGGCCATTCAGGCGCACGGCTGGATGCTTCTCGGCATGGGCGTGGTCGTTACGCTAGTTCCGCTAACTGTCGCCACCCTTGTGGCGTATCGCGTCCTCCACATGAACCCCATCATCATCTGTGGTGGACTCGCCGGCGCGATGACGGTGGATGCGGCGATCACCGGATGCTGCGAACGAGCGGACAGTCAGACCCCGGTATTGGGTGTCGCCGTGCCCTATGCGGTCGGAAACGTGCTTCTGACGATCCTCGGCCCGGTGATCGTGGCAATCACCTACACCGGATGAGGCTGTGACCGCGGGCTCCATTGATCCAGATCAATGGCACCGGGTCCCGTCGGGAAAGGCTTTCGTTACCCAAGGCTGGGTTCGGCAAAATCAGGATGCACGCCATGCTTCGATATCTGGTGCGTGTTTTTATCATCTGCACGGCCGTCGTCATGGTGCCAGCCGTTTCGGCCTTCGCTGATGAGCGGCCCGCGGAGCAGACCATCGAGGAAGAAGTATGGGCGATCCCGGTCACGCTGCCCATGATCGCGTATGTCGTCCGTCCCGTTGGCAAGGGTCCTTTCCCGCTCGTGGTCATGAACCACGGTGTTTCGCTCAACCAGCGAGAACGTGGATTCTTTCCGCTCGTCGAATTCAGGGACGCAGCGATGTGGTTCGCGCGGAGAGGCTACATGGTCGTTGCGCCCTCCGGGACCGGATATGGCGCAGCCGCACTCGATGACCCGGAACGCGGCTTGTACTCTCTGTTCTTTTCAAAGGTCGGCGGTTGCGACAATCCGAACTTCCGGGATGCCGGACGCGCCGTGGCTCTGATCGACAAGTGGATCATCGAATACATGAGCGACCAAAAGCTGATCGTGCCGGACAATGTCATTGTCGTCGGCCAATCCGCCGGCGGCTGGGCCGCCATCGCGCTGTCGAGCGAGAACGTCCCGGTGGTGCGCGCGATCGTTACATTCGCCGCTGGCCGCGGCGGCCGCGTTGGCGGCAAACCGAACAACAATTGCGCGCCCGACAGATTGGTCGCGGCGACCGGTGAATTCGGACGCACCGCTCGAACCCCAATGCTGTGGATCTACACCGAGAATGATACGTTCTTCGGTCCAGAATTGTCCAGGCGAATGCACGCGGCCTATACCGGGGCGGGCGGAGACGCCGAATATCACCTGCTTCCCCCGTTCGGCAATGAAGGACATTTTCTGGTCAGTTCGCCCGATAGCCTTCCGTTGTGGACGCCGCTGGTCGGGGCGTTCCTGGACAAGCACAAATAGACTGACGCCGGCAGAGCGATGGAGGCGAGCGATGACAAGGCAACGGTCCTGCCGATACCACGGCCAATCAAGTGTGGTGACTGCACTGTCGGTCCTGACAATGCTGAATTTCGGTATTGGGACTGCTTCCGGGCAACAGGCCGCGAAGCCGGAAGGCAGCCCGGCAAGCGAGAAGCCGGCCGGCCAGGAGTTCGCATTGCGTGGCCAGCGCGCGGCACGTGAGATTAAGTATTCGGATTGGCGCAAGGTCTGTTTCAAGACTCCTGGCACGAACATGGTGTGCCGGACATCGATCAGCGGTACGTTTGAGACAGGTCAGTCCGCGGTTCGCATTGACCTGATCGAACGCGAGGGCGACAAGGCCGCGCGGCTACAAATGTTCCTTCCCGTCGGCCTCTACCTGCAGGCCGGGGTAAAGATCACGATCGACCAGGGCGCCCCCTACCGGCTTCCCTACGTCTGGTGCCTCACCAACACCTGCATTGCTGCCGATCTGGCCGATCCCAAATTGCTCAAGGAAATGGAGACAGGTCAGAAGCTTCAGCTCGAGGTCGTGGACTCCAGCGTGTTGACAGTGACCACGGCATTGCCAGTCAACCGGTTCGCCGCGGTTCGGCAAGGAACTCCGACGCAAACGTTCGAGCAAAGTATCGATGAATGATGCGTAGCGTTCGCGACAGTAAACAACCTACGCCGCCGCGGCCGCTACCCTTTCGATCGGCTCGATCAGGGACTTCGCCCCGAACGGCTTTGTAAGATAGGCAATGCAGCCGGATTCGATTGCGGCCATGCGGACGGCGGGATTGTCATTGGCGGTGATGTAAATAACTGGCAAGGAAACGCCCGCCGCCTTGAGACGATACCGCAGTTCGATTCCAGATTCGTTGTTCAGGTTGATGTCGAGAACCACACAACATGCCGAATCGAAATCGCAGTGATTCTGGAACTCTTCGGCGGAAGAAAACAGAACGCTTTCATAACCGTGATGACGTAGCAGCCGCTTTACCCCCTTGAGCATCCCAAGGTCATCATCGACCACAAAGACGACATTCCGATTCCGCAAGATTGTTATCCTTGGTCTGTCCATCACGCCTTGACGGTCTTTCCAAGAGACGATCTGAAACTTGTCAGCGTCCGCCGAAGCCGATCAGGTCGTGGTTTCCTCGACTCACCACGCTATTTTGGTAAGCTCTGAGTCCCGCATTTCCTATTGTCCCATGGGACAATGGAGACGCGCATTCTGTTGATGAGTTTCTTAAGTCGTCTGTCCGTTACCCGACAGATCTCGCAAAATCCCAGCACGCTCGGCAAGGGAGACCAACTCCGCGAGGGACTGGACCTGCAGCTTCTCCATTACTCTGTGGCGATGCGCCTTGATCGTGCGTTCGGTCGCGCCCAATACGTTGGCGACCTGCTTGTTGGTGTTGCCGCGAATGACGAGCTCGAAGACCTGGCGCTCGCGCGGCGTCAGCGTCGCGACATGAGCACGCACGACGTCAAGCTTGCTTCTCTGGCTGCGCGCTGCCTGATGGTGAGCCAAGGCCCGTTCAACTGCACCGAGAAGCTCCTCTGACGATACCGGCTTGGTGAGGAAATCGTCCGCGCCTGCCTTGATGGCCCGCACCGTGGTCGGGACATCCGCATAGCCAGTGAGAAACACGATCGGCAAGGTCGAGCCGATTTCGCTCAGACGCCCCTGCAGCTCCGGACCGCTCAGTCCCGGTATTCGCACGTCGAGCAGAATGCAACCCAATTCACTTTCGCTCGGCAAGCAATCGAGCAAATGCTGGGCCGACGGATAAGTCGCGACCTCGTAACCAGCCTTCTTCAAACGACGTTCGATCGCCGTCCGAAAGGAAGCGTCGTCATCCACAATATGAACAAGCCCCGGCAATGGACACCTCTAGGATAAAGCTAGCGGCAGAGACAAACGAAACACCGCGCCACCTTCATTCTGATTTTCTGTCCAGATACGTCCCTTATGCGCCTGATAATTGCAGAACTGAGATTAGGTTCGCCGACGGCGAGCCCTCACCTTCGCCGTGAAAAATACGCTGAGATGTCTGCCGAAGTGTCCGGCCACATCCCCGAGAATATTCCACCTATCCTACCCGGACATTGGCCTTCCGGTCATTGTCCCAGAGGACAATGACCCTCGATACAATAGCTCACCGCCACACGGTCTGGTTTAACACGATCCTGGCGGGAGCCCGCCATTCAATTTTAGGTAGTTGACAAGGCCGGCCCTCGGGGATGCGAACAAATTGTCTCAAACAGGGACAGATCCATGTTTGTCAATGTCAGCGCCCATCCTGGCAGTAAGCCGAAGCCGCTTGGGCAGCTCGGTGAGCTTTCGCGCGCACGGGTAATCCCGAGCGAATTCAAATACAACAGGGGAACGGAGATCTTTGGGGAGACGGAGCCTGCCGACTATATCTACCAAGTCGCGGACGGTGCGGTTCGCACCCACAAGCTCCTGTCCGACGGCCGCCGCCAGATCGGCGCATTCCACCTGGCCGGCGACATTTTTGGCTTGGAGAACGGTGCGGCCCACCGGTTTACCGCGGAAGCAATCGTCGATACGACAGTACGGCTGATGAAACGATGCAGTCTGGAGCACGTTGCGGAAACCGACGCGCTGGTGGCGCTCGATCTCCTCAATATGACAACGAGCAACCTCCGGCATGCCGAGGACCACATGCTGCTGCTGGGGCGCAAGACCTCGCTCGAGCGCGTGGCCGCGTTCCTGCGCGAGATGGACCCCCGCCTGACGGCCGCCGGAGTGATGGCCCTTCCGATGTCTCGCCGCGATATCGCCGACTATCTCGGCCTTACGCTCGAAACGGTCTCCCGGGCGCTGTCACATCTTCATGGCATGGGTATTCTCGGATTTCTCGGCCAGACCCAGCGGCAAATCGTGCTGCTGGACCGGGTGCGATTGGCTGAGCTGGACCTTTAGCGCGAAGCTAGATCGCTACTTCAGTTCCCGACAGCCCGCCGAACCAGGCGCCAAAATAGCCGGCGTAAAGAGCCGGCGAGGCGAATTCTGCCTGGCACACGGAATTGAACACGCAGCTCTACCGCGAGTCCGAATTCGTCTCGCTGTTGCTTCGGGCGACCTCCTGGACACCCGATCCGCAATTGATGTTTCTGCTTCCATTGTGGGAAGCAGCCTGGCTGTCGAGGCCGGTTGACGGCATCCCCGAGCGCGTGCGGGCGCTGGCCATTGACATGGCCGCGCTCGGCCACGCCCTGCATGGCGCAATACGGCCCGCGGCTTTGCTTCCGGACGCAGCCCCATTGCTGGATCCATTCGCGCTGGCCTTGCGGAAGATCGAGTTTGAAAGCGGTCGCCTGATCCAGGCGCAAATCCTGTTCCTGAAAAGCGCCGATCTGCTGCCGTTTCGCAGCGCTGTGAACGCGGCCGTCGAAAGCCGTCACGCGCAGGTGCGCAAGCTGTGGGACGACATGCTATCTGGCATCGGTGTGGAACGCGGCATCGACCGATAGACAGCAATCCCGGCAATGGCTTCGAATCCCAAGACGGAAGCCTTGATACAGATCAAAGGTTCATGCCGGGTCCGCTCCACCCTCGGTCACGCGCCTGCAAGTGCAAGCGATTTCGGAGTGTCCAATGAAAGTCGTCTCCGTAGAAGAAGCGGTCGCCTTGATACCCAACGGTGCCACCGTGATGGTCGCCGGCTTCATGGGAGTGGGAACGCCGGAGCGACTGCTGGACGAATTGGTCAGGCAAAAGAAATCCGAGCTGTCAATCATCAGCAATGACGCCGCTGTCCCCGGCAAAGGCGTAGGGAAACTGTTCGACGCAGCGCTGGTATCGACGTTGACCACGAGCCACATCGGACTCAATCCGAACGTACAAAAACAGATGATGGCCAACCAAGTCGCCGTCAACCTGGTGCCGCAGGGCACGTTCGTCGAGCGTATCCGGGCTGGCGGCTGTGGCCTCGGAGGCGTGCTGACGCCGACGGGCGTCGGGACCATGGTCGAGGAAGGCAAGCGCAAAATTGAAGTCGACGGCAAGCATTTCCTGCTCGAAACGGCGCTTCGCTCGGATTTTGCACTGATCCATGCGTTCCTGGCTGATTACCTCGGCAACCTCGCTTACGCCCTGACCGCACGCAACTTCAATCCCGTCATGGCAATGGCGGCCGATATCGTGATCGTTACCGCAGAGCACATTGTTCCTGTCGGCGTCATTGCGCCCGACCATGTTATAACGCCGGCGCCGCTCGTCGACTACCTCATCGCCAACGGGTGATCCATGGATGCTCAATCGATCATCGCGCGACGGGTTGCACGCGAACTTCGCGCAGGTAACCTCGTCAATCTCGGCATCGGAATTCCAACCCTGGTCGCGAACTTCGTCCCGTCCGATCTCAAGGTGTTTTTTCAGTCGGAGAACGGATTGATCGGCACGGGACCCATACCGGAACAAGGCATGGCCCACCCGCTGCTTACGGATGCCGGCGGACGGCCGATCAGCGCCCTGCCCGGCGCATGCGTCTTCGACAGCGCGATGTCGTTCGGATTGATCCGCGGCGGTCACGTGGACATAACGGTCCTCGGCGGCCTTCAGGTCGACGCCGAAGGACACCTCGCAAACTGGATGATCCCCGGCAAGATGGTGCCGGGGATGGGCGGCGCGATGGACCTGGTGACCGGGGCCAAGCGCGTCATCGTCGCCATGCAGCACGCCGCGAAAGGAAAATCCAAGATCGTGCAGAAATGCGCGCTGCCGCTGACCTCTTCCCGGCCGGTCGACCTGGTGGTCACCGACATGGCGGTGATCAGCTTTTCCGGCGGAAGGATAACGCTGCAGGAGACCGCGCCGGGCGTCACCGTGGCCGAGGTAATGGCCGTGACGGAAGCGGATTTGTTCATTCCAGCCAACGTTCCGGAAATGAGGATCTGACCCCGCAACGTGCACGTTCGAGGATCTGACATGCGCATCTTCAGCGATTTCAGTGAGTTCAAGGCAGCAGTTGGTAGCGAAGTCGGAGCCAGCGAATGGATTGAAGTCACCCAGGAACGCATCAACCTCTTTGCGCAGGCAACCTGCGACGAGCAATGGATCCATGTCGACCAGGAGCGAGCGAAGAAAGAGCTTCCGGGTGGCAACACCATCGCCCACGGTCTCTTGTCGCTCAGCCTCGCGCCGATGTTCATCCGCTCCGTGATGGGCCTCAAGGGAATGCGCAACACCTTGAACTATGGCGCGGACCGGATCCGCTATCTCTCCCCCGTCCCGGCCGGCTCACGGATCAGGGGCCGCACCAGCATCGCGGAAGTCGAGGACGTCCCGCCCGACGGCTTGCGGGTCAACTATCGCATGGTGATCGAAATCGAGGGCGGCCAACGCCCCGCCTGCGTCGCCGAGCTGATCGCGCTGCACTACCGCTGAGCGTGATGCCGGAGAAGGCCGGGTGGCGGATCCAACGGAATCATCGGATGAAGAAGCATACTTGGTATGTGACCTTCGAAATCCCATGGAGAGGCAAAGCGGTCCGAGGGCGGCGCTCTCGGTCGACCCTAACGTTTGAGACCGAAATGGAAGCCAGGAACTTTGCACGCGCCAAATTCGACGAGGGATTGGTCGTGACCGCCGGAACAATCATTCCTCATTTGCCGAGACGCGCGATCGCATCGGGAAGCATTCCGTCATGGCTTGAAGAAGGACGGGAACAAGACAGTGGCGACCCGGCGGAAAGTACTGACCCGCAGTCAGGGAAGACCGAATAAACCGTAGGTTCCAAAGGCGCGCAGAGCTCTCACGGTGCACGGCCGCGCCTCCCGCCATGAGCAATAATAATAATCAATAATAATTATAGAGCGCGCTCACTCGCCAATTGCTCTTGAGTGTTGCCATTTTGGTACAGGGCCTTTTGCCTAAAATACGTAGCATCCACGTTGCAAGTTGGAATCGATGCAACGCCTAAAAACACCGTAAACACTGTTGGCGGGGACGAGTTAAAGCCGACGGGCATGGAGAGTAAAAATGAAGAAATTTCTTTTGGCTACGATTGGTCTGGCAGCATTGGTCGGCATGGCCGCCCCCGCATCCGCTGCGGATATGGCCGTCAAGGCACGGCCCCCCGCGCCGGTGCTGGCTCCGATTTACGACTGGACCGGCTTTTATATCGGCGCCAACGGCGGCTGGGGCGAGAGCCACAACTGCGTGAATTTCGCTGACGATTTGGGAACCTTCGGTGAGGCCTGCCGCGGGCGGTCCGGGGGCCTCTTCGGCGGCCAGGTCGGTTATCGCTGGCAGGCCAATCAGTGGGTGTTTGGCCTGGAAGCCCAGGGCGATTGGGCGGATCTCAACAACACGCGCGTCAGCTTGATCGATCCTACGCTCTCCACTCGCGCCAAAACCGATGGCATCGGCCTCTTTACCGGCCAGATCGGCTACGCCTGGAATGCAGCGCTGCTGTACGTAAAGGGCGGCGCCGCAGTGACAAGCAACCGCTTTAGCATCTTCAATAACATTACCGGCATTGAACTGGCCGCGGCAAGCTCGACCCGCTGGGGTGGCACCGTGGGTGTTGGATTTGAATACGGCTTTGCACCGAACTGGTCGTTCGGTGTTGAGTACGACCATCTGTTCCTGGGCGATGCCAATAATTCGTTCTCGATTGTCAATCCGAATGTTGTCGGTGTGCTCAACAGCCGGATCACCCAGGACGTGGATATGGTCACCTTGCGCGTCAACTACCGCTTCGGCGGTTACGGGGCACCAATAGCGGCCCGCTACTGATCTCTCCGGCGAACTAGAGCCCCGGCACCGCGCCGGGGCTTTTTCCGCGCATAGATTTTCGCGAGACACATGAACCTTGGCCATAGGCCACGCGCCCTCAACAAGATTGCGGGTGTCATCACCAGATGGTGTTACCAAACCAGCCAAACTGCGGCTGCCTCGCGACGAGGAGCGAACGCGGCATAACGTGCCGCTTCACGATTTTGCGTTGCCGTTGCGGCTTCAGTTCTCGCCTTCCTGGGGCGGATGGTTCCAGCCGCTTCGCATTGGATGGTTGCATCAACGCAAATGCCTCGCGTTCCCTCTCCTTTACGGCGACGTCGGTGACCGTCACAGGGCTGGGGACGCGGTGTTCCACGATCGCAGTCGGTGCGGCAACGATCGTTGGAGGGGTGGTATCGAAAACGATGCGCTCCGGCCATTTCCGGTCGGAACGAATGCGGATAATGGGCGAATTGACGTGCGCGCTCTCCATGACCGGAAATTTGGTTAGGCATGCGTCCAGAATGAACACCAGTGTGAGCAATACTCCGCCGACATAAAGGAAATATCGCGCCAGTGGCATACGCTACTCCGCCGCGGCCCCGCGCCCGCATCGAGGTCGAACTTGGGTACGGTCGCGCCTTGGCAAGAGCCGCCTTCACCCCGACGTCGAGCAATCCGCGACATCAACGAGGTGCTATTGCGGCAAGCCCTATCAGCGCCGGCCGACGCGATCCACCGGACCGCCACGGTTCGTGGGTGTGCCTACCCGGCCGACGCCGGGGGTCGCCACCGCGCGCGCGACCGGCCGCGGACGCAGCACGACGCCTGCCCTTACGCTGCAGCCCACGGGATAGTCGACATACTGGCAGTATACGATAGCGCTGGCCGGTTCCGTCGTTGCGGCCATGAATCCAGTAATCAGCAATGCCGATAACGCGGTCGAGAGTTTCATGTTGCTCTCCCTGTATCAGAGGCTCCAGATGCCCCCGGAACGCTCGGCACTTCGATGCAGCTCTCTCAAGGCCCAATCCCGAGCGCGATGGAGAGGCTGACAACGGCCTCTCCTGCTGGATTGATACAGATCAAGGGTGCGCACGGCGTGCGTCGGGCTACTTCGACCATCCCCGCTTCGGTTGAACTCCCTCATTGCCTGCCAGCAAGGTCATGCGCAACACCTCAAAAATCACCGCAGTGGACCAGCCGAACAACAGAACGCCGTTCATAGCGGTCATCGGCCCAAGCAAATTCCAGCGCTTGACCGGCGTCACGTCGCCATAGCCGAGCGTCGTGTAGTTCACAAAGGCGAAATAAACGAGGTCTGAGCCTTCGGGCGTGACGCCGAGTATCGCGTAAGTCAGTGCCCAGACCATTATCTCGGCAAGGTGGGCAATCATCAGGACCGTCACGGCGGCAATCATCACCGCAATCAATCGCAACGTTTGATATGCCGTTGCCAGCTCATCCGCGCGGCGCGTCACTCTTATAACGGCCACCATCACCAAAGCATGGATCGCAATGTTGCATCCGCTGGCGGCGGCGCCCACGAGAAACTGACGCAACATCAACTTGCCTCCGGAGATGGAGCGCCCTGCCGGGACCGGCAATCACGACGACGGGATATGATTGCGTTATGACTCTACGGCTCAATCGATGATGTGATATCCACCGTCGATGTACATGACGCCGCCGGTGATGAGCTTCGCGCCGTCGAGCGCCAGGAACGCCGTCGCGGCACCAACGTCGTCGATGCTCACGAGACTTCGCGCGGGCGCGGTGGTCTGCGCCTTGTCCATCAATTCGTCGAATTCTGGAATCCCGGACGCCGCGCGCGTCGCCAGCGGCCCCGGCGAAATCGCGTGCACACGGATGCCCTTGGGGCCCAGTTCGGCCGCGATATAGCGGACAGCGGCCTCAAGGCCCGCCTTCGCAACGCCCATGACGTTGTAGTTTTTGACCACCATCTGGCTGCCGTAATAGGTCATGGTGAAGAGTGTGCCGCCGTCCTTCATCAGCGGCTCCGCCAGATGCGCCATCCGCATGAATGACCAGCAGGAAACATCCATCGTCTTGAGGAAGCCGTCGCGATCGACATCGACCACGCGCCCGTGCAACGTTTCCTTCGGGGAAAAGGCGATCGAGTGAAGCAGAAAATCGAGCCGTCCCCACTCCTTCTTGATCCGCTCGAACACCTGCTCCGTTTGGCCTTCGGTGTTCACATCGAGCGGCATGAAGATCGGCGCCTCAAGCTCCTTCGCCAGCGGCTCGACGTGCTTTCGTGCCCTTTCATTCAGATAGGTGACTGCAAGGTCCGCGCCTAATGCTCGAAACGCCTTGGCGCATCCCCAAGCGATCGACTGATCGTTGGCGATCCCGATGATCAGTCCTTTCCGTCCCTTCAGCGCAATCTTGGTCTCCGGAAATACGGGAATTGTCATGACGCTCTCTCGCGTTTCGGTCTGGAGGAAGAGTGCCGATTCCACAGCAGCGATAATGTGTGCTGTGCAATCATCAACTCTTCATCGGTGGGCACGATGTAAACGGGGATGCGGCTGTCCGCGCGCGAGATCCGTGGCGCGTGACGAGCGTTCTCGACTGGATCGAGAGACACGCCGAGCCATTCGAGCCGCTCCGCAATCCTTGCCCGAATGCCAACGGAATTTTCACCGATCCCTGCGGTGAAGACGAAACCATCGAGACCTTGCAGGGCCCCTGCCAGCATTCCCGCCTGCAGAGCGACCCTGTAGACGAAATAGTCGACGGCAAACACCGCGTGGGGATCGCTGCTGTTCTGAAGCTCCCGCATGTCGTTGCTGACGCCGGAAAGCCCCTTCAGTCCGCAATCGCGGTAGAGAAAATCCTGCACCTCGGCAGGCGACATGCCCTTTGCGATCATCAGGTACAGAAGGACGCCGGGATCGATCTGGCCGGTGCGCGTTCCCATCGGGAGTCCATCGAGCGCAGTAAAGCCCATCGTGCTCTCCACGCTGCGTCCGCCGTGTATGGCGCACATGGAGGCGCCGCTCCCGAGATGCGCCACGATCACCCGGGCCCTGGCGATTTCGGGTGCAAAGTCCGGCAGGGTCTTTGCGATGTACTCATAGGAAAGACCATGAAATCCGTAACGACGGACGCCCTCCTCGTGCAGCCGGCGGGGTATGGCGTAGTGGTCCGCGACCTCGTCGTGGTCACGGTGAAAGGCCGTGTCGAAGCAGGCGACCTGGGGCAGAGCAGGAAAATTGGCAAGCAGGGTTCGGATCGGCGCCAGATTGTGGGGCTGATGCAACGGTGCAAGTGCCGTCAGCCGCTCGAGACGCGCGATCACACCGTGGTCGATCAATACGGGGCGGTCGTAGTCGGGACCGCCATGGACGACCCGATGGCCAACGGCTAGCGGGTTCAATTGATACTCGTCCCGTAACCAGGCGCTTGCCAGCATCAGGGCGGCCGGAACGTCCGGTACATCCTCGATCGGATAGCATCGATCCGCCAATGCGTCGCCCGCTGCGCCGGTTGCACGTAGCCGTGGGCGGCTGCCGATCCCGTCCATCTGCCCCTTGATTTGCCGGCGCAGCCTGCCGTTGCTATCCACGGCAAACACCTGGAACTTGACGCTTGAGGAACCGCCGTTGACGACGAGGATGGTGTCCATAGCCATCACGCGGCAATTGTCTGGGCGCGGCGCCGCCGGGCATCCGCATAGAGCGTCGCAACCGCACAGGATGCCATGCGCGCTCTCGGTGAATCGGCACGCGACGTCAGCACGATCGGCACGCGAGCGCCGAGCACGATTCCAGCTCCATCGGCCTTGGCGAAGTATGCGAGGTTTTTGGCCAGCATGTTGCCGGACTCAAGGTCCGGCACCACGAGGATTTGCGCCCGTCCCGCAACCTCCGACTTGATACCCTTGATCCTGGCCGCCTCTTTATCGATCGCGTTGTCAAATGCGAGCGGTCCATCAAGCAACCCGCCCGTGATCTGGCCGCGGTCCGCCATCTTGCAAAG
>Ga0137403_10006991_pt1 | contig 12827 bp, 13 predicted proteins | sample CZOMad2_1_16fung_FD_122057 | JGI IMG/M metagenome (GOLD analysis project Ga0137403, IMG submission 122057) | Vadose zone soil fungal communities from Angelo Coast Range Reserve, California, USA - CZOMad2_1_16fungal (Hybrid Assembly) | ecosystem: Environmental > Terrestrial > Soil > Vadose zone... | reverse complement strand
TGAGCAAACTGACCTCGCGCGTCTGCCGCGCCAGCAAAGTGTGTTGCTCGTTGACCTGTTGCTGAAGGTTGTCGATCTCCGTGCGGCTCTGCATCAGTTTCTTATACGGCGGCACGAACAGGCTCACGATAACCAGCCACACGGCGATGATCAGCAGGACGAGGAGAATGCGGTTAAGTCGCTGCCAGACTGTGGCTTCGCGACGCGCGCGGAAATCAGCGTAACCGTGCTCCACTTTAGCGGAGTGTAGCGCCGTACACGGCTTTGTCACCAAGTTCTTCTTGGATCCGCAACAACTGGTTGTACTTGGCGACGCGGTCGCTCCGGCATGGCGCACCGGTCTTGATCTGGCCGGCGTTTGTCCCTACCGCGATATCGGCAATGGTCGTGTCCTCGGTTTCACCCGAGCGATGACTGATCACGGTCGTGTAATCATTTTTCTTTGCCACCTCGATCGTTGCCAGTGTTTCCGTTAGCGTGCCGATCTGATTTACCTTGATAAGAATGGAATTCGCCACGTGCTCGGCAATTCCTTTTTGAAGAAACTTCACGTTCGTGACGAAAAGATCGTCGCCGACCAGTTGAATCCTGGAGCCGAGTTTTTTCGTCAATTTTTTCCAGCCGTCCCAATCATTCTCCGCGCAACCGTCCTCGATGGAAATGATCGGAAAACGCACACAAAGCTCGGCGTAGTAATCGATCAATTCTTCGGCGGTTTTTTGTGAGCCATCAGATTTCTTGAAAACGTAAACGTTCTTTTCGGAGTCATAGAATTCCGACGCAGCGGGATCGAGCGCGATAAGGATTTGTTCGCCCAGCTTGTAACCAGCCTTCTCAACGGCCGCCGAAATCGATTCCAACGCGTCTTCAGCGGAATCGAGTTGCGGCGCAAATCCACCTTCGTCGCCAATTGCCGTGGAAAGATGCCGCGCTTTCAAAACAGATTTCAGCGCGTGATACACTTCCGTGCCGTAACGCAACGCTTCCGAGAAACTCGGCGCACCGCGGGGCACGATCATGAATTCCTGAAAATCAATCGGCGCATCCGAGTGCGCGCCGCCGTTCAAGATGTTCATCATCGGCACTGGAAGCACTCGCGCATCGGGCCCGCCGAGGTATCGAAATAGAGATAACTTTTCCGCGGCTGCGGCGGCGCAGGCCGTCGCCAGAGAAACAGCCAGCGTCGCGTTGGCGCCGAGATTTCTTTTGGTCGGCGTCCCGTCAAGTTCGATTAGCTTCTTATCGATGTTCGCCTGGTCTCGCGCATCCAGTCCCTTGAGAATCGGCGCAATCTTCTCGTTTACATTGGCAACCGCTTTTCTCACGCTTTTGCCGCCGAAGCGGCTTTTGTCGCCATCGCGCAATTCCAATGCTTCATGTTCGCCTGTGCTCGCCCCGCTGGGAACGGCCGCTCGTCCAAGCGCGCCGCTTTCAACCCGCACATCTGCTTCGATCGTCGGATTGCCGCGTGAATCCAAGATTTCGCGGGCGTGAATGTGGCTAATGCTGGTGCTGGCCATACGTTCTGCGCGGATTAGAACAGCTTTGGCTTCACGAGGCAAATCCGTATCGTCCCAGCCAGTATGGAGAAAGGCTGGAAGGAACCGGTTGGGGGCGTGAGAGATTCCGATTGGCAATTTCGCTAAGGCACGCATAATCTTCGCGATGATTCGTTTGGTTACACTGCCCATGCTTGCCTTGGTTGCTGCTATTTCCACAGCGGCGGCCGAGAAAGGGCAACGTTTGTCGTCGGATCAAATGGCAAAAGCCGTCAAAAGCGATTCGATCACTGTCCCGACGCCGGGCGAGCTGTTTGCTGCCCTCGGCAAATCGGGAAAAATAAACTGGTCAGCTCAATACCGCGCCCCAATTCCCGTGACCTACGCCAATCGTGCGCAGATCGCCCTCAACCTCGGCGGTTTGATAGCCGATGGGTTCATCGCCGTGGAAGCCAAGGACGGTCAGCAGGTGAAGAATATCGGCTCGGATATCATGAAGCTCGGAAAAGCGCTCGGAGTGAGCGAGCAACTGCTCAGCCGCGGCAATAGCATCAATGAATTTGCCGAGAACAACCAATGGGACACGCTCCAGGAGGAATTGGAAGCGACGCAAAACGAGGTGAAATCCTCAATGCAATCGCACGCCGACCAGGACCTGGTTATCCTTGTTACTCTTGGCGGGTGGATCCGCGGAACGCAGGTGGTCACCGGCGCGATCATAAAGAATTATAACGAGTCCGCCGCAAAGGTTCTGCGCGAGCCGGCATTGGTTCACTTCATACAGTCAAAGCTTAATGCAATTTCGCCTGAATTACGTCAGGAACCTCTGGTCAAAGATGTAAGCGAACAACTCACCGGACTTGAGAAGCTCGTTTCGTTTCCTGAGGGAAAGGCGCCGAGCGCGGAAGACGTGCGAAAACTCAATGACGCGGTCGGCAAGCTGATGACAAAAATAGAGAGCAAGGAATCGCCCAAATGAAACGTTGCCTGCGGTTTTTCGTTTTGATTTTTGTGCTGAGCGTGAGCGTTGTTCTCCGCGCAGACACAGACGCTGAAGTAAGTGCGCGCAAAGACGCTCTCGAGCTTGCGGGAGCATTTGGAAATGACGGGTTCAAGATTCGAGATGGACATTCGTGCGGCGTGCTTAAGCCACACGATCATGCCCTGATCGCGGTGAACCTTTATGCGGGAAATCAGTATTGGTTTTCTGTCGGCACGGCGGAGCCGCTAAAAAAGGTCACCGTCAGCCTTTATGACGAAACCGGAAACCAAATGACCACGGAGAATTTCAGCAACGGGGACAAAGCGGCGGCCGGCTTCGCGCCGGAGAACAGCGGCCAGTACTTTGTATCCGTCGATTCAGTCGAGGACCAGGAAGGTAGTTTCTGTCTCGTCTATTCGTATAAGTAGACGACGCTCAGGTTCTGGATACGGGATGCGGGATACTGGAGTTTGTGCGCGGAGGCTTTGCAGTCTCGACATCGAGTGTCTAGTATCGCCTATCTTGGAGCCGGTGATGATCTCGCTTCAGGTGTTTTATGAAGGTCACGTCCAGGGCGTCGGATTTCGTTTCACTGTGCGCCACATCGCCAAAGGCTTTGACGTGACCGGTTGGATACGCAACCTGTCGGACGGGCGCGTAGAACTTCAGGCTACAGGTGATGAGGAGGAGCTACGCGCCTTTCTCGATCAGGTCGCTCAAAGCGAACTTCACTCGCTCATTCGGAAACAAACCGAGAACAAGTTGAACGAACCGGTCGCTGCCCGCGGCTTTGAGATTCGCCATGACTAATCCGGCCGTCGCTGTCCACGGACTGACCAAAATTTTTCCTGTTCCGTTCCATCCCACCCGGGGGGTTCTCGCGGTAAAGGACCTTAGCCTCCGCATCGAACCCGGCGAAGTGTACGGATTGCTCGGCCCGAACGGCTCCGGCAAGAGCACCACACTGAAGATTATTCTTGGTCTGGTGTCACCAACACGCGGTCGCACCGAAATTTTTGGACGAGACAGTCGCCTTGTCGAAAGCCGCGAAGCAGTTGGTTTTCTCCCGGAGAACCCGTATTTCTACAAATATCTCAGCGGCGCGGAAACGCTGCGTTTTTTCGGACGCCTTTGCGGAATGACAGGCGCAACATTGAAGAGCCGCGTAAACGAACTGCTCGATCTTGTCGGGCTAAACAAGGCGCGCGACCGCCGATTGGGCACGTATTCCAAGGGAATGCTGCAACGCATCGGACTGGCGCAAGCATTGATTCACGATCCAAGGCTGGTGGTTCTGGACGAGCCGACGGCTGGGGTGGATCCGGCGGGCTCGCGCGAAATTCGCGACTTGATCATGGACCTGAAGCGCCGCGGAATCACCGTGCTGCTCTCGTCGCATTTGCTGGCGCAAGCGCAGGAAATTTGCGACCGCATCGGGATTCTGGCCGATGGCGTGCTGGTTCGTGAAGGCCGTTTACAGGAATTAATTGCAATCGAAAATCAAACCGAGCTTGTGATCGCCGATGCTTCCGATGAGCTCATGCGCGAGATCGAATCGTTCATCAGCCGGTCCAACGCGAAATTGCTTGAGCGGCGAAAATCCACCACCACGCTGGAAAGGTTGTTCCTGGAATCGACCGGAGGAAATGACAAAAGCTCAACTCGCGAGTGACGAACTAACAAAACCGAAATGACAGACGGCGAAAACGCTTCAACGCTTCAACCATTCGACGCTTCAACGATTCCGAAGCGTCACCGCGCTTTCTCTCTGTCGCGCATTCTCGCCATCACCAGCAACACGCTCACTGAGCTGACGCGCCTGAAAGTTTTTTACGTGCTGCTGGTGTTCGGGCTGCTGTTGATTGGCAGCTCGATTTTCATGGCGCAATTTTCTTTCCAACAGGAATTCCAAATCCTGAAGGATGTCTCGTTAGGCGCGATCTCAATGTTCACTTCGCTATTGGCGATCGTCGCCACGGCGCGAATGCTGCCGCGGGACATCGACGACCGCACGGTTTATACCATTCTGGCCAAGCCAGTGCCGCGTTTCGAATACGTTGTCGGTAAAATTGCCGGAGTTCTTCTGTTGCTGGCGATCAGCACTCTGGTGATGGCCGCGGCGTTCCTGGCCGTGCTTTACATGCGCGAGCAGGCAGTGCTGCAGGCCACCGCGAAACAAATGGCCAGCGCACCGCCGGACCAACTCGCCGATGCTCTGCGCGCCGTTCGCGCCTCCGCGTTCAACGCCGATCTTGTTCCCGGAATCATCATCATCTTCCTGAAAGCGTGCCTGCTCACAGCCCTAACGCTGTTTGTTTCTACCTTCGCTACCTCAACGATCTTCACCATCGTGGTGATGGTTTTTATCTATTTCATCGGACACTTGGAAGCTACTGCGCGTGAGTATTGGCTCACCGCACACGGCGGTGGTTTAGTCACACGCGTGTTTCTTGCGATCGTGGCGCTGCTCTTTCCCGATCTGCAGGCTTTCAATCTGGTGGATGACATCGTCGCTGGGACCGTCATTTCGATGGCAGTGTTCACCAAGACTGCGCTGCTCGGCATTTTCTACACCGTGATCTACACGTTACTGGCGGTTTTTGTGTTTTACGGAAAAGAATTATGACGCGAGGCCTGATCGCGCTGGGGGTTTTGATCGTGATGGGCCTGCTCAAACTGCCGGTCGAACGCGATCTCGCGGCCCTTCACCGGCAGGAACATTTCCGCGGCGTCGAATTCAATCTCGATCTTCGCGAAAAGATCGGGCAACTCGGATTTATCGCTGCTCTGAGCGGGTTTCGAGCCATTGTCGCCGATGCTCTCTTCATCCAGGCGCATGCGGCTTGGGAAAACACTCAATGGGGCCGAATGCTGTTGTTGTTTCGACAAATCACGGCGCTCCAACCACGGGTGCTCCTGTTTTGGGACACAGCCGCGTGGCACATGGCCTGGAACGCGAGCGTAGCGGCGATGAACGATACCAACCAGCCGCGCCAGGCGCTGCGAGTCAAAGCGCAACGCGAATATTTCGCGCTCGGCAAAGACTTCCTCGAACGCGGAATTAAGAATAATCCCGATCGCCCCGAGCTCTACGAAGCGCTCGCACGGCTGTACAAGGAAAAATACAAAGATCACGAGCGCACCGCTGAATATTACGCCAAGGCAGCGACGTTACCGGAAGCAGCGCCGTGGGACCGGCGTTTCTCGGCGTACGAGCTTTCATATTGCGAGGGGCGCGAGCGCGAAGCATATGAGCGCCTTCGCAGCCTGTACGACGAGGGCGAGAAGGAACGGCTGCCGACGTTAATCAAGCGGCTTAAGTTCCTTGAAGACAAACTCGCGATTCCGGAGGGCCAACGAATTCCTGATAAGCTGATCAAACGTTGAGCGATTCAATCATTGAATTCCCTAGGTCAATAGCGGCTGCAAAATTCATTTCACGCACCAAAACATTGGTGCGTCCGCGTGCTTCCGTTGTAACGTTCTGACTTTTCGGGGGGTCGTAATGCGGTTTGCAATTTTCAGTGACATTCATTCCAATCTCGAAGCGCTTGAAGCCGTGATGGCGGACGCGCGTCAACGCAGATGCACGCACTTCGTCTGTTTGGGCGACATCGTCGGTTACAACGCAAATCCGAGTGAATGCATCCAGCTTGTCCGCGAACTCGATTGCCCGGTGGTGAAAGGCAACCACGACGAGCAAGCAACGTTCCCCGCGTCATCGGAACGTTTCAACGAGCTCGCCGAACGCGCGATCGAGTGGACGCGCGAACGTTTGAATGAGCAGGACAGGGAATGGCTACGCAGCCTGCCGTTGCAGCGACGGGTTCACGATTTTACAGCCGTGCACGCCACCCTCGATACGCCCGGGCAATGGGGCTACGTATTCAATAATCTCGACGCTGTCGCGAGTTTTACGTATCAGCGGACGACCGTCTGTTTTTTCGGCCACACGCATGTGCCGATGGTATTTGTGCGCGATGACGGCGTCCGGCGCCAGAACTCCGAGCACATTCGTATTGAGCCTGGCAAAAAATATTTCATCAACGCCGGCAGCGTGGGTCAACCCCGTGACGGAAACTGGCGCGCCGGATATTGTATTTACGACATCGAGAACAACCTCGTCGAACTGTTGCGAGTAAAATACGATCTCGCCACCGCGCAGAAGAAAATCACGAAGGCTGGTCTGCCGCGACTGCTTGCTGAGCGGCTTGGAATGGGACGCTGAAAGACAAAAGAATCGTCGGTAAAGCGCGTCAATCCTTGCGCGCCGCGACGTGAAATGTGAACGGCGCGCAGAGGACTGCCCGCCCTACCGACTATCTTTCGCTCGCTCTCGGATAATAAAGTCTGCAACCGGCAAATCGCGCGGGTAAGTGATTTTGAAATTAAAATCATCGTCAAGAACGAGAGCGACCTTGTAGCCGAGTCGCTCGACTGCTGAGACTTCATCGGTCACCAAAATGTTTTCCGCGTACACAGCGCGGTAGGCATCCTCAAGTAATTTTCGCTCGAAAATCTGTGGCGTTTGCATCGCGTACAGCTGACGCCGATCGACGGAACCGACGACCAAAAGATCGGCATCCGCACATTTTAAGGTGTCGTTGACTGGCTGCGCCAAAGCGGCTGCGCCGTGAACACGGCATTGCGCAAACGCGCTTTCGATTTGCTCCGGAGTAATCAACGGACGCGCCGCGTCGTGCACGGCGACATATTTCGCGTTGTGATTGATGCGGTCCAAGCCAGCCCGGACGGAATCCTGCCGACGTTCACCGCCGGGGACAATCGACAGGACTTTTTTGAACCCCCTGTCTCGACTGATTTTTCGGATTTCATCATGCCGGTCTTCACGCGCCACGACTACGATTTCGCCTACGGAAGTCGCGCGCTCGAACGCGCGGATTGGGTGAGCGATCACTGGTTCGCCCGCGATTACGGCAAACAATTTATCGAACCCCATGCGTTGGCTGCTGCCACCGGCCACGAGAATTGCTGAGAGCACGGTTAAAAGGGTTGCAAGGTTACAAGGTTACATCGTTGGCAGCTCAGAGAATTCCGCTTTTAACTTTGTAACTCCTGTAACCTTTTAACTATTGCGACAGTTGTCGTGCCACTTCCGCGCTAAGCGTTTTGCCATCGGCGCGACCGCCTACCTTCGCCTGCAACGCTTTCATCACCGCGCCCATTTGCGCTTTGGATGTGGCGCCGAGTTCAGCAATGGTTTCGCGCACGACTTTCGCCAGTTCGTCCGGGCTCATCCCTTGTGGCAGATAAGTGTTCAAAATCGCCAACTCTTGTTTTTCCTTGTCAGCCAATTCAGCGCGCCCGCCTTTTTCAAAACTTTCGATCGAATCCTGGCGCTGCTTCGCTTGCTTGCGAATGACCTGAACGGCTTCAGCGTCACTGAGTTCGGCCTCCGCGTCGGATTTTGCGATCGCCGCGTATTTCAATGCCGATTTGAGCATGCGCAGCACGCCCAGTTTCGTTACGTCTTTGGCGCGCATCGCCTCCTTCAGATCCGAGTCCGCACGCTGTTGCAGTGTCATGCGGCACAATTACGACGACCAAACGCAATTGTCGATGTTGTAGCCGTCGCCCTGTGGGCGACGATTCCAGGCACACTGAATTGACGCTTCGCACAGCGAAGCGGCTACAACGCTTCACCACACTTGCGAACCGATTCGGCGTCACCAACCGACATAACGTTGATGTCACGGTTTGTGCGTTTCAATAAACCTGCGAGCACGTTGCCCGGGCCGAGCTCAATGAAAAAATCACAGCCAAGGTGGATAAGGCGCTGCATACAATCTGTCCACCGCACGGTTCCGGTCACTTGATCGCGGAGAGTCTCCCGGATTTCCTCAGGCGTTTTTACTTCCTCGCCGGTCACATTGCTGATCACGGGGAAACGCGGCGCTTGCATCGGCACATCGGCAAGCACTTTCTCCAATTTCACATAGGCACTTTCCATGAGACGCGAATGATATGCGCCGGCAACATTGAGCATCAGCGCGCGGCCTATGCCGTATTCCTTCGCAACACCGACAGAGGTTTCCACATTCGCCAACTCGCCTGAAACAACGATCTGATTAGGCGCATTGATGTTGGCGATATCGACATCTTCATCCGCGGCGAGGCGGCGCACATCGTTTTCCAAGCCACCAATCATAGCCGCCATCCCGCCTTGCGTTGTTGCGCACGCTTCATCCATGAATTCACCGCGCTTTTGCACGAGCTTCAAACCAGTCGCAAAATCGAATGTGCCTGCCGCAGCGTGCGCGGTGATTTCCCCTAACGACAGGCCGGCCGCGCCGCCGACTTCAAACTCGCCGAAGACCTCGCGCAACGCTGCCAATGCAGCCAGCGCGTGCACGTAAAGCGCCGGCTGACAATTTGAAGTCTTGGTCAATTCCTCTATCGGTCCGTTCCAGGCAATGTCGTTTAACTTTCGACCAAGAATTTCATCGGCCTGCCGAAACAAATCCGCTGCGACAGGAAATTGCTCGGCGAGGTCGTGCCCCATCCCGACGCATTGCGCGCCCTGACCGGCGAAAAGTAGTGCGATGTTTTTGGGCATACGGGGACGTAGTTAATCGTGTTTTGCATCGAGCGCGAGCGTCTTCTGGGTAGCGCGCATCCTCGCGTGCTGGCGAAAGCGTCCTCGCGACTGCGACCTTCACACAGTTGACTCGCTACCGTAAGCGTTATCCGTTTCTAACGTTGTAATTTATCCTTCAATGCCATTCACGACGCGCGAGATCGATTCACCGGACCCGGTTACCCGGGTGGCCGCAGCTGAAGCGGCATTACGCGAACCGGAGCAGCACGATATCGGCGAGAAGATGGTGCTCAACATGGGGCCGTCGCATCCAGCTACGCACGGCGTTTTGCGGCTCGTGCTGGAGCTGGATGGTGAGCTCATCACCAAAGCAACGCCGGACATCGGTTTTCTCCATCGCGGCGACGAGAAGATCGCCGAGAACATGCAATACAACCAATTCGTGCCGTATACCGACCGGCTCGATTATCTCGCGCCGCTCTCGAATAATGTGGCCTACGCGCTCGCGGTGGAAAAATTGATGGGCTGGGACATTCCGCCGCGCGGAAAAGCGATCCGTACGATTTGCTGCGAAACGTCGCGCATTTCCTCGCATCTCCTTGGGCTCGGCGCGATGGCGCTCGATCTCGGCGCGATGTCGGTTTTTCTCTACACCTTCACAGAGCGGGAAAAACTCTACAATCTGTTTGAGCTCTTGACCGGCGCCCGGTTCACCACGTCCTACACCCGAGTGGGCGGACAAATCCGCGACCTTCCGGAAAGCTTTATCCCGGAACTCAAAAAATTCCTCGACGACTTTGGTCCGAGTCTCGACGAATGCGACAGGTTGCTGACCCGGAACAAGATTTTTGTCGATCGCACAAAAGACGTCGGGACCATCACGAAGGAGCGCGCGATCGCGTACGCGATTTCCGGGCCAAACCTGCGTGGGAGTGGAATCGAACACGATTTGCGCCGCAAACATCCGTATCTCGACTACGACCAGTACGATTTCGACGTGGTCATCGGCAGCGCAGGCGATTGTTACGATCGTTATCTGGTGCGACTCGAGGAGATGCGTCAGAGCGCGCGAATTTTGCGGCAGGTCATCGATAAACTGCCCAGCGGTCCGATCAATGTTTCGAACTGGAAAAACATGACCCCGCCGAAATCGCGAGTGATGACAAAGATGGAAGAACTAATTCATCATTTCATTGTGGTGACCGAAGGGCTCGATGCGCCGCCGGGCGAAGTCTATTTCGGAGCCGAAAATCCCAAGGGCGAGCTTGGCTTTTACATCAACAGCAGAGGCGGCGGCGTTCCGTATCGGTTGAAAATTCGCGCGCCGTCGTTCGTGAACCTCAGTATCCTGCCGGAGCTTTTGCCCGGTTGTCTGGTTAGTGACGTGCCCGCCGTGCTCGGCAGTCTGGACTTCGTGATGGGCGAATGCGATAGATGATACTCATGCGATCGCTCCGAGGGATGAATGCCGTTTCACAAATGGTGTCGCGATTCATTCTCGTGCTCATGCTCGTGTTCGTTCTGGATAGCTGCATCGGCAAGCGAATCACCAAGGTGAACGTGGATCAGGTCACGGAAGGCATGTCGAAGAAGCAGGTGGAATCGATTTTGGGTCAGCCTACTTCGTCGAAGGCTGAGGACCCGACGATTATGAAGCAAACGACGTACGTTTATCGTCAGGGCAAAGACACGGTCACGATCGTTTTCAAGGACGACAAAGTGCAGTCGAAGGACAGCACACTCTCCGATTGATCCGCTGTAGCGTGCGCTGTCCCCAGCGCAGTTGTCCGTCCGACGCCGATCAGCGATTTCGCTGAGAGCGGCCGACTCCGCAGCAAAGCCGATTTGCCGCGCATCACTGCGCGGGGTTAGGTTCAACGATGGCAGACGCGACGCGCATCCAAATTCCCGCCGCGCTGGGGCAGAGAATGGACGCGGCGATAGCGCGTTATCCGAGCGAGCACCGTCGAAGCGCGGCGATGCCGCTCTTGCATTTGTGGCAGGAACACTTCGGGTTCATCGGCGACGAAGCCATCTTCTGGATCGCGGAAAAACTCGGCCTCCAACCGATCAACATTCTCGAGGTAGTCACTTTTTACCCAATGTTCCGCCAGCATCCGGCCGGGAAAACGCACATCAGGATCTGCCGTACCCTGAGTTGCGCGATGGCGGGTGGAATGGAAGTGATGGAAAATTTGTGCGCGAGTCTGGGAATCCAGCGCCCGAGTGATGGTGAAGAAATGCCTAATCCGATCGCGGTCAGCGCCGACGGAACTTGCAGCGTCGAATTTGTTGAGTGTCTGGCCAGCTGCCACACCGCGCCAGTGTGCATGGTTGGCGAACAACTGCACGAGAAGGTAAATCCAGAGTCCGCAGCCGAGCTGCTCGGCGGCCGGCACTCGGCAATCGGCAATCCGAAATTAGCGTGGCCGCCGCATCCTTTGGAACACCGCCTGATTTACAAAAACATCGGGCGCCCCGGTTGGACTAGCGACATCGATTGTTACCTGCGCGGCGGCGGTTACGAACAATTAAAGCAAGCGTTGACTCTGTCGCGCGATGACATCGTCAACAAAGTCAAAAATTCAGGACTCCGCGGCCGCGGTGGGGCGGGGTTCTCCTGCGGTTTGAAATGGAGCTTTATCAAGCCGGACGAAAAGCGGCCGGTCTATCTCATCTGCAACGCCGACGAATCCGAGCCGGGCACATTCAAAGACCGCTACATCATTCACGAAGATCCGCATCAGTTGCTCGAAGGAATGTTGATCTCGTGTTATGCCCTTAATGCGCGAACCGCATACATCTACATTCGCGGAGAATTTCCAGAAGGCGCGAAAATCATCGAGAGCGCGATTGAGGAAGCGCGGCAGCACAATTTCCTTGGCAAAAACATCCTGGGGTCCGGATTCGATGTTGAGTTTTACATTCACCGCGGCGCTGGCGCCTACATTTGCGGCGAGGAAACGGGTCTAATCGAATCGCTCGAGGGAAAACGCGGTTATCCGCGGATCAAGCCGCCCTATTTTCCTGCGGTGCTGGGTCTCTATATGTGTCCGACCATCGTGAACAACGTGGAGACGCTATGTAACATTAAACATATCATAGCCATGGGCGGCGCGGAGTATGCGCGTCTCGGCCGGCCTAACAACACAGGCACGCGAGTTCTTTGCGTCAGCGGCGACGTGCAGCGTCCAGGATACTTCGAAGTTGAAGTCGGCGCGGTGACGATGGGCCAGCTGATTCATGAGATGGCCGGCGGCTTGCGACCTGGGCGAAAACTAAAAGCCGTCATTCCGGGCGGTAGCTCCGCCAAAGTGTTGCGCGCCGATGAACGATTGAAGCTGAAAGAAAGACAGACCGACGGCTCGACAATTGAACGCGAAATCTCAATCGACGATATCCAGATGGATTTCGATTCACTCGCAGCCGCGGGCTCGATGGCGGGTTCCGGCGGCGTGATTGTGCTGGATGATTCGCGCGACATGGTTTGGGCCCTGAACAACATCAACAAGTTTTACGCGCACGAGAGCTGCGGCCAATGCACACCCTGCCGGGAAGGCTCGCTTTGGATGCAAAAAATCACCGACCGCATGCTGCGCGGCGGCGGCGTAGTGGAAGATCCGAAAACACTGAAAACGATTGGCGATAACATCGCGGGGCGAACCATCTGCGCATTTGGCGAAGCCTGTGCGTGGCCAACGCAAAGTTTTGTCGAAAAATTCCCGGAAGAATTTGCGACGCGCGCCCAAAAACCCGTTCCCCCACCCCTCCCGCCCGAATACACATC
>Ga0137403_10006990_pt1 | contig 12829 bp, 12 predicted proteins | sample CZOMad2_1_16fung_FD_122057 | JGI IMG/M metagenome (GOLD analysis project Ga0137403, IMG submission 122057) | Vadose zone soil fungal communities from Angelo Coast Range Reserve, California, USA - CZOMad2_1_16fungal (Hybrid Assembly) | ecosystem: Environmental > Terrestrial > Soil > Vadose zone... | reverse complement strand
CTCGGGTTTACCCGAGATCGGATTTGTTGAGTGCGCAAGTCGGCCAAGGCCGACTTGCGGTGGCTCACCCGGCCAGAGGAGGCCGGGTGAGCGCCTCAGGATGACGGAGAAACGCACGTGTGCGCGCCGCTCTAGAGACGAGAGGCAGCGGACAAAGAGGAGGCCTGCATGGCCAAGGGCTATTGGATCGCGCACGTCGATGTGACCGATCCGGAGGGCTACAAGGACTATCAGGCCGCGAACGCAACCGCGTTCCGCAAATATGGCGCGCGCTTTCTGGTGCGTGGCGGCGGCTCCGAGCAGCCGGAGGGCGCGGTGCGATCCCGTCACGTGGTGATCGAGTTCACAGACTACGCCACCGCGCTCGCCTGCTATCGCTCACCCGAATATGAAGCCGCCAGGGAGAAGCGGCGCGGCAAGGGCGACATCGACCTCGTCATTGTGGAGGGCTATGACGGCGCGCAGCCCTGAGGCTTCCGGCCCCATCTCGATTCGGGATGGCAATCTCGATTGAGCAACGTCACTTCGGCATTGATATGCGGGCGGCGCGAATGTCCGAGGCCCGAAGGCACCGGCCATTCGCGCCGTCCTTGGTGTTGCCAGTCTAGGCCGCGAGTGCTTTGGCCTCGGCTGGGACGATCACCATCCAGCTGACACCGAAGCGATCGACCAGCATGCCGAAACGCTTCGCGAAAAACGTCTTGCCGAGCGGCATCGTGACCTGGCCGCGGTCGGACAGCGCGGCGAACTTGCGGTCAACCTCGGCCTCGTTCGCGACCGTCAGCGACAGCGAGAAACCCTGGAAGTTCTTCTCACTGCTGGCGCAGCCGTCTGAGGCCATCAGCACGGTGTCGCCGATCTTGAGGCTACAGTGCATGATCTTGTCGCCCCAATTGGCGGGGATCATGCCCGGCGGCGGAGTGTCGGGACTCTCCTTGAAGCGCATCAGCATCTCCACCTCAGCGCCGAGCGCGTCACGATAGAAATCGACCGCCTCCTGGCAGCGGCCGCCGAACGTCAGGTAAGGTTGGACCGACATCTTTCTCTCCTTTTTCCTTTTTCACGTTTTCCCCAGTCAGACAGCTCTGGGCGTGACCTGGGGTCGGTTCGGTGTTATGATGTGGACACCGTCCACAATCACTAGCACGATAAATGGACACCGTCTAGAAATGCCGACGATGAGCAAGGCACGGCGGCAGCCCAGAGTTCGCAGCACGGCTCGCAGCACGTATCGCCACGGCGATCTGCGGCGCGCGTTGCTGGACGCGGGCATTGCGCTCGCGCAGAGCGGCGGGCCCGATGCTGTCGTGCTACGCGAGGCGACGCGACGGGCCGGGGTGGTCCCAAATGCGGCCTACCGGCACTTCGCGAGTCGATTGGAGCTGCTGCAGGCTGTGCGCATCACGGCGCTGTCGCGCCTCGCGCTCTCAATGGAGGCGCAGCTCGACGCCTTGAGCACGACCCTCGACTCCGCTGAGCTCGCCCGGGCGAGCCTGCGCGCCATCGGCCTCGGGTACTTGCATTTCGCTCTGACCGAAACCGGTCTGTTCCGCACAATTTTCGCAGTGCCCTACGAGTGGCCAGCCCCACCCGATCCGGCCAAGGCTGGCGCGACGGGCCTCAACCCGTTCCAGCTCTTGGGCGTGGCGCTTGACCGAATGCTCGCCGCTGGCGTGCTCCCGAAGGAACGCCGACCTGGTGCGGAGTTTCTGGCCTGGTCGACAGTCCATGGCTTTGCCATGCTGGTGATCGACGGGCCTCTGCACGGTTTCGCTCGCACGCAGATCGATGCGCTGGGCCAGCGGGCGGTGGCCATGGTCGAGCAGGGGCTGGCTTCCGGACCAGTTGCAATCTGGGATGGCGAGCTCAAGCGTACATCCATCGATCACGACACCGTTCACGATGAGCCCTGATGCGACTGCGGCCTCAATCCCGAAAGATGCGCGTGACATCCTGCAGGATGTCGTCGAGGTCGGCTTTGCCTTTCTGATCGGCGTCGCGGCCATCGGCTGCCTTTTCCGCGCGGCGTTCTGCCGTCTGGCCTGGTGTCACGCACGGCACGGTCTTGCGGCCGAGCCTCCGATAATTGCGAAGCTCGGTATCGGTCGTGAGCACGACCGGGTCGGCCATGGTCTCGGTCATCCGCACGAGGCAGGCGTCCTCGAAGCTCATGGTGGCGTACTTCGCCATCATCTTGAGCAGCGGCGCGATCTCTTTGCTGGCTTGAAACGCGCAGGTCGCGGCGCGGCGCTCGAGCAGCGCGCGCAGCCCTCGGGCGCCGGCCGGTCCCAACAGTCTGAACGCCTCCGCGACCGAGGCCTCGCAGGTGGCCCAGGGCGGCGGCAGGCGCGCCGCCTGCGCGGCGGCCCAGCCGTGGTTCACGTCGCGGCTGCTGAGCAGCGCGACCAGAAAGCCCGCGTCAACGATCACGCTTGCGGCCATGGTCGGATCTCCGGCTCTCGCTCAGGTCGCTCGGCAGCCCTTCGATCGAGCCGACCAGGTCGGCGATCTGGTCGAGCGCGGCGGCGCTGCGCTTGCCGACCGGGCGGGTGAGGCGCTCTCGCACCACATCGGATTTCGAGATCATGCGCCGGCGTCCCTCGGCCTCGATCTCGGCCACGAGCGCGTCGGGCAGGCGGACGGTGAGGATCTTCATGGCGCAAGTTGTAATACAGAAATGGCAGAAGCGCCATACAATATCGATCAGGTTCGGGCGATCGTGTCGTGTCCGTTTGGGCGGGTCGCGATTGGCAGGCGTGATAGAGAAAGCTGCATTGGCGCCACGCTGGATGTCGAAGTTGAATGAGCCAATGGCATCGGCAGCGCTCTCGTCTCGTTTGGATGTTGGGAAAATGAAACCGAGTTCGTCGGGGCCGCTGACCGACACGATCTTCGCGTTGTCCTCAGGGCCACCTCCCGCCGCCATCGCGGTGATCCGGGTCTCTGGCCCAGCGGCTCGGCTCGCTCTTGAGCGACTCAGCGGCCGAGTCCCCGAGCCACGGCGAGCCGCATTGGCCAGGATCCATGATCCCGCGTCTGGGACTCTGCTCGACGAGGCACTGGTGCTTTGGTTTCCCGGACCCAAGAGCGAGACGGGTGAGGACTTGGCCGAGCTTCAAATCCATGGGGGCAGGGCAGTCATCGCGGCTGTGCTCAAGGCGCTCGGCGAGCTGCCTGGCTTTCGTCTGGCCGAGCCGGGAGAGTTTACCCGTCGAGCCTTCGAAGCCGGGCGGCTCGACCTCACCGCTGTGGAAGGTCTCGCTGACCTGGTCGGGGCCGAGACCGAGGCGCAAAGGCGGCAGGCACTCGGACAGCTTCGTGGCCTCCTGGGCGGGAAGGCAGAGGACTGGCGGGAGAAGCTGATCGAGGCGCTGGCCCTGGTCGAGGCGGGCATCGATTTCTCGGACGAGGGCGACGTACCCAGGGAGCTCGTGCCCAAGGCGATCGAGATCGTCCGGAAGGCCGAGACGGAAATCGCCGAGGCGCTGGCAGGAGCAGGTCGGGGCGAGCGGCTGCGTGAAGGCTTATGGATTGCGATCGCTGGGCCACCCAATGCGGGCAAGTCGACGCTGCTGAATCGCCTCGCGCGTCGCGAGGCCGCCATTGTGTCTCCCCATGCGGGCACGACTCGGGACGTCATCGAGGTGCACCTCGACCTTGAGGGCTATCCGGTCAATCTGCTCGACACCGCCGGGTTCAACGAGGCCTCGCAAGACCCGATCGAGCGTGAGGGCATGCGGCGAGCGAAGGACGTCATGGGGCGGGCCGACCTGGTTCTCTGGATGACGGATGCCCGCGAGACAGGGGACTCACTGGCCGATCCCTCCCTGAGTCCAGCCGCCGCGCGATGGAGGGTCTCGAACAAGATCGATCTCTTGAGCACCCCGGTGGCAGTCGCCTCGGCTCCGGATCGATTTCCGATATCGGCCACGACCGGAACAGGAGTGGAAGACTTGGTCGCGGCTTTGGTGCGTTTCGCAGGCGAGAGCTTTCGCCATTCCGAGCCTGCCCTGGTGACACGCGAGCGGCAGCGGGTCCGGCTGGGCGAAGTGATGGCCGCCTTGTGGGAGGCCATCACCCAGGCGGAGCAGCGTGCTGGCGAGGAACTCGTGGCGGAGGGGTTGCGCCATGCCCTGGTGGGTCTCGGGAGACTCACTGGACGAGTCGATGTCGAGGAGGTCCTGGATGTGATCTTTCGGGAATTCTGTGTCGGGAAATAATGGGAGCTCTGACTCAACGGCCGAGAAGGCCTCCGGACGTAGTGGCAATGCCGTAACCATATTTCTTAAGGGAGCTGCCACCACGTTTCACGTGAAACGTCTTGGCCGACGTTTTGACCCCATTCGACGACCGAGCTAAAGAACACCGATGGCGATGAAGTTCGATGTCATTGTGGTGGGGGGCGGACACGCCGGCTGCGAGGCTGCGGCTGGAGCGGCACGAATGGGCGCCGAGGTGGCCCTTGTGACGCATCGGTTCGGGACGATCGGGGCGATGTCGTGCAATCCAGCCATCGGGGGGCTCGGCAAGGGCCACCTCGTCCGCGAGATCGATGCACTTGATGGCCTGATGGGTCGGGCGGCGGATCGAGGAGGAATTCAGTTCCGGGTTCTCAATCGGCGCAAAGGGCCAGCGGTCCGCGGGCCAAGGGCCCAGGCGGATCGGAAGCTCTACGCCGCTGCGATGCAGGCGGCGATCCGGGAGACCAAGCGGCTTTCGGTGATCGAGGGCGAGGTGGATGACCTTATCCTCCAGGAAGGTCAAATCGCAGGCGTGCGGCTTCTGGACGGTCGGGATATCTCTGCCAAGGCGGTGGTCCTGACAACTGGGACATTCCTGCGAGGGCTTATTCATATCGGAGAAAAGCAAACGCCCGCTGGGCGGGTGGGAGAAGCGCCAGCGCTCGGGCTTTCAGGGACACTTGCCCGGCTCGGCTTTGCGCTTGGGCGGCTCAAGACCGGCACGCCTCCTCGCCTCGACGGCCGAACGATCGATTGGGCAGCATTGGAAATGCAGCCGGGAGACATCCCGCCCGAGCCCTTCTCGACCCTCACCGAGCGCATCGAAACGCCTCAGGTCCAGTGCGGCTTGACCCGGACGACCGCGGACACACATCGCCTGATCCGAGACAATGTGCACCGCTCTCCGATGTATTCGGGGCAAATTGCCAGCCGAGGGCCGCGCTATTGCCCCTCGATCGAGGACAAGATCGTGCGGTTCGGGGATCGCGACGGACACCAGATTTTCCTCGAGCCCGAGGGGCTGGACGATCCGACCGTCTATCCCAATGGGATTTCCACCTCGCTCCCTGAGGAGGTGCAGCTCGCCCTCGTGGCGACAATCCCGGGATTGGAAAAGGCCAAGGTGCTTCGCCCCGGCTATGCCATCGAATACGACCATGTGGATCCTCGGGAGCTGAAAGCCACCCTTGAGACCAAGCGAGTCTCGGGCCTGTTCCTGGCCGGGCAGATCAATGGCACGACCGGATACGAGGAGGCCGCCGCACAGGGGCTCGTCGCGGGCCTGAACGCAGCCGCCAAGGCAGGCAGGAGTTCGGGCGAGAGCGGAGAGATCGTGTTCGACCGAGCTGAGGGCTACCTCGGCGTCATGATCGACGACCTCGTCACCAAGGGAGTGACTGAGCCCTATCGAATGTTCACCTCACGAGCGGAATATCGGCTCACGCTTCGGGCCGACAACGCGGACCAGAGACTGACCCAGAGGGGCATCGCTCTCGGCTGCGTGGGAGCCGAGCGGCAGCGCCGTCATGCCGAGAAGATGAGCGCACTTGTGGCCGCCACGGAGTTTGCTCGATCGGTGTCGCTCACTCCGAACGAGGCGGAGCGATATGGCCTCACCCTGAACCGGGATGGCCAGCGTCGCAGTGCCTTCGAGCTCCTGTCCTTCCCCACTATCAGGATCGATTCGGTTCGAAGGATCTGGCCTCGCCTCGGCGACTTCCCGGCCAGGATCCTTGAGCAGCTCGAGATCGATGCCAAGTATCATGTCTACCTGAGCCGCCAGGCTGCCGACATCGCGGCGTTCCGCCGGGACGAGAGTCTCACGCTTCCGGAGGGTCTCGACTATGCGGGGATCAAGGGGCTTTCGAACGAGGCCAGGCAAAAGCTTTCCGCCATCAGGCCACAAACCATTGGCCAGGCCGGCCGGATCGATGGCTTGACCCCAGCAGCGCTCACCCTGCTGGTTGCGCATGTTCGAGGGAGCGCCCGGGGTCATGAGCGACGTCAAGGCCGTTCCAAGTCCGCAAGCCGCTGATCGAGCCAAGGCGTTTGGGCTCACCCCTGTTTCACGTGAAACAGAGGAGCGGCTCGATCGCTTCGTCGAGCTCCTGCTCACGTGGCAAAAAACGACTCACCTGATTTCGCCCAGCACGATCCCCAACCTCTGGACTCGTCACGTGGCGGATTCCCTTCAGCTCATCGACCTTGCCCCGAACGCTCGCCTTTGGGTCGATCTCGGATCGGGCGGGGGCTTTCCTGGCGTGGTCATCGCCTGTGCGCTTGCCGATACTCCTGGCGCCCAGATTCACCTGGTCGAAAGCAACACCAGGAAGGCCGCCTTCCTGCGCGAAGCGATCCGAGTGACGGGCGCTCCGGGCGTCGTACACCCCATTCGCATCGAGAAATTTGTGGCCAACTTTTCAGCCATTGCGGACGCCGTTACCGCTCGGGCGCTTTTACCATTTAAGTCATTGCTGGATAACAGCTTTTCCATTCTGCCGCGGGGCACGCTGGGACTCTTCCCAAAGGGGCAGGATGTAGCCGCTGAATTGACCCAAGCCGCCAAATACTGGAAGGTCGAGTACACACTTGCGCCGAGCCGCACTGATTCTCTCGCCCGCATCGTCGTGGTGCGCGGCCTAGGGCGGCGTCAGGTGTCAGAGTAGTGATCGCTAGAGTGATCCGATTCGCCCCAACCCCTGCGGACGGAAGCCATGATGCCAGATGAAGTCCATTCCATCGATGACCTCCTGCCGGAGGATGTCGACGAAGTCGTGCGCACTGGCGCCGGCAAGCCGGCGAGGGTGCTTGCCATTGCCAACCAAAAGGGTGGCGTTGGCAAGACCACAACGGCGATCAATCTCGGCACGGCGCTCGCCGCGATCGGCGAGCACGTGCTCATTGTCGACCTCGATCCGCAAGGCAACGCATCGACGGGCCTTGGGATCGAGAACCGCGATCGTGCCCACTCGACCTACGACGTGCTGATCGGTGAGGCGTCGCTGCGCGATGCCATCCTCCCGACCGCAGTTCCCAAGCTCTCGATTGCGTCCTCGACGCTCGACCTCTCGGGGCTTGAGCTCGAGATCAGCCAGGAGCGCGATCGTGCCTATCGGCTGCGCAATGCGCTCGGCTCGCTCAATCGCGCCGGCGACGAGAACGCGTTCAGCTACGTCCTGGTCGACTGCCCGCCGTCGTTGAATTTGCTCACAGTGAATGCGATGGCGGCCGCTCACGCCGTGCTGGTGCCGCTGCAATGCGAGTTCTTCGCGCTGGAAGGTTTGTCGCAACTGCTCAAGACCGTCGAGCAGGTCAAGCAGGCGCTCAATCCGTCGCTCGAGATCCACGGCATCGTGCTCACGATGTTCGACGCGCGCAACAACCTGTCCAACCAGGTCGTCGCCGACGTGCGCCAGCACATGGGCTCGAAGGTTTACGACACCGTCATCCCGCGCAACGTGCGCATCTCGGAGGCGCCGTCCTACGGCAAGCCGGTGCTGGTCTACGATCTCAAATGCGTCGGCAGCGAAGCGTATCTGAAGCTGGCGACCGAGGTGATCCAGCGCGAACGCGAGCTGCGCACGCATTGATGCTCCTCCCGCCGTTCCGGACGGTCCGCATCGGCGGATCGCTCCGGAATCTCGAAGACATTTTATGACGTCGAGATTCCGGGCCCCGCGGCGCGCGGCCGGAATGACCGCAGGAAGCAGGAGCGGTGCGAGTGAATCCAAGGGAGCTGGTGATGGCCGACGAAATGCGTTCGCGACTGGGCCGCGGTCTCGCGAGTCTGATCGGCGACGTTGGCGGCGAGGCCGCGCATGTCGACCGGCCGCGGGCGCAGCGCAAGGTGCCGATCGAATTCTTAAAACCCAATCCCCGCAACCCGCGCCGGGCGTTCACGGAAGGTGAGCTCGGCGAGCTCGCCGAGTCGATCAAGCAGCACGGCGTGATCCAGCCGATTGTGGTGCGGCCGGTGAAGGGCGCGCAGGATCGCTACGAGATCATCGCGGGCGAGCGGCGCTGGCGCGCCTCGCAGGCCGCCGGCCTGCACGAGGTGCCGATCGTGCCGATCGATGTCAGCGACAGCGATGCGCTGGAACTCGCCATCATCGAGAACGTGCAGCGCGAAGACCTCAACGCGATGGAAGAGGCCCTGGGCTATCACGCGCTCGCGGACGAGTTCAAACGCAACCAGGAAGACATTGCCAGGATCGTCGGCAAGAGCCGCAGCCACGTCGCCAACATGATGCGGCTGACAAAGCTGCCCCCCGAGGTCCAGGCCTATATTTCACAGGGGCAGTTGTCGGCCGGTCATGCCCGCGCGCTGATCGGCGTGCCCGACCCGCTTGCCGCCGCCAAGCGGATCGTCGAGGAGGGACTGAACGTCCGCCAGACCGAAGAGCTCGCGCATGTCGAGGGCGTCCCGGTACGCAAGCCGCAGAAGGCGCGCGCCGGCAAGGAAAAGGACGCCGACACCGTGGCGCTGGAGAAGCGGGTGAGCGACGCGCTTGGTCTTGCCGTCATCGTCAGCCACCGCAATCCGGGCGGCACGGTGCAGATCAATTACCGGAACCTCGAGCAGCTCGACGAGGTCATGCGGCGGCTGGCGAAGAGCGGCTAGACCAGGCCCGGGGCCCCGCCCCGGAGAACCGCCCTGCCCCGCCTGCGATGCGGGACGAGCGCCGGCTTCCCGGCCGCCCTCATCCCCCTCGCCGCTTCGCGTTCGCCGCGATCGACAGCAAGGTTCGCTGCGCGATCGCCGCCGCCAGAGAGGTCTGCTTGCGCATGTCGAGTGCGGCGGTCGCGAGCAGCTCGATGATCGTGACGAGCCGCGCCGCGCTGAAATTGCGCAGCGCGGTTTCGGCCATCGGCTTTCGTGAAAAATGCAGCCGCGGGAATCCGCTGTCGAGCAGCGTCGAGACCGGCGTCCCCTCGGCGACCGCGAGCGCCGATTTGTGCAGCCATGCCGCCTGGCGCTGCGCGGCCGAGACGATCACCCCGGGATAGGTGCCCGCGACCATCGCCTTGGCGAACTCGCTCTCGACCAGGTCCGGCCGGCCGGCAAAGGCGCCGTCGACGATCGGATCGAGCTTCATCTCGGAGGCATCCGCGACCACGGCCACCACATGGTCGAGCGTCACCTCGCCCTCGCCATGCGCGAACAGCGTCAGCTTGCGCAGCTCGTTGCGCGAGGCCTGGCGGTCGCCACCCAACAATGCCATCAGCGCGGCGCGGGCATCGCCTGCCATGCGCAGATTGGCGAGCCGTAGTTCGTCGTCGATCAGCTTTGCCAGGTCGCGCTCGCCGTCCGGATAGCAGCCGATCGCGACCGCCGTCTTGGCGCGTTCACAGGCCTTGCGCAGCGGCGACTCGGGCCTGAGGTCACCCGCCTCGATCACGATCCGGCAGTCCTTCAGCGCCGTATCCGCAAGCGTGTCGACGCCGCTGGCGAAACTGCGCGAGCCGGCCCGCACGCGAATGGCGCGGCGGCCGCCGAACAGCGGCACCGTCAGCGCCTCGTCGATCAGCCGGGACGGCTCGGCGGAGAGCTCGTCGCCGTCGAGCTTCACCAGCGAAAAGGGGTCGTTGGGGTCGTCGACCGCGGAGGCCAAGAGCGCGTCGGCGCGCTCGCGCACCAGACCGGCGTCCGGACCGTAGAGCAGGATGATGGGGCGGCCCGGATCGGGCCGGGCGAGAAATACGTCGATGTCTTTTCCGCGAAGCGCGACCACGATCAGCCCGGTTCAACGCAAAATGATGCTCTGGGACAGGCGGCTTGTTGGCGCCACCTGGGGAGTCCCGACCTTCATTCGATCGGACTTCGGGGGGCGCGCCTCGCGGCCCGGCCGTGACGGCTGCATCAGGTTCCGGCAACGAAGAACGAGGCCAGCCGGGTCTGGATGTTCTCGGCGATCTGCTGGGCCGCGCGATCCTCGGCATCGTGGAAGGCGCGTTGCCGCGAGAAGCGCTGATAGGAACCCGGCATGTCATAGGACACCCGGGAGAAGGTGGTGCCGGTCATGACCGATTTGTTGGTGGCGATATCGATCAGGTTGAACTGCGCGTCGACGCCGAAGTTCTCAGTGGTCGGCAGCCCCGTGTTCTGGTCGATGATCAGCGAAGAGCGGCCCGTGCTGAAGCGAATGACCAGCCGGTGGGTCGGCGGCATGCCGGTGGCGTTGCCGTAAAGTTTGAAGGCCAGCGCGTTGCGGACTTCAACCCCGATCCGCGCCTCGGGCGATCCGTTCGGCTTGTCTACGGGCGGGACTTCCACGCCCATCAGCTTTTCGCGCAAGCCGGGGGTGCCGTCGCTGTGTTCGGCATACATCGGCTGGAAGCAGCCAGCCGTCAGCGCCGCCATGGCGACCACGGCCAAAAGCCGGGCGGCGATGCGCATTCTAGCCAACGACATTCACGATCCTCATCGGAACTATAATGACCTTGCGGACGGCATTGCCGCCCAGGGCTTGGTTTACCGCATCGAGGGCCAAAACGGCAGCCTCAATTTCCGGGTTCTGGGCATTTCTCGGCACTGTGACATCGCCGCGCTTCTTACCGTTGACCTGGACCACCAGCGTCACCGTGTCCTCAACCAGCAAATCGCGTTCGATTTGCGGCCAGCCGGCTTCCGAAATCAGCCCCGTCTGCCCCAGCACCTGCCAGCACTCCTCCGCCAGATGCGGCATCATGGGCGCGACCAGATGAACGAGGATGACGGCAGCTTCCCGGATGGCCCAGGCCAGGTCGGTCGTTGGCCGAGCGTCCCGCGCCAGCACGTCCGCCAGCGCGTTGGCGAACTCCCGGATATGGGCGAGGCAGACATTGAAGTGCAGGCGCTCGATGCCGCCCGACACCTTGTCGAGGGCGCCATGGGCGGCCTTGCGCAGGGCGGTCGCGTCCGCCCCGAAGTTCGCCGGCCGCGCCACCGGCGCGTTCGTGGAGACATCGGCCGATTCGTTCACCAGCCGCCACAGCCGCTGCACGAAGCGCGCGGCGCCCTGCACGCGCTCGTCGCTCCAGATCACGTCGCGATCGGGCGGTGAGTCCGACAGCATGAACCAGCGCGCGACATCGGCGCCATAGGTCGCGATAATGTCGTCGGGGTCGACCGTGTTGCGCTTCGACTTCGACATCTTCTCGATCGGGCCGATGGCGATGTCTTCGCCGGTGGTCAGCAGGCTGGCGCGGCGGCCGTTGCCGCCGGTCTCGACCTTGACCTCACTAGGGGTGACGTAAGAGCCGTCGGCTTTCTGGTAGGTCTCGTGCACCACCATGCCCTGGGTGAACATGCCCGCGAACGGCTCCTCCATCGCGATGTGGCCGGTGGCCTTCATGGCGCGGGTGAAGAAGCGGCTGTAGAGCAGGTGCAGGATCGCGTGCTCCACGCCGCCGATATATTGGTCGACCGGCATCATCCGGTTAGCGACGGCGGGCGTGGTCGGCGATGTCTCGTTCCAGGGGTCGGTGAAGCGGGCGAAATACCAGGACGAGTCCACGAACGTGTCCATGGTGTCGGTCTCGCGCTGGGCCTTGCCGCCGCACTTTGGACAGGTGACGTGCTTCCAGGTCGGGTGATGGTCGAGCGCATTGCCCGGCTTGTCGAAGGTCGCATCCTCCGGCAGCGTCACCGGCAGCGCGTCGTCCGGCACCGGCACCACATCGCATTTGGGGCAATGGATGATCGGGATCGGGCAACCCCAATAGCGCTGGCGCGAGATGCCCCAGTCGCGCAGGCGGAAGTTCACCTGCCGCTGCGCCACGGCCCCCACCCCTCCCTCCCCCGCTCGCGGGGGAGGGTTAGGGAGGGGGCGGATTTCGCTCTCCAGCCGCTTGGCGACCTCCTCCTTGGCCTGCTCGATCGTCATGCCGTCGAGGAAGCGCGAATTGATCATGCGGCCGTCGCCGTCATAGGCCGTGTCGGTGATGACGAAGGTCTTCGGGTCCTGCCCCTCCGGGCAGACCACCGGCGTATTGCCGAGGCCGTATTTGTTGACGAAGTCGAGGTCGCGCTGATCGTGCGCCGGACAGCCGAAGATGGCGCCGGTGCCGTATTCCATCAGCACGAAGTTGGCGACATACACCGGCAGCTTCCAGTTCGGATCGAACGGGTGGACCGCCCGGATGCCGGTGTCGAAGCCCTGCTTCTCGGCGGTGTCGATCACCTCCTGCGCGGTGCCGATGCGCTTGACCTCGGCGATAAACTTCGCGAGCTTCGGATTCTTCGCGGCCGCCGCAATCGCCAGTGGGTGATCGGCTGCGATCGCCATGAACTTCGTGCCGAACAGCGTGTCATGGCGGGTGGTGAAAATCTTCAGCTCGGTCTCGCCCGCCGGCGTCGTCGCCGGATCCAGCGCGAAACGGACCAAGAGGCCCTCGGAACGGCCGATCCAGTTGCGCTGCATCAGCCGCACCTTGTCGGGCCAGCGGTCCAGCGTATCGAGCGCGTCCAGCAGTTCCTGCGAATATCTGGTGATCTTGAACACCCACTGGTTCATCTCGCGCTGTTCGACGACGGCGCCGGAGCGCCAGCCGCGGCCGTCGATCACCTGCTCGTTGGCGAGCACGGTCATGTCGACCGGGTCCCAGTT
>Ga0137403_10006989_pt1 | contig 12829 bp, 13 predicted proteins | sample CZOMad2_1_16fung_FD_122057 | JGI IMG/M metagenome (GOLD analysis project Ga0137403, IMG submission 122057) | Vadose zone soil fungal communities from Angelo Coast Range Reserve, California, USA - CZOMad2_1_16fungal (Hybrid Assembly) | ecosystem: Environmental > Terrestrial > Soil > Vadose zone... | reverse complement strand
CGGTGCGGGTTCCCCGCGCCGGCGTTTCTTCCACAGCCAGTACACGTACCCGGACAGCCCGTACGCGACGAACATCAGAAACAGGACGATGGGCGGATCCGTGGAGATCAGGACGAAGCCCAGGACGATCAGCAGGATCACGGCAAACGGCACCGAACGCCTCAGGTTGATGTCCTTGAAGCTGTAGAAGGGAACGTTGCTCACCATGGTGAGCCCGGCATAAAGGGTCAGGAACGCCGCGACCCACGGCAGACCGTAGTCGTCGACGGGAATCTTGTTGTCGCTCGCAAGCCACAGAAATCCGGCCACCAGAGCCGCTGCCGCGGGACTCGGCAACCCCTGAAAGAAACGCTTGTCTATCACGTCGATGTTGGTGTTGAAACGCGCGAGCCGGAGCGCCGCACCCGCGCAGTAGACGAACGCCGCAATCCAGCCGAAGCGCCCCAGGTCCTTCAACGCCCATTCATACATGATCAGCGCCGGCGCCGCGCCGAAGCACACCATGTCCGAGAGCGAGTCGTACTCCGCGCCGAACGCGCTCTGGGTGCGCGTCAGCCGCGCCACCCGCCCGTCGAGCGCATCGAGAATCATCGCGACGAAGATCGCCACAGCGGCGTAGTCGTAACGCTGGTTCATCGCCATGACGATGGAGTAGAAGCCCGCGAACAGCGCCGCGGTCGTGAAAAGGTTGGGCAGCAGGTAGATGCCGCGCCGGCGGATCTCGGTATTCAGCAGCGGCCGGCGGCGTTCGGGCTCAAGCATGGCGCGGCAGCGTCGCGATTACCGTGTCGGTCGCGTAGACCTTGTCCCCCAGCGCAGCCACGACCTTCGCGTCCACCGGGAAGTAGATGTCCACCCGCGAACCGAACCGTATGAATCCGTAACGCTGGCCGCGGACGAGTCTGTCTCCTTCGCGAACGTAGCAAAGAATGCGCCGAGCAATCAGGCCGGCGACCTGTACGCAGGTGACATCGACGCCTTCGGCCGTGCGCAGCCACAGCGCGCTCCGTTCGTTCTCCAGTGAGGCCTTGTCGAGCGCGGCGTTCACGAAGCATCCGGGATTGTACCAGTGCTTCTTCACCTCACCGTCCACCGGCGAGCGGTTGGAGTGCACGTTGAAGACGTTCATGAATACGCTGACCTTGATCGCTTCGCGCCCGAGATAAGGATCGCGCGCCGGCCCGACCGCGACCACGCGGCCGTCGGCGGGTGAAACCACCATGCTCGAATCCCCCGGCGCTTCCCGCGGCGGATCGCGGAAAAACTGCAAAATGAAAAGCGCGGCGAGCCAGAACGGGATCGACCACCAGCCGGTCAGCCACCCCGCTACGGACGCCGCGACGATCGCGGCGGCCAGAAAGGGCCAACCTTCTCGGGCAATGATCGGATACGGATAGCTCGCGCTCATAACCGGGCGTGCCCTCTCCTCGAGCCGGTCTGCCTTCTCGCCTCTAGTTCCGCGATTGATCGACCAACTTGTTCTTCTTGATCCAGGGCATCATCGCCCTCAACTTCTCTCCGACGACCTCGATCGGATGCTCGGAGGTGATGCGGCGCCGTGAAAGGAGCGTCGGTGCGCCTGCGCGATTCTCCAGGATGAAATCCTTCGCATATTCGCCCGACTGGATTCGCTTGAGCGCCGAACGCATCGCCTGCCTGGTTTCCTCGGTGATGATCTTCGGTCCGGTCACGTATTCCCCGTATTCGGCGTTGTTCGAGATCGAGTAGTTCATCGTGCCGATGCCGCCTTCGTACATCAGGTCGACGATGAGCTTCAACTCGTGAAGACACTCGAAGTACGCCATTTCCGGGGCGTAGCCCGCCTCGGTGAGTACCTCGTACCCCGCCTTGACCAGTTCCACGCAGCCGCCGCAAAGCACCGTTTGCTCGCCGAACAGGTCGGTTTCCGTCTCTTCCTTGAACGTGGTTTCGATCACCCCGGCACGGGCTCCGCCGATCGCGGCCGCATAGGACAGGGCGAGGTCGCGCGCCTTTCCGCTCTGGTCGCGATGCACCGCAATCAGCATCGGCGTGCCGCCGCCCTGCGCGTACGTCGAGCGCACGGTGTGGCCAGGCGCTTTCGGCGCGATCATCACGACGTCGAGGTCCTCCCGAGGCATGACCTGTCCGTAGTGAATGTTGAACCCGTGCGCGAATCCGAGCGTCGCGCCCTTGCGGATGCCGGGTTCGACTTCGGACTTGTAAACGGCGGCGATGTGCTCGTCCGGCATCAGCATCATGACGAAGTCGGCGCCTTTCACCCCCTCGGAGATCTCCTTGACGTTCAGTCCGGCTTTCGCGGCCTTGTCCCAGGAGGCGCCGCCGCGGCGCAATGCGACGGTGACTTTTACACCCGAGTCGTGCAGGTTCAGGGAATGCGCGTGCCCTTGCGAACCGTAGCCCACGATGGTGACCTTCTTGCCCTTCACCAGGGACAGATCCGCGTCTTTGTCGTAGTAGACTTTCATGCTGTTTCCTTTTGGTTCCGTGGTCCGCCCGCTCAAACCTTCAAGACCCTTTCGCCGCGCCCGATCCCCGAGGCGCCGGTTCGCACCGTCTCCAGGATGGCGCTCCGCTCAAGCGCCTGAATGAAGGCATCGAGCTTGGCCCCGGTGCCGGTGAGCTCTATGGTATAGGTGTTCTCGGTAACGTCGATAATGCGGCCCCGGAAGATCTCGGACATGCGTTTCATCTCTTCGCGGTCCTTGCCCATTGCCCGCACCTTGATCAGCATGAGCTCGCGCTCGATATGTGCCGCCTCCGACAAGTCAACCACCTTGACCACCTCGACGAGCTTGTTCAGTTGCTTCGTGATTTGCTCGACCACGTCGTCGGAACCCGTGGTGACAATGGTCATGCGCGACAACGACGCATCTTCCGTCGGGGCTACCGTGAGCGTCTCGATGTTGTACCCGCGCGCGGAGAACAGACCCGCAACTCTGGAAAGAGCGCCCGGCTCGTTTTCGAGCATGATGGAAATGATGTGTCGCATTCGTCCCTCGCTGAGGCCCGGCCCTCGGCGTCCTCGACGCCGCTTCGACGCGACGCTCGTGGCGCCGCCGGACCAAGCTCCCTTCAGCCTACGTTGATCGAACCCGATTGTGTGTCGGGCTTACAGCTCCTCGGCAAGAATCATCTCGGTCAGGCCCTTGCCGCCCTGGACCATCGGGTAGACGTTCTCGGTTTGGTCAGTGACGAAATCGAGGAACACCAAGTCGTTCTTGCGTTTGAACGCCTCCTTCAGCGCAGGCTCGACGTCACCGGGCTCCTCCACCTTGATGCCGACGTGGCCGTAGCTCTCGGCGAGCTTGACGAAGTCGGGCAGAGCGTCCATGTACGATTCGGAATAGCGGTTGCCGTGAAAAAATTGCTGCCACTGGCGCACCATGCCCATGTACTTGTTGTTCAAGTTGACGATCTTGATCGGAAGCCGGTACTGCTTGCAGGTCGAGAGCTCCTGGATGCACATCTGGATGCTCGCCTCGCCGGTGACGCAAGCGACGGTCGCGCCCGGGTTCGCGAACTGAACGCCCATGGCCGCAGGCAGGCCGAAGCCCATGGTGCCCAGGCCCCCGGAGTTGATCCAGCGGCGCGGCTTGTCGAATTTGTAGAACTGCGCCGCCCACATCTGGTGCTGACCGACATCGGAGGTGACAAACGCATCGCCCTTGGTGATCTCGTAGAGTCTCTCGAGCACGAACTGCGGCTTGATGATCTTGCTCTTCTTGTCGTATTTCAGGCAGTCCTTGGATTTCCACAGGCCGATCTGGGACCACCAGGCGCTGAGGGCCCTCTGGTCCGGTTTGTAGCCGGCCCCCTCGAGCTGCCGGGCGAGCTCCTCGAGCACATCGGACACGTTACCGACGATCGGGACGTCGACCTTTACGCGCTTGGAGATCGAGGACGGATCGATGTCGATGTGGATGATCTTGCGCTGTACCTGCGCGAAGTCGGCAGGGTTGCCTATCACTCGGTCATCGAAACGCGCACCCACGGCAAGCAGAACGTCGCAGTTCTGCATTGCCATGTTGGCTTCGTAGGTGCCGTGCATGCCGAGCATGCCGAGGAACTGCGGGTCGGTTGCGGGATAGCCTCCGAGGCCCATGAGCGTGTTGGTACACGGGAAACCGAGGAGTTTGACGAGCCGGGTGAGCTGCTTCGACGCATCGGAGAGGATCACCCCGCCGCCGGTGTAGATCATCGGGCGCTTCGCCTCGGCGAGCAACTGCACCGCCTTCTTGATCTGCCCCAGATGCCCCTTCACCACGGGGTTGTAGGAGCGCATCGACACCGTTTCCGGATAGTGGAATAGGCACTTGGCCGACGTGACGTCCTTGGGAATGTCGACGAGCACCGGACCAGGTCTTCCGGTCCTTGCGAGGTAGAACGCCTTCTTGATCGTGATCGCGAGATCCTTGACGTCCTTCACGAGGAAGTTGTGCTTCACGCAGGGCCGCGTGATGCCCACCGTGTCGCACTCCTGGAATGCATCCAGGCCGATCGCGTGGGTGGGCACTTGCCCGGTGATGATCACCATCGGAATCGAATCCATGTACGCAGTGGCGATCCCGGTCACGGCGTTGGTGACGCCGGGTCCCGAAGTCACCAGGGCGACGCCGACCCTGTCGCTTGAGCGCGAGTAGCCGTCCGCAGCGTGCGTCGCACCCTGCTCGTGGCGCACCAGGACGTGCTTGACCTTGTCCTGTTTGAACAACTCGTCGTAAATGAACAGGACCGCGCCGCCGGGATAGCCGAAGACGTACTCGACTCCCTCCGCCTGGAGGCACTTCACGACAATCTCTGCGCCGGTCAATTCCATTGCTGAATCCGTGATAGCGGGTTCGACGAAAGCTTTAGAGCCTAATTGCTGAGCCCTGATTGGTCAAGTTTTCCTCTCTTACGGCCTGCATCGGAACCGGGCTTTTGATACCATCGACCACTCCTGCCGCGGTCCCTTCGGCCGACGAAAAAGGAAGCGCCTCTGGCCTCCCGAAACGAGCTCTCCGAATTTCTCGCGAGCGTCGAGCGACGCGCGTACAAACAGGCGCTGTTCGCGGTCCGGAATACGGAGAACGCCCTCGACGTCGTGCAGGATACGATGCTCAAGCTCGCGGAAAAGTACGGGGCCAAGCCGGCTGAAGAGCTGCCGATGCTGTTCCAGCGTATCCTGCAGAATACGATTCGAGACTTCTATCGCAGGAGCAAGGTCCGGTCTCTGTGGGTGACGCTGTTTTCCGCCCTCTCTCCGGGGCGGGAAGATGAAGATGCCGACCCGCTCGAAACTCTGGAGAGCGCCGACGCCTCCAAGTCGAGGGGAGGCCCCGAAGATCAGCTTCGGCAATCCCAAGTCATTGAAGTAATTGAAAAAGAGCTGCAGCGGTTGCCACCGCGTCAACGCCAAGCGTTTTTGCTGCGTTACTGGGAAGAGTTGGACGTCGCCGAGACTGCAGCCGTCATGGGCTGCTCTCAGGGCAGCGTCAAAACCCATTGCTCTCGCGCAACACACGCTTTGGCGGCGGCCTTAAGAGCAAAGGGGATTGAGTTATGAACGAACAGCAGATCACCTACCGAATCAAGCAGCTGCTCAACCGGGGCCTCGATCTGGACGCCGGCAAGCTCGCTCGCCTGAAGGCGGCACGCGAAGCTGCGCTGGCGCGCCAGCGCATCGAGTCCCGCGTTCCGGTGTTGGCCTGGGCCGACAATCTGATCGGAAAATCAGGCGGTCCTTCAGCGCTCATTCCGAGGGTGCTGCTGCCGATGGCCGTACTGATCCTCGGCCTGATCGCCGTCAACCAGTGGCGGGATTCCCAACTTGCCGCCGAGATCGAGGAAATCGACGCCGCCGTTTTGACCAGTGATCTGCCGATCGACGCGTACCTGGACAAGGGATTCGATGCATGGCTAAAGCGCTCTTCGCACTAGCACTTTGGCTCTGCACTTCGCTCTCCGTCCTCGCCGCTACACCGCAGAAAAAGCCCCCGACGTGGGGCGAGTTGACGCAAGAGCAGCAGCAGACCCTCGCGCCGCTGGCGGAGGACTGGGACAATCTCGAACCGGAGCGCAAGCGCAAATGGATCGGGATCGCCAAGCGTTATCCGAAGATGAAACCCGACGAGCAGGCGCGCGTGCAGCGACGCATGCAAGCCTGGGCCAAGCTCACCCCCAAGGAACGCCAGGCCGCGCGCGAGCGCTACAAGAAGATGGAAAAGCTGCCGCCCGACAAGAAACAGGGGTTGAAACAGCAATGGGAGGAGTACAACCGGTTGCCCGAGCAGGAGCGGCGCAAGCTCGGTAGTACACCGCGCAAACCCCCTGCACTCCCGCGTCCTCCACAGTCTCCAGCCCCTGCCGAGTCTGCCCCGCCCCCGGCCGCACCCACGGCGCCCGCAAACCCATAGCCCAAATCGATGGATCCGGGTGCTCTTGACTCGCCCGGGGCGACGGTGCCCAGCATCGGCAGGCGAGCACTGGCCATGCTGTACGAGTCCCTGGTCGTGTTCGCCATCGTTTTTTTCGCTGGCCTCGCGTTCCATGGCGTGGCCATAGGCCAGGTCGCCGGGAACACGCGTCTCGTGTTCCAGCTATACCTGTTCCTGGTTCTGGGCGCCTACTTCATAGGCTGCTGGAGCCACGGAGGTCGAACCCTGCCGATGCAGACATGGAGGATGCGGATGGTCCGCCCGGACAATCTGCCCGTCGGGGTCGGCCGAGCTGCGCTGCGCTACGTTCTGGCGTGGTCTTCGCTGCTGTTTTTCGGCTTCGGATTTTTCTGGGCGTTCTTCGATCGCGATCGACAGTTTCTGCATGACCGGCTGGCCGGCACTCGCATCATCGCGAATGGAGACGCAGGAGCGGGGCGCCGGTAACGCGACGGCCGGACTCTGCCGCCCTATCTTCTCTCCACCCACCACATCATCGACGCCGCCGCGCCCAGAAAAACCGCGCTCGGCAGCACGGCGCTGACGAAGGGTTGCCAGTTTTGGAGCAACCCCAGATGTGAAAATAAGCTGTTCATCATGTGAAAAAAGATCCCCAGCATGATCCCCGAGAACACTTTCACCCCCACGCCGCCGGCCCGGACGTGGACATAGGCGAAAGGTAAGGCGAGCGCCATCATTACAAGAGAGGCACACGGGTAGACGAGCTTCTTCCACATGGCGATTTCATAACGCTCCGTCTTTTGGCGGTTCTCGGACAGATGCCGGGAATACTGGTACAGGTTCCACGCCGACATCCGTTCCGGGACGACGAACAGTACGGCGAGAATATCCGGCGTCAGAACCGAGCTCCAATCCATTTCCGCGATGCGCTGCACGTTGCTTCCGCCTGGCGTGAAGCCGGTGTGCACGATCTCGCGCAATCGCCACATGTTCTTGCCGAGGTACTGCCCGTGTTTCGCGAAACTGATCGACTGGAGCCGGTATTGATCGTCGAACTCGAATACCCTGATATCGGACAGGCTCGTATCGGGCAGGACTTCGCGAACGTTGACGAATCGCCGGTCGTCCTTCACCCACAGCCCCGTGTGGAACTCGCTCGCCACGATGGCGCTGGTCTTGGAGAGCTTGAGCTGCCTCGCCGCACGCTCCGAGACCGGGCCGATCAGCTCGCCGAAGACGAGCGTGGCGACGGCAAACACGATGCCTATGCGAAACAGGGTGCTTGCCGCGCGCCAGGGCGCGAGTCCCGAGCTGCGCATCACGGTATATTCTGAATTGGCGGCGAGATGCGAAAGCGCATAAAGCGTCCCGATCAGCACTACCACGGGAAACAGCTCATACACGTGGCTCGGCATCGTCAATGCGACGAAAGCGAGCGCGTGCTGCAAACGGTATCCGCCCCTGCCGAGGTCGGTCAGTTCGTTGATAAGATCGAAAAAGGCGAATAGGCTCAGGAATGCGGCGAAAACAAACAGCGTGGCGCCGTAAATCTCCCGCGCCATGTAGGTGCGCAAGGTATCCACTTCAGCGCCTTCCGAGCAGCGAACCCACGCGAAGCCGCTTGTAAAAAAGCAGCGCGAGGACGCCGAGCATTCCCGCGTGCACCACCCACCACCCGGTATTGAAAGCCAACCGGCCCTGGGAGACCCAAGCTTGGACGATACTCAGCATGTTTGCATAGACCATGTAGGTGAACAACGCAAAGAGCAGATTCACCGAACGGCTCGCCCTGGGGTTGACGAAGGACAGGGGGATCGCAAGCAATGCAAGAACGAACGCGGCGATGGGTAGGCCGATGCGCCACAGGAGCTCGGCCAAATGGGGACTACTGGGTGACTGGAGCAAACCAAACGTGGACATGGCCTTGGTGGAAGCCTCTTCCGCCTGCGTTTCACGCGTTTCGATCCTCATCGCGTAGCGCTTAAAATCCATCACCTTGAAATCGAGATCGCCAGGAGTGCCCTCATAGCGCCGCCCGTCGAGCAAGACGACGAAGCGGTCGCCGTTTTCCGCCGACTCCCGGTATCCGCGTCTGCTGACCGTAATGCCGAGCATGCCCTGCCGCATCTGCGCGATGAATACGTTTTGCACGTTGGTCTGATCACCGGCGATTTCCTCGACAAAGAAAACCCTGTCCGCGCTGCCCGCCTCGCGGAAAACACCCGGTGCAACCCGCGAAACTTCGTCTCGCAGGTCCATCTGGCGCCTGTACTCCTCGGCTTTGCCGATCGCCCAGGGCGACAAGAACAGCGACAGCACCGCCACGAGCGCGATCAGCGGCGCTCCAAACAACAGCACGGGACGAATCCACGCGAGGAGCGAAAGCCCCGAACCGAACCAGATGACCATCTCGGATTCGCGGTAGCTGCGCGAAAGCGTCATGAGCACCGTTATGAAAAGCGTCAACGACAGCAGTACCGGGAGGTAGTTGAGGGCGGAAAAGGCAAGCAGCGCGACTACACCCTCGGAGAGCACCTTTCCGACCGCCGCCTGCCCGAGCAGGCGGATGAGCTGTGTCGTCAACGTTATGGCGAACAGCGTCGCGAACACCGCGAGCGCGAGATTGCCGAATTCCCGCAGCAGGGCGCGCTGAAAGATCACTTTGTGAACGGATGGAAGTCAGCCAAGCAGATCGGATCGGTAGCCGAAAAACGCCGTGTTGCTTTTGACTTCGGCGAAGCAAACCGGGGATAATCCTTGCACGCTCCCCGAGTCGAGGTCGAATGGAATTTAACACAAAATTCGCGACACCGGAGAAAAACGCCGTCGCATGCGTCACCGCGGGCGTATTCGAATCGCGCAAGCTGTCGGGTGCCGCGGATGCGCTCGACAAGGCGGCGCACGGCCAGATCCGGGAACTTCTCCGGTCCGGAGACATGGACGGCAAGATGGGAAAGACCCGGTTGCTGTACCGCGTTCGCGGCGTCGCAGCAGAGCGCGTGCTGCTCGTGGGGCTGGGGCGGGAGAAGGAATTCGGCGAGAAGCAATATCGCGACTGCGCACGCGCGGCACTTGCCGCCATTCTGGAAACGGGTGCACGCGAGGCTTGCCTGTATCTCGCCGAATTGCAGGTCCCCGGCCGCGATGCTGCATGGAAGGCGCGTCAGCTCGTCCTCGCCTGCGCCGAGGCTTCCTACCGCTTCGATCGCATGAAGAGCAAGAAAGCGGAAGAACCGTCGCTTGCACATGTCTCCATTTCGGTTGTTTCCAAGCGCGACGCCGCGGCCCTGGAGCGCGGCGTGCGCGAAGGGCGCGCCATCGCGGCCGGCATGACGCTCACGCGGGACCTGGGCAATCTGCCTGCGAACGTCTGTACGCCGACGTATCTGGCGGAGACTTCGGTCAAGCTCGGGCGCGAATGGAAGCTGGCGGTGGAAGTTCTCGAGCAAAAGGACATGGAAAAACTCGGGATGGGTTCGCTGCTCTCGGTAACGAAAGGATCGCACCAGCCGCCCAAGTTCGTGATCCTCCGCTACTCCGGAGCCGGCAAGAAGGATCGACCCGTGGTGCTGGTGGGAAAGGGCATTACATTCGATACCGGCGGCATTTCCATCAAACCTTCGGCCGAAATGGATGAGATGAAGTTCGACATGTGCGGGGCGGCGAGCGTGCTGGGGACCTTGCGCGCCGCGGCGGAGCTCGGGCTGAAACTGAACGTGATCGGACTGATCCCCACCTGCGAAAACATGCCCGGAGGGGCGGCCACCAGGCCGGGCGACATCGTCACGAGCATGTCCGGCCAGACCATCGAGATCCTCAACACCGACGCAGAGGGACGCCTCATTCTTGCCGACGCACTGAGCTACGCCGAGCGCTTCGAGCCCCAGGCCGTCGTGGACATCGCCACGCTTACGGGCGCCTGCATCGTCGCATTGGGCCACGTCTGCTCGGGGTTGTTCGCGAACGAGGAGGGTCTCGCGGGCGAGCTGCAAGCGGCGGGAGCGGATTCGTGGGACCGCGTCTGGCGGCTGCCGCTGTGGGAGGACTATCAGGAACAGCTGAAAAGCAATTTCGCCGATTTTGCGAACATCGGCGGACGCGCTGCGGGAAGCGTTACCGCGGCCTGTTTTCTTTCGAGATTCACGCGCAAGTACGACTGGGCCCACCTCGACATTGCCGGGACGGCGTGGAAATCAGGCAAGGAAAAGGGAGCGACCGGCCGCCCTGTCCCGCTGCTCATGACGTTCCTCATCGAGCGCGCGGAAAAATAGGACCGAGTCGTCATGACTCGCATCGACTTCTACTCAAACGCCGAACCCAAGCTGCAGGTCGCCTGCCAGCTGGTCGCCGAGGCGGTCCAGCAGCAGTCACGCGTGGTCGTCTATGCCCCTGATGACAACACGGCCCGCGCCTTCGACAAGTTGCTTTGGGCTCACCGCGCGCCCTCTTCCGAGACCCTCGTCGTGATAGCACGCCGGGACTCCGAGATGGCGCATTACCAGGTCATCCTCAATCTGCACGCCGATTCGCCGCCGTCGTTCAGCCGCTTTGAACGGCTGGTCGAACTCGTCGGCGCCGGCGACGACGATCGTCAGCTCGCGCGAAGCCGCTTTCGTTTCTATCGGGACCGCGGCTACGAAATCAACCACTACGATCTCTCCAAGTCGAGCGCATGAGCGATTCCGACGACCTGTTGGGCAAAGCCGATGCGTTTCTGAAACGCTACCATCCTTCCGGCGCGGCAGCTCAAGGCGACGTTCCGGTTCTTACGGAAGTCGTCGCCGAACCGGCCGCGACGACGGCGCGCCCCTCGTCGGGCACGCCGGCCCAAGGCGGTTCGATCGGGAGCGAATTGCCGGAGCTGGAGCAAAGGCTGAAGCAAAGCATCCTCGACGCGATCGGCCCGCACATCGCGAAGTTCGTCGAGGAACCCTTGCGGGCGCGGCTCGACGCCCACCTGCAGCGCACGCTGACCGCCCTCAGTGCCCAAGTCAAGACCGACATCGAGACGCTGATTCGCGACGCGGTCGCCCGTGCGGTGGAGCTCGAAATCGCACGGGCGCGCGGACAGTCGCGGGGCAGCTGACGCTATAATCCGCCGGAGCGCGTCGAAGCCGGGCTCCCGCGGGGGCGCCGCTCGGCGCGTTCTCTTTTTTGAACTCGACCGCCATGGAACTCGCCAAGAGCTTTGACCCGCACGAGGTCGAGCGACGCTGGTATTCCCTTTGGGAGTCACGCGGATATTTCGCACATTCCGCGACCTCGGAAAAGCCGCCCTACTGTGTCCAGTTGCCACCGCCGAACGTGACCGGCACGCTCCACATGGGACACGCGTTCCAGCAGACCCTCATGGACGCCGTGATCCGGTATCACCGTATGCGCGGTTTCAATACCAATTGGGTGGTCGGCACCGACCACGCCGGCATCGCAACACAGATCGTGGTCGAGCGGCAGCTGGAGGCTGAAGGCAAGTCCCGCCACGAGCTTGGCCGCGAGGGCTTCATCAAGCGCGTGTGGGAATGGAAGCAGCAATCCGGTTCGACCATCACGCGCCAGATGCGGCGCCTCGGCGCTTCGGCCAATTGGAGCTTTGCCGATACCGAGGGACAGAAAGCCGGCTACTTCACCATGGACGCGCGCATGTCGCGCGCGGTGATCGAAGTGTTCGTGCGCCTTCACGAGCAGGGCCTGATTTACCGCGGCAAGCGCCTCGTCAACTGGGATCCGGTACTCGGCACGGCCGTATCGGACCTCGAAGTGGACAGCGAGGAGGAAGAAGGGAAGATCTGGGAAATCCGCTATCCGCTGGAAGACGCCAGCGGCTCGGTGGTCGTCGTGACCACGCGGCCGGAAACGATGCTGGGAGACGCTGCTGTCGCGGTGAATCCGAAGGACGGGCGCTACACGGAGCTCGTCGGCAAGCGCGTGCAGCTGCCCCTCACGGGACGCACGATCCCGGTCATTGCGGACGACTATGTCGATCCGGAATTCGGCACCGGATGCGTCAAGATCACGCCTGCGCACGATTTCAACGACTACGCAGTTGGACAGCGCCACAAGCTGCCGCAGATCAGCGTGATGACGCTGGAGGCGAAAATGAACGAAAACGCGCCGAACGCCTATCGTGGCCTGGACCGGTTCGAGGCGCGCAAGCGGATCGTCGCCGATCTCAAATCGCAGAACCTGCTGGTCTCGGAAAAGTCCTACAAGCTGCGAGTGCCGCGCTCGGGCCGCACCGATGTGATCGTCGAGCCAATGCTGACCGATCAGTGGTTCGTGAAAATGGATGGTCTGGCGGCACGCGGTCTCGCCGCAGTCGCAAGCGGTGACGTGAAGTTCTATCCGGAGCATTGGACTACTTGGTACAACCAGTGGTTGGAGAAGATCCAGGACTGGTGCATCTCGCGCCAGCTGTGGTGGGGTCATCAGATCCCGGCGTGGTATGACGA
>Ga0137403_10006988_pt1 | contig 12829 bp, 9 predicted proteins | sample CZOMad2_1_16fung_FD_122057 | JGI IMG/M metagenome (GOLD analysis project Ga0137403, IMG submission 122057) | Vadose zone soil fungal communities from Angelo Coast Range Reserve, California, USA - CZOMad2_1_16fungal (Hybrid Assembly) | ecosystem: Environmental > Terrestrial > Soil > Vadose zone... | reverse complement strand
GCGGCCACGCCGTACTCGGCCACGCGGTGCATGTCGCGGGTGCGGATCTGGATCTCCATGCGCTCGCCGTAGGGGCCGATCACCGTGGTGTGCAGCGACTGGTAGCCGTTCGCCTTGGGGAGCGCGATGTAATCCTTGAAGCGCCCCGGCACCGGCTTCCAGTTGGCGTGCACGACGCCGAGCGCCTCGTAGCACTCGCCCACCGTGTCGACCACGACGCGGAAGGCGACCAGGTCGTAAATCTGATCGTAGAGCAGGTTCTGCGCCTGCATCTTCTGGTAGATCGAGTAGAAGTGCTTGGGGCGGCCGGTCACCTCGGCCTCGACCTCGGCCTCGGCGAGCTTCTTCAAGAGGGCCGAGAGGACCTCCTTGATGTACTTCTCGCGCTCGGCCTTGCGCTTCGCGACGCTGCGCTTCAGCTGGTAGTAGACCTCGGGATGGAGGAAGCGCAGCGCGTTGTCCTCCAGGTCCGACTTGATCCAGTAGATGCCGAGCCGGTGCGCGAGCGGCGCGTAGATGTCGAGCGTCTCCTGGGCGATGTCCACCTGCCGCTCCGGCGGCAAGTGCCCGAGGGTCCGCATGTTGTGCGTGCGGTCGGCGAGCTTGATCAGGATGACGCGGATGTCGCGCGCCATCGCGAGCAGCATCTTGCGGAAGTTCTCCGCCTGCTTCTCCTCGCGCGAGGTGAAGTTGATCTGGCCGATCTTGGTGACCCCGTCGACCAGGCCCGCGATCTCGGGGCCGAAGCGCTCCTCGACCTGGGCGAGCGTGGCGAGGGTGTCCTCGACCGTGTCGTGCAGGAGCCCGGTGGCGACGCTCGGCACGTCGAGGCGGAGATCCGCGATGATGCCCGCCACCTGGAGCGGGTGGGTCAGGTAGGGCTCGCCCGAGGCGCGCCGCTGGCCCTTGTGCACGCCCGCCGAGAACTCGTAGGCGCGCTGGATCACCTCCACGGGCCCGCTCGGCGTGTAGGCGCGGACGCGCTCGATGAGCTCGCCGATGGTCATGGCGCCCGCCGCGCGCGCGCCACGATCTCGGCCGCCAGCTCCTCCGGCGTGCGCCCATCGGTGTAGAGCACGAGGTCGTAGCGCTGGGGGTCGTGGTAGTCGACGCCATAGATCTCGCGGTAGCGGCGCGCGTCCGAGGCCTCCCGCGCCTGGATCTGCCGCAGGTGCTCGGCCGCGTCGCCGCCCTCGCGCCCGGCGATGCGGGCGGCGCGCACCGGCTCGGAGGCGTCCAAAAAGACGCGCAGCGCGCGCGCGCCCGCCTCCTCGGCCACGAAGGCGGCGAGCCGGCCCTCGAGCACGGCGTCGCCCCGCCGGGCGCGCGCGCGCATCGCGTCGTCGAGGCGGCGGTCGATCGAGTGATCCGTCTCGGCGCGGCGCGCGTACTCCTCGAGCGTCAGCCCGGCGGCCTCGGCCTGGCGGCGGAAGACATCGCCCGCGTAGACGTGCTCCAGGCCGAGCGCCTGCGCGACCAGGCGCGCGACCGTCGTCTTGCCGCTGCCGGGCAGGCCGGAGATGGTGATCAGCACGCCACCATTATAGCCGCCTTCCGTGCCGCTGCACGCCGCGGCTCGCGCCCCCCATCACTCGACGTTCTGCACCTGCTCGCGGAGCTTCTCCACCTCGGCCTTCGCGCCGAGCACCCGGTCGGTGATCTCGCGGTCGCCCGCCTTGGCGCCCGTGGTATTGAGCTCGCGCTGGATCTCCTGGAGCAGGAACTCGATCCGCTTGCCGACCGGGCCGCGGTCGCGCAGCGTGGTGGCGAGCGCGCCCAGGTGCGCCTCGAGCCGCACCAGCTCCTCGGTCACGTCGCTCCGGTCGGCGAGCACGGCGACCTCCTGCGCCACCCGGCCACGATCGAGCTCGGCGCCGCCCACCAGGCGCATCAGGCGCTCCTCGACCTGGCTGCGCAGCACGGCGAGCGCGCGCGGCAGCCGGCGGCGGATGGCCGCCGTGGTTTGCTTGAGGGAGGCGGCGCGGCCGAGCATGTCGCGCCGGAGGTGGGCGCCCTCGCGCCGGCGCTCGCGCTCGAAGGCGCGCAGCGCGCGCGCGAGCGCGCCGCGGAGCGCCGGGAGCTCGCCGCGCAGCTCGGGCGGCTGCTCGCTCACCTCGAAGACGTCGGGCAGGCGGAGCACGTCGACCAGCGCGACGTCCCCCGCGAGCCCGAGGCGCCGGCCGAGCTGGCGCGCCGCCGCCACGTAGGCGCGCGCCAGCTCGGCGCGTACGGCCACCGCGTACCGCCGCCGCGCCGCCAGCGCCGTGCGCGCGACCGTGACCTCGACCCGCCCGCGCTGCGCCACCGCGCGCACGCGGTCGCGCACCTCACGCTCCCACGCGGCGTACTCGCGCGGCGCCACGATCTTCACGTCGAGAAAGCGCTGATTGACGCTGCGCAGCTCGACCGTCACGCGCGCCGTCGGCGCATCGGCGCGCCCGGCGCCGTATCCCGTCATGCTCCGCACGCGGGTTTAGTTAACTCCCCCGGGGGCCCGTCCAGTGCTCGCGCGCTCCGCGCGCTGCGCGCTTCCGATGCCCCCGGACCCCGTCGGCCAGCTCGGCGCCTCTCGGCGCCGGCCTCCCTCCTCTCTCCGCACGCTTCAACTCCCCCGGGGGCCCGTCCGCTGCTCGCGCGCTCCGCGCGCTCCGCTGCTCCGATGCCCCCGTTTCGACTCCCGCGCGGCATCCGCCGCGCGCTGCTCGGCGCCTCTGGGCGCCGGCCTCCCTCCTCTATTGGCGGCAATGGCGGCGCGCAGCTCGTCGGGGCCGAGCGTGGCGGTCCCCAGCTTGCCGACCACCACGCCCGCGGCGTGGTTCGCGAGCACGGTCGCCTCCTCGAGCGTGCCGCCGGCGCCGAGCGCGAGCGCGCAGGTGGCGAGCACGGTGTCGCCGGCGCCGGTCACGTCGTAGACCTCGCGCGCCACGGTGGGGAACTCCTGCACGCCCTCGCCCCGCCTGAAGAGGGCCATGCCCTCCTCGCCGCGCGAGATGAGGACGGCCTCGGTCTCCCAGCGCTCGAGGAGGCGCGCGCCGGCGGCGCAGAGTGAGGCGCGGTCGCGGATCTCGACGCCCGCGGCCTCCGCCGCCTCGGCGCGGTTCGGCTTCATGAGCGAGGCACGGCGGTAGTGGGCGAAGTTGGCGCGCTTCGGATCGACGACCCAGGTGAACGGCGCGCGCGCGTGGGCCTCCGCGAGCGCCGCGAGCAGGTCCGGCCCGACCACGCCCTTGGCGTAGTCCGACACCACCACCACGTCGCAGCCTGCGCACCCGCGCAGCACGAAGTCGCGTACCCGGCGCGCCCCCGCCCCGTCGAGCACGTGCGACGTCTCGTGGTCGAGGCGCACCACCTGCTGCTGGTGCGCGATGATGCGCGTCTTCTCCGTCGTGCGCGCCTGGTGCGAGACGACGACGCCCTCGGTGCCGGCGCCGAGCGCGCGCAGCGCGGCGGCGAGCGCCCTCCCCGCTGCGTCGTCGCCCACGATTCCGCATGTCGCCGCCCGGCCCCCGAGCGCCGCGATGTTGCTCACCACGTTCCCGGCGCCGCCCGGGCGCTCGTCCTCCCGGGTCACGTGCACGACGGGCACCGGCGCCTCGGGCGAGATGCGCTCGACCTGCCCCCACACGAAGCGATCGAGCATCAAGTCGCCCACCACCAGCACGCGCACGCCGGAGAAGCGCCGGATCAGCTCCGCGAGCCGCCGTCCGCTCACGCGCATGGACGGTCCTCGTAGCAGGCCAGCGTCCCCTCCGCCATGCGCGTGGCGGTGTAGCGGGCGAGGACCCGCGCGTGGCCGGCGGCGCCGAGGCGCGCGCGGAGGTCCGGGTCGCGCGCCAGGCGGGCGAGCGCCGCGGCGAGCGCCGTCGGGTCGCCGGGCGGCACGAGGAGGCCGGTCTCCTCGTGCACCACCGCCTCGGCGAGGCCGCCCACCCGGCTCGCCACGACCGGGCGGCTCGCGGCCATCGCCTCCAGCGCGGCCACCCCGAGCCCTTCCTGCAGGGACGGGAGCGCGACGATGTCCGCCGCCGCGAGGCAGGCGGCCACGTCGCGCCGGAAGCCCACCATCTCGACCGCCCCGTCGAGCGCCGCGGCGGCGCCCGCCAGGGCCTTCGCCTGCCGCCCCTCGCCGCAGAAGACGTAGCGCAGGCGCGGCGCCGCGGACGCGAGCCCGGCCGCCGCCGCGAGCAGGACCGCGTGCCCCTTGCGCACCTCGAGCGCCCCGAGGGCGACGACCGCGACCTCGTCGTCGCCGAGGCCCCACTCGCGCCGCACGGCCGCGCGCGCGGCTGGCGGCGCGGCCAACGCGCGCGCATCGATCCCGCTCGGCACCACGCGGATGCGCTCCGCGCGCACCCCGACGCGGATGAGGGCGGTGCGCACGCCTTCCGAGATGGCGATCACCGCATCCACCGAGCGGTTGTAGAGGAAACGCACGTAGGGGCCGCCGGTGGGGACGTAGTCCATGCGGCGCGTGACCACGAGCCGCGCTCCCCTGCCCCGGCTGAGCGGCGCCAGGGCGTGAGCGCGCGCGGTGTGGAAGTGGACCACGTCGAAGCCGGGCGCCAGGCGGCGAAGGACCAGCGCCGCGCGCACGTCGAAGTGGTTCGCGATGCCGAGCGGGACGACCCGCGCGCCCGCCGCGGCGGCGGCGCGCGCCAGCGGCCCCTCCGGGTGCGCCGCGACGGTCGAGGCGTGGCCGCGCGCGGCGAGCACGCTGACGAGGGCCAGGACCTGGACCTCGCCGCCTCCCCAGGCGCGCTCCGGGTCGACGTGCAGCACGCGCATCACCCGTCCTCCCCGAGCCGCGCGAGGATGGCGAGCGCCACCCACATGGCGATCGCGACCTCCGCGTCCCCGAAGGTGTACTGCGTGAGCCCCCCCACGAGAAAGCCGATCACGCCCGCCCAGGCGCCGGCGGCCGCCGCCCAGGTCGCGGGATCCGGCGCGCGCGCGATGGCCTCGGCGCCGCGGCGGAGCACCGTCGCGTAGACGAGACCGAAGGCCGCGAGGCCGGTCAGGCCCGCCTCGGCCGCCATCTGCAGGAAGTTGTTGTGCGCGTGCGAGCGCCGGTCGGCGGCAGGATACGCGGCGTAGTATCGCGGCGCCGCCGTCCGGTAGCGGCCGAAGCCGAGCCCCAGGATCGGCCGCTCGTGCACGATGTCGAGGTTCGCCCGGTAGATGCCCACGCGCCCCGCGTTGGCCCCCCCCGTAGAGAACATGTGCGCCGCCTCCACGCGTAGCGCGGGGGTGACGGCGAAGGCGAGTCCCGCGGCCACGGCGCACGCGGGGAGCACGAGCCGCGCGCGCCGGTCGCGCGCCACCAGCGCCAGGGCGGCGGCCACCGCGAGCGCCCCGAGCCAGGCCCCGCGCGCGGTCGAGAAGGCGAGCGCCAGCACGACGAGCAGCACGGCCCCGAGCGCCGCCGCCCCGCCCGCGAGCGCGCCGGCGAGGGTCCAGGCGAGCGGGAAGATCATCACGTGCGCGAAGGTGAGGTAGCTGCGGAAGAACCCGACCACCGCGTAGCCGGACGTGCCCGCCTCGCGCGGGTACACGTAGGTCGGGCGGCCGAGCAGCGTGCGGTACCAGTCCGCGCCCGTGAAGTGCTGCAGGATGCCGTACGCCGCCGCCACCGCACCGGCGCCGACGATCACCCGCGCCAGCCGGACGGCGTGCGCGCGGTCGCGGAGCCACCAGAAGACGACGAAGTACGCGAGCACGATCCACAGGCGTATCCACCCGCTCGCCTGGAGCGGATGCCCGCTCGCGAGCGTCGAGAGGGCCAGGACGCCCGCGAAGAGCGCGAGCACGCCGTCGAGCGGCGTCGGGCGCACCATGCCCCAGCCGCCGGCCACCGCCGCGACGCTGAGCGCCGCGAGCCCCAGCACGCCGGCCTCCATGCCCGTCGTCGAGAGCGGGATGGCGGCCCCGGTGAAGGCGAGGAGCGCGTCGGCCGCCCGGCGGGCCGCGAGGGGGGGGCTGCCCGCCACGCTCAGACGCCCCGCTGGGTGAGCATCACCTTCACCGTGTCCGCCAGGATGCGCACGTCGAGCCAGAGCGAGCGGTTGTAGATGTAGGCCAGGTCGTACTTGAGCTTGGTCGCGGGCGACGTATGGTACTCGCCGTTCACCTGCGCGTAGCCGGTGAGGCCCGGGCGCACCCTGAAGCGCTCGGCGTAGCCCTGGATGTCGCGCTCGAAGTCGCGCACGAACTCGGGCCGCTCGGGCCGCGGGCCGACGAAGCTCATGTCGCCGCAGAGCACGTTCCACAGCTGCGGCAGCTCGTCCAGGCGCAGCGCGCGCAGGTAGCGCCCGAGCCAGGTGATGCGCGGATCGTTCTCGCTCGCCAGCACGGGGCCCGTCTTCCGCTCGGCGTCGACGCGCATGGTGCGGAACTTGACCATGGTGAAGGGGCGGCAGTCCTTGCCCACCCGCTCCTGGAAGAAGAGCACCGGCCCGCGCGAGGTGAGCCGGATCGCGAGGGCCACGAGCGCCATGACCGGAAGCGTGACGAGGAAGAGGACGGCGGCCAGCCCGGCGTCGAAGGCGTGCTTGACGGCGCTCGCGCCGCCCGCGAGCGGCTCGCGGATCACCTCGATGAGCGGGATGTCGTGCAGGCGGAGATGCTCGGTGCGGCCGATCAGGATCTCGTACGGCGAGGGCACGACGCAGATGCGGGCGCGCGCGCCCTCGGAGTGGCTCAAGGCGTCGAGGAGCTCGTCCTGCCAGACGTGGTCCGAGGCGATGATCACCTCGTCCACCTCGTAGCGCCGGCAGAGGGCGGGCAGCTCCTCGCGCGCGCCGAGCACGGGCACGTCGAGCGGCGCGGGGCACATCCCGTCGCCCGCCACCGCGCCCACGATGTCCATGCCGAGCCAGTGCTGCGCCCGGATGGTGGCGATCACCTCGGCCGCGGTGGCGTTGGTGCCCACCACCAGGACACGCCGGCGCGGGTAGCTGCCGAGCAGCGGGCGGCTGCCGAGACGCCAGGCGACCAGCAGCGTCGCGTCGAGCGCCGCCAGCACGACGAAGATCGAGCGCGGAAACATGAGGTCCTGGCGGAAGAAGTAGACTCCGACCAGCACGAGGGCCTGGAGCCCGGCGGCCACCAGCATCGCGCCCACGTGATCGCGCGGCCGGGTGACAGCGTGCACCTCGTAGAGCCCGAGGAAGTAGAGGACCGCGCCCTGCGCGAGCAGCATCTCCGGCCAGTGGTGGTGCACCTCGGCGAAGCGGACGCCCGGGAGATAGCCCTGCGTCAGCGGCAGGGGCACATGCGTGCGCAGGACGAAGGCGAGCAGATAGGCGAGGCAGTCCGCCAGCAGGTCGCCCGCGACCAGGATCGCCCAGCGCAGGCGCCATCCTCCGTCGCGTCGGTACACCGACCGCGACATAGCAGATGAGGGCCGCCGTTCAAGGCGCCAGGCCTGCGCAGCGACCGGCGTCGGGGTCGATCCGCCGTCTTACTTACTCGCGCAGAAGCGGCTCTTGAACAGCGCCCTGGTCCGGCGGGCCAGGTCCACGACCTCGGAATCGAGGCGCGCGACGCGGTCAGCCGGTGCCAGACAATCGCGCCGCGTGATCGACGCAACCCTGGCCCGCAGCGCCTTCGCCGCCCGCCCTGCCCTGCCGAGGTTCCGCTTGCACTTCTTCGGCCTGGTCGCGCCGTCGGCCTGCATCACGAACCCCGCTATCCGCTCGAGCACCGGTTCGAGGGAACAGTGCTTGCATTCGCAAGCAGGCTGCGGCGGTGAGTTCAAGGTGACGCGCACCGCGCCGATGGCACACTCGACGCCCGCCAGCGAGTCCTCGGCGAGTTGAGCGAGTTCGCAGGCGAGCGTCGTGGTCGTGGGCCTCGTGGTGGTGGTGGTCGGCTGAGTCGTCGTCGACGTCGTGGTCGTCGTCGTGGGGCTGGTGGCCGTGGTGGTGCTCGTGCTCGTCGTAGACGTGGTCGTCGAGGTGGTCGTGGGTCTCGTAGTGGTGGTGGTGATGGTCGGCTGAGTCGTCGTCGTCGTGGTCGTCGTGGTAGTCGTGGGGCTGGTGGTCGTGGTGGTGCTCGTGGTCGTCGTAGACGTGGTGGTCGTGGGCCTCGTGGTGGTGGTCGGCTGAGTCGTCGTGGACGTCGTGGTCGGTGGCCGCGTGGTCGAGCTCGAGGTCGTCGTGGACGTGCTGGTCGTCGACGTCACGCTGACGCTCGTGGTCGTGCTGCTCGTCGATGTGGTCGCCGGTTGGGTCGTCGAGGACGTGGTCGTCGAAACCGTCAGCTCGTGGACGAACACGTCGTACGCGCCGTTCGCGTCGCCGGCGACGAGGTTGGTCGCCGTGCTGTGGAACGCGACCAAGCCACCGTCGGCCGAAAGGACGGGCCCTGCACTGGAATCGTTTCCCTGGGCCCCGCCGGAGGTGACGCTCACGCGCTGGGTCGTACCCGTCTGCCGGTCGTGCACGAACACGTCGGTCGCGCCGTTCGTGTCGCCGGCGACGAGGTTGGTCGCCGTGCTGTGGAAGGCGACGAAGCGACCATCGGCCGAGAGGACGGGCCCTGCACTGAAGCCGTTTCCTTGGCGCCCGCCCGACGCGACGCTTACCCGCTCGGTCGTGCCCGTCTGCCGGTCGTGGACGAACACGTCGGTCGCGCCGTTCGTGTCGCCGGCGACCAGGTTGGTCGCATCGCTCTGGAACGCGACCAAGCGGCCGTCGGACGAGAGGGCGGGGAAGGCGAAGAAGCCGCCGCTGTTGCCGGTCCCCTGCGTCCCACCGCCGGATGCAACGCTCACTCGTTCCGTCGTGCCCGTCTGCCGGTCGTGGACGAACACGTCGGTCGCGCCGTTCGTGTCGTCGACGACGAGGTTGGTCGCATCGCTCTGGAACGCGACGAAGCGGCCGTCGGCCGAGAGGGCGGGGTAGCTGCTGACGTTGTTGGCCTGGGTGCCGTCGGAGGCGACGCTCACGCGCGCGGTCATGCCCGTCTGCCGGTCGCGGACGAACACGTCGGTCCTGCCGTTCGTGTCGCCGACGACGAGGTTGGTCGCATCGCTCTGAAACGCGACCAAGCGGCCGTCGGCCGAGAGGGCGGAGCCCAAGCTGGCGCCGTTGCTCTGGGTGCCGCCAGAGGCGACGCTCACGCGCTCGGTCGTGCCCGTCTGCCGGTCGTGGACGAACACGTCGGTCGCGCCGTTCGTGTCGCCGGCGACGAGGCTGGTCGCAGAGCTGATGAACGCGATGAAGCGGCCGTCGGCCGAGAGCGCCGGGGGGAAGGCGAAGCCAATGAGGCCGCTGCTGCCGTCGCCCTGAGCCCCACCGGAGGCGACGCTCACCCGTTCGGTCGCGCCCGTCTGCCGGTCGTGGACGAACACGTCGGACACGCCGTTCGTGTCGGCGGCGACGAGGTCGGTCGCAGCGCTGTCGAAGGCGACGAAGCGGCCGTCGGCCGAGAGGGCGGAGCTTAAGCTGGCGCCGTTGGCCTCGGTCCCGCCGGAGGCAACGCTCACGCGCTCGGTCGTTTGCGCGCCAGCCGACCGTCCCCAAAGGGCGGTCAGCAGGACGAGAGTGACAGAGCTCAGAACCCGCCGCTGCGTCGGCCACATACCTCCCCCCCGGCGTGAAGGTTCTGCTCTCCGAGGCGGACCGACTATCTCCGCCTCTCACCCGTCACAGCACCGCTCATAGCAGATGAGGGCGGCCGTTCAAGGCGCCGGGCCCGTGCAGCGACGGGCGCCGGGGTCGATCCGCCGTCTTACTTACTCGCGCAGAAGCGGCTCTTGTGGAGCGCCCTGGTCCGGCGGGCCAGGTCCACGACCTCGGAATCGAGGCGCGCGACGCGGTCAGCCGGTGTCAGACAATTGCGCCGCCTCATCGACGCAACCCTGGCCCGCAACGCCTTCGCCGCCCGCCGTGCCTTGCGGAGGCTCCGCTTGCACTTCTTCGAGCTGGTCGCGCCGTCGGCCCGCATCACGCGCGCCGTTATCCGGTCGAGCGCCCGTTCGAGGGAACAGTGCCGACATGCGCAAGCAGGCGGCGGCTCGCTCAACGCGGCGCGCACCGCGCCGATGGCACATTCGACGCCCGCCAGCGACTCCTCGGGAAGCTGAGCGAGGTCGCAGGGCAGTGTCGTGGTCGTGGTCGAGGGCAGGAAGACGGTCGAGAGCTCAGAAGCTGCCGCTGCGTCGGCCGCATCGCTCCTCCCCCTCGACACCCTCGTGCGTCCGACGAGACGCAACCTCCACCGCGGCCCGCCACGCTGCCTCGACGCCCGCGGCCGAGTCCCCCCAGCGGTAGCGCCGCTCGACCAGCGCGCGCGCCGCCCGCGCCTGGGTGCGCGCCCGCGCCGGGTCGCGCAGCAGGGCGACGGCCGCCGCCGCGAGGCCCGCGGCGTCGTCGGCCACCAACACCTCCTCGCCCGCGCCGAGCGCGAGTCCCGCCACGGCGCGCGGGGTCGCGACCACCGGCGTGCCGGCCGCCATCGCCTCGAGCACCTTGTTCTGGAGCCCCGAGCCGGCGCGCAGCGGCACGACCGCGACCGTGGCCCGGGCCAGCTCCGGCGCCATCGCGGGCACCGAGGCGGCGAGCGAGACGCCCGCCGCCCCGGCCAGCGCTCGCACTCGCCGCGCCGGGCGCGCCCCGACCAGCCGCAGCTCCGCGCCCGGCACCGCCGCGCGCACGCGCGGCAGGACGTCGCGCACCAGGAAGGTCGCCGCGTCGACGTTCGGGAAGTAGCCGAGGTTGCCGGCGAACACGAGGCGCGCCGCTGGCCGCCCATCCTCCACGTACGCGAAGGAGGCGAGATCGACCCCGTTGGGCACGACGCGCACCGCCTCTCGGCCCTCGAGCGGCGCGCGCTCGCTCTCCGCCACCACCAGGCACGTGAGCCCGCGGCGCACCAGCTCGTTCTCGTAGCGCAGCAGCCGCGCCGCCTCGGCGGCCACGATCATCCCGAGCGGCCCCCGCTCGCGCGCGGCGCGGCGCGCGAAGCTCGCCGACAGCGCGTCCACCAGGTCGACCACCGCCGCCGGTGCAGGCCCGGCCGGCAGGTACGTTGCCGCGCGCACGAGCTGGGCGTGCACCAGGTCGGCGCGTGCGGCGAGCGCGGCAACGCGGGCCCGTGCCCGGCGCCGCGCGTAGAGCAGCACCTGGAGCGGGCGGGGATCGCCGACCAGCGCGCGCGCCAGCGAGGGCACCGCCCCGGCGAGGCCGAGCCGCACGACCTCGACACGCACGCCGAGCGCCGCGAGCGCCCGCACGGCCTCGGCCGGCGGCGGGCGAGTCAGGAGCGCGGCACAGGTGATCTCGTGCCGCGGGGCGAGCAGGCGGAGGTGGTGGTAGGCGCGCAGCTGGTCGCCGCGCCACGGCGGCACCGGAAAGCGCGTCACCAGGAAGAGGACCTTCATACGAGGTCCCACCGTTTCGTCGTCGCCGCCTGGCGCCAGATGCCGGCGGTCGCGCCGCGGCGGTAGCGCCACCACGCCGCGGCGTGCGCGGCGCTGCGCAGCCCCAGGTAGGCGGCGAGGCGCGCCAGGCCGCCCGGGCCGAGGCTCGCGAGCGCGGCCCGCGCGCGCGGCTGCGGCGCGCCGCGCGCCGCGAGCTCGGGGTACTGGCGCGCGAGCTGCACCTTGCCCATCTCGATGCGGATGCGCTGGCGGAAGAAGTCGGGGAGCGTCCCCGGGAGGCGCACGGCGACGCGGGCCGCCGGCACGCGGATGATCCGCTTGCAACCCAGCATGAGCTCGAGCCAGCGCTCGGGCTCGATCAGGTCCTCGGGCATGGCCGGCGGGAGCGCCGCGACGCGCGCCGCGTAGAGCTGCGGCGAGAGGTTCGGGAAGTCGACGCTGTAAGGCGCGGCCATGATACCCTCGAAGAGCCCGGGGCGCGGCGCGCACGTGGTCTTGGCCGACGCGAGCGCCGCCTGCGGGCTCGCCGCGAGCGCGCCCAGGAGGAGGGCGAACGCGTCGGCCGCGAACGACACGTCGGCGTCCACGAAGAGGGCGAGCGTCCCGCGCGCGCGCCGGCGGAGCGCGTTCCACGCGATCGGCTTCCCGGCGCGCCGGGTGACGAGCGCCGCCACCGCGAGCGCCGACGCCGGCGGCGCCGACGCGGCCCCCTCACCCCGCTCGAGGTCGATCTCGACGAGGGGCGCGCCCGCGGCGCGGGCGAAGGCCAGGAGATCCGCGCGCGGGCGGGGCCCGTCGGCGCCGTTCAGACAGACGAGCACCTCGAGCCCGTGGGTGGCCGACGCGGGCGCCTGCCGCCAGCTCGCGAGCGCGGCGGCGAGCGTGCGCCCGAGCGCCGGCTCGTCGCTGCGGCACGGGACGGCGAGCGTCACCAGCTCGCTCACGAGGCGTCCGGAGCGAAGGTGAGGCAGGCGCGCACCACGCGGCCGTAGGTGACGGCCGCCGCGCGCCGGCCGAGGGCGGCGGCGAGCGCCGTCTTGAGGCCGAACTTGCACGCCGCCGCGGCGCGGAAGAGCCGCAGCGCGCCCGGCCCGCCGCGCGCGGCGTAGAAGCGCATCTCGCCCTTCACCACCTCGGCCTCGCGCCCGTGCCCGAAGCGCTGCGCGGCGCTCAGGTTCGGGCCGTGCACCGCGCGCGCCGCGGGCACGTGGATGGTGCAAGCCCCCAGCCGCGCCGCGCGGTAGCAGAGGTCGAGGTCCTCGCCGTAGAGGAAGTAGCGCGGGTCGAAGCCCCCGAGCTGGCGGAAGAGGTCGCGGCGCACCGCCATGAAGGTGCCGTACACCCAGTCGACGCGGTGGGGCGCGCGCCGGAGCCGCGCCCCGAGCCGGCCGAGCGTGGTGTCGAGGAGGAGATGCGCGAGCGGCGCGAAGCGCGCCGCCGCCGGCT
>Ga0137403_10006987_pt1 | contig 12831 bp, 11 predicted proteins | sample CZOMad2_1_16fung_FD_122057 | JGI IMG/M metagenome (GOLD analysis project Ga0137403, IMG submission 122057) | Vadose zone soil fungal communities from Angelo Coast Range Reserve, California, USA - CZOMad2_1_16fungal (Hybrid Assembly) | ecosystem: Environmental > Terrestrial > Soil > Vadose zone... | reverse complement strand
ACCGCCCGCCGGTGCGCAAGTGCTCCCGACGCGAGTCGCGCAGGGGTCCGCGGACGGACTTTTCAGTAGGCACAGGCCCCAAAGGGACCGGTCGTGTGATCGGCGGACAGAACTGCCAGGTTCGGCTCGAGCGACAGGCGCGTCAGTCGTCCTGCTCGTCCTCGACAATGGGCAGCGTAACCGAGGACGGATGGTCCTCGTCGTGGAAGATGGTCTGGTCGGCGATTTGCAGCACCGCATCCTGCGCGAAGGCGTGGCCTGTGTTCGGGTTGCGATCGTACATGGGGAAATTGCTGCTGGAGATCTCGATGCGGATGCGGTGGCCCGCCTTGAAGAGGTTGCTCGTCGGCCAGACGTGGATGTTGTAGCGGTAGGTGCGGCCCGGCTTGATCAGCGTGGGGTGCGTCTCCGAGTCGCGGTAGCGCGCGCGCTGCACGCCGTACTCGATGAGCATCGAGGTGCCGTCGGGATAGACGTCGTCGAGCTTGGCGACGAAGTCGGTGTCGCGCGCGCTCGAGGCCGCGTAGAGCGTCACCGTGATCGGCCCGGTGACCTCGACGCCCTTCTTCAGCGGCGCGGTCGTGTAGACCAGCACGTCGGGCCTGCCGAGGAGCGGCCGCTGATCGTACGGCCCGCCCGGCACCGAGGCCTGGAAGCGGCCACCGATGCTCGGCACCGGATCGGTCGGGTCGTACGTGAACGCATCGGTCGCGGCCTCGTCATCGCCGACGTCCTCCGGCTTGTCGGCGCTGAGCCAGCCGTCGCCGTGCACGGAGTTCGCCTTGCCGCCGCTGTGAAAATAGAGCTTGCGATACTTGGTGCCGGGCAACGGCCATGTCTCGGCGGAGCGCCACCTGTTCGCGCCCATCACGAAGATGCGCACCTTCGGGTCATGATCGGCTCCGTTTTGAATCCCTTTGAGCCAGCGATCGAACCAGCGCAATTGCACTGCATCGATCGGATTGGCCGCCTGCGGGCCGAAGTCGATCTGCCCTACCTTCTGCATCCACGGGATGTGCAGCCACGGACCGACCACGAGCTGCTGGTTCTCGCGCGCCAGCTGCGATCCGGCGTTGTGGCGCAGGCCGTTGAAGTTCTCCAGCGCGCCGTCGATGAAGATGTCGTACCAGCCGTCGAAGTGGAGCGCCGGCACCTTGATCTGCCCGTAGCGCGTGCGCAGGCTCCAGCGCTGCCAGTAGGCGTCGTTGTCGGGATGCTTCAGCCAATCATAGAAATAAGGCGCGACGCGCTGGTCATTGGGAAAAAGCGGCGGGAAGTCCTTCAATGGAAGGAACCAGTACCACTTGGTGAACTCGTCCGCCACGGCCTGGTTCATCACCGCGTCGATCGCCGCGCCGTCGGGATAACGGCGCACGTGGCTATTGGCGATCGTAGTCATCGGCCAATCCTCCGCGAAGGATTGGTCGAGCGCGCCGCCCTCATAGGTCCAGCCGTCGTGATAATCGGACGAGGTCATCGCCGGAACGATGGTGACGAGGTGGGGCGGCTGGACCGAGGCGGGCAGGAGCTGCGCCGCGCCTGGATAGGAGAAGCCGTACATACCGACCTTGCCGTTCGACTTCGGAAGGCCGGCGGCCCACTCGATGGTGTCGTAGCCGTCGTTGGTCTCGTCGATGAACGTATAGAAGAAGCCGTCCGACTTGTACTGGCCGCGCATGTCCTGCGCGACGACGATGTAGCAATGGGAGGCGTAGAAGCCGGGCGAGGCATAGACGTACGTCTGCGCGACGTCCTTGTTGTAGGGGAGCCGGAGCAGGATGACGGGATAGGAACCGGGCTCGTTCGGCGTAAATACGTTGGAGCGCAGGATGACGCCGTCGCGCATCGCGGCGGGCACGTCCTTCTGCATCGCATAGGTGCAGGTATCGCCCCATGCGGGCGGCGCCGCTGCCAGCGATGCGAGCAGCGGGAACAGGAAGAGGGCGGAGTGCGGGGCGAAGAGCCGCAACCGTGGGGCGGGGTGCATCGCGGACCTCCTTCGAGCGGGATGCTCGGAGACACGCCGGGCGGTCGCTAGCGGAGGCGAAAGGGCAGAGGCGTGCAGGCGATTCGGGCTGTCGGGATGGCCGGCCGGCGAGCTGTCGAGGCCACTACGTCTTGCTCGCTTCGAGGATCAAGTCACGGCGCGTCAGGGGCAAGGCAAGCGCCTCTGCATAGCGGCCGGCAGCTATGAGCACATCGACCGCTTGGTTCAAGACCCGCGGCCGACCGGAACTGGGCGTCATGACGGTTATCGTCGCCGATCTGCGTTCCCCTGCCTACTCGCCTTGGGGTCTACTGCGCAGCGACTCTTTCCATCCAGCAGATCATGCCGCTTACGGACGCGTCAAACCCCAAAGACGCGGAGCATCCGAACCCCGATCAACTCGGCGGTGCCCGAATTCAGGCGTTCGCGAAGGGGAGCTGGGGTGGCGAGTGGCACCCCGACTTCGCGCCGAACGCGGTGACATCGTCGCGAAGGAGCACTGGTCACAGAACGGGTTCGTGAACACCGACCTCGACGTGCAGCTGCGACAACATGGCATCCGCCAGGTGGTCCCCGTCGGAATGATCGCCAACACCTGCATCGAGGCCACGAGCCGGTATGCGATGGAGCTCGGCTACCACGTGACGCTCGTGAAGGACGCCACCGCGGCTTTCAACCCCGATCGCATGCACGCGGCGCACGTGCTCAATGGTCCGAACTTCGCGCACGCCATCGTGACGACCGCCGAACTGCTTGCCGCCCTCCCTGCCGGGACGTAATCGGCGGTCGCTCGCGCTCGAACCCCCCACCCGCGATGGAGCTCGGCGCTCGGGAACGTGCTGCAGGCTGACGCTCAGGGGCGGATCGCGCGCGCATCGGTCGTAGTCCATCCGTGTGCCAAGCGCGCAACCGCGTACCGGCCGCGGTGGGCGAGGCTGCTGTAAGCGGGCGAGCCTTGGGCAAAGTGCGCGTTGCGGCGAGACCCAGGGTCGCGAGGAGCGCCTTAGTGCTGGTCCGCACTCGGCTCGCCCTGAGGCAGCACCGGAAGCGAGGTTTCCTCCGACGCCACGATCTCGAGGATCTTCTCGTAAGTCGCCTCATCCAGCCCGTCCTTGAGCCGGTCTAGCACTGCCTCGAGCTCGCCCGGCGGCGGCGTCCCCGGCGGGGCGCGCGGCGGGCGCGGCGGCTCCACGGCGCTGGCGGGCGCGGCCCGCCCCTCGACCGACAGGCCGATGCGCGGCAGGGCCTTGATCAGATCGCCGAGCTTGATCCCGGAGAGCGACTCCACCAGCTCCGGCACCTGCGCCACGATCTTCGCCATGTCGCCGGTGATCTTGTCCACGCCTGTGCCGCCGTTGCCGGTCGAGACCACGGTGATCTTGTCCAGCTTGGAGAGCGGCGTCGCCAGCGCCGACACGACCGCCGGCAGCCCGCTGACGATCTTGTCCAGCACTGCGGCCTGGTTGTAGCTCTGGAACGCGGCCGCCTTCTTGCGCATCGCCTCCGCCTCCGCCTCGCCCGTGAGTAGGATGACCCGCGCCTGCGCCTCGCCCGTGAGCCGCGTGACGTCGGCCTTCGCCTGGCCCTGCTTGAGCGCCGCCAGCGCCGCGCCTTCGGCCTCCAGCTCCAGCTTGCGCTTGGTGGCCTCGGCCATGATCTTGATCTGCTCGGCGTCGACCTCGGCCTTCTTGAGCGTCGTCGCCTGCAGCTCCTTTTCGCGGCGCTTGATCTCCGCCTCCTGCACTTTGATCTGCGCCTCGCGCTCGACGAGCTGGACCTTGAGCTTCTCGGCCACGACCTGCTGCTCCATGACTGCGGTCTGGATCTCGTAGCTCTTGTCCGCCTGCGCCTTCTGGCGCTGGATCGTCTCCTGGTACTGCGCCTTCTTGACCTCCATGTCGCGCGTGGCCTCGGCCTGCTTGGCGTTCGACGCCGTCTGCGCAATGACCCGCTCCTGGTCGGCCAGCGCCTTGGCCACGGCCGCCTCCCGCTCCGCCTGGGCGATGCGGATTTCCGTGTCGCGCTTGGCCTCGGCCGCGGCGATGTTCGCCTCGCGCTTGATGCGCTCCACGTCGGGCCGGCCCATGTTGGCGATGTACTCGTTCTGGTCGCGGACTTCCTTGATGGTGAAGCTGATCGGCTCCAGGCCCATCTTGTTGAGGTCCTCGGCGCAGGTGGAGCGCATCTTCGCGCCCACCATCTCCGGCTCCTTGACAATCTCCTCCACCGTGAGCTGGCCCACGATTCCGCGCAGATGGCCTTCCATCACCAGCTTGATGAGCGCCTCGCGGTCGTCCATCGTCTTGTCCAGGAACTGCTCGGCCGCGGTGCGGATGGACTCGTCGTCGGAGCGCACCTTGAGCTGCGTGACCGCGTCGATGAGCACGCTCACGCCCTGCTTGGTGTACAGCTCCTTCTTGGGCGCGACGTCGAAGCTCATCAGCTCCAAGGACAGCCCGCGCGAGCTCTGGACCATCGGCCACACCAGCACGCCGCCGCCGCGCACCACCTTGATGCCGCCCGCGCCGTAGACGATCAGCGCCTGGTTGGGGCCGACCTTGCGGTACAGGCTGGCCAGGAAGGCCATCAGGACCAACAGACCGACAGTGCTGCCGCCGGCGACCAACAACACGTCGAGGCTCATTTGCTCTCCTTGGCGGCCAGAGCCGCCAGCCGCATCACGTACGCCGTCCCACGCTCGATGCGCATCACCACCACCTCAGCGTCGCGCTCGATGTCCGAACCTTCCTGATCCAGCTTGGCCGGGAGCGCCTGGCGCGAGCCGTCCTCCCGGCTGAAGACGATCTCGCCCATGCGCGCGGCGGAGATGGGCGCGATGACGCGGGCGATGGTGCCCGAGGGGTCGGTGGGCCGCACCACGCCCGCCTCGGCGCGCCACAACAGGCGCATCACGCCGACCATGAGGTAGGCGCCGCCCACGCCGCCGCCCACCGCGGCGACGAGCGACGCCAGGCGGCCCAGCCCGATCTTGAGCGTCACGTAGCCGGAGCCGCCGCCGACCATCAAGAGGGCGAGGAGCGAGGAGAAGTTGAAGAACGGCGAGAGGGCGGTCCACAGTGTGTGCGAGAGGTCGCCCGCGTCGCCGCCATGCGCGTGGCCATGTCCGTGCGCCTGCCCGTGCCCGTAGCCCGCGCCGCCGCCGTGCCGGTGCCCATGGTGCATGCCGCCGACGAACAGCATCCCCCCCACGGACAAGACCCCGATCAGGAAGGCCGCCAGGTAAGCGTCTGCCCAGAAGTCCATTTTCGCGGCTGCATCTTAGCCCGGATTATTCACTGTTTCGACGCGCGCCGCCGGCCGATCGGAGACAGCGTCGCGCGGCACCGCCAGAAGCAGCCAGGCCATGGCCGGAACCACGGCGAGAACCGGGGTCCGGCGCGCACAGGGCGACCGCTGGACGGAATGACGCCGAAGGAGTACGCCGAAGCCGAGCACGAACTCACATAAAAAGCGGCTTCTCGGGCGGGCTGGTAAGGCGGATGCAGCGCAAAGTGGCTCTCGCTGGGCTCCTCGATCTGTATCCTGACCGAGAGCGGCGAGATCTCGAGCGTCGCATCCGCACGCAGCGAGAGCGGTCCATGCGCGTCGCGCTGGTTGAACGCACGGAGAGAGCGAAAAAGCCCGCGTTTCCCGAGCGATCGATCAAGGACCCGCCACCGCTCTCCTGATCGCCTGCAGCAAGGCACCGCGCTGTCCCTCGGGCTGGCCTGGGCGGTACCCGGCCGACAATTCCAACGATCCCCAACACGACGAACGTCCCATGGCGCCGGACGGGGCCCGAGGTGTACGCGGTCCTCGCCGCCGTGCGGCGGGAGTTGGGGACCCGGTACCAACAACGCAAGCTGAGTGATCCGCCCGGCGCCGGGTGGGCGTCGCAGCAGGAGTCAAACATGACTCGTGTCATCGGCCTTTTCGCGCTGCTCCTGATCTCGTTGCCTTCGAACCGACTCGACGCAGCGCCGACCGCGAGCGCGGTTCTGGTCAAGGCGCGCCAGTTCTTCTTCGGCGCGGAGAACGTCGACGCCCGGACCGGAGCCGTCGACCGCGACAAGGTGATCTTCACGTGGTTGACGAACTCGTCGATCGGCGTCTCGCTCAAAGGGCGCGTCTTCGTGCTCGATTCGTACGTCCATCGCGCCGAGACGGTGGCGGGCCGCACGCCGTTCGTGGTGGAAGACCTGGTGAAGCTCAGCCCGGAGGCGATCTTCCTCGGGCACGGGCACTTCGATCACGCCGACAACGCGGCGTACTTGGCCGGCAAGCTGAACATTCCCATCTACGCCTCGGAGGAGACCTGCGCTGCGATGCAGGTGGATGCGGCGAATCTCCATGCAGCGGGCAAGATCGACGTGTCCAGCGTCGAGTGCCATTCGGTGACGACGGCCGGTTCGACCCCAGGTGCGGAGATCGTCAAGCTGACACAGCTGGAGCCGGTCGCCTGCATCACCGCGTTCAGGCACCTGCATTCCACGACGCCGCCACCCGACAAACTGCAGCTTCCCGATTACCCGATCATTCCCGTGAACAACATCACCGATCCCCGCGATGTGACGATGTATCCGCCGGGGACCGCGCTCTCTTATCCGTCGAGCGGCTCAAGGGGGCCGGGAGGTCCGGTCAGCATCCTCTATCAGTTCGTCATGCGCGGCGATCGCCGCTTCACGTTCGTGTGGCACAACACCAGCGGCGCGCTGCAGGAAGGCTGCGCAATCGACCAATGCTGGGGACCGGCAGTCGGGCAACAGGTCGTCGACCGCATGAAGTCCTTGCCTCCCACCGACATCGAGTTCGGCTCGCTGGTCAGCCTCGGATTCGCGGTCACCGGCATGCGCGACCCGATCGCCTACCAGCAGGCCCTTCATCCGAAGGTCTATATCCCGGTCCACCAGGCCGTTGCGTCCCAGCCGGCTTCTTCGCTGGAGTTCAAGGTCGCGTACCTGAAACAGCTCGAGGTGATGGGGCCTGTCCGGTTCCCGCCGGACCAGCGGCCCGAGCCTCGCTGGATGGTTGATCCCGACGACTACGTCCGGCCGATGGTCTACGATCCCAAGGATGAGCGCTGGAGGAAGCCGTCCGGGGTACGCGGGAGCGGTCTGTGTAGCAGCTCGCACGAGGACGACTGATTCTTGTGAGGCGATGCGGGCGTGATCGAGGAGGACATCCGTCGCGCCACGCTTCCGGCGGCCTTCTACCCGCGAGCCTGCGGTCTTCGAGCGGGTCCTGAGAGCGCGTGTTCGCGAGGAGCTGGCAGCTGGTCGACGGGGCGGAGAGAGCCGCCGCCCCGGAGCACGTCGCTCCGCAACGAGCGAGCAGGCATGACCTTCGAACGTACGACGTCAACTCCAACCGCTTCTGCACTTCGGAGCTGAACGGTGCCGCGGCGATCATGGTGCGAAGGTCTGCCGGCGGGACTGAGTCTGACGTTCGTCCCGTAACTTCCTCCCGCGTTCTGACGTAAAAGGGGGCGGCCGGGAAGCTTGGCCGGGTCGACCGGCCAATCGGGGCGCCCCATCCGCAGCGCAGATCGCGCCGCCTGCCGCCCCTCGGGTCAGGAGGACTCCATGCGAACGCGACTTTCCCTGTTGCTCTGTGCCGGATTGCTTGCGTCGGCATCGCCCGCTCCGGCGCATATCTACGTGCAACGCAACCTCGTTTCGGACGGAGCGGTTGCTACCGAGCAGCCGCCCGACGCGCACCTCGTGAATGCCTGGGGATTGGTGTCGAGCGCCACCTCACCATGGTGGGTCGCGAACAACGGGACCGCCACCTCCACCCTGTACGACGGCAATGGCGTGCGCCGCCCGATTGTCGTCTCGATCCCGGGGTCGCCGACCGGAATCGTCTTCAACGGCGGCACCGGATTCGTCGTGAAGAGCGGCAGCGCCTCGGGCAGCGCCCGGTTCATCTTCGCCACCGAGGACGGGGCCATCGCGGGCTGGAACCCAGCCGTGCCGCCGCCTCCGATCGCGATGCAAGCCTTCATCGGCGTCGACGCCTCTTCGCGCGGCGCGGTCTACAAAGGGCTTGCCATCGACAGCGCGACCGTCGGGAAGTTCCTCTACGCGACGGACTTCCACAACGGCGCGGTCGACATGTACGACTCGGCGTGGAACCTGGTGGGCTCGTTCACCGATCACGGCGTTCCGCGCGGGTACGCACCGTTCGGCATCCAGAACATCGCCGGCACGCTCTACGTGACGTTCGCGAAGCAGGATGCCGCCAAGCACGACGACGTGCCCGGCGTCGGCCACGGTTTCGTCGACGCGTTCGATCTGTCCGGCAATCTGCTTCGTCGCGTGACGTCGCGCGGCCTGCTCAACTCGCCGTGGGGCGTCGCGCTCGCGCCCGCGGGCTTCGGCACGTTCTCCGCCGACCTCCTGATCGGCAATTTCGGGGACGGCAGGATCAACGCCTTCGATCCGACGCGCGTGCACAGGAACGGCGAATTCCAGCGGATGGGGCAGATGCGGGCGACGGACTGCTCCAGGCTGACCATCGACGGCCTGTGGGCGCTGCAGTTCGGGAACGGCAGCGGATCCGGGCCGACGACCACGCTCTACTTTACGGCAGGACCGGACGGCGAGAAGCACGGCCTGTTCGGAAATCTCGTTCCGGCGGCGGCGCCGCCGAGCTGCGACGCCGACGACGATGGAGGGGGCGACGAGTGACTGCGGCACGAGCATTCCCTCCCGCTGGAGGGGTAGCGCAACCTGGGCCCGGAACGTGCCCAACGTGTCGACCGAGGAGATCGGGGGGTGAGGGTCCGCTGACGGAAGAGGGCAAGCTGCTGCCGAAGAGCCAAGTTCTCGAGCATCAGCTCCCGACGGGCTCGCAGAGCGGATCGCGCAGAGTCTCACCACACGCGTCGGCCCGGACCGTCAAATCGAATCGGATCTACGCTGCCGGCTACAACTGGTTAACAGCCAGGTGCCGATTGGGCCAACAACAGCCGTGCAGATCCCAAAGAACCTGCCCCGGGGCGCGTGACCGGTCGTGGAGGGGCCCCCGGGCCGATACCCACCCGACGTGGAGTCGGAGGCGCCGACGAAGAGATCTCGGCGAGCACCCTCCACGATCCAAGGGTGGTGGACCGGATCGCGGCCCTCGCCCACGAAACGCGACCATGCTCTCACTGGTTACCGAGCTTAGGCTGCGGCGCGCGGCTCGTCGGCCTCGACGAGGGCGTAACCCTGAAGCAGACCATGGGCGTACCCATGGCGCACGAGCCGACGTAAGCGCACGGCCGCGAGGTCGATGACCTCGGTCTCAGGCACCGCGGTCGAAACCTCCGTCGGCGTGCGCCCTTCAAGCCCCTGATGCGGCCGCTCCGTATTCGCGTAGCGTCGGTACTCCTCGAGGTAGAACTGAAGGGCGGCAGCGTCGCGAGGCCGGACGTGCCGAAGCAGCTCCCGTCGTATGGAGCCGATCGCCCGCTCCGCGTAGCAGTTCATCTGCGGGATCCGGACCGGGGTAACCTATTGCTCGATCTCCAGCACGTGCAGCTGGCGCTGGAAGTGCCCGAAAAACTGCGGTCCATGGTCGTGGACTACGCCAGTGGGCTTGCGCTTCGTCCGTCCGAGCACCTCGTTGAGCACGCGGATCGTCCAGCTGGAGTCGACACCCCAGCCGTCGTGGACACGCACGTCGAGCAGTTCGCGCGTGTGGATATCGATGACGAGCAACGCCTGGAGCCAGACACGCTTGGCCGACTTCACCCAGAAGGAGTCGAGGGCCCAGAGGGCGTCCTTGGCCGCAGCCCGCACGCGGTCGAAGCGGACCTTGCGGCCGGGACGCGGTGAGAAGCCGTGATCGCGAAGGATCCGCACGATGGTCGGCTCACTCGCGCGGATGCCCATCCGCCGGAGCTCCTCCCGGATGCGCCGCTGGCCCCAAGCAGGGTTCTCGCGCTTGAGCGTGACGATGAGCTCGGCGATGTGTCGTCGAGCGGCGGTCGCCCTCCGCTGAGCGTGCGCCGCCGCAGTGATCGAAATCGCATCGCCCAGCGCATGATCGTTGTCCGCGGCGCCGACAAGAAGTAGCGCTGGAAGGGCTCATCGCCGCGCGTGAGCAGTTGCGCGAACACCTGCGCCGCCCGGACCCCGAGGGAGACGTGCTTTCGTTTGGTCTCCACCCTGACGAGATGTCGCTCGAGTGCCTCGAGTTGGGCCTTGAGGGCGATGTTCTCCCGATAGAGGCGCATCGCCTCCGGCACCATCATGTCGCGCGGTAGGCCGCTCACGTGGTCCACGAGCGAGAGGAGCAGGTGATAGAAGACGAACTCAGCGGTCCGAATAGCGAGTGAGAGCACGGGAACGATCGACACCATGGAGGCGAGCAGGTCAAGCGCCCGGCGTGCGCCGGTCGACTGAGCCAGCACGCCTCATCGGGCGATCCTCTGCAGCCATCACGAGTTCGGCCCTTTCTTATCCCGCCAGGCGCGCGCGAAGGCAGCAACGGCGGCTGGCGAGATCCAGAACGCATTGACGACCCGCCGGTGGTCCAGACGCCCCTCCGCGCAGGCTCTGCGAAGCAGGTACTCGGGGATGTGGAAGCAGGCCGCCGCCTGTGCGGGAGTGAGCAGGCTGTCGTGGGCACCTGAATCGAGAACTCCCGGCTGACTGCTGCTGACCACCGGCTGACCAAAATCCTTGTGCTCGTTTGATACGGCTTGCATCGCGGCTTCTGAATGACCTCCCGGTGATTCGAGGGTTTCCGAGGGCTTGCAAGAGTTTGATCCCGCTTGCAAGCCTCCATCCGGTGCCTCATAACCCGAAGGTCGCAGGTTCAAATCCTGCCCCCGCAACTGAAAATCGCGAGGCCCCTCCGGTACTTAGCTGGTGGGGCCTTCGTCGTTCGAAGCGCCCGTTCCAGCCACTTTGACCAGATCGTGTCCAAGTCCGCTGGTCCCGGCCTCGATCCGCTTCACCGCCTCCCGCAGGTCGTCTTCCTCGACTATGTTGTAGCGGTCGAAGACGGCCCTGGTGCGGTGCCCCGACATCCTCATCACCACCCACTCCGGCACTCCACGCCGGCGTGCGTTGGTAACGAAGCTGCGCCTCAGGTCGTGGAACCAGACGCCCGTAAGCTTCGCCGCCTTGCACGCGCGGCGAAAGATCTTGCGGATGTCCTTCCACGCCTCCTCTGTCCCCGGATTGGTGAAGACCCAATCGCTCTTGATGTGCCGCGGCTGGGCCTCGAGCGCTTCCCGCACCCGTGAGGTCAGGAACACCGTACGTGGCTCCTCGGTCTTGGTGTCCTCGGCGCTGAGCTTGATGACGCCCAGCTTGAGGTTCACCTGCGACCAGCGGAGACCGAGGACCTCGCGCAGCCGCATCCCGGTGTCGTAGGAGTAGGGGCCACCCGAACAAACTACGAAAGATGGTTCCCGGATAATGCTTGCAAAAAATGAGCAAGCGGATGAGGTGACGTAACCGATGAGGATTGCCATTGCCATTTGGTTTGCTGCGTCGGTCTTGGCAGCCATTTTCACGAATGTGGGGCTTTACATTTGGCTTCGACGGAGACAGGTACCGATGCTCTTTAGCCTGGCAGGCATGCCAGGGTATCTTGATCTTGCTTATCTGAGGTGGTGTCGTGACCAAAAGAAGTCACCCGCTGCATTGCTTTGGTTCCGTGCTGCTTCCGTCGTCAACCTGCTGGTCGCCGTATGGGCGTTCATCGCCTTCGTTGCTCCACGATAAGCCGGTGTAACGACGGGTGCCCGCAGTTACTTGTGCGACGCGGATCCCGGGGTGGTTCAGGGGGTCGCAACGCGTGAGGCCCTGCAGGTATCGCCCAACGTAACGCGGGAGTACGCCACTCCCGATAGCGACTTGGTTGCAACGTGGACCTGTCCTTGGCCAAAACTTGAGCCCACGGTTGAACCTAGGAATGCCCGATCAGGGTTGCCGATTGTGGCTGCACCGAGGCATGCCAATTGAGTGTCGTGAGGCGCGCACCACCAAATTTGAGCGTCAGAGCACGTCGACGCCGCCGCCGAAGCAAGCGCGTCGCGCGAGCGCCAACAGCGCTCGGACTCCTTCGACATACGGGTAGAGTCGTTGACGGCGGCTATGCCGCACGGCGGACGTAGCCATGATGAAGGCCGCCGACTTGGGGCAGGGCAACGACGCGGCCGTGCCCAGGTGGTTCGACGGCGCGCGGCTCGGGTGCATCCTTCTCGAGCGCGAGGTGTGTCCGCGAGCCGTGGTAGTAGCGGAAGTAGCTGTGCAAACGACGACGGAGATGTCCCTCGTTCAGGACGATCACGTGGTCGAGAAGCTCGCGGCGGATGCTGCCGATCACTCTCTCGGCGAAGGGGTTCTGCCAGGGGGAGCGGGGTATCGTGAGAACCTCGGCGATGCACATACCCTTCAACCGTCGCCGAAACTCGGAGGCGTAAATGCTGTCGCGATCACGGAGTAAGTATCTCGGCGCCGAGTCATCGGGGAAAGCCTCGACGATCTGCTGAGCGGTCCAGGAGGCAGTGGGGGAATCCGTGACGTTGAAGTGCACGACCTGCCGGCGATGATGCAGCAGGACCACGAACACGTAGAGCACCCGGAAGGTCGCGGTTGGTACGACGAAGAAGTCGACGAGACGAGGTCGGCGACGTGGTTCTGAAGGAACGTTCGCCAAGTCTGAGAAGGTGGCTTCGGGCGACGCGGCATGAGCCGGGCAACGGTGCGCTGCGAGACGTCGAGGCCTAGTTTGAGCAGCTCCCCGTGGATGCGTGGCGCACCCCAGAGCGGATTCGCGAGCGCCATGGTGTGTACGAGACTCGCAAGCTCCGAGCCGCCCGGCGGTCGACCCGTTCGTCCGCG
>Ga0137403_10006985_pt1 | contig 12835 bp, 11 predicted proteins | sample CZOMad2_1_16fung_FD_122057 | JGI IMG/M metagenome (GOLD analysis project Ga0137403, IMG submission 122057) | Vadose zone soil fungal communities from Angelo Coast Range Reserve, California, USA - CZOMad2_1_16fungal (Hybrid Assembly) | ecosystem: Environmental > Terrestrial > Soil > Vadose zone... | reverse complement strand
TGGCTGCCCCCATCGGTCTGGATTAGCGGCTGGCCACACTTCCGGCAAAACTTTGCCCCCGGCCGATTGGGTTCCCCGCAGGCGGCACAGGCCGCCTCGAGGCGAGCCCCGCACTCGTCGCAGAACGTCGCGTCTACCGGGTTCTCGTGCTGGCACCGGGGGCAGGTCATACCGGTGTTCGACCTCGGGCGAGATCAAAACGGTCAGATGGGTGCAGCCACCCTAGCCTTTTGGGGGCAGCCGGTCAAGCAGCGGTACAGGGGCAACGGCAAACGAGCCAACGCAAAGGCCGCCCTGCTGCCGCTCGAGCCCCGGCGGCCTCCGGGCTGGTTTTTACCCGAGAAACTTGCACGATGACCGCGTCAAAAACGTCACTGAGGAAAGCCTGCGAAAGGCCGCCTTTGCGAGGGGTTCCTGCGGCAAGGAACTCTGGTTCAAAAGGAAATGGTTTTGGAGTGAGCCTGTCTCCCTCAGTACGACCGGCAGGCATAGATCCTCCGCCGGATCTCCGCTGGGCGCTCATAGTAGCACTCGGCGGCCTCGACCGGATGAGCCTCGAGGAAGGACTCATCCTTCAAGATGGCCTTCAGAGGTCGACGGAAGGTGCAAATTCCGGAAACGGCCTCAACCGGTTGGGTCGCGGCGCTCGACGTTCGCATATACGAATCTCGGTCAGAGGGACGAACAGCAGAGTGACACGACGCCCGGGACGTGTCAATCAAGCGCGCGGGTCAGCCGGGACGGCGGAAAATCTGCCCGACAAGCTCGCGCGGGGGCACGAAGTCGCCGATCACGCCCATGAGCGTGCCGAGCAGCGCCGGACGGCGCGCGAGGACGTGGGCGGCCATGTTGGCGAGGCCGCGGCGCGCGATGAGGAGCTGGATGGCGCGGGTCACGCGCGACTTGGCCGCGAATTCCCGGGTGCGGGCGCGGGCGTAGGTCGCGAGGGCGCGAGCGGACAGATCGCCGCGAGTCAGCGCCGCATGCGCGGTCTCGGCAAGGAGCTCGGCCGAGCGGAGCGCCGTGAAGAGCCCTTCTCCGGTGAAGGGATCGTAGAAGCCCGCCGCGTCGCCGGCCAGGAGCACGCCGCCCACGCGCGGCTCCGCCACGCGATACGCGAGCGGCCCCATCGCCATGAGCCGTCCCGCCGGCTTCATGCCGACGAGCCGCGGCGCCAAGTGGCGGAGCTGCTTGAGCCGCGCGTGGAAGAAGGTCTCGAGCTTGCCGCTCCACGGCGCGGCGTGGGCGAGCGGCACCACGAGGCCCAGGTTGACCAGGCCCGGCAGGACGGGATTCAGGATGGCGTAGTCGGGCGGGTCGACGAAGATCTCGCCGCGGTCGCCCAGGCCCTCGATCCCGGCTACGTGCTGGACGAGCGCCATGCGGCGGAGCGGATGCGGCCGTACCAGCCCGAGGCTTGCCGCCACCACGGACGACCGGCCGTCGGCCGCCACGACGAGGCGCGCGCGAAGCTCGATCTCCCGGCCATCCTCGTCCTGCGCCTTGACGCCGGCGACATTTCCGGAAGCCGTCAGGAGCCCCGTCACGCGGTGGCGCTCTTTCGCCTCGACGGGAAGCGTCCGGGCGCGCTCGACCAGGATCCGGTCCAGCGCCTCGCGCGGGATCGCCAGTGCGTGATCACGGTAGCCGCGCCTCGGGCCGGTCGTCGGATACGCGCCGTCGAGCACGGTGCCGTCGGGGGCGACGATTCGCATACCGCGGAGCGGCTGCGCGCCCGCCTGGTCCACCGCTTTGAGCACGCCGAGCCTATCGAGGATGCGCGAGGCCTCGGGAGAGAGATACTCGCCGCAGATCTTTGGGCGCGGGAAGCCGGCCCTGTCGAGGAGCGCCACCGTGACGCCGCGCTCGGCCAGAAGAATGGCCGCTGCTGTGCCGGCGGGCCCCGCGCCGACCACGACGACGTCTATCACCTTCACAGCAGGACCTTCACCGCAGGGACTTCATGGCTTGACCCTCACTGCGCACTGGCGGAACAGAATCGGATAGTGCGCCACGGTCACGTCGAAGAGTCCCGCCTTCTGGCAGAGCGCGACGACCTCGAGCGGCGTGTAGGAGCGCAGGACAGACATCGGGCCGTCGTGGCGCGCCATCGCGCTCCGCGAAAAGACGCTGGTGGCCGCCCACACGAGACGGTGCGCCACGCGCCCGCGCACGAGATCGTTCACCAGCCAGCCGATCCGCGAGGCAGCGTCGATCTCAGCCAGGTAGCGGACCGCCTCCTCGGGCTGGAGGTGGTGGAGCGTCATCGCCGAGATGACGACGTCCACCGACCCGGGGCGCACGGGCAATGCGAGCGCGTCGCCCTGGACAGTCGTGATCTCCGGATAGGCGGCGGCGTAGCCGCGCGCATACGTGAGCGTCGCGCCGTCGCGGTCCAAGGCCAACACGCGGATACGGCGTCCCGCGCGCCGCGCCCAGCGTACCAGCGCGACAGGGATGTCGGCGGCGCCCGCGCCCACGTCGAGCACCGTGACCAGTTTGTCGGCAGGCAGGACCGCGAGGAGGCGGCCGACGTGGCGGAGGGTGAGCCGGCGGCCGCCGAAGAAGCGATTGAGCTGCGTGATGGCGCGGAGAGCACCCGCGAGATCACCGAACGAAGAGGGCCGGTCCATCATTTCTAGCGCAGCGGCGTCGCGCTCGAGCGGAGTCAGGAGCGGCACGTCACCACCTCAGTAGCGCGCCCTCGGCCGCGAAGCCGGGGCCCAGCGCGATCATGAGCCCCCAGTCGCCCGTCACCGGCTGGCCCGAACGGAGCGTCTCCTCGAGGACGAAGAGCACGGTCGCCGAGGACATGTTGCCGAAGCGCTTGAGCACCTGTCGCGAGTGGGCGACCTGCGAGTCGTCGAGATCCAGGAGCCGGCGTGCCTGCTCGATCACGCGGCGGCCGGCCGAGTGGAGCACGAAGTGGCGGACGTCCTCCTTCTTGAGCCCCTGCGACTCCATCAGGCGCTCGGCCATATCCTTCATCATGGCGGCCCCGATACGTCGCACGTCCTTGGACAGCACGACGCGCTGACGGCCACCGGGAAACCCGAAGCCCATGGCGGGCAGGTACTCCGAGCGGAAGAGGCTCTGGTGCGAGATGACAACCGGCCCTTCGCCTTCACCGCTGACCGCGAGCGCGCCCGCGCCGTCGGCGAAGATCGCGTGCGCCACCGCGCTCTCGAGCCTGTCGTCGAGGAAATAGGCCGCCGAGCAGATCTCGACGGCGACCACCACCGCGCGGTGGCGCGGGAAGGCGTGGAGGTGGTTGACGGCCTGCTGGAGCGCGACCATGGCACTGGCGCACCCGTGTCGCCCACGTGCACGCGCTGCATCGTCGGCTTGAGGCCCAGTAGGGCGACGAGGTGCGCGTCGAGGCTCGGGCAGAGGCGCCCCGTGCACGTGGTGGTCGCGAGGAAATCGACGTCAGCCGGCTCCCAGCCCGCCCGCTCGACGGCCCGCCGCAGAGCCTCCGCCCCCAGCTCAATGGCGCCGCGACGGAAGCGCCCACTCATCTCGTCCACGCTCTCGTTCGGCCTGAACGTCTGGGGGTCGAGATAGAGGTGGCTCAACTTCCTGAGGCACGGCGATGCCGGCGTGAGATGGACACGATTGGACGATTGGAGAGCCCTCGCTCTAGCTATGCGACGCCTGCTCCCTCAAGCGGGACGACTCGCGCTTCTAGACGGAGGCAGCTCCCGACGAACCACAGTCATGCGGCTCGGCCCCTCGGGGCAACCCGCGCATATCAGCGTGATTCGTCATCGAAGCCGCTCCATCCCTCCTTGCGTGTCGCCGCCCTTAGGAACTCTTCGGAAAAGCGAGGATCCGATCCGCCAAGGAATTCGCTTGACGGTCGGTCCTTCCATATCAGCTAGCCGCGTCCATACGTGAACTTGTTTGGCGTCACGGGCGCTTCGATCGTAATCGCGTTCCGCACGCCCCCGGACTCGAAGATGAGGAGCCCACCGATGCCCATCTCGGACCTGCCAAGGGGGAGCAGCCGCTGTTCTCGCCACGCCTCGTCCTTGATGGTCATCTTGAGCGCCACGGTCTGTCCGGGCTGCACCACCGCAGGATCCGCCACAAGCTGCTTGCCCTGTTCAAACGTCATGTTGGCGGCGTTGACAGCGACCACGCGCATGGGCTGGCTGCCGATGTTGGTGGCCGATCCTTCCAGCACCACGGTGTCGGTGTCAACATTGTATAGCGCCTTGCGGGTACTTGCCTGAGCAAACTTGGGCGGCTGGGCCAATCGCTCTGGCGTAAATCGCAGCACCTGCTGCGGCAATCTGACCGGCCAGTTCATCTCCATAACCACCCAACCGCCGGCCAGCAGGACCAAGGTAAGGACCATGATCAAAGTCGAGACCTTGTGGTCCGCCTTGGTAATCAGGCCGATGTCCTCACCCGGGTCGTTAACCGGGATCGCGAGCGTAACGGCCACGTTGGTGACGGTCCGGTGCCAGCCGCCCAGGGCCGGCGGTAAGGTCCACCAGACCATCCACCACATGCCGAGAATGAATCCGGCGGACGAAAACCAGAAGACCCACCTAAAGCCGTACCTGTCGAGGTCTATGGATGTGCCATTCATCAGCGTCACCATGTTCTTGTAGCCGCCTGGTGCCGCTTCGACGGTGATCCACTGGCCGGGTCCGACCAATCCACCCGTATGATGCACATAGATCGTAGGATGAACGTGCCAGTAACCGGGAGTCCGGCCTTCCAGCACCATCTTGAACTCGTATTCCCCGCCCTTCCCCACAACGAACGAGGCGGGTGCTTCATGCCCGTTGACTACCCGGTCCTTCAAGATGAAGTGCGGTCCGCTGGCGCTCACATTGAGGTAACCTGTCTCGGGCGGGTCCAGCGTTCCCGGCCAGACCTCAAGCAATTTGACCTTGCCGGTGATAACCACTTTCTCGCCCTGCTTCACTTTGTCCGTGGAAAATTGCACATCCTGCCACGCGGCCGTCTTCAGCCGGAGAAATCCTTCCTGGGCCCGCTCGCCGTGTGCGTAGGCCACCCCTCCGGCGCCCAGGGCTAACATCAACCCGAGAATCAGGACCAGCAGAAGCGGCGCGACCCCTTTCTTGTGTCGCATGATCGGTGTCCCTCCCCAGTTATTCATCAGTAGCGGGGCCGCGGCCTACTGGCTTTGCGATCACGCTCCGGATCCCAAACCATCAGCGCGTAACAGATGGTGCCCAACAGAGCCGAAGTGGCGAGCGGTGGATACTTACTTTCACTTGAAAAGAAGCCTACGTCTTCCTCTGACCCGCCATGAGCCAGGACGGCCGGGGCAAAAACCATGGCCAGCGACAGGGCCGAGAGTGCGGCAGAGATCAGTCTTCGCTTCATGACCGATCCTCCCACTGTTAAATTACTTTGATGAATTTCCCGATGGGCCAGATCGCGAGGAGCCGGCCGATGCCTTGCCCCACCCAGTAGCCGAAAACCGCCAATGTCGTTCCGAACACGAAGGCGACCAGCGTGGTTTCACCGAGGAAGGTGCGCAGAGAGCCATGTTCGACGATCCGGAGATATTCCGGCGTGGCACTGCGCAGGTATTCGATGCCCTGGACGTCGGACAGCGTGACAATGCTCCCCATGAATTCAACGGGCTGCAGGAACGGGGCAAGGGTGACGTAGTTGGCGACCCAGAATGCCGCGGTGAACGCCATGCTACCGAGGAGGGATGTCAGTACGAAGCTACGACTCTTGAGCAGGATCCAGTCCGCAAGAATCGCGGCGGGAATAATCGTGGCCGGCCAGACAAAATTCAGGGGATACCCCGTGAATATGTCCCACTGCAACCACCTGCCGAGCCATGACGCCGCCCACATGCCGACCGCGGTGTAGGTGAATCCGGTGGGGAACTTCCAGGCCAGCCACTGAATGTACTGAAGGGCCGATGGGATGATGATCATCGCGAAAGGGGAGATGGTCATCCACCACTGCCGGTCCTTCCAATCTGTCCAGAAGTCCCAGTCACCGGCGAACAGCAGCTTGGTGACATCGGCCGCCGCAGCTACGACTGGCCAAGCTGTCAACCAGAACACCAAGTCCCACTTGTAGTCAAAGTACTTGTATTTCTTGTTCAGCGCGACGTTAAGCTGTGCCGCTTGTTCGGCCGTACGAGCCTGCATGACCATAGCGTGTCCCTCCTTCTAGCCGGATCGTGCGCCGGGGTCCGGGTCCGCGCCCCCACCGGATCGGGACTCCTATCCGCCGGAGGCTCTGGACCCGCCAATCTCAGGCGGCCGGGGCCGCGGTAGCGCTGTCCTCGACTTCCTTCTCGATACCCATGATCCGAAGGATAGTTTCCGCCCAGAGGGCAAATATGCCGGAGGCGAGCCAGCCATAGGTGACAAAGGGCCAGTGGAACGGCGCCGCGAAGATTTCCTCGGTGATCCACAGGCTGTGGGCCCATTCGTTGAACGCCACCTGCATCATCTCGGTCACCGATGCGGCGATGAGGAAGAAGAAGGACCAGGGGAAGCCCTTTTCGGCGCCGTAAACTTTGGGCAGCCGGTAGCGCCCATACAGGTACGTGCCGATCGTCATGGTGATGCCCAGCGGGAACCAAAAGTAGAACATGGCGATGTGCGGCGGGGTGAAAGCCGTATCCCGGATGGCGGTTTGATGCCATGCGCCATCCTGGTTCGGCCAGAAGCTCGCCATCACGTACAAGGTCATGCTCGTCATGGAAATCAATCCCCAGAACACGGCGATGCGGCGCACTTCTTCATCTGCCGTGATGGGCTTGGCGACGATCCGCCGCCCGGTGCGGACGAGCCAACCCCACCAGAGGCCCGTGCCGGCGCCAATGGCGATCACCTCAACCCAGAACTGACCCATGAAGATCTTGGTGAACTGCGGGTTGGCAGCATCAATGCCGACCGTCCACGCATATAGCGAATCGTAGTACCAGTGCACCGCGGCCAACACCATGAGAGCAAGGGTGCCAAAAATGCAAGTCTTCCAACCGCCCATCCAGTCAATGGGGCCATAGCCCACTTTGGCGGACGACCCTTCCATGCCCACAGACTTTGTTGCCACCGCTCCGGTTGCCATTGTTCTTCCTCCTCAGGAGATGTTGCCATCGTGGCTCTCTTTTCAGGGTATTACCCTTCGCGTTCGGGCCTCTTACGAGCACCCGCTTAAGCTCTCGTCGCCACCCCCTTTCATTGCGGGATTAACACTGCCCGCCCTTTGACCTTGCCATGGTGCAGATCAGAAATCGCCTGGTTGATCTCGCTGAGCGGGTAGTAGATGGTGGCCAAGCGGACTTTGCCTTCTCCCGCGAGAGTCATGAGCTCCAAAAGATCGGCGTACGTCCCCACCAGGTTGCCGATGATGTTCTTCTCACTGAAGATCATGTCGATTGCCGGTACCTGGATGGTGCCGCCGTAGCCAATGATGTAGTAGTAGCCGGCGTTGCGGGTCATGGCCAAGCCCTGGTCGATAGACCCGCCCTCTCCCACAAAGTCCAGAACAGCCTCCGCGCCCTTCTCGCCGGTGAGGCGCAGCACCTCGCGCACGGCGTTGGCTCCTTCCCTGACCAGGTGCTTGGCCCCCAGTTCCTCGGCCAAGCCTAGCGCCAACTGCGAGCCGTCCACAACGATGACCTGAGCCGCGCTCTTGGCCCTGAGCACCTGGTAGGCGATGTGGCCGAGGCCCCCAAAACCGATGATCACCGCGAAGTCCCCTGGCTGAAGGACCTTAGCCGCCTTGTTGACCGCGTGATAAGCCGTGAGACCGGCGTCGGCGTGCGGAGCGATCTCTTTGGGCTGAACGCTGTCGGGAAGGCGGATCAGGTTCCGTTCCTTGACCTGGAGGTATTCCGCAAAGCCGCCGTCCCGCGTAATGCCGGGGAACGCGCCATTCTCGCAGTGCATGTCGTTGCCCCGGCGGCAGGCGAGGCAGGAACCATCGGTGATTAGGGGGTGTACGATCACCGCATCCCCCTTCTTGAACTGGCGCACCCCTGGACCCACTTCTTCCACCCAGCCGGCATTCTCATGCCCCGGGATATAGGGAAGCTGAACGCTCACTTTGTTACGCCAGACGCCCTCGATGATGTGCAGGTCGGTCCGGCAAAGCCCAGCCCCCCCGCTCCGGACAATCACGTCATCGGCGTCCTGGACCTTGGGATCCGGGGCCTCTTGCAATTTGAGAAATTCGGGACCGTGAAACTGCGGGTCATATTGATGGAGCCTCGCAGCTTTCATTTCCGTAACCTCGGATGCTTGTCTCTGGCGCCGGCCGACCGGTCAAGAGCCCTGATTTCTTCAGTCTCGCAGTACCGAGTCTTCAGCAGGCCCCGACAAAAAGCGGCGTTGAACTCCATGGAAAAACGGGTGCGCCGGGCGTGCTCGAGGTGCGCTCGGAACTCCGCTGCGGCCACTGGCCTCCCATCTGGGTGCACAAAGGCCGGCGCCGTGGCGTCACTTGCCAGCCCCCGCTCCTGCAGGACCGCCAAGTAACGCTCCGCGAGCGCTTTCCCCTGGCCGTACAGAAGGATAACGGGCAGGTCGCCGACCCGTACGTCCAGGATAGCCTCCTCCGACCAGCCCAGTTCAAGCACAGACCGCAGCAGACACTCCTGCCGGAAGAGAAAAGCCTTGGCGCGGAACGTTGCACGCAACTCCTCAAGATTGCCCGTTGCCAACTCAGGAAACGTTTCGGCAAAGGTCTTGCCGCCGTTCACCCCGTCATTGATCTCTTGGTCAAAGCAATGATCCTGCAGCCGCACCTCGACCCGCTCTACCCAGGGCAGTTCGGACACACGCTCCCGGATGTCAGCGGACATCAGGAAGGCAAAATTGGCCGCGCACCAAAAAGTGGGCAGGCGGAAGTGTACGGTCACCGTTCCGCCCTCGACTCTGACACCACCGATGAACCCGAGTTCGGTCAGGGGCTGATCGAGTTCGGGGTCAGAAACTTGGGCGAGTTGACCGTAGACCTCATCCTGGCGCACGTTTCGTTCCCCCTTGTTTCGGTCAGGCAGCCTTGGCGATAGCGTCATTGGCCAGTTTCTTCTTGTGCTGGGCAATGTCAATGCCGTAGAGACGGGCGGCGTTCTCGCCGAGGATCTTCCTCTTGACCTCCAGGGTCAGGTCCACGCCGAACTCCTCCTTGAGGTCCTGCGGCATCTGAAAGGCCATGAACTTGTCAACGATCCACTTGGGTTCCCAGATGGCGTAGTCGCTGGCAAACAGCAGCTTGTCGGCGCCAACCCACTTCAGCAGATTGGCCATCACCTCGGCGAAGTAACGGGGGCGGCTGTGGATGAACGGCATCACTACCGCTAGTCCGCCGTAAACGTTAGACTCCTGGGCAGCGATCCAGCAATAATCCTCCAGGCGAGGCAGCCCGCAGTGCTCAACAATGAAGTTTAGTTCGGTGAAACTAGTGGCGGCTTCATCCACATCGTGGACCTCGAACGCATCCTTGCTAAGAGGCCATATGGTCGGGCCCTTGTGCACGTGGATGTTCTTGACCCCAAGCTGCTGGCATTTTTCCAGATAGCGTGTGGCCCAGGGATCGGTCAGCTTCCAGCCCCTCGAGCTACCTTTCCACTCGGCGGTGTACAGCTTGACGCCCTTGATGGCGTACCGTTCGACCAGAGACGTCAGATAGTCCAGGCCGGCTTCACCGTCGCGCGGGTCCCAGGAGCCGTTCAGAATAAACCGGTCCGGGTAGCGCTCCTTGAGATAGGCGTTTTGCTCGGTCGTATTGAATCCAGTCTTGTAGAATTCCTTGAGGTACGTCGGTTGGAATATCCCCACGTCCACGTATCCCTTGACGAAGACGTCCTTTACGTACTTTTCGGGGCCGTATTTGCAAAAGACCGGCCGTTCCCACACGTACTCAGGCGGGCTGAGGAACTTTTGGTAGCCGTGGAAACAGTCGATAAAACCGGTGCCGTATTTGTTGAGGCAGTTTTCCGGGCTGGCATCCCAGAGATGCGTGTGACCGTCAATGATGAAGATCTCCGCGCCGTCGGCCGTCTTAAACATGCTGACCTCAGTTCTTAGTGGTTTTCAACCCGGATCGATGGGATCGACGCGCCCACCGCCCTCAAGGTCGTCGCCGAGATCGGGCTCGACAAGACCCGGTGGCCCACGGAAAAGCACTTCGCCTCGTGGCTTAGCCTCGCACCGGCAGCAAGTCTCCGGAGGCAAGGTACCCAGCGGCCGGACCAAACCGTCGGCCAACCGGGCCGCCGCCCCGCTCCGGCTCGCCGCCAGCTCGTTCCCGCTGCCCAACACGTGAACGGCAGTCATTCTCGCGCCCGCAGGAGCGTGCGCGCTTCGACGTCTCCGGGATTGGTCAACCCGACCGTCCCCGTTCAGCGACACTCCTGCCGAGTCGGCACCCACTCTTCATCCCTCTCACGTCGTAGGACTCGGAATCAGGTCGGATGCCCCGCGAGCCGCTCGATGCGCCGAGAATCTGCCGGAAAAGGCGTCGTGTCAAGTAGATCTTGGCCAGCTGGAGGAGGAAGTACCGGGTATGTCGGATCAGGCGCCCGCCGGTCTTGAAGAGCCGCTGCTGGAGGCTGGTCAGGGTACCAATTCTGGATCGCGAGCGGCAGGGCAAGCTGTGGCATCGGCTCTTGGGGGTTCCTGGGGCGGGCGCTGTCTGAGAATGGCACATTGCGTCAGGGGGCCGGAGGCCTCCCGCGGGGCGCCCGCCGCCGGAGCGTGCTAATGTTGCCTTCGCTCATGCCTTTAGATCAGATCGATCTCGAACCTGAGCGTTTTTGATATCGGTGGTTGCAGGCCCCCGCAATCACCGAAGCCGCATCGTCGGTTGCCATCGTGGGCGCGCGGACCTCGACGCCGGCACCCAGGTTCCTGGTCTGTCGTGTCCGAGATGCGTATCGATCGCCAAGAGAGGTCCCGGATACCCCACCTGTACCCACCTCGTATGGACCGGTATGGACCCTATAAGGACCCCCATATGGACCTTGAATAGACCCTGCATGGACCCTGAAATCACCCTGCTCCGCGTTCAGCAACGAGATGGCCGGCAGGTCATCTACAGCATTGCACCGCTTCCGCAGTAGGGCCAGTTCTCGGTGCAGGGGACTGAAAGTCGCGTTCGAGTCCCCTCATCTGCATATCAAGAGGTGTTGTAAGTGGCGTTACGTGACCTGGGTATCTCAGGATGTGAGGCGCGCGCGGAGCCGCGCGACGGCGTCGTCACCCGCGAAGTGCAGCGTCTCGATTCCAAGCCTGGCCGCGCCCTCGATGTTGTCCGTCCGGTCGTCGACGAAGAGTGCCCGCTCGGGCACAACACCGAGGCGCGACAGGCAGATCTCGTAGATCAGCGAACCCGGCTTGGAGGCGCCGACCTCGCACGACACGACCACCGCGTCGAACCACAGCTCGAGCGGACGCATCGCGCGGATGTGGGCCATCGCCTCGGGCACGCCATTGGAGAGGAAGGCTGTGCGCCCGCCCCGCCAACGGAAGTCGCGCGCGAGCGCCCACACTTCCTCGCGGAACTCGGTCCAGGAGGCGACGTCGCTCTGGATCAGCGGATCAACGGGGCCGCACGGCCGCCCGAGGGTGGCGTGAACACGCCGCCAGTACTCCGGGGCGGACAGCCCGCCGTCGTAGGCGTGGCGATGTTCCCAGTATGCGGCCCGGAACGCGCTGGCGTCGACCTGGAGGCGCGCTGCCATGGCCAGGTACCAGTCCTCCGACTGTAAATAGCTGAGCACACCGCCAAAGTCGAGGATCAGCGCGGAAATGTCGGCCATAGTCGTGTCGATGCAGAAGTCGCGCAGACGCGGTATGGACATGAAACGCGGGGGCGATCAACGATTTCGATTACTCGTGGTCTCCACGAAGCATTCGCCGGAGCCGCCCTGCTTCGGTCTCGGTCAGTCGTTCCGTCAGGCGTCTGAGGATCTTCGAGGAGAGCCTGACTACACGGAGAGGGGCAGCCAGGAGCGTAGTGTTCTTAGCGCACTCAGCACATACGGAAGCTCCCGTCAGGGGGCAGTCCTCGTAGCAGAACCAGAGCTTCCCGCAGTAGAGGCAATGGTGCCGATGTTCCATGGCGCCCGAAGGTTACCATGTATGGCACTAAGGTTTAAAGTGAGAGATCGACGCGACACTCCAATGACCTGATTAGGCTTACTTCGTTCCCTTGCTTGAAACAGATCTCAAGGGCTTGACCAGGAAGGATGTGCTGAAAGTCTTGACACGGATGTTCGATAGCGATGTCGACTTCATCGGGCATAACATCAAATACGATTATCTAGTCCTCAGGAGATCGCGCCTGGTCGCACAGGGTGACGGCTTAGATAGCCCAGCGTGCGATATGCTCTCACGGCAATCCTCCTGCTGACGGTCCCGATCTCGCCACGGTTGAAGCGGTTTACGGTGAACCAGCAGGATGAGGCACTCTGGGGGTCCGCGAACACACAAACGCCCCCGTCGGCCATCGAGATGGTCAACGAGGGCGCCGAAAAGCTGTCGAGGGACCCAGAGCAGCGGCATGACCGCCTCCCTTGAGGGCCATTAACACAGGCTAACGCTAAGCCCTCCTGAGAGGGATTGTCAAGTTAGGTCTTTGGCAGGTCCGGGCAGCCGCTCCGCGTGCTACAAGCTGCCGACCGCCGAGCGCCCGCCCCCGCCGGCTGAGCCGCCCGGCCCGGTCGAATCAGTCCTCGAAGCGCGGGATCACCTTCTCGAGGACGATCTCGATCGTGCGCATGATCTGGTCGTGGGTCGTGTGCCCGATCTGGAGCATGAAGATCATCTGATCATGCCCGTCGGTGCCCGGCGCTTCACCTGGCGGCATACGTTGT
>Ga0137403_10006983_pt1 | contig 12837 bp, 9 predicted proteins | sample CZOMad2_1_16fung_FD_122057 | JGI IMG/M metagenome (GOLD analysis project Ga0137403, IMG submission 122057) | Vadose zone soil fungal communities from Angelo Coast Range Reserve, California, USA - CZOMad2_1_16fungal (Hybrid Assembly) | ecosystem: Environmental > Terrestrial > Soil > Vadose zone... | reverse complement strand
GGGTTTGCGATCGGGCAGCGCGTGGCGGCGCCGTTATTCGCCAACAACAGCCTGGGCGCCTACGCTGAATTTGTCGTGATCGACGCAAATCTGGCGGTGCCGTTGCCCGACGCCATCTCCTTTGAGCAGGCCGGCGCGCTGATGATTCAGGGGATCACGGCGCTCTATCTCACGCGGCAGGCGCCACCAAAGGGCAGGAGCGCGCTGATCAACGCCGCGGCCGGTGGCGTCGGGTCACTTCTGGTACAGCTCGCCAAGCGAGCCGGCGCGCGCACGGTGATCGCGGGCGCGAGTAAGGCGGACAAGCTCGACTTTGTCCGCAAGCTTGGCGCGGACGGCGGAGTAAATTATACCAATGCCGGTTGGACGGAGGAGCTGCGCCGCCTCACGGATGGCAACGGACCCGACATCATCTATGAGTCCGTTGGAGGCGAAGTGACCGCAGCAAGCCTCGCAGCGCTGGCTCCGCAGGGGCAAATCATCATCTACGGCGCCTTGAACATTCAAAGCTTTCACTTGGGGGTGCCCGAGCTCCTCGGCCTTATCTTCAAGAACCAGTCGTTGACCGGATTCGCTTTTGCGCCGCTGTTGACGCCGGAGGGGCTTCGGTCCGGCCTTGCCGAACTCTTCGATCTTGTTACCCGCGGCGAACTCGTTGTGACGATCGGTGGACGCTATCCGCTGACCGAAGCGTCAAAAGCGCATAGCGCTCTCGAAGGACGCGGAACGACCGGCAAGCTCATTCTCACGCCGTGAGGGCGCGGTCAGACAAAATCAGAGTCGATCAGTTGAAAACGGTCAAATCGCAAATCGGGATTCTCGGCAGCGAAGTCACGCAGCTGGACCAGAATTGGCGGCCGGAGCCGGACGGGTAATGGAATTCCCGGAAGCTGGGGAAGGCGATGGTTGATGCCGACGTAGACGAAAAGCCGATGCTTCCAGAAGCGGCATGCGGCGCGTATCAACCCGCGCATCGCGCCCGGCGTTACCGGAGCATCCGATCGTGAAAAGAAGCCGCACAGCAGGGCGTGCTTGATACCCCTGGTTTTGCGGGACGATGAGATCAAAAGAAGGTCTGCTGTGGCATGGACCGCATAGTCGCGCGTTGGATCGTTCATGCGGTTGAACAAGGTCTCGGCATCCCAACGCAGTCCATTCTCCGCTGCCGGGGTACTGAAGTTGGAAAGCAAACCGAGCGCCTCGCTCTTTGGCATCGATTTGAGGAGACCGGAATATCTCAGTTTTGAACCGCGAGGCGACCAACCCCCGATCCCTATCCGGGCCTGCAACGAGAGAAAGGGCTTGAGCTTGAGCAAGCGTGCATTGAGCGGCGCCGATTTCTCATTCGGCAATGTGAGAACCAGCCGGATATTCCGTGCCTGGCACAGGCGCTCAACCTCCCGATAGATGCTGCGGACCAGTTGAGGAGAGCGATACCCTTGCAGAACGAAGAGATCGACGAGTTGGATGGCTGCGGCCGGCTTGCCCTCCAAATAGACCTTTTGATGAAGCAAGGCGATTTGACCGACTTTTTTACTGTCGTCGTAGGCGGCAATGACCGCGCCGCCCTGACCGAAGCCGCTTTCGTAAAGCCATTTTATCCGCTGCGCGGAAAAAACCACTTCCTTCGATCCGAACGCCTCGGTCGCAATGCTGGCCGTGATTTCGTAATCGACAGCCTTCTCTTCGGAAGCCGTAATCATCAAACAGGTTTGCCCCGGCGCGCGGCAATCCGCGCGATTTCCCCGCCCATCATAGCCCAAAAGCAGTCTCTTGCGAGGGCGAGAGTGAGCCACCATCTGACATGCGAAGGAATTGGCCATGTTGGATCTTACCCAGGATACTTCAGACGATCACACCGCGCCGCAGGCCGGCCAGGCCGCCGCCGTCAGCGATCAAGCCCTGCTCGACGCCTATTCGAACGCCGTCATCGGCGTGACCGAACGGGTCGGTCCGGCGGTGGTTCGTGTTGAAACCGGCTCAAAAGCGCCGGGCGCGCGCGAGCGCGGCGGATTAGGCTCCGGGATTGTCATCTCCCCGGATGGCCTCGTGCTGACCAACAGCCACGTGGTCGGATCGTCACGGCAGATCAGGCTTCGCGACATTGAGGGTATTGTCACGGATGCCCGCGTCCTCGGCGTCGATCCCGACACCGACCTGGCGCTGCTGCGCGCCGATGGCTCACGGGACTTGCATTATGCCTCGCTCGGCAACTCGCAGAATCTGCGCCGCGGCCAGCTTGTGGTTGCGATCGGCAATCCCCTCGGTTTCGAGTCGACTGTCACCGCCGGCGTGGTGTCGGCACTCGGCCGTTCGATCCGCTCCGTCAGTGGCCGCACCATCGAGGACGTCATTCAGACCGACGCAGCCCTCAATCCCGGCAATTCCGGCGGACCGCTGGTGTCGTCGTCAGCCGAGGTGATCGGCATCAATACCGCGATCATCAGCGGCGCGCAGGGCATTTGTTTTGCGGTTGCCAGCAATACCGCGCAATTTGTGCTCTCGGAGATCATCCGCCACGGCTATGTCAGGCGCGCCTATATTGGTGTGTCGGGCCAGACCGCGCCTGTCCCGCGAAGGCACGCGGTGGTCGCCGGTGTCGAAAACAAGATGGGCGCACTTCTGGCGCAAATCGAGCCGGACGGACCGGCGGCGCGGGCCGGATTATTGGCCGGCGATGTCGTGATCAAGCTCGACGGCGTCGCCATCAACGGCGTTGACGATCTGATCAGAGCGCTCGATCGCGACCGGATCGACCGCACCGTCGAAATGGATGTGCTGCGGATGGGCCGGCTGCGGGCCGTCGAGATCCATCCGATCGAGCGCAAGCCGTCGGTGCGGCAGGGGTCGGCGCCGTAGGGCGGTCGGCTTGCTGGAGCACGATGAAATCAGGACGTGAGCCCAGAAAATTCAGAGTGGTCGGCGGACGTCCGTTTTGGTGCGCATTCCGGACTCAGGTCGGACATCCAGCGAGGTCCGAAAAGTGCCAAAAACGGACATGCCCAATTATTTGATCACCTCATCGAGCGCGGGTTCATGGCAACTGGCTGCGAAGCGGATGAAGGCTAGCCCTCAGTCTCCCAGCACCCAACTGCGAGTAAGATTAAACGATCGGCAGGGATGGCCCATCACCCTTGCTCCAGACGTTGAAAGTCGCCTCCCATTTGGCGATCTCGTTGCCTCGCATGGTCAGGAGTTCGATCCCGCGACCTTCCATTTGGCGTCCATCGTTCCCGTCCTCCCATTCGGCGTCCCAATAACAAACGATGACGTTGCCCGACACGGCGCGTAGCTGTTTCTGCAATCGGTAATTCTTTTGCCGCGCGAACCGTGCTCGCAGAAATGCTTCGAGCGACGGTCTGCCGTAGGTTTCGGGAAAGTCGGCAAATCGGACCACGATATCAGAAGTGAAGGTTTTCATGACTTCCGAAACGTCGCCAGCGTTTAGCAGCCGTTGAGCGCGCTCAAGCACGACTTCAGCGTCCTCAAACGTGAGTCGTCCAATAGCTTGATTTGCCGGCATTTCGGGCTCCTGAGAGCGACCGGAATGGCCGCGTGACAAGCTTGAGCTTGCGATATTCACGTGACAGATTTCGTCAGTAGCGACATCAACCAGGCTGAGGCAAACCCTCCAGTTCGCGCCATTCCTTGATCAAGGTTCGGCGTCGTCGTGGATATCGTTCCCTGACCTCGCTGAGTTCCGCGATCCGGTCGGTCCGGAAATGACGATAGCTTTCGCGAAGTTCACACCACGCGGCAAGTAATCGGACGCGGGCGCAGTACGTGATTGTAATTGGCCATATCCGCCGCTCAGTGGCGACGCCGTCCTGGTCGTGGTAGGCGATCCAGATCTTTTGCTCGGCTCGGATGGCACTTCGAAGGGGTGCCAGGTTGACGCGATCGACCACGGCCGGTTTTATCGGGCCTACGAGCAGTCCTGACACCTCGATCTCATTGCCACGGTTTGCCGGCAACACGGCCGTAATCTTTGCCAATGCATTCTGCGCAGCCTTCGCAAGCGCCGGGTCGGCTGCACGCGCCACCATGCCCGAGCCAAGCAGGAGTGCCTCGATTTCATCGCTGGAGAACATCAGTGGCGGCACGGTAAATCCAGGCTGGAGTATATAACCGATTCCGGCTTCGCCTTCGATCGGCGCACCTTGGGCGACTAAAGTCTGGATGTCGCGATAGATGGTGCGGAGCGAAACGGCGTATTCTGCGGCAAGTTGACTCCCGCTCACCGGACGGCGATGTCGCCGCAGCATCTGGATCAGATCGAGCAACCGTTCAGATCGTGACATTCCCCATCCTTTCTCAAACGGTCCATTCGTCCACTGGGGCTATGGGGTCCATCAACAGCTCTCTGACTCATTTACCCCGAGTCCCGGTTCTCATCCAGCAGTGATGTGAAGATGTCCGTTGCGGGTCATTCGCTTCGATTTTGACATGTCCATGACATGTCCGGCTAGCGGTAATCTCGCAAAGGCCAGTATTCCGGTTTTGCCGGGTCTTGGTTCGGACGTGACCCAAGTGTCCAACCAGAACCTCCCGACAGATTCCACTTCGTGGGTTCAGACCGGCATCGGCGCTTCACACATGCACCGCGCTGCGAACGCGGCCGGCATCGCCGAAGACGCGAAGATAGCGGTCAAGCTCGGGCGGGCTGCCGGTCGCTTTTTCCGGGTTGTCCGAGAGTTTTACCGCAGGCCGGCCATCGACCGACGTCACCTTGCAGACGATCGAGATCGGGTCGAGATCGACCGAACCGTCCGGCGCGCATCCCACGAAATCATTGGTCAGGTTGGTGCCCCAGCCGAAACTGATGCGGACACGGCCGGCGAAATGGCGGTAGGTCTCCTCGATCGATCCGACATCCATGCCGTCGGAAAACACCAAGAGCTTCTCCCGGGGATCGCGGCCCTTTTGCTTCCACCATTTGATGATTTCCTCGCCCGCCGCTATCGGCGGCGCGCTGTCGGGCCGAAAGCCGGTCCAGTCCGCGACCCATTCCGGTGCGTCCCGCAGGAATGATTTGGTGCCGAACGCATCGGGAAGGGCGATCAAAAGATTGCCCGCATAGGTGTGGCGCCACTGATCGAGGATCCGGTAGGGCGCCCAGCGCAGTTCGGTATCGTCATTTGCCAGCGCCGCTGCCACCATCGGCAACTCATGGGCATTGGTGCCGATCGCTTCCAGGTCGTTGTCCATCGCCAGCAGCACATTCGAGGTGCCGGTGAAGGACGGCCCCAGTCCTTCCTTGACCGCCTCGACGCACCAGCGCTGCCACAGGAAGCCATGACGGCGGCGCGTCCCGAAATCGGAAAGACGCAAGCCCTCCAGTTTCCGCAGCCGCTCGACCTTGGCCCACAGCTTGGCCTTGCCGCGGGCATAGAGGACGTCGAGGGCAAATCGGCCTTGCCCCTTCGTCACCGCGCGCGAGCGCAATTCATTGAGAATGGCTAGCGCCGGAATCTCCCACATCGTGGTGTGGGTCCACGGACCGTAGAAATTCAGTTCATACTGGCCGTCGACCTTTTTGAGCTCATATTCGGGAAGGCGGAAGGTCGAGAGCCAGTTGATGAAGTCAGGCGAAAACATCTGGGTCTTGCCGTAGAACGTGTTACCGGCGAGCCAAATCAATTCTTTTTTGGAAAAGCGGATCGAGCGGGCATGATCGAGTTGGGCGCGAAGCTCGCTTTCGTCGATCACTTCGGCGAGGCGAACGTGCTTGCTCCGGTTGATGACCGAAAACGTCACGCGCTGGTCCGGATAAAATTCCCGGATCATCTGCAGCATCAGCAGCTTGTAAAAATCGGTGTCGAGCAGGCTGCGCACGATCGGATCGAGCCGCCAGCCGTGATTATAGGTTCTGCTTGCGATATCTGTGACTGCCATATGGGAATTCTATCTCGCCCGAGGCCACCCAACCAGTGGGTTTCGGCCCCCGGCATAGCTGATCAGCGCAATATCCCTTGCCGGATACGGTTAATCGCCGCCTGGACGCCGGTCCATGCGGGTTTTTCGGGGGCGAATTGCTGGCGGAGGTAAGAGACAAGCTCGGCGAGCTGACCGTCGGTCATGCTGTCCTTGAAGGCAGGCATATAGCCGAGATCGCTCGACACCGGCGAGGCGATGCCGTGCAGGATCACCTGGATCAAATTGTCCGGCACGGTGGCGTGCAAATTGCTGTTCAGCGCCAACGATGGCCGGCTGCCGAGCAAAGGCGGGCCGCCGACCTGATGGCAGACGGCGCAGGCGCCCTCATAGAGCCGCGCGCCAACAGGGGAGGCGGAAGCGGCTCTTGTCAGGGTCAGGCTTTCAAGCCTGGTGGCCCGCGCCTCCAGGTCGGGCTTGCTGAGCGCGGCTTCGTTGAAGGAGCTGAGATAGACCGCCATGGCGCGAATATCCTGGTCGGGTAGGGCAGCGAGATCTTTCACCACCGGCGCCATCGGGCCCGCGGCGACACCATGGAATTTGGATTCCCCTGACCGCAAATAGGCGAACAGTTCATCCTCGGTCCAGGGAATCGGCGCGTGCGACAATGACGTCAGCGGCGGGGCTTCCCAGCCCTCCGCAAAGCCGCCCGCCAGATAGGCGTTGGCCTTCTCCGCGCCAAACGCATTGCGCGGCGAATGGCAGGCGCCGCAATGGCCGAGGCCTTCCACGAGATAGGCGCCACGATTCCAGATGGCCGATTTGGCCGCATCGGGCGCGAACACTTCAGGGCGGTGGAACATTGCATTCCATCCCGCCATCAGCGGACGCCAATTGAATGGAAAGACGAGGGCCGGTTCGCGGTTTTGGGTGCGGACGGGCTCTTGCGCCATCAGATAAGCGTAGAGCGCCTGCAGATCGGCATCGGTCGTTTTGGCGAAATGCGTATAGGGAAACGCCGGATAGAGCCGCCGGCCGTCGCGATGGATGCCTTCGCGCATCGCGCGCTCGAAGGCGGGATAGGACCACGCGCCGATCCCGGTCTCGAAATCGGGCGTGATGTTGGTGCCGTAGATGATGCCGAACGGCGTCTCGATCGCCCGGCCACCGGCATTGACGATGCCGTCGGTCACCGTGTGGCAGACCGCACAATTGCCAAGCGCCGCCAATTGCCGGCCGCGCTCGATGGTGGCTCCTGAAAACACCGACGCATCCGGCCGCGCGATCGGAGCGATCGATCGCCACGGCAGCGTGGCTGAGGCGATGCCGATGCCAGCGGCGACGAGCGCGGCGATGGTCGCAAGGCCACCGCGGCGTTCGACAAACGGATTTCGCCATCTGTCGGCTGAGGCCGGCGGATGGGACGGCGTTGCGGGTAACACGCCCCGGACGGAAGGCTGCTCGCCCCGCAATCCCGCAAGGATGCGCTCCGGCGTAAGTGGCAACTCGCGGAAACGCACGCCGGTCGCGTCGAAGATGGCATTGGCAATCGCGGCCGCACTTGGGACGGAAGCAGATTCGCCGACGCCGAGCGGCGGCTGATCCTGCCGCGGCAGCATCAAGACATCGATCTTTGGAATGTCCGGAAATTTGATGATGGGGTAGGCGCCCCATTCGCGGCTCGCTACCGAGCCGCGGTCGAACGACACCTCTTCCATCAGCGCGCGGCTGGTCGACTGGATGACGTTGCCCTGGATCTGGTGGCGAACGCCGTCCGGATTGATCATCAACCCGGAATCCTGTCCGGCGACCACGCGCGTCACGCTGACGTCACCGGTCGCCTTATTCACGGCGACGTCGGCGATCCAGGCCGACCACGCTGCGCCATAGCCCGGAAATTTGCTGTGGACATACAGCGCATAGGCAAAGCCGCGGCCGCGCACGATGTCTCCTTCGGCGACCGGCTCCTGCCGGACCGGACGCGGCTTCCAACCGGCGCGCTCCGCCACCGCGTTCACAAGGTCGACGGCGCGCTGGTCTTTGAGATAGCGCAAGCGATATTCGATCGGATCGACGCCGGCTTCGGTCGCGAGTTCGTCGATGTAGGATTCGTGGGCGAAAGTGTTCGGCAGCGCCGACACGCCGCGAAGCCAGGATGCCCGCACGATCGGCGGCATGTCGTGCGCGACCACGCGCAAATGGTCATAGTCGTAAGGCGGGATCGCGGTGCGGTCGCCCATCTCGGACACGACGGGGGTCGGCCCAATAGTGCCCATCAATAGCAGCGCCAAAGTAGGCGCGCTGTTGGAGGGATAGCGGGTTGCGAAATCGTAAGCCGCAGCGCTGCCATCGGCGTTGAGCCCGCCCTTGACGTCCATCAGTTGCGCGGTGCCCTTTGGCTCCCAGACATGCTCCTGTTCCCGGGTCAATTGCACACGGACCGGACGGCCAACCGCGCGCGACAGAAGAACCGCATCGGCGGTGACATCGTCGGCGCAGTTACGGCCGTAGCAACCGGCCGCCTCCAGCCGGATCACGTCGATGTCGGCTTCAGGTCGCCGCAAGAGCAACGCGAGATCGGCGCGCAGGACGTGCGGATTTTGCGTGCCGGACCACACCCGGACCTGACCGTCGTTAAAATCCGCGACCGCGCAGGACGGGCCGATCGAGGCGTGCATCTGATACGGCCAGACATAAGTCCGCTGCATCGGCTTTGCCGCACCGGCCAGCGCCGCCTCGACGTCGCCCTTGTCGATCAGGGTCCGCGGTGTCGAAGGATTGGCGCGCAGCGCCGTCTCGACGTCCCCTAGATCGGGAAGCGTCGGCACCGGCTTCCAGGTCAGCTTGAGTTGCGCGGCCGCCTTGATCGCGTTTTCCTCGCGCTCGGCGATGACGCCGACAAAATCACCGATCGTGACGACGGCGACGAGCCCCGGAATATCGTGGACGGAGGATTCATCGACCGCAATCAGGCTGGTGCCGACAAACGCGCCGGCGTCGACGCCGGCATAGGGCGGACGCACGACTCGGCCATGAAGCATGCCGTGCAGGCGCATGTCGTGAACATATACAAGCTCGCCGGTGGCCTTGGCTGGAAGGTCTGTGCGCGGCACCGACTGCCCGACGATGCCGTAGGCCTCCGTGGCTTTGACCTGCACTTCGTTGGCCAGCTCAAGGCGGATGCTCTCGTCGCCAATCAGTTCGCCATAGCTGACGCTGCGGTTATGTCCACGGATCAGGCCGTCTTCGACGGTGAGGTCTGCGACGGCAAGCTCAAGCTTTTCCGTCGCGCGCGCGAGCAGGAATTGCCGTGCCTGGGCGGCGGCGTTGCGAAGCGGCACGGCCGATATCTGAATCGTCTCGCTGGCGATGGTCGCGCCCTGATTGGGAACGCGCGAGGTATCGCCGAGCACGACGACGACGCGGGCAAAGGACACGTCGAGTTCTTCGGCGACGATCTGTCCGAGTGCCGTCTGGACGCCCGTGCCGAGATCGACATGGCCGTTGAAGGCCGTGACCGAACCATCGGCCGAGATATTGACGAAGGTCTCGAATGCGGTTTCTCCACCGGATGTGGCCCGTCGCACGACAGACAAGGATCCGGGCCGAGCTTTAAGGTTTTCTGGAACGCCTGATGCTGCCATCAGTCACGAGCCTCGGCGGCGTGGCCCGCCGCGCGCATCACGGCGCGGAGGATCTCGATATGTGCCCCACATCTACAAAGATTGTAGCGCAGCGCCTCAAGGGCTTCAGCCTCGGAGGGTTTTGGGTTGCGCATCAACAAGGCTTTCGTCGTCATGATCATGCCGTTGAGGCAGTAGCCGCATTGCGCGGCCTGTTCCCCGATGAAGGCCTCCTGCACGGGATCGGGATCATCGCGCGAGCCGAGGCCCTCGAGCGTGAGAATTTCGCGATTGACGCAGCCGCTGATCGGGATCACGCAGGAACGGGCGGCGAGGCCGTCGATCAACACCGCACAGGTGCCGCATTCGCCAAGCCCGCAGCCGTATTTCGGTCCGTTCAATTCGAGATCGTTGCGCAACACGTAAAGCAGCGCGGTATCCGGGGCGGCGCCGACCTCATGGACCCTGCCGTTGACAGTCAGGCGGATCGTGGACTGCGTCATGCTCGTGGGTTCCGGCAAGATGATTGCGGCTCGCAAACATCGCTTAAACGCGGTCGAGGATACCGTTTGTATACAAACGTGCAAGCCTGCCCTTCCCAGCACCAAACCTGTTGCCCGGTTTATGGACAGGAATACGGGACAACTGAGGTTTTATCGGGCAAAGGCACTTTTCGCCTTGAAGGGCGCTTGACAGGTTTTAGCCGCGCGCGCAAGATCGTTCGTATACGAACAAAATGCCCGGCGGCGAATGACGCGATAGTCTCGGCGCCGCTGCCGCAAGGCATCGCTACGTTGCAACGTTCGACAGTTTGACGCTGGCTTGACGAGCTTGTTCATGCAGACTGATGCGACCACTTCTGCCACCGACAAGATCCGTTGCGATGCGTGCCCGGTGATGTGCTACATCAAGCCGGGCGCGGCAGGCGCGTGCGACCGTTATGCCAATCACGACGGCCAGTTGGTGCGCGTCGATCCCCATATCGTGCTGGAGCGAACCAAGTCTCACGGCGGACGGCTGGTGCCGTTCCAGGCCGGCGGCGACTGGGACGGCAAGATTGTCCACGAGCCGGACGTTTTCGTCACCGCGATTGGCGCCGGCACCACCTATCCAGATTACAAGCCCGCACCCTTCATTGTGTCCTCGCAGATCGACGGCGTCGATATGGTGACCGTGGTGACCGAGGGCATCTTCAGTTATTGCGGCGTCAAGGTGAAGATCGACACCGATCGATATCTCGGCCCGGAGACGGCGACGGTCCGGGTGCAGGGCGAGGCCGTCGGTCACGTCACCACCAGCGAGTACGGCTCGCAGATGCTCTCACTGGGCGGCGTTCATCACCTCACCGGCGGTTCGAAGAAAGAAGGCCGCGTCACCTGCGACGCGCTGATGGATTTGAGCAATTGCAAGCCGGTCGAGCTTGTGATCGACGGCGGCGCCAGCGTGGTCGTGCAGGCCGGCTATCCGCCGATCGTCAACGGCGTCGCCGAGGAGCGGATGCGGGTTGGGTGCGGTTCGGCCACCATCGGCATGTTCGCCAAGCAATGGCACGGCAAGGTCGATGAAGTCGTTGTCGTCGATGACCACATCACCGGCGTGCTCAGCGAACACCAGGCCGGCAAATTGCTCGACGTTGCCGATACCGGGATCAAGATGAAGGGACGGCGCTCGACGCCCGGCCGCTATTTCCAGGTCGCCGAGCCCGGTACCGGCTGGGGCGGTACGAAAATTTCCGATCCGCTGACGGTGCTGGGCCCATTCGACCCGAAGGTCGCTCGTCCCGGCATGACCATGCTGATGGTGTCTACGACCGGCGAACACGCCGCCTATTATGAACTCGACGCGGCGCTCAAGCCAATCGAGAAGACCCTGCCGGCCGATCTCAAATTGTCGGTCGAGCGGATCCAGGAGAATTGCGAGCCCGCGCTTTGCACCGTGCTGTTCATGGGAGGGGCGGGCGGTTCGTTGCGGGCCGGCGTCACCGATAACCCGGTGCGCCTGACGCGCTCGGTAAAGGACGCGCTGACGCGCGTCACCAGCGGCGGCGCGCCGGTCTATGTCTGGCCCGGCGGCGGCATCACCTTCATGGTCGACGTCACGCGGTTGCCGGCCGGTGCCTTCGGCTACGTCCCGACGCCCGCGCTGGTCGCGCCAATCGAGTTCACGCTGCGGCTATCGGACTATGCCGCATTGGGCGGCCATATGGATCATGTTCGTCCGCTGGCGTCGTTGAAGGCTAACCCTGAAACCCGCCAAATGGCGCCGCCTCCATCGGGATCGCGCCTATGAAGAGGCAGCCGCAGATCGGATGGCTTTCGGACGGCAGGCGACTTCATCTGCAGGATGGCCCGATCGACCTGATCGTGGAGGCGCACGGCAGCGAGGCGAATTTGCGCGGGGCCTATCACGCCGCGGTTCGCCGGTTCACCGGCCTGCTCGACGAACTCTGTGACGAGCTGCCGGCGTTGCGCGAGGCGGCCGATCCGGCGCAGTGCTTGCTGCAAGGCCCGGTCGCGCGCCGCATGCATACCGCGGTAGCGCCATTCGCCGCCGATCATTTCATCACCCCGATGGCCGCAGTCGCCGGCAGCGTGGCGGAGGAAATTCTGGGCGCGATGGTGGGGGAGGCCTCGCTCGATCGCGCTTATGTCAACAATGGCGGCGACATCGCGCTGCATCTTGGCGGCGGAGAGCAGTTCAGCGTAGGCCTGATCGATCGGCCGGATCAATTCGGTCTGCTGCGAACGATGATCATCGGCGCCAGCGATCCGAGCCGAGGCATTGCGACCAGCGGACGTCATGGGCGCAGCTTCTCGCTCGGCATTGCCGATGCGGTGACCGTGCTGGCGCGGACAGCTTCGCAGGCCGATGCTGCCGCCACCATCATTGCCAATGCGGTGGATTTGCCCGGGCATCCCGCTATTGTCCGCTGTCCGGCCGAAGAGCTGCAGCCCGACAGCGATCTCGGCGCGCGACTGGTGACGCGGGACGTCGGGCACTTGGAGGGTTTCGAGATCGTCGCGGCCCTGGAAGCCGGATCAGACAAGGCCCGCGCGCTGCTCACCTGGGGATTGATCGACGGCGCGGCGCTGCATTTGCAAGGCGAAACGCGCGTCGTCGCCCTGAAGGGGTTCGGTGCGAGTGGGCGTCATGCGGCGGTCCCGCAACAAATCGAAAGTGCGATCTGTGCATAAGGTGAATTTGTCGAGCGTCATTCGAGAACAGGGCGGGCAGCCATGAGCGCGGTCATTCGCAAGATCGTTACCGTCGTCGAAGAGACATCGATGGAGATGGGTCAGCGGGTCAATCCGCCGACCCGGCGAGCGGCGGCCATTGCCGT
>Ga0137403_10006982_pt1 | contig 12838 bp, 13 predicted proteins | sample CZOMad2_1_16fung_FD_122057 | JGI IMG/M metagenome (GOLD analysis project Ga0137403, IMG submission 122057) | Vadose zone soil fungal communities from Angelo Coast Range Reserve, California, USA - CZOMad2_1_16fungal (Hybrid Assembly) | ecosystem: Environmental > Terrestrial > Soil > Vadose zone... | reverse complement strand
CGCTCGCCTTTGGCGACATCGATATCGATGTCACGCAGCACGTGAAAATCGCCGAACCACTTGTTGAGGCCGGAAATGGTGACAATCGGGTTTGCGGTCATGGTCATTTACTCAATTGCGCTGGTGCGGGTTGAGCCGGTGTTCGACGAACAGGGAATAGCGCGACATTGCGAAGCAGAAGACGAAGTAGATCGCTCCGGTGAAGGCAAATCCCGTAAACAAGGTCGTCGGGGTCGCCCAAACCGGATCGGCGAACGACGCCCGCAACTGCCCGAGCAAATCGAACAGCGCAACGATCGAAACCAGCGAAGTGTCCTTGAACAGGCCGATAAAGCTGTTGACCAGACCTGGAATGACATGCCGCAAGGCCTGCGGCATCACGATCAACGCCGTCGTCTTCCAATAGGACAAGCCGAGCGCGCTCGCCGCTTCGTTTTGTCCTCGCGGGATCGCCTGCAAGCCGCCTCTGATGACCTCGGCTGTGTAGGCGCCGGCGAAAATCGCGACGCCGATCAGCACCCGCACTAATCCGTCTACCGTGAAATTTCCGGGCAGGAATAATGGCAGCATGTAGGTCGCGAAAAAAAGCACGGTGATGAGCGGCACGCCACGCCAGAATTCGATGAACGCAACGGAGAAAACCCGAATCAGCGGTATCGTCGAGCGTCGCCCCAGCGCCAGTGCGATGCCGATGGGCATCGAGGCGACGATACCGGTGACCGAAACCACCAGCGTCACCAGCAGACCACCCCAAAGCCTTGTGTCGACGATGGGCAGTCCACCATAGTCGAGGCCCATCGTCGCGATCATGATGCCGATGCCGGCAAAGGTTGCAAGGCTGCCGATGAGCGCGCGCCATCCGGTGCGGATGCCACCGCTCGCCATAAATAGCAGGATCGAAACGATCGCGGCGGTGGCCGCGAAGTCAACCCATACCGGGCGGGACGAGGCCTGAATCTGATCGCGAAACCACGTCAGCGGCCAGATCACAAAGGAAACCGCCGTGCTGAGAAGGACAACAAGCTTCCCTAGCAACCACAATGGCGGCCCAATGACCGCGGCAGTCTCGGCAACGCTGATGAGCTTGCGACCCGCATCGCCGATACTCTCCGTCAATCCGGACAAAAGGCCCACCGTCCAGCTCACACCGAAACCGGCTATTCCGCCACCATGCAGCAGAAAGAACGCGACGAGCGGAAATGCAATGAAGAACAACCCGGCATTGAGGCTTTTGGCCGGCAGGCGCGGAATCAAAAGCGGCAACAGCAGCAGCGCGGCGAGGATGAAGGTCAGATTGACCCGCCATCGCTCCGGCTCTGGATAAAATCCATAAACGAATTGCGAGAATTTCGCCTGCACGTATGGCCAGCATGCGCCGACCGTGTGGCCTGCGTTCACCGCAAGACATGCATTACGATCGTTGCCGCGCCAGACGGCATCGACCAGCAGGAATTTCACTGCCGGAATGACGGTGAACCAGAGCAAAAGGACGCTGACGATCGTGAGCAGGATATTGGTCGGAGAATTGAACAGGCGGGTGCGCAGGAAGCCGATCAAACCCGTGGTCTTGATCGGCGCGGGGCGCTCGGGGACGAGTTCTCGACGAACAAAAGAAGCCGCGATGTCGCTCATGCGCCGAGGCTCCGGCTGATCCGCCATCCGTAGAAACTCATGATCGCGCTCGTCACCAAGGAAATCAGCAAGTAAACGCCCATCGTGATGGCGAGGATTTCAATCGCCTGCCCGGTCTGGCTGAGCGTCGTTCCCGCAAACACCGAGAACAGGTCGGGATATCCGATCGCCACCGCCAATGACGAGTTTTTGGTGAGATTGAGATACTGGTTGGTGAGCGGCGGCAAAATCACACGCAACGCCTGCGGCACCACGATCAACCGCAATGTCGAGCCGCGCGACAGGCCGAGCGAGGCGCCGGCTTCCATCTGTCCCTTGTGAACCGCCAGAATGCCGGCGCGTACGATTTCGGCGATGAATGCGGCCGTATAGATCGAGAGCGCCAGCGTCAACGCCACGAATTCCGGAATGACGCGCGAGCCTCCGGAAAAATTGAAGCCCTTGAGTTCGGGAAATTCAAACGTAACCGGTGCGCCGAATATCAGCGAAGCGAGGAGCGGCAGGCCGATCAGTAGAGCGAGCACGTAGGGCCAGATAGTGAGCATTCTGCCGCTATCGAACAATTGTCGGCGCGCATAACGCCGCAACAGCAACGCGCCGATGATGGCGGCCACGACGGCGAGCGCGAACGGCTCCAGGCCGGGTTCACCGATCGGTTTCGGGATGACGAAACCGCGGTTGGAGAGGAAAAAGCTGCCGAACAGCGAAATGCTCTGCCGCGGGTTTGGCAGCGCGGCGAGCACCGCGAGATACCAGAACAAAATCTGGAACAAGAGCGGCAGGTTGCGCACCAGTTCGACATAGCCGCCGGAAATTCGCGACAAGAGCCAGTTCGGCGACAGCCGGCCCAGCCCTATGACAAATCCAATCACGGTAGCAAAGAAGATGCCGATGACCGCGACCAATAGCGTGTTGAGCAACCCTACCAGAAACACGCGGGTATAAGTGTCGGATCTCGAATACGGAATCAGGTTTTGGCTGACGTCAAAACCTGCCGTATTTTCCAGAAATTCGAATCCGAACGTTTTTCCTAGCGACTGCAAATTGGCGCGGGTGTTGGCGACGATCTCGTAACCGATCCAGGCAAGAGCGGCGACGAACAAAATCTGAAGGGCAAACCCACCCCATCCTGCACGACCGCCAAGCGCGTGCCGCAACCGGGCGACAAACTGGCGCGGTGGTGCTCGGGGTTCAATGCTCATCGCCACGGCCGCTTCGCGAGAGATCAGCGGATCGGTGGCGCGTACTGAATTCCACCCTTGTTCCAGAGCTGATTGAGCCCGCGCGCAATTCCGAGCTTGGAGCCGGCACCGACGTTGCGATCGAACGATTCGCCATAATTGCCGACCGCCTTCACGATCCGCGACACCCAATCCTTGGTGAGGCCGAGCTGTTCGCCGAGATTGCCTTCGGTACCGAATACCCGCCGGAGTTCCGGCTTGTCGGATTTCGCCATCTCATCGACGTTCTTCCGGGTAATGCCGAGTTCTTCGGCGTTCACCATCGCAAACAGCACCCACTTCACGATATCGAACCATTGATCGTCGCCGTGACGCACCATCGGGCCGAGCGGTTCTTTCGAGATGATCTCCGGAAGCACGGCGTGATCGGCGGGGTTTGCAAGCTTCAAACGCTCGGCATAGAGCCCCGAAACATCGGTCGTGAAAACGTCGCAGCGTCCGGATTCGTAAGCCTTGACGGCCTCGTCCGCCGTGCCAAATGCGATCACCTCATACTTCATGTTGTTGCTCTTGAAGTAGTCGGCGAGGTTCTGCTCCGTCGTGGTGCCGGTTTGCACGCAAACCGACGCGCTGTTCAATTCCAGCGCGGAATTCACTTTGAGGGATTTTTTTACCATGAAGCCTTGACCGTCGTAATAGGTCACCCCGGTAAAATTCGCGCCGAGCGAGGTGTCGCGAGAAAGAGTCCAGGTCGTGTTTCGCGAGAGCACGTCGATTTCGCCGGATTGCAGCGCGGTGAAGCGATCCTTGGCCGAGAGCGGCACGAACTTGACTTTGCTCGCATCGTTGAAGATCGCCGCCGCGATCGCGCGACAGACATCGACATCAATTCCCGTCCAGTTGCCCTTGTCGTCCGGCGACGAAAAGCCCGGCAAGCCCTGACCCACGCCGCACGACAGCATGCCCCGGTCCTTGACCGTCTTGAGGGTTTGCGCAGTCGCGGCCTGGGATGAAAGACCGGCGGCGAGAGCGAGGGTGAAAACCAGAGATGCGCGTTTCATGGCAAAACCTTTCAGGGATCGTCCGGGATCGTTTGTTATCGTCGCGTACGTCGATGGGCAACCTCGTGGTCCACTGCCGCAAATGCCTGCTCGACCGGCAGACGCCGCTAATCGGTCAACGATGGATCAAAGATCGCGAGCCACGCCCCTCAACGTGCAGCGACTTAAACAGATAGCTCATCACAGAACGGTTGGCGGGCCGGGTCAAGGGGTTGACGGCGATCTTCTGTCTCCTGTTATTAATAAACGGAGCCCGAATCCGCCGCCCGGCTCCGGGCTTCAGGCGGTGTTGCGGCGGCGGCGGACACATGAATTCTTCCAACGACAGCCATTCTCCCAAAGACGCCAAACGGTCGATCTCGCACAAGGCGGAAACGACGCTGGTGACGGCGGGACGCGACGCCACCGCGCACAAGGGATTCGTCAATCCTCCGGTGGTCCGCGGTTCCACGGTGCTTTATCCCACCGCCGACGATCTGCACGCCCATCGCGGCGAGTTCCAGTACGGCCGTCACGGAACGCCGACGACCAAGGCATTGTGCGAGGCGATGATGGCACTCGAGGGTCCCCAGTGCGCCGGCGTTGGGCTTGCGCCGTCGGGCCTTTCGGCGATTTCGACCGCCCTGCTCGCGGTGCTCAAGGCCGGCGATCACCTCCTGGTGTGCGACAATGCTTACCGACCGTCGCGAAATTTTTGCAATGGCATGCTGGCCCGCTACGGCGTCGAGACGACCTTTTTCGACCCCTTGATCGGCGCCGGCATCGAGACGTTATTCAGGCCGAACACCAAGGCGGTGCTGGTCGAAGCGCCGGGATCGCAATCGCTGGAAATGCCCGACATTCCAGCCATCGCAGCCGTCGCGCATGCGCACGGCGCGCTGGTGATCGACGACAACACCTGGGCAACCCCGCTCTATCACCGCTCGCTGGATCAGGGTGTTGATATCAGTATGCAGGCGGCGACCAAATATATCGGCGGGCATTCCGACATTATGTTCGGAACGATTTCGGCGAACGCCAAAGCCTGGCCGCTGATATCGGACGCGATCCGGATGCTCGGCGTCTGCGCCGGGCCGGACGATGTATTTCTCGCGCTGCGCGGCCTGCGCACGCTCGCGGTGCGCCTTGCGCAGCATCATCGATCCGGCCTTGAAATGGCGCGATGGCTCGCAACCCGCCCCGAAGTCATCAGGGTGTTGCACCCGGCGCTCGAAAGCGATCCGGGGCACGCGATCTGGAAACGGGATTTTACGGGAGCCAGCGGCCTGTTCAGCATCATCCTCAAGCCGGCGCCCGAGAAGGCCGTCGATGCATTGCTCGATACGTTGACGTTATTTGGCATGGGGTATTCATGGGGCGGCTTCGAGAGCCTCGTCATTCCCTTCGATTGCGCTCCCTATCGCACCGCGACCCAATGGGCGCCCGGCGGCCCGGCGCTGCGACTCCATATTGGTCTTGAGAATGTCGACGATCTCAAAGCCGATCTCGAGCGCGGGTTTGAGGCGTTCAACGCCGCATAAGTTCAAGCTCGAACCCCCGTATTGCCGTAACAAAGGCGAAATCCTCCCGCCCCGGGAACGATAACACTCCGTTCACCATGAGGAGAAATCTCCGAGTTCCTTTTCGGTAAAATCATCCGGCCCTCAGCTTGGTTTACACTTTTGCTGCTTAATCCACCCTACAACGAGAGCTGCCACCACATGCAGTTCAAGCGTCTCCGCGTAGATGTGGATAGTGAAGCGTATGAGTACCGCACCCATTGTCGTCCTGACCATCGCACTTAGCGCCGGCGGCGCCGCATATCTTGCGAGTTGGTCCGACAGCAGGCCTCTCTCGACCGAAACCGTCTGGCAACTGCAAGGCATGAATGCGCCCGGACAGTCGGATGCGCACCAGGCCGGCACGCTGTCGCTTGCACTGGAAAGCAAGTCATTGAAAGGACGCGCGATATGAGATGCGAAGGAATTCAGCCGTCGATGCGGGCCCTTTTTATCCGCGCCCTGTCGTTTTCGGCCGTTGCTGCGCTGACGTTCAATCCGGCGCTGACGCCCGTCGTGGCGAACGATCAAGCCGTCGTGCCGGCGATCGATGGCGGATCAACCAAGGTGCGTTTCCTGGCGCTCGGCATCGGCAAATCCGTCGTGGTCGATCTGCCGAATGACATCAAGGACGTGCTGGTCGCCGATCCGAAGATTGCAAACGCCGTCATCCGCTCGGCGCATCGCGCTTATATTATCGGCGCGGCGATCGGTCAGACCAACGTCGTGTTCTTTGGCGCCGACGGTCAGCAACTCGCCGCCTACGACATCGCGGTCAAGCGCGACCTCAACGGCGTGCGCGCGGCGTTGAAACAAACCCTGCCCGGAATTCAGATCGAAGGCGTCGGCGACGGCGTGATGTTATCGGGCTCGGTGTCAAGCCCGATCGAGGCGCAGCAGGCGGGCGATCTGGCCGCGCGGCTCGTGGGCGGTGCCGATAAGGTCGTCAACTCGATCACGGTGCGCGGTCGCGATCAGGTGATGTTGAAAGTCACCGTCGCGGAAGTGCGCCGGGACATCGTCAAGCAGATTGGCGTCGATCTCAGTGCCAGTTTGAACTACGGCACCGCGGCCGTGACCTTCAACAACAGCAACCCGTTCACCGCGCTCGGCCTGCCGCTTGTAGGCGGCAACGCTACGAGTGTCTCGGCCCTCACCAGAGGTCTTCCCTCGGTGACTGCTACCTTGCGAGCGATGGAAAGCGCCGGCGTGATCCGAACGCTGGCGGAACCGAATCTCACCGCCATTTCCGGCGAGTCTGCGACGTTCATCGCGGGCGGCGAATTTCCGATTCCAACCGGCGTTACCTGCCAAAGCGCCACCGCGGTGGGCGGGGTCGGGCAATGCGCGCCCTCGGTCTCCTTCAAGAAGTTCGGCATCTCGCTGAACTTCACGCCTGTGGTGCTCACCGAAGGTCGGATAAGCCTGCGGGTGATGACGGAAGTTTCAGAAGTGTCGAACGACAATTCGATCACCATCACCGGGATTTCGGTTCCCTCGATCAAAACCCGTCGTGCGGAAACGACGCTGGAAATTCCCTCCGGCGGCTCCATGGCGATGGCAGGTTTGATCCAGGAGCAAACCAAACAGGCCGTCAACGGCTTGCCCGGCGTGGACCAAATTCCCGTCCTCGGGCAACTTTTCAGGAGTCAGGATTTCGTCAATAACGAGACGGAATTGATGGTGCTGGTTACGCCCTATATTGTTCGGGCGGTGGCTCAGAAGGAGCTGTCACGCCCCGACGACGGGTTTGCGCCTGCCTCAGATTCCCAATCGACCCTGTGGGCTCGCATCAATCGCATCTACGGCATTTCAGCCCGTGTCGAACCGGTCGGAAGCTATCAGGTCAATTTTGGCTTTATCACCGATTAAGCTGCCCGGCTCACGCGGAATGAGGACGAAAACGATGACACGCACAAACTCCATCGACCGCACACGCGTCTACCGCGTCGCGGCGGCGCTTGTCGGCCTTGCGACCGTGCTGGGCGCTTGCACCCATACCGAGGACGTGGTGACGGCGAGCGTTCCCAACGACTACCACCAGCGTCATCCGATCGCGATCACCGAAGCCAACCAGTCGGTCGTGATTTTCATCGGGCATGGGCGCGGCGGTCTTTCCGCTTCACAACGCGCCGACGTGGCCGGGCTGGCGCAAACATGGCTGCGCGAAGGCACCGGCGCGATCGTGGCTGACGTGCCGATCGGAACACCCAACGCACGTGCTGCCGCGGCTTCGTACCAGGAAGCTCGGGCGTTGCTCGCTTCCGCCGGCGTGCCGTCACACGGAGTTACGTTGCATCACTATCAACCTGATGACCCTCGAGCGCTCGGAACGATCAGACTCAGTTATCCCAAAATTGCGGCCGTGGCCGGCCCTTGCGGCGTGTGGCCGGAAGATATCGGCCTTTCGATCGCGAACCGCAGCTATTTCGAGAACAAGCCGTACTACAATTTCGGTTGCGCCTATCAGCGCAACATGGCGGCGATGATCGACAATCCGTCGGATCTCGTACAGCCGCGCTCCGAAACCCCCGCCTATACGATACGGCGCAACGCCGCGTTCGAAAAATACCGCAAAGGCGAGCCGACCGCCATCGCCTATCCGGACGCCGAAAAAGCCAAACTGAGCGATACGGGCAAATGATCCGCTACGCGCGTAAAAATTCCGAAGAATTTCTGGACGAGGCGACGCTGCCGGATGACTACATCGCTCCGGCGCCTCGCGTATCGGTGCAGGCTTTTTGCGAGACGACGGAAACCGCCGCCGCCGCGCAATCGGCGGCCGAAGACCGTCGTCTCGGCAAAGCCCATCTCTCGGTCAAAATGGGCGGCGTGATGGCGGCCATCGAGACCTATCATACGGCGCCGACCCCGAACGTGATCATTTTGGAAACGGCGGGCGGCATCAACATCCTTGACGGCCTCGACGAGTTGGCAACCGTGTGCGACGCCGGAACCCGCGTCGTCGTGATCGGCAGTGTCGACGACGTCGCGCCTTATCGCGAATTGGTACGTCGCGGCATCAGCGATTACGTCATCGGTCCGGTCTCGCCGCTGGACGTCGTGCGGTCGATTTGTAGCCTGTTTTCCGCGGCCGAAGCGGTCGCCGTCGGCCGGACCATCGCCATCGTCGGGGCCAAGGGCGGCGTCGGCGCGTCCACCGTCGCCCACAACATCGCCTGGGCGATCGCGCGCGATCTGGCGTTGGATTCCGTGGTCATCGATCTCGACCTGCCATTCGGCACCGCCAGTCTCGATTACAATCAGGACCCGTTGCAGGGCATCGCCAATGCGGTGTTCTCGCCGGAACGGCTCGACACCGCCGTCATGGATCGCTTGCTGTCGAAATGCAACGATCATCTCAGCCTGCTGGCCGCGCCGGCGACACTCGACCGGGTCTACGACTTCGGCGCGGAAGCCTTCGATTCCATCTTCGATACGTTGCGAATGACGACGCCCTGCATTGTGCTCGACGTTCCGCATCAATGGTCGGCATGGACCAAGCGCGCTTTGGTGAGCGCGGATGAAATTCTGATCGTGGCCGAACCGGACCTCGCCAATCTGCGCAACGCCAAGAACATGCTGAATTCGTTGAAGGCGTCGCGGCCTAACGACCGCGCCCCGCTTTACTGCCTCAATCAGGTCGGGTTGCCGAAGCGGCCCGAAATCGCGGTGCGCGAATTCGCCAATGCGATCGAAAGCCCGCCGATCGCAGCCATTCCGTTCGATTCCAGGCTGTTCGGGACGGCGGCCAACAACGGCCAGATGCTCGCGGAAGTCTCTGCCAGCCACCGCACCACCAAGATGCTTCTGCAAGTCGCGCAACGGCTGACGGGCCGCGGCGAGACCAAAAAGTCGCGGGGTTCGTTCTTGGCGCCGCTTTTCAAAAAGTTGCGGGCGAAATAAACCTTGCGAAGTGCCTCAGCTCCTGACGGCCGGGCACCCTTGAGATCAACGCGATGCCCGAGCCTGTCGGCGAGAGCTTATCCCGCATTCTCTTTTCGCGACAGCAATCGTCGGAGATAAGCGGCATCCGCCGCCGCCTCCTCGGCCGGTCGATCGGCCTTTAATATGCTTTCGGCCTCAGACAAGCGTCCTTGAAGGCCAACCACCAAAGCCAAATTTTGTCGCACGCGTGGATCCGCATTCGGGCGACTATAGGCGCGGCGTAAGGTCTCCTCCGCCTTCGGCAGGTCTTTTGAAAGGACGTAGGAGAGGCCGAGATTGGACAGCACCGAAGGATCGTCCGGCGCGATTTTCAGCGCACTGGCGTAATATTGCCGTGCCTCATCGTATCGGCCGAGTTGATCGAGCGCGGTGCCTTGCGCCGAGAGTATCCGCCAATCGGGATCGTCGGGGGTATGGGCGCGGGTCAGGACGTCGAACGCTTGCTGAAAATTGCCATTGTCCACCAGCGCGCGTCCGTAACCGGCGAGAAGCGTCTTGTTATCGGGGTGGGCGATGGTGGCCTGCTCGAGTACCGCGACGGCCTGCGACCGGAGCCCCGCGGCTCGCAGCGCCTTTCCGTATTGCAACGCCGCGTCGGCGTCCTTGGGGTTGGCTTGAAAGCGGTCGCGATACGTCTCCAATTCGCGGCGAGGTTCGGCCGCGTGAGCGGCTTCGGCCTTCTCACCCAAGGACCCCGTAATATCGGATGGGCCCGCCGTCTGGCAGCTGCAAAGGCCAAACACCAGGGCCGCGGATGCAACAAATCTCGGGAAGCAATATCGGAGCAACTGCTGGAGCATGTACCTTTGACCCGTGGTCGGCCACTGACCACGGATGCTCACAGCTTAACCCTAAGTTCCCGTTAACCAGGCGCCGGCGCGAGGGCTTTGGTCGATCTAATCGACGAATTTTGCACCAAATTCGCAACCGATCCGCCATGCCAGTCGGCATTGACGGTAGTCGCCGGTCGAGAAGATGATGGTAAACTCCTCGGGAATTTCGAGATATTCGGCGATCACCTTCACGCCGCCGGTCGACACGTCCGTAATCGTGCAATCACGCGGCAACGAGCCGGTTCCAAATTGGATCTTCGCGACCCTCTTGCATGGTTGACGTTCGCTTGTGCGTCGATTCACCAACATGTCGATCCTTAAGCCTCATTGGATAATGCCCACCCGGCACTCCAGCAGCTTTTACAAAAGAATCGTTGGAAACCGCCTAGCGAGATCGCTCGCAATGTAGCGGTTCTTTTTAATTTTTTTTTACCGACTTCCGGATTGCCGATTTCGAACGGTTTGGTGTAGTGCGCGCTAGCGATCCAGCGTCTGCGATCCGCGCGCGCGATGCTTCAGGATCAGCATGATGTTGCGAACATAGACGATCGTGGCCATCGCCTGTCCGAGGATGATCACGGGTTCGCGTTTGACGGCGCCGTAGACCAGCGTCATCAATCCGCCGCCCATCGAGAAAAACCAGAAGGCCATGGGCACCACGCTTTTGCCGGCCCGCTCGCTCGATATCCACTGCACCAAAAAGCGGGCCGTGAACAGCAATTGGGCGACCAGACCGAAGGCGAGCCAGAAATCGAATTTGGCGACGAAAACGTCATAGAGGTAAGTGCCAAGGTCCTGCCCGAACTGAATCAACATCACTTCACCTCAATCGCAACGGGCGTCGTTTTTTTGCGGCGGATCAACCACCAGACGCCCGCGATATCCATGATTCCGATCCATAGCCGATCGAAGAAACCGTAATTCGAGATGCCGGAACGGCGCGGCCGATCGACCACGTCGACATAGGCGATCTCGTAACCTTCACGGCGGACCAGCGCCGGCAAAAAGCGATGAAGCCCGTCGAAATAAGGCATGGCCAGGAACACGTCACGCCGAAACGCTTTCAACCCGCAACCGGTGTCGCGAGTACCGTCGCGCAAAATCGCGCTGCGCACGCCGTTTGCAATGCGTGACTGCAATTTCTTAAAACCCGTATCCTTGCGGCCGATCCTTTGACCGGCGGCAAGGCCGATGCGCTCGCCGCCCTTTTCAACCGCCGAAATCAAATCGGGCAAGAATGCGGGATTGTTTTGCCCGTCGCCGTCCAGCGTCGCCACGATGTCACCCCGCGCCGCGCGGACCCCGCTGCGCACCGCGGCCGACTGGCCCGAAGAATTTGCGTGGCGTATCTGACGTAGGTTTCCGCGCCGCTTCATCTCGGACGCAAGCCGCTCGGCGGTCGCGTCCGTCGAGCCGTCATTGACGTAGACAATCTCGTAAATCCAGCGATCATCGAGCGCGGCGGCGATCTCGGCGATCAGCGGACTTACGTTCTCGGCCTCGTTGCGCACGGGGACCACGATGGAAACGGCGATCCCGGCTGTGTCAGAAGAAGACAAATCAACACTCGCATTTGAGTTGGCCTGACGCTGGAACCGCACGGCATCCGGCGTCTGCAACGCCCGCTTCTTATGAGGCTAACGCCCGGTGGGCAACCCTTTTGAGCCCGTCCAGCGATAATCCAGAGCGTGGAAGAATTGCGCCGTCGCGGTCGATCGAGAACCCCAGTCGGCGCGCGGCAAACCAATATTGTACGAACGTCGCGCCGACCACCCCAATCGACGCGCCCGCGACCACGTCGCTGGGATGATGCGCCAAAAGCACAAGCCGGGTGGTCGCGATCAAAAGAGCATAAACGATCATCGTCAGGCGCGCGCCCGGCCAGACCGCGCTTACCGCGAAAGCCAGCGCAAAGCTCGCGGTCGCATGGCCCGATGGAAAACTAGCATAGGCTTCGGTGCCGGCGAAGTGCACGAAGTTGAAGGCGTTGGCTTCGCCGCCGACGAACGGCCGACCGCGTCCGACAACCCATTTGATGATCTCGCCGGCGAAAACCGGGACCAGTACCGCGAAGAACACAAATTGCAGATGCGTGCCAAACCTGAGTAAAGCGGATCGCGCGGTTCCGCGCAGTCGCGGCAGGACAGTCGCCACAGCCAATAACGCCGCGGCGAGCGCGCACAGCACATAGGCCGATTTCCCGAAATCGGTCAGGATGCGAACCGGCCAAAGCAGGCCAGCCCCCCGCGGCGGCATCAAGCCGATCTCCGTTGCGTCGAACCCATACATCGAGACGACCATGACACCGCCCGCAATAATCGTGAGCAACAGGGCGTGGCGCAACGATCTGCGCGCCGCTGCGGCGCGTCGTGGATGTGACGGCGAACGAACGATTTGAGCTGCCGACGCCTGCACCAGGGTGAAGAATCCCGAGAAATAACTCGAAGATTCACCGAGGCCGGCCTCAGCGGGCATCTTATTGCGTGCCTTCAGAGCGGAAGATGGCGACAGAAATCGCCCTGCCTTGCGAAATATTATAGCCGTCAATGCGGGCAGCGACATCATAGCGCAAACCGATGGCTTCGGCGCGCTGGGCGAAACCGCGCTCCAAGCGCTGCTCCACAAGCGCAAACCTGCAACTGCCT
>Ga0137403_10006981_pt1 | contig 12839 bp, 9 predicted proteins | sample CZOMad2_1_16fung_FD_122057 | JGI IMG/M metagenome (GOLD analysis project Ga0137403, IMG submission 122057) | Vadose zone soil fungal communities from Angelo Coast Range Reserve, California, USA - CZOMad2_1_16fungal (Hybrid Assembly) | ecosystem: Environmental > Terrestrial > Soil > Vadose zone... | reverse complement strand
AAAGTTTACGCGGGACTCAGCGGTTAGAGAGTTACTATTAAAGAAAATATTTTTTTTTGATTTCGACCTTTGAACAACGAATACTAAACAAATACAATTGCTGCTCTCTGACCGCTGAGTCGCGCATTACAGCAAAAAAAGATAAGGGTATATGGCGGTGACTCAGCGGGGAAGAAAAAAAATTCCTGTTAATCTATGCCTCCGGAAACACTTCAAATAAAAAACCCCCCGAATAAATCGAGGGGTTCTTTTAACGCTAATTTATTAGCATTAATTAACTACGAACGCATGTGCCTTTGTGACAAGTACCAGGACAAACCGTAGTAGTTGCTTTTTTGGCATGTTTTGCGCCTTTGTCTTTATGATTGGCAAATGAAGCCAGTGTGATAACACAAGCCAGTGCCATTAAAAATGATTTTTTCATTTTTTAATATTTTTAAATTAATTAATAAAATTTCTTTGATGGAGAATTAACCGATATCCGGAGGTTTCCACGCCTTGAAAATATATTCGGAAAGGCGATCACTTCGAATTAGCGGATATTTACTTTTAGAAAAAGCCAACGCGGTTTCAAAATCGATTCCGGGTTGAAAAGTAGAAATATAACCAAGAGGACAGTTAGAGCAATTTGTATCGTCGCATTTTGGAGATGATTTTTTTCCGGATTTATTATTTTGATGACATGACATCGTTTTAGTCATCTTCATTTTTGCGCAACATGTAGAAGTTTTGGAGTGTTGCAATAAAGTAAAAGGAAGCTTGACGGTTTCAGTAAGATAAATCGACGCAGCAATAAATAATATGAAAGCTTGAAATTTCATTGCAGTTTAAAAATAGTCAATTAGTTTTTTCTTTTCTTATATAATTAAGTATTCATCCCTAAACACCAGATTTTACTTCTTAAGTCGTATGAAAAGCCCTCCGTATAGGAGGGCTATCAATAAAAATTTTCAACAAAGGTAAGATCAGGTCGGAGTTCCAATTGATCTTTTACTATTGAATGGGTCAACTGGGAAGAGGCGGAAGTTGCACAATTATTAGAATATGCTTTTTTTTGTTATTTTTATAGCAAATGTTACCAGATGATACCCGAAGTAAAATTAAGAATATCACTGCAGGAACTGTCATCGAGAGGCAGCAGGATAATTGCACAACAATCAGGAATCTCCTATGCTCAAGCTATCCTACAAGTACAACAGTTAAGAAAGACTTCGAAAGTAAAGCAATCATTAAAAAAGAGCAAGCTCAGCTCATAGAGAAATATATTTCCGAAATCGATTTATGGGTTGCAGATCTTCCACCGCAAGAAAGATATTTAACCAGGGGTGGTGAGGCCAGGGTATACCTGCATGCAGACGGCAGTCACGTAATCAAATTAAATGATGCTGTATATTATGCTACATGGCTTGAGTTTTTCAATAGCATTCTTCTTCATAATCTTATTTTTGAAAACACAGCCTACATATTAGAGGGCTTCATAAAAGAAGAGGACGTTCTTTACGCGGTTCTGGAACAACCGTTCATTACTACAGATACTCAAGTAGACTTGGATGATATAAAAAAATTATTAGTCTTTAATGGTTTTGAAAATACCAGGCGACAAGACTATATACACAAAGAACTTGGCCTTATACTCGAAGACATGCATGATGAAAACGTATTGGTAAATTCAGATACATTATTTTTCATCGACACGGTATTTTATACCATCTCTCCGGTTCAATAATACAAAACCCTTTTTCTGACATAGGCAGTTTCAAATAAATATTATTTGAAGTCAACAAGGGATAATTGATTGATTGGTTGAGGCAACAATAATTATAAAGAGTCTATAAAAACGTCATCGTGCAAAATGGTTTGCTCACCAAAAAAATCATTGAGTATTTCTATGCAAGGAACATTCGACATATAATCATTTAAAAATTATCGTCGATATGCCGGTAACGCATATACGTAATTTACGAATGGATGCTTAAATGTGGCACATTTAGTCTCATTGAATTTGTTTGAAGGTAAAGTTGGGTTTTGGACTTTAGGGCAAATGAAAATTGAACCGCAGAGCAAATAATATTGTTATTAAAATTTCTAAATTGTAGGGTAGAGGACGGATAAGGTACACGCTCTCAATTCTGCGCTGATTAAACCCCAAAAAAAACGCATGTTCTGTTTTTTCGTTTTATTTCAGACTTCGCATGGCCATACGGGCAATGCCGCGCAAACTCTCTGGCGTGGCGCCCGAACGCGCCGCAATCTTGATACCGGCCAGTGTCGCCATTATGAATTGTGCCGCGGTTTGCGCATCCACGCTCTTGCTGATCTCCCCAGCCGCTTTCGCTTCAGAAATCCTGCGCTCAAGACTGGACAAGATCGTTTTGCCCGCCATGTCGGTTATCATCGTCACTTCCGGGTCGGAACGGCCAAATTCACAGACCGCGCTTATGCCCAGGCATTTCGGCTTTGGATCGGCAATTGCCAGCGATACCGCTAAATTAAGCATTGCCTCCAAACCCTTCACCGGGGATGAGACGGAGTTAAGAGCACGAAGCTGGTTACTGATGCTGTCGGCTGTGTAACGTTGCAAAGCTTCCAGGTAAAGCCGCCGCTTGTCGCCGAAACTATCGTACATGCTCTGGCGGCTGATACCCATGGCCTGAAGCAGCGCATCGGTCGAGGTGCCTTCGTACCCGTGCTCAGAGAAGGCCCCGATGGCCTTCTTTAGCGCTGTTTCACTCTCGAATTCTTTTGGTCGTGCCATGGCTCTCTCAGAAATCCTACCGATTACAGACCATTCTGTCAATAATTGTCTCATGGCAGTAAACGGCTGCGTATTGAACGGGATGATGACGAAGTCACCCTTGGTCATCCTGGCATCGTGTCGAGTTCTTAAGCTCAACGCCTCTGCGTTCGCTGCGAATCAGGCCTGCTTCCCAAGCCCGCCACGAGATGGGTGCCAAAGTGGGTGGTTCGCTCGCGCGAAACGTGGTCGCGAAATACGCGAAACAGATTTTGGAAATATGAATACGATTTGTGTCAAAATAGTAAGGACTACTCATCTGCATACTGATTTACGCCTGCGGCTTGAATCCGCCCAATACTACGTTTCTTTCACTGTGATAGATTTCGGGCATCACAGACTGCACATATGGAACTCAGGCACCTGCGATACTTTCTTGCCGTTGGCGAAGCCCTAAACTTTAGGAAGGCCGCGGCGCAACTTCGGCTCGCGCAACCCTCCTTGAGCCGCCAGGTGCAGGACTTGGAGGAGGAGATCGGCGTGGACCTCTTCCGCCGCAGTCCTCGCGGCGTGACCCTTACAGCAGAAGGAAAGCTTTTTCTGAAGGAAGCCCGTGAAGTGCTAAAGCACGCCGATGAATCGGTGGAGCGAGCTCGTGCACTCGCTCGCGGTGAATATGGCGAGCTGCACATCGGTTACTCCGCGATTCCTACGGAAGAGATATTGCCGGGAGCCCTTGGGGCGTTTCGAAGAGCGGTGCCGCGCGTGAAAGTAGTGCTGCACGATCTTTCGAGGGACAAAATCATTGCTGGACTGCACGAGGCCACGTTGGAACTCGCGGTTATGGCTCAAGCCACGGGCGAGGGGATGCTGGGCATCGAATTTGAAATTCTGCGCACCTACCCGTGGTGCGTAGCCCTGACCAATGCTCATCCCTTCTCTCGGCTGAAATCCGTCTCGTTGGAAAAGTTGGCTACTGAACCTCTCATCGGTCTCCGCCGGAAGGATTACTCCGAGTATTACCGCATCCTCGAACAGATTTTCGCCGCGATCTCCGCCAAACCACGCATCGCGGTGAAATGCGACAGCATCAGTTCGCTGGTCGTGGAAGTGGAGGCCGAACACGGCATCGCTCTAGTGCCCACGATCCTCAAACTTATGAGTGGCAAACGCTTAATTTACCGCCCACTGACGGGCACGACGGAGACGGAATCGGTCGGGATTGCTCGTGCCACAAAGGGTGACGTGACGCCCGCTGGAGAAAAATTCTGCGAAATCTTGCGGCAAACATCTATCGAAGAGAATGAAGCGCGAAACATCCAGCCTGTCCGGAGCTCTCGGAGAAGGATTGCCTAACGAGTCGTCGGGTTTCTGTAATACAAAAACCTCGGAGCCTACACGGTCCGGTACTCCCGCGACTGCGGGATCATTTGCGGCTTTTTTGTAGCAGAAACGGAAAATCTTAGAAGCCGATTTCCCCTGGGTCGAGCCCCTAAACGGGAGCATTTGGAACCTTTTTGACATTCGGCTCAAAACGCAGGACTAAACCTGTCAATTCTGATCATTTTTGCAGGTTACGGACCCTTCATTTGATACCCTTTTGACAGTACCCCGAAACCGCTTTTGTTTCTGAACTCATTCGATTTTCAATGACCTGATCCAATCGCGGAGCTTCGCCAGCGTTTCGGATTCGAACCGCATCGCGTAGAATTGCAGGGTTTTCCCAAATTTCACACACTGTAGAAGCGACCGTGAAAAGGAAGCCCCTCGTGCGCGTGTGAGGCTGAAGTGTTCGCCGACGCGCTCCTCATTCGCTGTCTAGGTCCACCCAATTTTCATCGCTTCCTTCGTTGCATTTGTTTCCTTTCGGACAGTATTCCATTTTGGAAACAGGATGAATTTCCCAGCATTCTCCCGGTTGAGCTCAAACGGTCCACAATAATGTTAATCGTTCTTGTTACCGTAGGTGCTGATCATGTGGAGCCAAAGAACAGTCGGACCAACGGCTCTGCTGCCGTTAAGCTGCCGAAAACAGCCAGCGTGGAGAAGATCGCGGCGAAAATCGGTTGCCGGTTCCACGGCGCAAACACGCCGTCAGTGATAAGCTCGATGTTTGCCGGTTCCGGGTGCGCCTTGCGTTTTTCTCGATTTACGGCCGCACTCTTCAGGCGTTTGCCTTGATACCAGAGAACTAACGATGCCAGAATCAAGGCTGCGGCCCCGATGAAAAACGTCACCCAAAGGCTGGGCGTCATCGTCCAGTTATCGAAAATCCTGAGCTGTGAGATGATGATCAGAATCAGAATCGTCAGTGGATAAAGAAGCGTTTTGCCGATGATTGCAGTGAGTTCGCTCGCGGCGGTAAGCATTAAGTTCGCGTCAATCTTGTTGTGGTTGAGAGACTTGACGCCAATCGAATAAAAGGAGCGCAAAGTTCGCAGCAGCGTGCACGCAGAGAGATGCAGGTCGAGGCAATACATCAAATGGATGATGTACAACCCAACGCCCAGGGCGAGTACGAATTTCTCCGCGAGGAAGGCGAATGCGCCGCGCGCCGGGACCGCTGGCGGCCAGCGATAAAAGAGGACAAATGAGACGGCAAAATAACCGAGGGAAGCCCACATAATTCGCCTTCGTCTGGCGCGACGATTAAAATGTTTGTCCATGACTTGTTGGAATGTTTTCTCCTTCACGGGCGGCTTTTCTTCCAGCAGCAATGACAAACATGTTGCTCCCAGTTCCTTCACAATTCCCTCAGCGAGGGGTAATTCTTTGTTGCACGGGACTGCCTTCGTCAATTGCTCTTCGATGCGCGGACGATGAACGACAAATGAATTCGACGCGATCATGAGCAGTCGAATGGCGACCGCAAACGCGAGCAGCCTGATGGTTACAGTCGGCCAAATACTCGCCTCCAGGCTCATAGGTTCCTGGCCAAGGAACGAGATAGGGCTCATGAACCAGCAGAGGAGAAAGATAACAAACGCCATCGCGATGCCTATTTCCGTGTAGAGAAAGACCCGCGCTCGATCGCTTAGAGGAGCATTGGTCGCTTCTGGAAATTTGAGTCGGCGAGTTGAAATAGCCCACAGGACCAGGAAGGCATTTCCAAGGCCGACAAGGAAAATCAGGCTCTTGTTCCACCACTTCGAGAGCCAGGCCAAAAAAGACTTTCCCCAAAAGTTCGAAGGATCCACAGGATCCAACTCAATGTTTTTCCCCGCTACGATTTCGAAAACGTTCACCGGCTCAGTCGCCATCGGTTTTGGTTTCGCAGTCCCGGCCTCCAGGATTTCCCAGACATGCTTGACCAGCACTGTCTGATAGCTGTCGCGCAGCGGCGGGAGCTTCCATCTCACTGGATGGTCCCTCGTGTCCGTATTGACGTCGAGACTGTCAGCGCTCGCTACCACCAGGTTGCGGGTGAAGCTTTCATTGCCCCGTTCGAGATAAAGGGCATCCAAATCGGTTGTGAAAAAGATGGCCGCGGGTAACTTCGGACGAATCGCCTGGAGTACCAGCATCTTGTCGTAGATGTCACTACCCAGGATTCCGACGGCGCAGATTTCGTCAGCTCTTCTCCGTTTTGCCTGATCCAGACAAAGAGAAAGCCGTCGCAGATAATCGAACTGCGAGGTTCCCGTGCTCACTTCTGTAATTGCTTTGTCCCTGAGAAGCGCGGCTGCAACATCTTTGCTTCGCTCGCCTTCTGGCGTCGTGCGGATAGCAACGTCTTCAGGGCGCCCGTCTAGTCCTCGGAGATAGCTATAGACTTCGACTCGGGCCGACTGGTTCAGCGCATCGGTAACTTCAGATGCAATTGCTCTGCTGTAACTGGTATCCGATTCTGTAAAAATAAGGACGCGTGGCCGTTCTGCCGTGGGCTTCCCGGCGTTTAGAGAAGGAATACGTAAACAAAGTTCCCCAACCAGCTTCGGGACTAATTGATCATCTCCGGTGATGCGACGGAGAGATCCCGCGCGCGTGTCTTGGTTCTGCAAATACTTGAAAGGAATCGTGGCACGCATGAAGGAGACGTTGTCTTCGGCCCGATCCTTTGTCACCGCCAGGTAAGCATCGAAATCGTCGCTACTGCCGTGGTTAAGAAATCGCACCGCGCCCTCCGCGGGCACCCCAGCCTGGGCTGCAATTTGTGTCTGCATCGTTTGAAAGAAGTCCGAATCGAGCGCCCAATTCAGCGCCTTCGATTGTTTGGGAATCCAGATCAACGTTACAGACTGAAAAGGATGCTGCGTAACATCGGACCTTAAGCGGAACGTCTCGTAGTAAGCGACCGGCGGCGACCCGAGAGGAATGAGAAGCGATTCGTTTGTCGGTAAGTATCCTTCCGCGAGTACCGCCGAGACCACAGCGTAACGAATGCGCAGGCGACTCTCCTTGACTTCCGGCAGCGGTCTCGCATCGAGAATGTTCCAAATGAAAATGCCTTTCCCCGCGGTTGACTTCGCCGGTGCCTGCGAGGTTTTTTGATCCTGACCAACGGAAACCATTGTCCCGGTGGTTGCTAAGGGATCATCCCAAAGCCGCGCACTCAAATCGCCATTCTGATCCAGTTGCGCCGCAATTTGCTTTTTATCCCCAACCGGCCTTGTGCTTCGTAAGTCCGCCTGACGGGTCACCAGCGTGAGGATCACAACCAACACGCCGATAAGTTGGGAACCAAAGACGAGGGGGCGATTTGCGTCCTGCGGCATGACGGGGGTTTCTTGCGTCATTGTATTTCTTTCTCGCCGTTCAATTCTGGTTAGCTGTCCGAGCGCACGTGTTTCAGTCCAATCGTTCGAATTCCCATAACCGGAGCCGCGTATCAACTCCTGTGAGGCTCCTCTGGGATACCCCAGTAATTTGAATAGTGAATTCCGCCCTAGCAGTCCCACTTAAGTTGTCGATGTAGTTGTACGTCAATAGTAGGAGTGGGCTCGCTACGTACCATCTTCCTCCCACCCGCTGGGGCCTTATAACAAAGTTATTTGGCGGGTTCTTGAGTATTCCCTGAAAAGTACCGCCGATTTGGAAAATGGCTATAAGACCCTGGCAGGCAAGGCCAGCGGAGCGGACCTGCCACATATGACCGGCCAATACAGCAGCAAACGATTGCTGTTGTGTAACGGGAACTCTGTCCGCCAGCGCCCGCGTCCCTTGATTGGCAAGCCACTGGTTATAACTGTTCTGCTGATTCCAAAAAATCTGATTCTGACTATTGATAATATTCAACATATTTGCATATGAGTTGTTTGGTGCGATTTGAGCGACTGCCTGTTGAAATATGCTGAGCAGGATGACGAAAGCGGCGGATCCCACAGTCACAGACCTAATTTGGATTCTAGTTCGATCAGTCTTCGCGCCCTTCATTATTGATTCATTTTTCATAAAACTGATTTTCTTTCATTGTTTTGGCCTTCTTTGATTGTCGTTATTGAGAACTCATTTCTGGCCGTTCACTGAGTAGTGCGTAAAATCCGGCGCGAGGTTACGCGAAAAGTAATGGGCCCAGAACGCTCAGAGTCCCTCGCCCGCTGTCTTGACCCTCAGGCGACCGCTAGCGGCCTCGCTAGAATGGTTTTGATTGCGGGATGGCGGATGATCCGGCCACAACCAACAAGGAAAGCACAAATGGGAACAATACCGATGTTGATCGTTAGGTTGATGCTCGCAGGCTGCGGATCAATGGAAAACCATATTCGTAATCGTGATGCTGTGGACACGATATGCGCTTGCCCTTGACGATTAAACCATGGCGGTGCCTCAACCTACCGGGCCGCCTCGCGCACAGGTAAAAGGTGACTGCCTTTTAACTGGAATCGGCGATTTCGGTGGCAACAAGCAGTGTCTCGCAACGCGGCGACTATTTTTGCGGTAATGAACGCAACCGCAGTTTCCGTCGAAAAAGAATAGGCCTCAGTTTGCCGATAACTCAGCTGCAACCAAACAAGCGTCATCCGTCAAGACTGTGGAATCGCCAAACTTGTAAACGTCACTGACGATGGCATCGAGCAGAGACTCCGTGGGCTGATCAAGATTGGATCGAACGCTTTCCCGTAAACCTTTAACGCCAAACTGGCTGCCGTCCCCCGCCTGGACCTCGATGATGCCGTCCGTGTAGAAGAGAAGGAAATCTCCGGGCGCAAGTTTCATTTCTGTAGTCTTAAACTGCGCGTTCCAAATGATCCCTATCGCAGGTCCGGCAGAATCCGCACCGATCATGATCGTCTGCACTTCGTTGGAACTTCGGCGCACCTGCAACGGCGGTGGGTGACCCGCGCGAGCGAAACGCGCGGTGCCTGTTTTAATGTTGATGACAAAGTACAGCACCGTCACAAAAACAAGCGTGCCGGTCTGTTTCAAAATTCCCGTGAATTCGCTGTTCAATTGCGTGAGAAGGCGACCGGGCTCGGGTGCTTCGACAGAATGAGTTTCGATCATTGCGCGCATCATCGCGGTGATCAGCGCTGCGCGGACGCCATGGCCCATTACATCGCAAATACAAATGGCGGCCGTATCTTCGTTAAGCCGTGCGATATGAAAGAAATCGCCGCCCATCAGCGTAGCCGGGAGATACCGATGACAAAAACGGAGCTTGGTCGCGCCCGCGGCGGCGTCTGCCGGAAAAGTCGGATACGTGCTCGGCATGAGTGCCTGCTGCAATTCCGTCGCCATTCGCAGATCTGTTTCCATCTGCTCATTTTTCTGGCGAAGCTCGCGGTCGCGCTCTTCGATCTCCTGCGCGCGTTGTTCCGCCGCGACCTTGGCGACGCGTAGTTGCTCCACCGCGCGCGCTCGTTCAATCACGATACCTGCCAAATGCGTCGCCATGCGGATGAGCTCCCGATCATGCGCACTGGGTTCGTGCGGGCGACGATAGTACATGGCGACCGTACCCAGTAGTATCCCATCGCTGGAGAAGACCGGTGTCGAACAGCAGGAACCAAGTCCGAATGTTGCAGCCAGTTCGACGTAATCGGCCCAATGAGGATCGCTGGCGATATCTGTCGCAAACACAGGTTCACGTTTGTAAGCAGCGCTCCCACACGAGCCGACACGCGGACCGATGTGCACGCCGTCCACGATTCGATTGTATTCCGCAGGCATGCTGGGCGCCGCCCCGTGCCGCAGACATTGCGCCGCTTCGTCAAAGACCAGCACGGTGCACATCATTCCGTCACACGATTGCGCCTCGACACCACGCACCAAGACATCGAGCACCGTCGCGAGCGGCGCGCCGGATGCGATTTTTTCCAACACTCTTTTCTCGTTGGCAAGCGCGTCCTGCGCACGCTTGCGCCGAGTGATGTCGCGGAAGCTCCATACACGACCAACATTGCGTTGCTTGATCAGTTGAATTGCCGAATTCCGCTCGAAAACACGACCGTCTTTCAACTGCAAGACATCGAAAGTCTCAGGTGCGGCCGAGGCGATAATTTCGTGGACCCGCGCCAGATACCCGGCCGGGTCTTTCAACTGCGGGCTAATGTAATTCCACAGCTCACCAGCATGAGCCGATATCATCATGTGCGGTGGAATTCCCCAAAACTTGACGTACTTCTCGTTAAATTCCCTGACGTAATTCGCCTCGTCAGTAACGAGGATGGCGTCGGTGGTAGACTCTAGCGTGGCATGCATCATCGCAAGCGCCGACGCCAGTTCGGTGACGCTATGCTCAGACGCGCCGCTCATCGCACGGTGATCGTTATCCGCGATGTTCGGAGAAACGCCGTCATTTTTCATCGCGTCTGGTAACGCGACGCTGCGGCACGCTCAGCACTAAGCGTCGCAATACGCTCAAATCGTACAACCAAACTGGGGAGGTGGAAGTAAAAACCGAGAGGCCCAGCCAACCTCTTTTTTTAACCCCTTAGGTTGGTTGAGCTACTTCTGTTGCAGTGACAAAAGGAGTGTTTGTCCGCTGCGTCTGTGGGTGTTCTCCATATTCCGCGCTAGGAGAATCCGGTGCGGCGTGCAATTGCTGACTCATATCCACGACATGATTGGAACGGCAATTCCCTTAACAAGGGTTTGATTAGCCGTTCTTTTGGTCTCGACTCTGGGAACCCCTATGTGGATCATCTAGGGGGAGCACGGCGATGGAAGGCTTCGATATTTTCCTTTCCCACAACAGCGCCGACAAGCCGGCGGTCGAAGAGATCGGACAAAAACTCAAAACTGCTGGGCTCAGACCCTGGCTCGACAAGTGGGAGTTGATCGCCGGAACTCGTTGGCAAGGGGCTCTCGCCGACGGACTGCGCGCGTGCGCGACGTGCGGCGTGTTCATCGGTCCCAATGGGTTCGGCGATTGGGCTCGCGAGGAACTGGATGTGGCGCAAAACCGTGCCGCGAAGGAACCGAATTTCCGCCTCATCCCGGTCCTACTTCCTGGTTTGCTCGAGCCGTTTGACTTCGACTCGCTCCCGCCATTTCTCACCGCCCGCACTTGGGTGGACGTCCGCCAAGGTTTCGATGATCCCGGCGCGCTCGACATCCTGATCAAGGCGATCAAAGGCCTCCCGCCCGGTTCCGACCGGCCGGCTTCCGCCGCCTCGGACGTTTGTCCTTACCGCGGGCTGGAGACATTCGATGAAGACCACGCGGAGTTCTTTTTCGGGCGCGAGCGGGACATCCAGCGCGTCATCGAGAAGCTCAAGGCCGCGCGCTTTCTCGCCGTGTTGGGTCCGTCGGGTAGCGGAAAGTCCTCGCTCGTTCGCGCAGGCGTCATTCCCAGCCTGCGCCGCGGGGCGCTGCCCGGCAGCAAGGATTGGGAAATCCGAGTGCTGAGACCCAGCGCCGATCCGATCACCGCGCTGGCTGCGAAAATTAAAACGCTCAACTCCGAGGCGACCATGAAGAGCCTGTGCGACGACATGCTCGCCGATCCGAAGACGCTGCATCGCGAAGCCGCCCTCGCGCTCACGTTCAAGCCGCAGATCAAACGGATCGTCTGGGTGATCGATCAGTTTGAAGAGGTCTTCACGCTCTGCGCTGGCGAGGCGGAGCGCTCGCAGTTCCTCGCCAATATCCTCTTCGCCTCGTCGATCCCGGACGGTCCTTGCGTGACGCTGCTCACGATGCGGGCCGATTTTTACGGGAAATGCGCCGCCTACTCTGAACTCTCGGCGCGAATCGCCGCTCAACAGTTCCTCGTCAGCCCGATGGATCTGGAGATGCTGCGGCAGGCAATCGAGGAGCCGGCTCGGCGCGTAGGGTTGCAGTTCCAGCCCGGTCTGGTCGACGCGATTCTCCAGGACGTGGAAAATCAGCCTGGCTCGCTGCCGCTCCTGGAGCACGCGCTTCTCGAGCTTTGGAACCGCCGTTCAGGAACAATGCTGACGCTTGACGGCTACCAAAAGAGCGGCGGGGTCGAAGGCGCGATCGCGAAGACTGCCGAAGAAATTTTCAAGAGTTTCGCCCCGGACGAACAGTCAATCGTCCGCCGCATTATGCTCCGACTCACCCAACTAGGCGAAGGAACCGAAGATACACGACGACGCGCTACGATGGATGAGATTGTGACTACTCCTTCGGAGGCCGATGCCGTCGCACACGTCGTCAAGGCGATGGCGGACGCTCGCCTCTTAACCACTACCTGATCTGACTCGATGCCAGAACGTTTTCTCGATGTTTCCCATGAAGCGCTGATCCGCGGGTGGCCACGACTGAGGGGTTGGCTCGACGAGGATCGCGCCGGCTTGCGCCTCCAGCGTCGAATTACCGAGACAGCCGAGGAATGGCAACGCTCTAATCGGGATAACGATCTTTTGTATCGCGGCGCAAGATTGATACAGGCGCAGGAATGGCGCGAGCGCCACGAGGTGGAACTCAATCCGCTGGAGCGAGAATTTCTCGATGCGAGCATCGTGTTGAAACAGCGCTTGGAAGAGCGTGAAAGAGAACAACAGCAACGCGAACTAGAAGCTGCTCAAAAACTCGCCGAAGCGGAGCGAAGAAGGGCGGAGGAACAGATCAAGGGGCGGCGGCGGCAACTTCGTCTAAGCTACGGGCTTGCAGTGTTAGTGTTGGTGACGGGCGTCATTGCTGCTGTTGCGATGAAACAACGTTCTGCTGCGCAGCGTGCAACACACGATGCCTTAGC
>Ga0137403_10006979_pt1 | contig 12840 bp, 8 predicted proteins | sample CZOMad2_1_16fung_FD_122057 | JGI IMG/M metagenome (GOLD analysis project Ga0137403, IMG submission 122057) | Vadose zone soil fungal communities from Angelo Coast Range Reserve, California, USA - CZOMad2_1_16fungal (Hybrid Assembly) | ecosystem: Environmental > Terrestrial > Soil > Vadose zone... | reverse complement strand
AGGCATGACGCGATCGATGGGCTGCCCTCGATGGCGACCCCATGAACACTGATCTGCTCCAACGCGGCAATGCGTCTCTTCGGATGCGAGGCGATGACCACACCTGATGATGGGGGTTTCTCGAACATGTGGTCCTCACGGGGTGAGGTCATGGAGTCATCGGGAGCTCTTGAAACGACGACGCAACGTTCACGTCTAGAGAGTTTCAACCAAGTCGTGACGCCGATGGCTTCCCCCCTGTGATACTCCCCCCCCTCTGGACAGGTATGCCGATATCTGAGCGGGAGGATCGCGATGCCTGTCTGTCTCCAATGCCAGAGGGATCGGCTCGTCAACAACGGCTCGGTCGCCGGCACGCCCAAACAGCGCTGCAAGCCGTGTGGGGATCAGTTGACGCGGACCACCCCACGCGGGAAGCCACTCGCGAGGAACGTCCACGCGGGGCTCTGGTCTCTGAGCGGCCTCTCCAGGCATCGCCTCGCGTGCCTCCAGCGGGTCTCGGCCCAGTCCGTGAGAAGCCGGAGCCCACGGGCAATGCGCTCATCTTGGAGCTGGACGAGATGTGGCACGACCTCAAGCACACGCGACGGAAGCTGTGGATCTGGAAGGCCTGAGATCCTGAGACCGGTCAACTCCTGGACGGGGCATGTGGTCAGCGTGACAAGACGACCCTGAAGACGATGGTCAAGCGCCTCACCCAGTGGGAGGTGCAGCGGTATGGCACCGATCAATGGGCCGCATAGGCGTCGGTCATCCCGCAGGACCAGCTGGGGCAGAGGAAAACGACCACTCATGATATCGCACGGCATCACGGTCGGCAACGCCACTGGTGCGGGCGCGTCACACGCCAGTCGATCATGGTCTCCAAATCCACAGCGATGGTGGATCTCACGAGGGCCCTGTTGGCCAAGGTTTGGGTCAATGGGCACCAGGATGCACTCCTATCACGACTTGGTTGCAACTCTCCGACCGTTCAGCCCGGATTTTCGGGGATACAAGGCCGGATAGCGATGCTTTGCCACAGTTGCTGACAGGCTGTCGAGAAAAACACCGCGCGTAGGAACGCTGCAACTCTCTGTCACGACAAGGGTTACGCCGTTGCGTCTGTGTTGGCTCGGATGATTGTTATGGCCCATGTTCGCATCAACATGCGCGTGTCGGGGGCAGCGGCCGCGTGGGCTGGGTGGTGGGGGCGGCAGACCATGAGCGGTCGATGCCAACCGGGATTTCGTGCCTGTACGGGCCCGACGGCGAGCGCAGAGACCAGGCGACCGTCGGTGTGCGCCTGATCGCGGCCGTGAGCCCGCGTCGCACGGCCTGGCGCCGCGCGCCCGAGCGGTACCGCCCGACTCGCGCCGGCGCCTCGCGCGGAGGACTCCTGCATGGACGTGCTGGCCAGTTGGCTCGAGACGCTGCTGGGGGGGCTGCTCTGGATCGCGCTCGCCAGCGCGGTGGGCGGGGTGGTGTGGCAGGTGTGTGGGGTGCGGGCCTGGCGCTGCACCTCCGAGGCGGCGCGGGTCATGGTCGTGCGTGGGGTGACGGTGCTGTCGGTGGGGGCCGCCGGGGTGGCACTCGCCCAAGGGCTCCAGCTGGCGGTCAAGGCCTGGCTCCTCCGGACCGCCTTCGGCCCAGCGCCGTTGTCAGTGGTCGCCCACACCCTCCCGTTCCGGGCCGGGGGCGCTCGTGCCCTCCTGGCCCTCGGACTGGCCCTCGCCGCCGGGGGTGTACGGCAGCGACCGGCCTCACGCCGGCGCTGGGCCGGTGTCACCCTCCTGGCCGCCGGCGTGCTGCTGAGCGGGGCCTGGCTGAGCCATGCCGTCGGCCGTCCCCAGGCGCGTGTGGCCTTGATGACGCTGACGGTCCTGCACGAGATGGGCGGGGCGATCTGGTTGGGGGGCGTGATCCACCTCAGCGCCCTCTGGGGGCTCGCGCGCCAGCGACCGGACCTCCGGGAGGTGTGGGTCTTCTGGCTCGGGCGGTTTTCCGGGCTGGCGACGGGGGCCGTCCTGCTGTCGTTGACCGCGGGCGTGGGGCTGGCGTGGAGCTATGTGGGGACGTGGCAGGGCTTACTGGGAACGGGGTATGGAACCCTGGTGGTGGCCAAGGGGGGCCTGCTGGCCGTGGCGCTCGCCTTGGGAGGGATGAATTCCTGGACGGCGCATCGGGGCCGTCGGCGCGGTGTCAACCTGACGGCGTCGACCCTGGTGCCTGGCGTGTTAGAGGGCGAAATCCTCCTGCTCAGTGGCCTGATGATGGTGGCCGTGGCCCTCGCCTCGCTGCCGCCGGCCGCGGATACCCCCGACGAGCAGGCGCGCGGGTCTGAGGTCGCCGCGGTGTTCTGGCCCAAATGGCCGCGGCTGACGTCCCCCCCGCTGGCGGCAGTGCTCCCAGGGGCCTCGGGAGCCTCGACCGCCAGCACGGAGGCGCTGCTGGTCGCGAATGCCGACTGGTCGGATTTTAACCACAACGTGGCGGGCCTGTGCGTGCTGGTGATCGGGGGGTGCGCGCTCGCCGCACAGGTGTGGGGGGGCTCCTGGGCCAAGCACTGGCCGTTGGGCTGGGTGGCCCTGGCCGGCTTTTTGCTGGTGCGCAGCGATCCCAATGATTGGCCGCTGGGACCCACCGGGTGGTGGGATGGCTTGTGGCAGGCGGAGGTGCTCCAGCACCGCCTGGCGACGCTCCTGGCGTGTGGGCTCGGCCTCCTCGAGTGGCGGGCCCGGACGGCCTCCGCGCCGCGCCCCTGGGTCTCGCACCTGTTCCCGGGGCTCTGCGCCCTCGGCGGTGTCCTGCTCCTGACGCATGCGCATAGCGCCTTGGAGCCTCAGCAAGAATTCTTGATTCAAGTGTCCCACACCGCCATGGGCGTCCTGGCCCTCATCATGGCGTGTGGGCGCTGGCTGGAGTTGCGGCTGGCGCCGCCGGTTGGCCGCGTCGCCAGCCTGAGCGCCCATCTCGCCCTCCTGGGGATCGGGCTCCTCCTGGTCTTTTATCGCGAACACCTCGGCTAGCAGCCGTGATCTCCACTTTCAGAACACTACCCTCCTCCGCTTGAGCGCCGCTGCAGCCTGAAGGCGAACTCAGGTCCCAGTCCCTGGAACACCGCCAGGTGAATCCAGAGCATGGCCAGCGGCTCCAGCAGACGGGCGATGGCGAGCGGCCCGGCGTCAATCATCTCAAAGCCGAGATCCTCGCCCAACTGGGTCACCGCCGCTTTGGCCTCCGCGTCGTCGCCGCACAGGAACATCGTGGCCGCCTGGGACCCATAGCGCGGGTCGTGCATGTTGCCAACGCCAGTGATATTGAACGCTTTCACCACGCGCGCGCCCCGCGCCCATGCCGCTACCTGCTCGGCCGCGGACGTGGTGTGACCGAGCAGGAGCCCTTGCTTCAGCCCCTCCAGGCCCATGTCGACCGGATTAGTGGCGTCCACGAGGACTTTTCCGGTCAGGTCTCCAGCGCTTCGCACGGCGTCGTGCGCCGCCGCCCAGGGAACGGTCAAGACGACCACCTCACTCGCCGCTGCCGCTTCGTCCACGCGGCCGGCGCGGGCGTTCGCGCCGGCAGATGCGAGGAGGGTGCGTATTTTCTCGTCGTGGGGGTAGTGTCTGAAGTTCCAACATAGCAGTTAGCCCTGTGTAGGGAGTTCGTACTTAGCCAAGACCTGCTGGCGGCTGCCGATGTCGGGCGGGATATCTTGGAGCTTCACTCCCAACAGCAGCGAGTATTCGGCACGATGAAAGATGCCATCGTGCCCTTGAGCACACACGATCACCTGGTCTCGGTTCTGCTCCCAGAGCTGGCGCCGCCAGCGTTGCCAGCCGACAGGCTCACTCCCTCTGGCCTCGCGCTCACACGGCAGCCGATCGGCGGTCGCCAACGCGAACATCAGCAGGGTGAACACCACATGCACCCGCACGGCGCGCTCGCTTTTGTGTGGCGGATGGCCCAGGTCCCACGGTTGCTTGGCCTCTTTGATGCAGCAGTGCTCAATAAGGCTGCGCTCGTCATCGTCGTCAAAGGGCTGCAGGGGCTGCTCCACCGGGGCATTGGTCAGAAAGACCGTTCTCCCCCCAGGCCCATAGTCCTTGCCCTGCCATTGACGCACCACCACCGCAGTGATGGGATTGGCCTGGAAGTCACGCCGGTTCGCATGGGACGCATGCTCCGGGGTGCCCTATGGGTCGTAGGTCGTCAGGCCCGTGATCCCGCCCACCTCGGTTTCCAGGCGCTTGGTCCAGGCCTGGCGGCCCTGCCCATGGCGGACGGTGTGCACCCGGCGACCGACCGTGAGCGCGGTGCCGGCCGCGGCCTGGGCGCGGGCCTCGGCCGGCACCGCCATCTTCGTTTTGGCCGGCACCACAAAGCGGATGCCTTGCTGGTCCAGCCACCACAGCGTGGTGCCATCCACACAGCCCTTCTCAAAGACCACTTTGGCCAGGCGCGCGGCGCCCGCCAGATTCAGCCGCGCGTGGCTGACCAAGGCGCGGGCCCAAAGTGCCTCATGCTCCTGGATCTGTCCCACTTTGACGGCCAACGGAATCTTGGTCGCGGCATCCATCAAGCGGAACACCTTCCAGCCGTAAACCGTGCTCGCAATCGCGTGCCCCTGCCCCCGCGTATCTTCGATGTGCACCTTACGGGTCACCTCGCCACACCCTGTGTCGCGCTCTGTCGTGTCCAAATCAGTGCCATCGGCAATGCCCGTGACCGTCGCCCCACAGACGCCGGCCGTGGCCACGGCCCGCATGGCCCCATTGCACACCATCTCCAGAGTCCGCAGGTGCCACTGCACGATGTTCTTGGCCAGGGTATCCGGGCCAATCGGCCCCGGGGCTCGCTCGCCTTGCCGCTTGGTCGCCCCGCGTTGACACACGCCCTCGCGGACCTGCGGGGCATTGAAACCGACCCACTGCATGAGCGCCTCCTCACTGCACAGCAAGCGGGGCAGGGCATTGATGCGCTGCATCCCAAACAGGGTTTTCACCCCATAGCGCAGGACATACTGGACGAAAGGGACCATCTTGCGTTGGATAGCCGCACCGTGGGCCTCCTCCAGCAGGGCCATGACGCCGATAGCCCGCAGGAAGTGGAAAAAGTCATCCAGCAATGCCCCTGCATCGAGCCGATACACCCCATCCACCCGTTGCTTGCGATACAAGCGGCGTGCCAGCCGGAAATCGTCGCCACGGGCCACCTCCCAACACCGCCGCTCCGCCAGGTTCTGCGTGATCTCGTCGTGTGTTTGTCCCATGGTCCACCCTCCTCTGTTGCGTGTGCCCCAGCTATAGAGGAATGCAGACCCCAGATCCAGGTCTCAGACTATGTTGGAACTTCAGCATCCCTCTCTGTACAGGCTCACCACGGTGTGACATACTCACCTGTCCATACCAATTATTCATCCGCGATGAACTCGCTTGATTTTATCACGCCCCAGGTCCATCCTGGAGGGCCATGAAGACGCTTATCCGAAACCTATTCCATAAGATGACTGCTACGCTGTGTGAGCACTGGCAGCTCTCGCTTGGGACCATGGCACTCCGACACCAACGTGCGGTCTTGGAACGTTCCGTGAAAGGGCCACGATTCTTGCCGGTTGATCGATGCTTCTGGATCGTGCTCTCGACGCTGTGGGCACGATGGCCGGACGCCCTGGAGATCATACAAACGGCTACGGTACGACGCTGGCGTCGACAGGAATTATGGCATGATCTGAGGCGGCCATGTGAGCGGAAGCGACCAGGACGTCCGGCCATCGCAGCGGAGACGCGTGCGCTGATCCGGCAGATGAGCCGAGAGAATTTTCTTTGGGGTGCCCCTCGTATGCACGGTGAACTGGCGAAGCTCGGCATCACGGTCTCGCGGACCACAGTCGTGAAATACATGGAACATCACCCCGGTCCACCATCGCTGACATGGCGCACATTCATGCGCATGCACTCTCCTAAGCTCGTCACCGACGAGGCCTCTGCGGAAGTCTTGCGGAGCGTTCGTGCCTTGTACACTACCGCTGTGCGGGCGCTTCGTCATTGGCTGAGGAGGGCTGTCTCAGGCGGACGACAGCGGACCTCAGGATGTGATGTCATCCCCCTCGCCCAACCGTGCAATACTGTGCCTGTGCTCACCCTTTGGATGGCGGACATCGCTGCTCGTGTCCAAGTGTCCGAACGCCGTCCACCAGGCTTGCGTTCGTCATCCAACGGTGATCCCTTTGCCGACGATCTGACCATAGCTGTGGGAACAGCTGAAGTATGCCTGGCCTTTTTGGCCAGGGGGTATTGGGGTGGGCCTCACTTGAGGTGGCGACATGTACGAGACCAAATCAAGGCCCGGGGGAAAGGAGCCTCACGGCGAGCTGCTGCGTGATGAAACGTGCGGATGAATTATTGGTATGGACAGGGAAATTGACCGGCTCGGGCGTTCAGTGGTAGGGCCATAACAATCATCCGAACCAAAACAGACGCTAAGCCATAGCCATTTTAGATACAGAGAGTTGCAGAGTTCCCACGCCCGGTGTTTTTCTCGACAGCCTGCCAGCAACAGCGGCAAAGTATAGCCATCCGGCCTTGTATCCTCGAAAATCAGGGCTTAGCGTTCGTTTCTGTTCCAATGATTGTTGCGGCCCGACTTTGCATATCCCCAAATATGCTGTGCTCCGCATATTTGGGGGGTTGGGCAAAAATCCCCAGCAAGCAGCCAGGGCACAGCCAGCAGCGCCCCTACTGCTTGGCCTCCAGAGCTTCCAGGATGGCGCCGGGGGACATCGGCAGCCTGGTCAGGCGGACGCCAATGGCATGGTAGATGGCGTTGGACAGGGCGGCCAGCGGGGCGATGATGGGTATCTCGCCCACACCGCGCAGCCCGTAGGGATGGCGCGGGTTGGGGACTTCCACGATCTGGGCGTCAATCATCGGCACGTCCAGGCTGGTGGGCATGCGATAGTCCAGGAAGGTGGAGTTGGCCATCAGGCCGTCTTTGGTGTAGAAGTATTCCTCGTTCAGCGCCCAGCCAATGCCCTGGGTGGTGGCCCCCTGGATCTGCCCTTCCACGTAGCCAGGGTGGACAGCGGTGCCCGCATCAATGAAGGCGGTGTAGCGCAGAATGTCCACCTTGCCGGTCTCCGTGTCCACCTCCACGTCCACAATATTGCCGCCGAACGTGGACCCCACACCAGTGCTGGTGGTCGAGACGGAACTGGTGATAGGGCCGCCAGTGCGCAGGAGTCGGCCCGCCAATTGTCGGAAGGTCATGCGGTCTGCCGGATTCCTCGTGCAGGTGAAGACCCCATGTTGGAACTCCACGTCCTCCGGCTGCACCTCCCATATCCGGGCGGCGCGGGCAATCATCTGCCGCTTGACTTCCTCGGCGGCAGCGATGGCCGCCAGGCCGGTGTCGTAGGTGATCCGGCTGCCGCCGGAGCCAGCGGTGAATGCGATAGAATCGGTGTCCACCACCATGGGGTTGACATCTTCGGCCCGCAGGCCCAGCGCCTCGGCGGCCTGCATGGCGATGGAGACCCGGCTGCCGCTCAGGTCCACCGAGCCGGTGATCAGGTTGATGGTGCCGTTGCTGTTGACATGGATGGCGGCTGAGGACATCTGGCCGCTGTTGAACCGGTGGGCCACCGATATGCCCCGCCCCCGGCGCCGGCCTGAACCAGTGGAAGGGTCGGGGGCTTCCAGAGGAGTGTTGTAATGGGGATGGGCCTGCATGGCCTCTTCCAGCTCCTTGCACCCGATGCGTGGGTACATCACGCCATTGGTCATCCGGTCCCCTTGCTGGACGGCGTTCTTCAGCCGGAGCTCCAGGGCGTCCAGGCTCAGCTTCTCGGCCAGCTCGTCAATGGTGCACTCCACGGCGAAGGCGGCCTGGGGCTGGCCGGGCGCCCGGTAAGCCTGCACCTTCGGCTTGTTGACCACCACGTCGAAGCCGTCCACCAGCAGGTGATCGATCTTGTAGGGCCCCAGGCCGGTCAGGGCGCCGCCGCCCACCGGCGAACCTGGGAAAGCCCCAGCTTCATAGGCCAGGTAGAGCTGGGCGGCGGTGATGCGGCCACTTCTGGTCGCGCCGATCTTGCAGCGCGAATAGGTGGCCGAAGTGGGTCCACTGCCCTCGAACACCTCTTTGCGGGTCATGGTTATTTTGACCGGGCGGCCACTTTTCTTGGATAGAACCGTGACCACGGGGTCCAGATAAGAGGTGCCCTTGGCGCCAAAGCCGCCGCCGACCTCCAGAGGGATGACCTTTATCTGAGACTCGGGAATGCGTAAGATGGCAGCGGTGAGGGAGCGAATGTTGAAAGGTCCCTGAGTGCTGGTCCAGATGGTCACATGGCCGTCCTGCGCCCAGAGCGCGGTGGACGTGTGAGGCTCAATGTATCCCTGGTGCACCGTCTGGGTGGTGAACTCCCGTTCCACGACGACATCGGCCTCCCGGAACCCTTGCTCCAGGTCGCCGCGCTGGAACTGGAGGTGGCCGGCGATGTTGCTCTGCGCGCCAGTATCCTGGCCGGGGCCGGTCCGTTCGACCCGGAACCTGGTGGTCATGTGCTCATGCAGCAGGGGCGCATCGGGCTTCATGGCTTCGCGGACGTCCAGGACCGGAGGCAGTACCTCGTAGTTGACCTGGATCAGGTTGAGGGCTTCTTCAGCCACGTGGGAATTGATGGCGGCCACTGCCGCGATCGCATGGCCGATGTACAGCACCTTCTGGTTGGCCAGGATGTTGTCAGCGATCATCCGGGCATTGCCCTGGGCCTCGGCAAAATCGATGACCCGGTCCTCGACGATGGGGAAGTCTTTGAACGTGCACACCGCATACACGCCGGGCAGGGCCTTGGCCTTGCTGGTGTCAATGGAGTGGATGCGGGCGTGGGCATGGGGGCTGCGCAGGACTTTGCCGTGCAGCATTCCGGGCAGGTTGATATCGGCCCCGAATTTGGCCCGGCCGGTCACCTTGTCCAGACCGTCGTGGCGGATGGGCCGGGTGCCCACCACTGTGTAGGTGCTTGGGCTGCTGCTCTCTCGTGAGGTTGTGGTGGTCATGAGGCTTCCCCTCCTTGTCTCACTGTTCCAATTGACCCAGGATTCCCCATCTGGACTCCCTGTTCTTGCTAGGAGACCATCAAATAGCTGGGGGTCACGCCGCCAGGGGCTCTTCCTCCAGTTGCAGATCCGGATACCAGCGTTGGAACACCGCTCCGAGTTCCCGATTCAGAGTTTTCACCCGAGTCTGTAACAGCAGATGCGCACCCCGCTTGGTCCATTGCATCTGCTGCTTCTTGCAGAAGCGTTTGCTGATGACTTGGTTGACCGTCGACTCGACAAAACCGGTGCTGATGCGCTCCCCGTACCGATACCGCTCGCCATCATTGTGGACGAAAGCGCGGTTGCGGTCAATATACGTGTGAAACTCCTGCACGGCTTTCAGGAGTTTCCGTGCGGTGCCATCGCCAGTCGCCGCTGCCACGTCGAGGTCCATCTCGACTGACTCCACCACCTGGAACGCCCGATACACGTTCCCATGCCACAACAACCACTTCAGCCGCTCCAACTCCTGCACCACGGCATCGCGGAGTCTGTAGGTCTCATCCTCGACACTGATCGTCTGTGGCAGCCCTTTGGCTGTCTGCTGCAGAACAGTCAGGCGCATCGCGAGGTGAAACCAATCGAGGAGGTGCTCGGCGTGCGGGTTGAGGTAGAGCTGGAGGTCGCGCACCGTGTCCCCACCATCGGACAGAAACGTGAGCTGTTGACTCATCTGGTGCCCTTGCGACTGCAGGACCTCGAACAGGCGGCGTTTGGGCTTCTCGTCCAGGGTCTGGACAAACCCAAAACACTTGCTGGACGCGATATTCGCCTCGTCGTCCCGTCTGAAGACGAGAATGCTCTTCCCGACAATCACCTCGAAATGCTGCTGTTTCTCCTCCCAGTTGCGGATATAGCCCCCATCAATCCCGACCGTCATGGGGCCATCAGGGATGGAGAGTGTGGCCCAATCAGCCGGGCATCCCTCGACAAAGGCCCACTGCTCCTCGCCCAGTTCGTCTTCACAGCGTTGGGCCACCGCGAGTGCATGGTTCTGAATGGTGGTCGCATTGAGCGTCGCATCCACGGGGAGAAAGTCCTTCAGCACCTGCGCCGTCAGGCCATAGGAGACCACCGAAGCCCACTTCGTCTCCAACAAGAGCAGCTCGGGGGCGACCGAGCCGGTCACCAGGGCATTCGGCGGCCGGAAGGTGGTCGCCTTGCGACGCTGGCATCGACAATGATACAGCCGCGGACTGGTGAGGGTGACCGTACCAAATAGCGTGCGGAAGGTGCGCGTGTGATACCCTTTGATCCCGAGCGACTTCCCACAGTGCTCGCACTGGGCATGGGCCGCAACAAAGGCCGTCGCTTGCTGTTCCACCAGATGTTGCTGGAGCATCTTGAGGACGGACTTCGCTTCGGCCAACGTGAAACTCAGATGCTCAATCTGCTGGTGTGGCTTCTCCGCCATCGCGATCTCTTGAACCTGTTCTTCACGACCATCCTCTGCACACACGACAAGCTGCACCTTGATTTTCATAGGGCTCCTCCCGTCTAGGGCATACCGATTGAGCGGCTCATTCTACCCCGGACGGATGAGTCACCCCCAGGTTTTTGATGCTCTCCATTATGGCGGACCACGGGGGCCCAGGTCCACTCGAGGTCGAAGCGTCGCGAGTGGCGCGGACGATGAGCCCTGGTCACTCGCATGCAGCCGAGATCAGCGATACGCGAAGGCCCCTAGGGGCCGCATCCACTACAACCCACGCCGGTGGGAGTAGTTCGGTTCATCGCAGGTGATGAACTCCAGCAGGACGGCGCGTCCCTCGTCGTTCATCCGTCTGGCGCGTTGGATGGCGGGGATGATCTCGTCTGGCTTTTCGACTCGTTCCGCGTATCCGCCCAGGGAGCGGCCCAGCTCGGCATAGTTCGCGCCGGAGACCCGGGTGGGGGACGCGTCGGGGTGAGCCAGCCCCCGGCGTTCGATGGCCCCGGAGGAGTTGTTTAACACGATGGTGGTGATCGGAATACCGCACCCCACCGCGGTTTCGAAGTCCAGGCCGGTCATCCCAAAGGCCGCATCCCCCATGAAGTTCACGCAGAACTTGCCCGGCGCCGCCAGCTTGGCCCCGATGATCAGCCCCAGGCCGGTCCCCAGGGCGTGGGATTTCCCCCACCCGATGTAGCTGCGGGGGGCGGTGGCCCGGTAGAACGGCATCAGTTGGTCCCGAGGGCCACCCGAATCGTGCGTCACAATCGCTTCTCTGGCATCCACCGTGTGCATGAAGTCCCAGATGATGCGGTACGGATTCAGGGGCACCTCATCGGAGGCGAGCTTGGGCATCCATTCCTTCAACCACCCCTCACGCACCTGGGTGATCTCGGCAGCTACGGCTCCGTCACCTCCTCCCCCCTGGGCGCCGCGGAGGTCCTTGACGGCGTCGATCATCTGGCGCAAGACCAACCGGGCATCCCCGAGGATGGGATACTCGGTCTGGTAGTTCTTGTTGAGGTCCCGCGCATCGTTGGTGGCGTGGATGATGACCTTGCCCGGTGGGAGGGTGGTGGCCATGCCATGCTTGGTGAGGCCCGTCCCAATGGCGAATACCACGTCTGCGTGCCCCAGGAAATGATACACTGGGCGGCTCATCACCCCGCTGCCGCTCCCCAGGGCGAGGGGATGGTCTTCTGGGAAGGCGCTCTTGCCCTCCAGGGTCGTCATCACGGGGATCTGGAGGAGGTCTGCCAGCTCGATCAGCTCGGGCGTAGCCTCCGCATAGAGCACTCCCTGGCCGGCATGGATCAGCGGGTGATGCGCCTGGACCAGCACGTGGGCTGCAGCCTCGATATCCCTCGGGTTCCCGGCGGGGCGGGCAGGCTTCACCGCCGTATACGGCAGCGCCGATTCGCTCCCCTCCTCCAGGGCCACATCGGCCGGGACCTCGACCATGACCGGACCGGGCCGGCCATTCTTCAAGAGATTGAACGCCCTCCGCATCACCTCGGGCACTTCATCCGCCAGATTCAGCGTCTCCACCGCCTTGGTCACCGACGCATAGGTGCGCGCGGAGCTGAAGAGCGGGAAGACCTGAGCCCGATCCCGCTGATGCCCCAGCGGCAGGAGCAGCACCGGTGTGGAATCGGAGAACGCCGTGGCCACGCCGGGAAAGGCGTTCTCTGCCCCCGGGCCATACTGCATCGCGAACACACCCACGGGGTTCCCATTGGTGATCCGGCTATACCCATCCGCGATGCCGACCCCGACCCGCTCCTGGGCGCAGACCTGGGGACGGATGCCTGCGGCCGCGCAGGCCTGGATAATGGGCGTGGTCGGGAAACAGCTGAGAAACTTGACGCCCTCGTGTTTCAGGATTGTGGCGATGGCATCGACGATTTTCATGGGATGTTCTCCATACCTACGCCGCTCACGATGGCCTCATGCCGCAGAGGATCTCCTCCCACGGCCTGGCCTCCGCCAAGGACCATGCGGCGATTATATACGACGGGGTCCCTGGAGTCGAGGGATAGGCAGCAATTCCCACATTCCACCCGATGGCATTGTCAATTTAACCGGACTCCTCTGACCTGAAGTTCCAATATAAGGATGAACCCTCAGCTGTGAGCCCGTACTGGCTCAGCACTTCTTGGAGTGTCCCAATACTTGGCCGGACATCGTTCAGCTTGACCCCTACTAGCAGGGCGAATTCCGCGATATGGAAGATGCCGTACCCGGGTATCTCCCCATTCGCTCAATCAATTTCCACCATTCTGAATTTCAAGCTGCCGGTACAGAGACGTGGCCCAGCCTAGCCTG
>Ga0137403_10006978_pt1 | contig 12843 bp, 9 predicted proteins | sample CZOMad2_1_16fung_FD_122057 | JGI IMG/M metagenome (GOLD analysis project Ga0137403, IMG submission 122057) | Vadose zone soil fungal communities from Angelo Coast Range Reserve, California, USA - CZOMad2_1_16fungal (Hybrid Assembly) | ecosystem: Environmental > Terrestrial > Soil > Vadose zone... | reverse complement strand
AGATCATAGGCGAGAGCACGTCGCAGTGCTGCGCCATCTTCACGATGTCCTGCCCGGTGTGGGCGAGATCGACGTTGCGCTGCCAGGCCATGACTCCGAAGACGTCGAGGGAGAGCAGGACGCCTGTGGGATGCAGTTCGGCGTAGGCTTTCTTCAGGAAGTCGGCGATTACGTCGGAGCGCTGCCACTTGGGATGCTCTTTCTGGAAATAGAATTCAGCGTCTTTTTGGTTGCCTTCGGCGGGAAAGCGCACGTAGTCGAATTGGATTTCGTCGGCGCCAGATTCGGCGGCGCGTTTCGCTAGAGCTATGTCGTATGCCTGAACTTTTGGCTGCGAAGGATCGGTCCAGACGAGCTTGCCGTTTTCCTTCCAGGCCTGTCCGGTGGCGCGTGAATGTACGGCGAGTTCGGGGTGCGTCTTGACCAAGTGTTCGTCGCGGAAGATGGCGACGCGGGCGATGGCGTGAAGGCCGAGCGAATGCACGTAGCGGGTGAACTTGGGTAGCTCTGGAATCGGATGCGACTTCTGCGCGCCTGCTAGCTCGTGGTCAAATGGAATCGAAATCAGGCCATCGCTATCCTTAATATCAAAGACAACGGCGTTGCCGCCAACGTCGCGCCAGCGGCGCATGATCTTGCGGCCGCGCTCGCTGCCGGCCATCAAGCCCGTCAGATAAATCGCACGTACTTCAAAGTCCTTGGCGACCGGCATCGACTTCTCGACGATCGGCGAGGAGATTGCGCCTGGGATGGTCACCGTTTCGCCTACCTTGAGAGAGATGCCTTTGCGGTCGCCGTTGGCATGGCGAATGGCGTCGCCCAACTCAGCTGATGTCAGATAGGACGTCTTTGAGAGATAATGTCGGGCTACGAGAGGGATGCTGTCGCCGCGTTGCGCTGTGTAGGTGAGTGTAGCGTCGGCGGCGAAAGCGTTGCCAGAGAAAGAAACGGAGAAACAAGAAATCGCTGCCAAGCAGAGGGCGATCGGGCCAGTTAAGAGACGAGGAGCGCGCACGGGAATTGGGCCTTTCCAGGGAATTCGGGACCTCCGCCGAGAGTAACGATGGCAGCATTACTCAGCTAGTTACCTCAGACGGCGTCCGTTCGTGCCCTAGGTGGCTGGCCGTTTGGCTATGCCCAGAAGTTTCCCGGATAGCGCAAATTGTTTCGCATTCTTGCCCGAGCGTTCTTTGCGCCAACGGTGGAAATGTCTAGGAAAAGGCCTGTAAGTCCATGAAAATCGCCGCGTTAGGCAGAGGCTGCCTATGGCCAAAGGTTTGCTTTTAGTTAGCCCGTCACCGCGCAGCCAAAAAGTGGGCTAGCCCGGGATGATCGGCAGGGGTAACCAGCCCCGCTCAGGGAAAGGTAGGAAAAGCCGCCCTAATCCGGTGGCCCAACGACAAATATGAAGACAGGCTTAAGCTTGGCTCTCGATCCTAACCGCCGCAGCACTGAAGCCCGCGATTTTGACGCGACCCTCCGCCGCAAAATCGTTGGCCAGGACCAAGCCATCGAGAAAGTGGTCGAGATCTACCAGATGTTTCTCGCCGGCCTGAACGCGCCCGGACGCCCTGTGGGCAACCTGCTCTTCCTTGGGCCGACCGGCTCCGGCAAGACGCGCGTTGTGGAAGCCATGGCGGAAACGCTCTTTGGCGATGCCCGCGCCTGCATCAAGATTGACTGCGCTGAGTTTCAGCATTCGCACGAGATTGCGAAGTTGATTGGATCACCTCCGGGATACCTCGGGCATCGCGAAACTCATCCGATGCTGACGCAGGAAGCTTTGAACCAGTGGCACACGGAGAAGCTCAAGCTCTCCATTCTGCTGTTCGACGAAATTGAAAAAGCTTCGGATTCGCTCTGGCAGTTGCTACTCGGAATTCTCGACAAAGGCACGCTCACGCTCGGCGACAACCGCCGCGTGGACATGACGCAGTGCATCATCATCATGACCTCGAACCTGGGCGCAGGCGAGATGAACGACATGATCACCGGCGGCTTCGGCTTCTCACGCGTCGCCACCGCCATGGACGAGCGCTTTGACGACAAGGTCAACCGCACCGCCGTCGAAGCTGCCCGCCGCAAGTTTTCGCCCGAGTTCATGAACCGCATCGACAAGACGGTTGTCTTCAAGATGCTGCGCCCGGACGACATGAAGCACATTCTGGATATCGAACTCGGAATGGTGCAGCAGCGCGTGTTGATGGCTGCCGGCGCCAACCAATTCGTCTTCACCTGCACGCAGGGCGTGAAAGACTATTTGCTCCGCGAAGGGACCGATGCGAAGTACGGTGCGCGGCATTTGAAGCGCGCTATCGAACGGCATCTGGTGTTCCCGCTGGCGAATCTGGTTGCCACTGGGCAGGTTCGGCTTGGGGATTTCGTCCGGATCGATACCACCCCTGAGGGCATCATGACCTTCACCAAGGAAGCGGAAGGCACTGCTCTTCCGGGCTTTGCCGATCGTTACGGAACGGCCGCCAACGCTACCGCTCAGGCTGCGCGGGTTGGAAGACCTGTCGTGGCTCGTCGCGAGTTTGGGGCACCTGGACCGATTCTCGACACGAAGTAACTTCTCTCTCTTTTCTCTCTTTCCCTCTTTCCCGAAGGCGCCGGAAAAATCCCGGCGCCTATTTTTTGGTTCCAATCCAGAGCGTTCACCACGGAGACACGGAGTCACGGAGAAGAGCGAGGGAAAGAAGCAAAGAGCAAACCTGAAGCTCCTGGCGATCGATGTTTGCCCATCTTTGCTCTTCTCTGTGTCTCCGTCGTCAATCGCTTTGAACCCAGAGCAAACTGCCGACTGGAACCGAACCCACCGTTCTGATAACTTCGTGAGTTCTATGTAGGAGCCCGACTCATGAACGGCAGAATCCATCCCAAAGCTCCCTCGACGCCGGGCAAGGCTCTGGCAGTCTTTCTTATTCTTACCCTCATTCTCGGCGAGCCGCTCCAGGTTTTCGCGCGGTACCAGCCTACGCGCGGATCCAACGCATTCTCGCAGGAGCAGGAGATTCAAGCTGGTCAGGAAGCTTCGGCTGACGTGCTGAAGAAAATGCCTGTGCTGCCGGAAGACGATCCCGTCACGCAATATGTCCAGCGGCTTGGCGCGCAGCTCACGGCGCACGCTCCGGGCGATCCCTGGCCTTACCACTGCCGTGTGGTGAATCAGAAAGAAATCAACGCCTTTGCGTTGCCGGGTGGGCCGATCTTCGTCAACATGGGGACGATTCAGGCCGCCGACAATGAAGCCCAACTCGCCGGGGTGATGGCGCATGAAATTTCGCACGTGGTCCAGCGCCACGCTACCCGCGCTGCCACCAAGCAGATGGAAGTGCAGATGCCACTGCAAATTCTGGGCGCGCTGCTCGGACGAAGCAGCCTCGGCCAGCTTGCCGCGGAAGGGATTTCGTTCGGCGCCGGTTCCTACTTCATGAAGAATTCCCGGCAGAATGAGTCGGAGGCCGACCTGATCGGCACCGACATCATGTATGACACTGGCTACAACCCGCAGGCTATGGCCGATTTCTTTACGAAATTGGAAAAACAAGGTGGGGCGAATGGGCCTCAGTTTTTCAGCGACCATCCTAACCCGGGCAATCGCGCTGGGGCGGTCGAACGGGAAGTCCGTTCCCTGCCCGTCAAAAGCTACCGCGGCGGCAGTTCCGAGTTCGGGCAAATTAAGCAGCGCGTGGCCGGCATCAAAGCGCTCACCGCGCAGGAAATCGCCGCCCAGCAGCAGGCGCAAGCCCAAAGCGTGAAAGGCCGCCTACCCGCCGCCGAATACCCTTCGCGAGACATGCAGGTCTTTACCCATGATCTGTTCCAAATCTCCTATCCCAAGAACTGGCAGGTCTTCGGCGACCGAACTTCTACGGTCAACATCGCTCCGCCCAGCGGCGTTTCCGATAACGCGATTGCCTACGGTGTCCTCATCAGCGACTACCAGCCTGAGAACAGCAACGCCAGCGTTGACCAGTCCACGCACGCCCTGCTCAGCACGCTGCGCCAGTCCAATCAAGATATGAAACAGGTCGGTAACGACGAGGACATCCGAGTCGCCGGAGTGTCAGGCAAATCCGTCGACCTGATCGCGACTTCGCCCGTGCAGGACGCTAATGGCCATGCGCAACGCGAGCGTGACTGGCTTGTCACTGTTCCTGGGCGGCAGGGAAATTTGATTTATCTGGTCTTTATTGCGCCGGATGCGGACTTCAATACCCTGCGGCCGACGTTTGATCAGATGTTGCGGTCGCTGCGGATCAAGTAGGAACCAATGAACCTATGAGCGCCATCGATCAAGCTCTTGCCGCCAACGCGCGCTTCGCCCTCAACTACGATCCCGATCAGATTTCCCCGCGGCCGCGTTTGGGCTTGGCCGTGCTTACCTGCATGGATACACGGTTATCTCTTCCGGCCTTGGGTCTTCGTCCACAAGATGCTCACGTTATCCGCAATGCGGGCGGCATCGTAACCGATGACGCGCTGCGCTCTCTGTTGATTTCTCATTACATTCTTGGAACTAAGGAAGTGATGGTAGTCAACCATACGGACTGCGGGTTGATGAGGGAGTCCGAAGAGGCGTTGCATGAGCGCATCGAGCGCCAGGCTGGATTGCCGCCTAACTCGCCAGTGCGGTTTCACGCTTTTACCGACCCCGAGGATAACGTTCGTGTGCAGCTCGCGCGACTCGACGCGCACAGCTGGATTCACAGCGAACTGACTATACGAGGGTTTGTGTTTGACGTGCGGACGGCGCATTTGAGGGAAGTGCGACTGTAGGGCTGGGCCTTCGGGTGGCTAGCGCTTGAACCTGGCTAGCGCCCCTTAGGACGCACCGCTACTTGGTACCGCTCTCTTACTGCTGTTCGTCGGGAAGAGCCCTTGCGGCACCTGAGCGAGGATGCGGTTTGGGCTTGATGGGAATGCGGATAGGCGCGTCTGGATCGGTGGGGTCAGATGAATCATCGGACGAGTGAACTCGAAAGATTTCTCGGACCACTACGGCAATCTGTTCTCGTCGCCAAGTTCCGCCAAAGCCTTCCGCCAGGTCGGGACTCTGTTGATGCTCAGCAAGCTTTCTCAGCAATGCCGCGCTTCCCTCGTTAAGCCGCTTGTTGCGGAGGCGCGGTTCGAGCCAATCAACGATCTCGCGTGGGCTGTTAAAGCCCACAGCATTGACATCGGGGATCTCGATTCCAAAGACTTCCTCCACCACCATTACCATCTCGACAAAATCGAGGATGCTCATTGCCCTGCGAACCATGCGATTTCCCCTTGCAAGGCCGATTCTAGTTCATGGCTGACCCTATCGGGCGATTGCTCTCACGACCCGATTGCGCACTTACCAGACCTCACACCTCTCCGCCCGCACCATCTCCGAACCTGCCTTGCATGAGAACGCCTGCTGAAACTCCGGCAGGTTCGAGAGCGGCCCATTCACGCGAAACTTTCCAATGGGATGCGGATCGCTTTGCACCATGACTCGCTGGGTTTCGATACGGATCGCGTCTCCTCGCCATTGGCCCCAGGCGATGAAGAATTGCTGTTCCGGAGTAAATCCATCCACATTCGCCGGACGTGGCTTGCCTTCCAAGGATTTCTGATATGCCTTGAAAGCAATCCTGGCTCCGCCCAGGTCGCCGATGCTTTCGCCGAGGACGAGCTTGCCGTTGTGGTGGACACCGGGCTCGATAAAGTAGTTGTCGAATTGCCGGGCTACGCACGCGCCACGGTCTTGGAACTTCTTCAGGTCATCGTCGGTCCACCAGTTTTTCAGTGCGCCGAGTTCGTCATATTGTGAGCCTTCATCGTCGAAGCCGTGGCTGATTTCATGACCGATGACCACACCGATGGCGCCATAGTTCATGGCATCGGAAGCATTTACGTCAAACGCCGGAGGCACAAGGATCCCTGCGGGAAAGACAATTTCGTTAAGGAAGGGATTGTAGTAGGCGTTCGAGGTCGGCGGCGTCATGCCCCATCGGCCGCGGTCGACGGGTTTGCCAATTGTGGAACGGTCGTCGTCCACATTGAAACGGCGTCCGGCCAGGGCATCCTCCCAGAAATTGTCGCGGCTTACGGAAACGTGACTGTAATCTTTCCATTTGTCCGGGTAGCCGACTTTCACATTGAAGGTGGCGAGCTTGGCCAGGGCGCGCTTTTTCGTTTCCTCTCCCATCCAGGGCAACGTGATGATGTCGTCATGCATGGCGGCGAGAATGTGGCGGATCAGATCCTGCATTTTCGCTTTGGCCTCGGGCGGAAAATGCCTCGCTACGTATTCCTTGCCCAGTGCTTCGCCAAAGAGTTCGTCGGTGGACTCGGCACAGCGCTTCCAGCGCGGCTTCAGTTCGGTGGCGCCATTCAGAAATTTTCCATTGAAGGCGAAGTCTTCGCCCACGAAGGGCGACGATAAATACTGCGCCACCGAGTTGAGCAACTGCCATTTTAGGTAGGTCTTCCAGTCGGCCAACGGAACGCCGGCCATCTGGCGGTCGACTTCGGCAAGGAACTTTGGCTCCTGGACATTCAATGCGACATCGTGGGCAAGGTGCAGGTGGTCGAAGTAGTCCACCCATTGAACATGTGGCGCCATTGCTTGGAGTTCGGCGAACGAAGTCTTATGATCCGTAACTTTGGGATCACGCAAGGATGCCGGGTCTTGAGCGGCCTGGGCCAGGTGAGTTTCCATATCTAGAATCGTCTTGGCAGCGGCGGCGGATGCTGCCTCGTCAGCACCCATCAGGCGGAACATCTTGGTTACGTGTTCCACCAGTTTCGTCCGCGCTTCGACAAACCGCGCCTCGGTTCCGACGTAATAATTGCGCTCCGGCAACGTCAATCCATTGGCCGACACGTCCGCCATGACCATGCCGGGCTCATGGGGATTCAGAGCCCCACCCAGCGCAAACGGCACGGTCACCCCAATGTCGTGCAGCTTCGCCATCACACGCTGCAACTGCGTTGTATCTTTCGCGGCGTCGATTTCCGCCAGCCAGGGTTCCAGCGGCTTCATCCCGGCGGCGTTGATTTTGCCTTCGTCGGTGCAAGAGCCGTAGTAGTCGCCAATTAAGCGTTCGGTGCCGCCCGGCGCGGCGGACTTGTTCGCCGATGCTTCGTCGAGGATGACCTTGATGTCGTCCTTAATTGTTTCCCCGGAGCGCCACCGGCGGCTCCACCGCACCATTGAGGGCGGAATCGGATTCTGCGCCCGCCAGTTTCCGTTGGCATATTCGAAGAAGTCGGTGCAGGGGTCAATAGAGCGGTTCATATCGCCGAGTTCGACTCCCTTCACGGAGGCACCGCCCGCAGCCGGGCTGGAAGAGGAAAAGTTCTGTGCTGAAGCCAATGCTCCGCTGAATGCCAGGAAAAGCAAGACTCGAATCTGCATGGAAAACCTCGAAGAGAAAATTGCTGAATTTCGTCCCAACCGCGCAGGAGAACGGGAACAGAAGACGATACACCTTGGGCCTGAATACAGGCCAGCAATGCATCAGACGCCGGAACTCTCAATTTGGTTAGCAGGGTTCGGGTCTGGGCCAACGCCTCTGCCTAGGCCAGCTAGCCCACCAGCCTTCAGCAACTAATCAAACTCAAGTGTGATGTATGTGGCAGGGGACGTTCCGACATTGGTCGTCGCGTGGGTAAGACCGCGAGGAATCCATCGAAAATCGCCGGGGTTCATTTCAATTACAGACGACGACCCGCCTTCGTTGTCCTCTTGGAGCCTCACATGGGACACAGCAATGACTAGTCTGTCGTACTGTTCTTTGTGCGCCTCGGTGCGGCCTTCAGCCGCCATGATCATCGTGTATCCCCGCATCTCAAAGTCTTCGAACAGCGGACCGTAGAGGGCGTCGTGGACGCGGAACCTTCCCATCGGAGTTTTGAATTCCTCAACGTCGGGCTTCACCGTTTCAATGATCAGCAAGTCGGCTGGTTCAGGGGAGCTATCGCGTTCCGCGACGGTAAACCCGCCTTTCGAAGTGTGCACCTCAGCTGCTTCAAGAAGCGCCATGACAGGCTTATGTCCTCGCACTTCATTGGCGACCTCCACTGGCCGCAGACTTAAGTATGCGTAAAACTTGCGGTGGCCGTGCGGGAGCGTAACTTCGTTCGGTTTGAGCTTGAGACGAAAAACTCTTACCGATGAGTTCTGCAGCAAGAGAACATGATGTGGCTCGTCAGCGAGCTCGACGGGTTTTGGCGGAGGCTCTTGACCGCGGCCGGGCGCGCAGAACAATGCAACTACTAAGACTGAAATGGCCAATCTCATTCGCTGGAATTGTAATCGTTGCGTCCGTGGAAAATGGATCGAGCGGGTAGCGCGACCGCGAGAACTTAACACCCCCTACCCCTTCTTCAACTCGGTCAAAACCTGCTTGGCAATCTCTTTCAAGGTTTCGAACACTCCGTTCCCTTGAAACGCAATCGCTTCCATTACAGGTTCGTCTTTCTTGCGGAGTTCGCGCGTGAGCTGATCCACTGGGAGAATATTGGGCAGGTCGCGCTTGTTCAGTTGCAGAACGTACGGTAGCTTGGCGAAATCGATGTTGTGTTCTTTGAGGTTCGTGCCGAGGTTATCGAGAGCCTCATGGTTGGCGTCCATGCGCTCTTCCTGCGAGTCGGCTACGAAGACGATCCCGTCGACCCCGCGAAGGATGAGCTTGCGGCTGGCGTCGTAGAAGACCTGTCCGGGAACGGTATAGAGGTGGATTCGGGTTTTAAAACCGCGCACCGTTCCCAAGTCGAGCGGCAGGAAGTCGAAGAAAAGCGTTCGCTCGGTTTCGGTCGCAAGCGAAATCATTTTGCCCTTTTGCGCTTCTGCCGTGGTCTTGTAAATGTGCTGGAGATTGGTGGTTTTCCCCCCCAGGCCCGCGCCATAGTAGACGATCTTGCAATTGATCTCGCGGGCTGCAAAATTGATGAAACTCAACCGAATCCCCAGTCCAGACGGGCAAAAGGGCGCTTTTTCAGCCCCAAGCCACGGCAGATTGATTCCCAGATAATCGCTTCCCTTTATATCACAACAACATACGGGGTAAGACGTTACTACTGGGAACCCACCTAAGGCTGCGCCGACCGGGCTGGGGGCAAGGGATAGAAGCCGTCTTTGGCGTGGACTTTCAACCCTGCCCTCGCCACTTTGACCTCCAGCTGCCGGTAAACCCCGGGCTGCGCGTGGCTGTAATAGCCCAGCGTGTACTGGTTGCGGGCGTCGCCCATGGCGCGGTTGTAGGCTTCCTCGATGGCGGATTGCGAGAACTCGGGGAAGTCTTCGCCGCCGGTGGCAGAGGTGTATCTAGGGAGGATGTTGCCGTAGCCCCTCTTGGGGAGCTTGATTTCTTTGAGTCTGCGCATGACGGGGATGGCGGCCTCATCCACGGCGACGGCGTAGACCGTGATTTCATTAGTCAGCAATACGCGGAGGACATCAACGTAAGCGGCTTCACTGCCGGATTCGCGGCCGTCGCTGATGATGAAGATGACTTTGCGGCGCTCGCGCGGTCGTTTGCCGAGGTCGACCGCGGCTCTGAGCAGGGCGTCGTTCAGGGCGTGCGTTTCCTGTGGAGCCAGATGAATGAGGTTAGGCCCGCCCCCAACGGGGAGGCCATTGACACTAGGCCCCTGAGGCCCAAGAGGGCCGCTATAGACTTGGGGCCCGTTGTTGCGGCCGGTTTCGGACTTGAGGAGGCTGAACATTTGGCTCGTGCCTTTGCCGAAAGCGCCAAAGTCCTTCAACTTTCGGACGGCGCTGCTGTAGGTGTAGATGGCAACTTCGTCGTAAGGGGAAAAGGCACCTTCGAGAGCGGCGAAGGTCTGGTTGATCTTCTGAACGGCCACATCGGGCAAGCCCTGGTCGAACACGATAGCGGCGGAGAGGGCAAAGGGGTCACTGGTAAAGTACCTCAGTTCCTGCTTGGCTCCGCCTTCCAGCAGCTGAAAATCCTTGGGCAGCAGGCCGGAGACGAGGTGGCCCGAGTCGTCCTTGACGGTTACGGGAACAGCGATGAAATTGACGCTCACGCGGATCCTGCCCAGTTCCTGCTGTTTGGCAGATTGCAGCGGCGGCGGTTGGTTTGCGGGGGACTGGCTAGACACCGACGGAGCTGCGGCATCTGGCGCCGGCGTCGAGGGGTTGCCGGAGGTACCGGGCTCGGGAAATGGGTTGTCGTCGGGCGAGACTTTGGGGCGGTTCGGGGCGTCGGAGCTAGGCTTGACGGCGTCTGGCTCGGGGTGCGGGGGCTGTGGTGGCGTGTCGCTTGAGTTCGGCGGCTGCTCGCTGGCGGGCAGCGGGGCTTCGTTGATGGCCGGCTGGGGCGGAAGTTGTCGCGGGGTCCGCTTAGCCGACGGAGCGTCCGGAAGCGGCTGCTGAGATTGCGCCTGAGCTTGACCCTGAAAACCAAGCCCGGCCAGGCTCAGCACCACCACCAGCGGTCCGTTCCACTGAATTCCACGCATCCCAGCCACTCCTGTCGAAGCGAACTTTTCTTGCCAGCACCCTTCGCGCGTTTTCGTTAGATGCATCCAAGGATAGAGGTAGACTAACAAATCAGCCTGTGAGATTCCGCCAAATGACGGTTCGGCCCCTTACCTCCGTGCAAGCCTCTCCCCTACTCTTCTCTCCCCTCTTGTCGCTGCTTTTGGTCATCGCCTTGGCCCCTGGCCTGAGAGCGCAAGATGGGGTGGTCAATACCCCTCCGCCTGCCTCTGAAAACCCCCAGGATGACCAAGCTCCTGAAAAGTCTGACTCCGTTATTAAGTCCCGCGTCAACGTTGTGCAGGTGTTCTTCAACGTTAAAGATAAGCACGGCGCCTTGGTCCCTGGCTTGGTGAAGGACGATTTCCAGATCCTCGAGGACGGTAAAGCCCAGACCGTCAAGTACTTCTCCGCCGAATCGAATCAGCCTCTGACCTTGGGTATCCTGGTCGACACCAGCGGCAGCCAGGAACGCGTACTCGGCATGGAAAAGGAAATGGGAGCGCTGTTCCTCAATCGCATTCTGCGCGACACCGACCAGGCTTTCTTAATCAACTTCGATGTCAACGTAGAACTCGGCCAGGACTTCACCAACTCCAAGAAGCTCCTCAAGGACGCTCTCGAGAAGACGAAAATCAATACCGGCGGCGCAAGTTGCGGCGGCATCCCCGGCATCGGAGGCGGTCCCTTCCCATGCGGTTCGAGCGGTCCGCGCGGCACGCTCCTCTATGATGCCGTCTACCTCAGCGCCCACGACATGTTGTACAAGGAAGTCGGCCGCAAAGCCGTCATCCTCCTCACCGATGGCGAGGACCAGGGCAGCCGCATCAAGATTCGCGAAGCCATCGAGATCGCGCAAAAAGCCGACACCATCTGCTACGTAATTCTCGCCGCCGACCGCGGCTTCTACGGCGGCATGTACTCCGGCGATTCCGATATGCATAAAATGACCGAAGCCACCGGCGGCCGCGTCATCGACGTCGGCAACAAGCCCGAAAAACTTCGCGACGCCTTCGACCAAATCGCCCAGGAACTCCGCAGCCAATACAACATCGGCTACACTCCCACCAACACCATCGCCGACGGCGGCTACCGCAAACTGGAAATCAAGTCCAAGCCAGATTTGAAGATTCAAGCCCGCAAGGGATATTACGCCGTGCAGCAGTAGAGGGCAGTAGAGGGAACCAACTTGGCGTAGGGACGACCGCCCCCGGCCGTCCAACTGCTCTTAAATAAGCCTTGTCATCCCGACCGCAGTGGAGGGACCTGCTATCGCTCGAAGAACTTCAGACCCCATACCTGCCTGACCCCAGTTCCGCATTCCACAACCTGTGGAAATCTTTTTCCCTTGACCCCGTTTCGAAACGTGCTATCCTTCCGCCACTTCGGACCGCCCCCCTCGAAGTCGCACGAATCCCCCTGGGCCCTAGAGGTGCAACGTGTCCAATTTCAGGCCGATTCGCTTGTTAACCAACACAATCAGTCGATCCGGCAATGCGCCCATCAAGATTGTGCTGCGCGAGGCAATCTCTCCCCGTGCTGCTTGGTTGCCTCTGGCGTTTCTGCTGCTCTCAACGTCCCTATTCGGGCAAGTTGCGGAAATCACGAATCTCACATCCACGCCCATTGCGGGGTCGGGTCACGACTACCTCACCGACCTGAGTGAGATTGTTAACCCAGCCAACGGGGCGGTAAGCATCCGTGTCAAGGCACCGACACCCCATGAGCGGCGTTCGGTGTCGCCCATATATGCCTACACCTACGACACAAATGGGCAGTTCGAAATGACATTCAGTCCGGTCGCGGGACCTTTGAACGGGCAGTGTTGCCAAACTTACCAAGAAATAGTTTACGGACCATATCTCCGAGCCCCAGTGGTAAATGGGTGGGTATTTGGATCATTCGGGGCAGGAAGCCTCAGTTACCAACAGATTCAGTTTGGGTATTGCACCAGCCCGAATTCGGGCGGCGGATGCGGTGGTACGACAAATTGCACGTTCTTATCGAACTTTATAGTGACCGACCCGTCTGGAGGGCGACACGCCCTAAACGCAAGCCACGAACTCAGAGGATATTTACGAAGTCCTGAATATTGCGAAAGCGTCGGCGTCTACGACATGTCTGCTGGCGGAGATCAACAGTACAAAATCGATACGCATTGTTATCCCAATCCTCTCAATTGTTACGCCTGGCCCACGAGTACGGCAGTCATCGATCTCCACGGCAATACCTTCGGTTTGCCAGGGATAATGGAAGATACCAACGGGAACAACTTGAACACGGACGGACGGACCTGGACCTCTCCATACTCGTACGTGTCCGTGCCTGGGGGGCTGGCGCCACCGACTTCAATGACGTTT
>Ga0137403_10006977_pt1 | contig 12844 bp, 15 predicted proteins | sample CZOMad2_1_16fung_FD_122057 | JGI IMG/M metagenome (GOLD analysis project Ga0137403, IMG submission 122057) | Vadose zone soil fungal communities from Angelo Coast Range Reserve, California, USA - CZOMad2_1_16fungal (Hybrid Assembly) | ecosystem: Environmental > Terrestrial > Soil > Vadose zone... | reverse complement strand
CGTCACGATCCCAAGCCCTTTCTCATCTGCAGCCGATGAACCCGCCCCAGCCAACCCATAGGCACGGCCAGGAGAGGCTGCCGGCGCCCGCGACCCCCGCGGCGGCAGAAAGACCGCTTTTCCCTGCCAATCGGGGCGGAACAAGCAGTCCAGAATCGTTCTATTGGCACCCTTGTCGGACGAGCGCAAGCCCGCTATCGGCTCATCCGCGTGCAATGCACTAAATCCGCACAGAGCGGCATTTTATTCAGTCATTACATGGGAACCCCAAGGATATTACGAGGGCCGAGGCCAAATGCAGCTTGCACTTTTCCAACCCGACATCCCCCAGAACACCGGCACGATTCTTCGGCTCTGCGCGTGCCTGAATGTAGGCGCCCATATCATCGAGCCGGCCGGCTTTCCGGTGTCCGACCGGCACTTCCGCCGGGCGGGGATGGACTATCTCGACCATGTGATGCTTATGCGCCACGACTCGTGGTCAAAATTCGAGCAATGGCGTAACGAGAGGGGTCATCGGCTGGTCCTGTTCACGACCAAGGCGGCCGGCTCCTATCTGGACCATCGCTATGATGAGGCCGACATCCTGCTGTTCGGGCGCGAATCCGCCGGCGTCCCCGACGAGGTCGCCACAGCCGCCGATGCGCGGCTGGTGATCCCGATCAGGGTGGGCCTGCGCTCGCTCAACGTCGCGATGGCCGCCGCCATGGCGTTAGGTGAGGCGCTGCGGCAAACGAGGGCCGTAACCCAAGGAGATATACGGTGAGCTACGCGGTCAAGGAGATCTTTCTCACCCTCCAAGGCGAAGGCGCACAGGCCGGACGCGCGGCCGTATTCTGCCGGTTTTCGGGTTGCAATCTCTGGAGCGGCCGCGAGCAGGACCGCGCCACCGCGACGTGCCAGTTCTGCGACACGGATTTCGTCGGCACGGACGGCACGTTGGGTGGCCGCTATGCGTCGGCCGAAGAACTCGCCGACACCATCGCCGCGCAATGGGCGGGAACGGAGACAAATCGCTTTACGGTCTTGACCGGCGGCGAGCCGTTGCTGCAGGTCGATCCCGCGCTGATCGAGGCGCTGCATGCGCGCGGCTTTGCCATCGCCATCGAAACCAACGGCACGATCGACCCGCCCGACGGCATGGACTGGATTTGCGTCAGCCCGAAAGCGGGCTCGGATTTACGGATACGCCGCGGCCATGAGCTCAAGCTGGTTTATCCGCAAGCAGCCGCGATGCCGGAGGCCTTCGCCGATCTCGATTTCGAACGCTTTTCGCTGCAGCCGATGGACGGGCCCGACGTGATCGAAAACACTGCGCGCGCGGTTGACTATTGCCTGCGCCACCCGCAATGGCGGCTCAGCCTGCAGACGCACAAAACATTGGGTATCAGATAACTGGATTTTACGATGTGGGAATTGACGAAATCGTTCCGCTTCGAGGCTGCGCACGCGCTGCCGGGAACGACGTTTGGCGAGGCGAGCGAGGAAATCCACGGCCATTCGTTCCGGGCCGAGGTCACCGTGCGCGGCACGCCGGACCCCTTAACCGGGATGGTGCTCGATCTCGGCCTGCTGCAGCGCAGCCTGAAGGACGTGCAAAAAATCCTCGACCACAAGATGCTCAACAAGGTCGAGGGGCTCGGACCGCCGACGCTGGAGAACCTTTCGCGCTTCGTCTGGGAGCAGCTCACGCACGCGGGACAGATCACGCGGGTGAGTATTCACCGCGACAGCTGCGGCGAGAGTTGCACTTATTACGGGCCCGAGCGTTAAGGCCACATTTTCCGTCATTGCGAGGAGCGCTCGCGACGAGGCAATCCATACTTCCTTTGTAGCCATGGATTGCTTCGCTACGCTCGCAATGACGGATAAAGTCGGTTCGATTTACTTCATCCGCCCACGCCTAGGAACTCCCCGATGGACATTTCCGTGATCGAAGATCGCAAGGCGCGCGCCCGGGCCTGGTTCGAGCGCCTGCGCGATGACATCTGCGCGGCGTTCGAGACGCTCGAAGACGACGCGCCGGCTTCGCTCTATCCGGGCGAGCCCGCGCGCTTCGTGCGCACGGCCTGGGATCGTACCGATCATACCGGGGCGCCCGGCGGCGGTGGCGTGATGAGCGTGATGCGCGGGCGGCTGTTCGAAAAGGTCGGCGTGCATTGCTCGACCGTGCACGGCGAATTCGCGCCCGAATTTCGCGGCCAAATTCCGGGCGCCGCCGACGACCCGCATTTCTGGGCGTCGGGCATTTCGCTGATCGCGCATCTGCGCAACCCGAACATCCCGGCCGTACACATGAACACCCGCTTCGTCGTCACCACCAAGGCGTGGTTCGGCGGCGGCTCCGACCTCACGCCGGTGCTCGATCGAAGACGAACCCAGGAAGACCCCGACACGGTGGATTTCCATGCCGCGATGCAGGCCGCCTGCGACGCTCACATGGCGGTTGCGAGTTACCCGAAATACAAAAGATGGTGCGACGAATATTTCTATCTGCCCCACCGCAAGGAGCCGCGCGGCGTCGGCGGCATCTTTTACGATTGGCACGACTCGGGAGATTGGGACGCCGACCTCGCCTTCACCCAGGACGTCGGCCGCGCATTCTTGAAAATTTATCCAGAACTCGTCCGGCGCAATTTCAACACGCCGTGGACGACGGCCGATCGCGAAGAGCAGTTGATCCGACGCGGACGTTACGTCGAGTTCAACCTGCTGTACGACCGCGGCACCATTTTCGGGCTTAAGACCGGCGGCAATGTGGATTCGATCCTCTCATCGATGCCACCGGAAGTGAAGTGGCCGTAGCCTGCCGTCATTGCGAGCGGAGCGAAGCAATCCATCGCTGCCGCAAACGAAGAAGTGGATTGCTTCGTCGCATACGCTCCTCGCAATGACGGCCCCGGAAGGCCTACGGATTGCCCAACCTCGGCGGGCAGTTGGCGAAAGCCGGACTTTCACCCCCTTCACGCGCGTGCTAGGTTTTCTGCCACAATAAAAACAAGGGAAGGATTCGATGCAATGACCATGCGCGGGAGCCATCTCGTCAAGACCACGATCGCGGCCGCTTTGCTCTCTGCAATGGCGCAGCCGAGCTTTGGCGAAGGCCTGAAGTACAAGCCGATCACGGTGAAGACGCCCGACGGCCTGACCATCTCCGCGCAAGAGTGGGGCAACCCGGCCGGTCCGGAAATCCTCTTCATCCATGGCTTCTCACAGAGTCACCTGTCGTGGATGCGCCAGGTCGATAGCGACCTCGCCAAGGAGTTTCGCATCGTCACTTACGATTTGCGGGGGCACGGCAATTCCGACAAGCCTCTCGATCCCGCGCGCTACCGGGATTCCAAGGCTTGGGGCGACGAGGTGCAGGCCGTGATCGATGCCGCCGGACTCAAGCACCCGGTGGTCGTCGGGTGGTCCTATGCTGGTCGGGTGATCTCCGATTATCTCGGGACACATGGCGCAGGCCAACTGGCCGGCATCAACTTCGTCGATGCTCCGATCAAGGCCGATCCCGCCCTCATCGGCGACAATCTCAAGAACCTGCCGCTGATGGCGTCGGAAGATCTCGTCACCAACATCACTGCGACGCGAACCTTCTTGCACGGCTGCTTCTCCAAGCAACCAAGCGCCGATGACTATGAGGCCATGCTCGCGTTCAACATGATGGTACTGCCCAAGGTGCGGGCCGGTCTTGCCGGCCGCCCGCTCGATGCCAGCGACTTGACGTCCAAACTGAAGCTGCCCGTGCTGGTGACCCATGGCGCGGAGGACCGCAACGCCAAGCTCGGCGCCGGCCAGTATACCGCCTCGATCATCCCGGGCGCCAAGCTCTCAATCTATGAGGGGATCGGTCATTCCCCGTTCTACGAGGACGCTCCCCGCTTCAACACCGAGCTCGCCGCCTTCGTGCGCGGTGCCGTTAAGACGAATTGATTGGCGCGGCAAAACGTTTGCCTGCGGGATCGAAAAATTTGTTCGCGCAGGCAAAGATGACGGTGACGGTGCATTTAACTGCTCATGGCATGAGGTGGCTTGTTAGCGGCTTTCCCTGCCCAAGCGGCTTCGGCCGAGTCAGATTGAATGCACTGTCACCGAAATCCAACGTTGAAGTTACCGCTACCGACGTTATTGTCGCCGTTGTCGTTACCGAATGTGTTGCCCAGAAGGTTATCGGAGATGCTTTGATTTACGGAGTCGATGAAGTCCGCCGCTTGCTGAACAGAGTCCTGGAAACTGCCATTGACCGAGGGATCGAAGGACGCCGCGTCGGGAACCTGCTGATCGATCGCACCGACCGGCCCCTGATTATTGGGATTATTGGGATCCTGACTGTCCGTAGTCGTCTTCTTACTGTCCGTTGCCGTCGTCCCCCCCTTGCTGCCCGTAGTCCCGCCGCCTTCACCTTTTGGCGCCGCCGGCGCCTGCACGGCTGGGCGAGGCCCGTTGTTGGAATTTAGGACACCGGACCCCGCATTCTGCAGGTTTTGGAAGGCATCAGAGGAATTCTGCGGAGCGGGCGATGATGGGGCAGTGCTATCAGACCCAGTAGAGGGAGTCGCGTCAGTTATCCGTGGTGGACCAAAAAGGAATTCTGGGGGTTGAGATGGCGGATCAACCTCAATCGTACCGGGGGCCAGCGGCGACGGCGTAGGCGTAATCGGCTCCTCCCGCGGTAACGGCGGAATATCTCCAAAATCAGGAAGCACAAAGTCCGGAACATCTACACCTGGGAAAAAAAAGGAGGAATGATTTGATTTTGCTGTAGTTGTTCTGGAAACAACGGATCCAGAAATAGAGGATTCTCAGTAGGCGCAGAGAAAGGGGAAGTGGTCATATTGGACTCCGGGAGAATTTCTATCGTTTAATCTAATGAAATCCCTTGGTCGAAAGCAACGCACTGGATCGCCGTGAGCATGTTCGCGAACACGTCCAAGACCGGACGCAAAACAACTTGAATTCAAGGGTCATAGATTACCCTAATGTTTAGATGTAGCCGGGCCACCATATCATTGACCTCGTCTTGGCTTTCCGGATAGGCCTCATAGACGATCTTTGTCTTGAACAATCTCGGAACGTATCTTGGGTTAATGGTCCACCCGATATCGTGATGGACACCCGTTTCCGTATACACGTTCCATAGGTTCCTCACGATTTTTCGCACATGGAAACTATCCGGTGGCGGTTCGAATGACGGATCGACCGTTCTCTCCCTAAAAAATCGAACCTGCTCCGACAAAATCGCCCGATACGCCGCTTGATCCCTTAGCGTAGGTCGACAGTATCTATGCAACTTGGGCCCTCCATCGCGGGTACGCTTCCACTCCCACACGGACACAGTACAAAACGGAAAAGTGGGATCATAACTTTCATCAGAGCCCCAGACGACGAGAGCGCCTTTTAGCGCATATGCCTGATACGATGCGATGAGAAAGTAATTTGAGCAGGCTGAGAAGCAATAATCGTAAATAACCACTGTCGCACGACGGTCGCGGATGATATCCGAAAGCGCAATCGCTGGAGCAATCGTTCCGCCAAAACTTCGAACGACGAAAAACCCATTTTCTTTAAGATCCCGCGCCCGTGAAACGTCCAAATTCGGAACAACGTCGCCATCAAAACACAAGACGCGCCCATCAGAACTCAGTGCTATGGGGCGTGATACATTTCCGCGGCAATATTCGACAGCGCTATGGTAGTCCTCCCTGTCAACACTATCTTGTTGAGCGTGCCCCTCGCTTAAATAGCCGAGAAGTAATGGGGCCAGCAAGGCGAACAACCTTCGAGCAACGCGTGACTTGAGCGCCATAGCCGTTAGGGGATTTTGAGGAGCCATACTTTTTTTCGTTAAACGAAACCCAGCTACGAGGGCCCCAAAGCCATTACTTATTTCATCGACCTTCTCTTGACGCTCATACGCACACTCAAAGCAGGGAGCACCCGATGTAGACGCACACCCAGTCGTTTTTAGCCTGTCACGAGGGAGCAGTTGCGTAAAACTGGCGAACACGGAAGCTTTGAGCGACATCAATCGCATCATGACGCCTCTCGAATTGCAACTTCATTAAAACCTGTATCGTGATGACGATATCCGATTTCGTTCTCTCCTGCGCGTTTATGGGCTTCTTCGATTCATTTTTCGCGTGTGAAAACTACAGCGTGTAAAAATTTACGCCAAGAGAAAAAACGCGTTCTCCGCGAAAAACTTTCGCATCACATTCGAAGTGTGACGATGACGTGAAGATACCATGCGTATCGTCATATTGCTCTGCGAGCCCTTCGTACGAAGCTGCTTGGCAAAATGATTTTTAATGACGCGTTGCGCTGTACGTAGTGAAAATTTATGAAAGCGCCTACGAAGAAAAAATTTTCTTTGCGCCTTGGACCGCTCTCACAGGATATTCATGTTGTTTGGCCGAGGCCGAGAAATGCCATTTCGAGAGCTCATCTGATCTCTGAGCTGTCCGATCAAAATCACCAAGCGTAACCTTAAACTCCTTCATAGCAACTCCTCGCCCCGCATCACTTCCTCCAGCCCCGGCGCGGCAGGGCCGATTCCCCTTGGGCAGCGGACGTTTGGAATGAGGCCCACGTCGAACAATTCCGTGATGTCGCCCCTGAAGCGAAACCATTGCACGATGTCTCCGTTGCGCAGATCGATGACGAGCAACCCGCAACGCGGCGCAGTACCATTGGGAGTTACGGTGACAGTGCACTTAACTGCTCACAACTCGTGCGATAGCATTTGTTAACGGCTCTCTGAGCGGCTTCCGCCAAGTCAAATTAAATGCACGGCGTGCCGCGCGAGGGTGCGGCGAATACCCGAGAGCGAGCCCGCCACACGGCCCACCGATCCACGCAATACCTTGCGCATACCAGCTTTTTGAACTACATTGTCATTCAGAGGCGAAAGGCATGCGCGATGGCGGCAAATGAAGTGGTTCAAGCCCGGATCGATGGGGCAATCAAAAAGGAAGCTGCGGCGGTACTGGCAACAATCGGGCTGACCGTCTCCGACGCGGTGCGGCTGATGTTGACGCGTGTGGCACATGAGCACGCGCTGCCATTCGATCCGCTCATTCCGAACGAAACGACAATTGCAGCCATGCGGGAAGCCCGCGCCGGCAAGCTCGAGACGGTAACGCTTGACCAACTGCAAGCCGTTCTCGATGCGGACGATTAAGCAGGTCGGACAATTTAAGCGCGATTTGAAACGAGAAGCCAAAGGCCAGCATCGTGCGGCCTTGGCGACGGAGTTTGTCAAAATCATCGAAACGCTGGCCAAGGATATGCCGCTCGCGGTGAGATTTCGCGATCACGCGTTAACTGGCGATTGGCGGGATCACCGAGATTGCCACATCAAGCCCGACTTGGTGCTGATCTACCGGAAGCCCGATGCAGAAACGCTCGAACTTGTGCGGCTCGGCTCGCATAGCGAGTTGGGATTATGAAATCCGCACGGGCGCATCGCCCCCGGAATGACTGACTGAAAATCACAACAACGTCCGCACCGCCGCCGAGATCATCACCACGCCGCCCACGATCACGGCAACATCGAGGATCGCGGTGTGAATATGAACCGGCATCCTTTCGACGAACCTTCTCGCCAAAAATGTCCCCGGCAGCGCCACGGCGCCGATCAAAAGCGCAAACGCGAGCACTTGCGCGGTGACGATGCCCGCCAATCCGAACACGGAGATCTTGATGATGCTGGTCGTGACCGAGATCACGGCGTCGGTCGCGATCACGGCCGCGCCTTCGAGGCCGGTTGCCATCAAGAGCGCCAACAAAATCACGCCCGAACCCGAGGTGCCGCCGACCACGACGCCGTAACCAACCGCGCCGACGGCGAGGCCCTTCTCGCCGATTTTGAAGCCGCGGCGTTTGAGCAGACGGCGCAGCGGCACGCTTGAGATCAGCATGGTGCCGATCACGAGCGCAGCACCAACATTGGTGAGAAGCGTATAGCCGTAAGCGCTGAGCGCGGTCGTGAGCGCGGCCGCCGCGATCACGATCAAGGCGCGGCGGCGATCGACATAACGCAGGTAAGCGCCGACACGGCTGAGGTTTGTGAAGATCGCCGAGATCGCGATGATCGGCACCACCGGTTCGGCACCGATCAACGGCACCAGAACGAGCGGCATCAAGGCGCCGGTGCCGTAACCGGCGAGACCGCCGACCACGGCCGCGAACAGCGCGACGCCGGCAACGAGCAAAAGCTGCGCGAGCGAAATATCGGCGAAGCCAGCAAGGAGATTCACGGCCGGCCGTCGCGGGTGAGACGCGTGAGGCTTTGATCGGCGATGGCTTTCAGCGCGGCGTCATGATGCGGAAAATCCGCCGCGAGCCAGGCGTCTTCGGCCAATGCCAGCACTTGCCCGAGCGCCGGGCCCTCGGCAATGCCGCGCGCGATGAAATCGGCCGCCTTGAGCGGGAATTTCGGCGCGCTCCAGCGCTCCGGCAAGGTGGCAAGCGCCCGCCACTCCGTGGCATTCGTCGCCTCGCCTGCCCGCGCCCAGGCCAGCATCAGCCTATCTCGATAGCGATCGACGCCGAGCCGGTAGAGTCGCCGGCGCGCCCTCGCCTCGTCCATGCCCGCAAGCCGCCACCAACGATGCCCCATGGAATCGAGCGCCTTGGCTTCGTTGTTGGTGAGCCGCAAACGCGAGGCAACCCGCCGCGCATCCTCCGTGACGGCGACGGCGAGCGCAGCCAATCGGCGAATGGGGTCCGGTTCAAGTCCAAGCACACGCTCCACTGAGATCATCGCCGCAAACGGGCCGACATACGCGACGCCGCCAACAATTTGCTGCAGCAACCCGCCCTCCGCCATCGCGACGACCGCGCCAAGCGCGCCGTCCGCAACCATCAGCTTGAGCATTTCCATCCGCACGCGTTCGGCGGACAGCGTCGTGAGGCCCTCGCGCGCGACAATGCAGGCGAGGTATCCCGCGCGATCGGGCTCACCCGCACCATAGGCGGCGTGAATGCGGAAAAACCTCAAAATGCGCAAGTAATCTTCCGCGATGCGTTGGTTCGGATCGCCGATGAAGCGCACGCGCTTGGCGACAATATCCTCAAGTCCGCCGACGTGATCGTGAACGACGGCGTTCGCATCCACCGAAAGGCCGTTGATGGTGAAATCGCGACGCTGCGCATCGGCCGCCCAGTCGCGACCGAACGCGACCTTCGCCTTGCGGCCGAACGTCTCGGTGTCCTCGCGCAGCGTGGTGACCTCGAATGGCTTGCCTTCGACGACCAGCGTCACGGTGCCGTGTTCGATTCCGGTCGGTACGCATTTGATACCGGCGGCCTTGGCGCGGCGGATCACTTCCTCAGGGACAGCCGTGGTCGCGATGTCGATGTCGCCGATCGGCACGTCGAGAAGCGCGTTGCGGACCGCGCCCCCAACCACGCGCGCTTCCTCAGCCTCGCCGTTGAGCAATTCAAGCACGCGGGCGAGGGAGCCGGATGTGAGCCAAAGCGCGTTATCGAGCACGCGCGCTTCACTCATTTTTCCACTCCGGGTACGAATTTGCCGTTCTCGACATGGGCGGGAACGTAAGTCGAATTCGGCGGCGCGCCTGAAAAGTGCGCGAGCAGAACGAAACTCACGATCACCAGCAACAGCGAGCCGATCGCCAACCTGGCAACGACGTGCACCGGCCAGGACGATTGCACCAACAATCCGGAACGTGTCGCGATCAGAAACAGGGCGTAGACCGCGAAGGGAATCAGGAAAATTCCGATTTCGGTGAAAGCAGGACGGATCATGGCAGGTAAATCCGCTCATACAGCACGCGCAAGATTCCCGCGGTCGCGCCCCAGATGTAACGCTCCGCGAACGGCATCGCATAATACGAGCGTTCGATGCCGCGAAAATCCTTGCTGTGGATCTGATGATTCGCCGGGTCCATCAGGAACGAAAGCGGCACCTCGAACGCATCGTCCACTTCGGTGTGGTTGATGCGTAGTTCGAAGCCCGGCCTCACCCGCGCCACCGTCGGCAGGATGCGAAATCCGAAAGAGCTGCCGTAGAGATCGAGATAGCCGATCGGATCGACGAACTCCCGAGACAGACCGATCTCTTCCTCGGCCTCGCGCAACGCGGTCTCAAGCGGGGATGCGTCGGTCGCATCGATCTTGCCGCCCGGAAAAGAAATCTGGCCGGCGTGATCGTTGAGATGCGCCGCGCGCTGCGTCAACAGCACGGTCGGTTGCGGATGGTCCACGATCGGGATCAGCACCGCCGCGGGACGGATCGGCTTTTCGCGCGCGAGGATTTCCAGCATGCGATCGGTGCCTTTATCCCCGGTCACCGGAATCACGCTTGGATCGGTTAGGCCCGCAGGGATTTCGAAGCGCAACCGCGCGCGGGCCCGGTCGAAAAATTCCGCTGAGCCGACCGTCGCCTGATCCGTCTTCAACATCGGCTCGTTCAAAGCGCGCCCCTCATTTGCTCCGCATCCGCCATCGCAAAAAACGCGCCCGACGATACGATTCCGAACATTGCACGTCCATCGACCACCCGCTCCTCGCCGATGTCAACCAGATCGTAGTAGATCGCCCGCGTGACCTTGGCCCAAAGCTCGGCGCGAACGTGAAGATACGGCGTAAGGCCGCCGTCGGCGGCCGCCTCAAACCGCAGTGGGTGAGCGGCGTCGCACGCCACCCAGTCGTCCACGTTGGTGCGGAAACGCAACAGCTGACCTCGACCGTCGTTCTCTTTGAGCATCTCGACGGCGAGAAACGGCGCATCCTCGACGCGGATGCCGACCTTCTCGACCGGCGTGACGAGAAAGTGCTTGCCGTCCTCGCGCTTGAGAATCGTCGAAAACAGCCGGACCAGCGCCGGCCGTCCGATCGGCGTACCCAGGTAGAACCAAGTCCCGTCGCCGGCGATGCGCATGTCGAGATCGCCGCAGAACGGCGGATTCCACAAATGCACGGGTGGCAGCGCCCGACCGCCAGGGTTTGAATTCGCCGCGCCCCGGGCGGCAGCGGCGATTCCCTCAAGGTTTTGATTGCCTTCGAGGTCCCGATGGCCGGTCTGCCCTTGCTTCGCCATGGTTTGCCCTGAGCTTGATCGTCTCGATTGGCACGATTGGTGCTGGTCTTGGTACGCGTCTTCCGATGTGTCCTTGACGGGTTCCGTCCGTAATATGCCGGATCAAGTCGCCACATCGTGATGCCGTTGATACCCCGAAATGTCGATAAAGTGGGGATAGTTTAATTCAATGAATACATGGCCTTCGCGTAGGTTTAGCATGGGCTTCATGGCATGACGACGCCGTCAGTGACGTTTCAGGCAAGACGTTGCGGCCAAGGCGTTGGGTTCTAAGGAGCACGAAATGGCTGGCAACGACATGCCCGGGGTAAATAGCGTGGAAAAGCTCGAGGACGTGATCGTCCGCTCGGCCGAACAGGTCGCCGGTCAAATCCGTGCCGCGAGAGAGGCGATCTCGACCGTGATCTTCGGCCAAGACCGGGTGATCGAGAACACGCTCGTGACGATCCTATCCGGCGGTCATGCACTTCTGATCGGCGTGCCGGGTCTCGCCAAGACCAAGCTCGTCGACACGCTCGGCATTACGCTGGGGCTGGATGCCAAGCGCATCCAGTTCACGCCGGACCTGATGCCGTCGGATATTCTGGGCGCCGAGGTGCTCGACGAAAGCAGCACAGGGAAACGTTCGTTCCGTTTCATCTCCGGACCGGTGTTCGCCCAACTTCTGATGGCCGACGAGATCAACCGCGCCAGCCCGCGCACCCAATCCGCACTGCTGCAGGCCATGCAGGAACAACACATCACGGTTGCCGGCGCGCGGCATGACCTGCCGAAGCCGTTTCACGTGCTCGCGACGCAAAACCCGCTCGAGCAGGAAGGCACCTATCCCTTGCCGGAAGCGCAGCTCGATCGCTTCTTTTTCAAGCTCCACGTACCCTTCCCCAACCGGAGCGAGCTGCACAGCATTCTCGACCGCACGACGGGCAACGTCGAAGCGCCGGTTTCGCCGGTTCTGACGCGCGAAGAGATTCTCGCGATGCAGAAGCTCGTGCGCGGCGTGCCGGTCGCGCGTCACGTGCAGGATTTCGTGATCCGCGTTCTCGAGGCAACCCACCCGCAAAGCAGCGAGGCGACCGACCTGACCAAGCGATTCGTGCGGTTCGGCGCGTCTCCGCGCGGCGCGCAGAGCGTGCTGCTCGCTGCCAAGATCCGCGCGCTCTTCGAGGGGCGCTTCGCCGCGTCGATCGACGACGTTCGTCACGTTTGCTACCCCGCCCTTCGTCACCGCGTGCTCTTGAACTTCGAGGGCGAGGCCGAGGGCATCAAGACCGATCAAGTCATCGAGCAGATCTTGGCCAAGACGCCCGAGGGCAAAGCGTGACCTCGTGAGCATTCTCGACGTCCTGCGACGGGTGTCCACCCCCCTGTCGAAGCGGCCGCCGCCCCCCAAGGACGAAGAGCTGTTCGACGACGACTTCCAGCGCAAGCTCGACTACCTGGCGATCGTCAGTCGACGCGCTTTCGCAGGGCGCATGCGCGCCGAGCGACGCACCAAGAAGAGCGGCAGCGGAGTCGAGTTCGCCGACCACCGCGAATACGTTCCCGGCGACGACTTCCGCTACCTCGACTGGAACGTCTACCGGCGCTTCGGCCGACTCTTGGTCCGCCTCTACGAGGAGGAGGAGGACCTGTCCATCTACCTGGTGGTCGACGCTTCGTCGTCGATGGGTTTCTCGGGCAAACGCAAGTTCCGCTACGCCCAGCGCCTCGCGGCCGCGCTCGCCTACGTCGGCCTCGCCAACCTCGACCGCATCACGATCGTCGCCGCCACCGACAAGA